>JAABUQ010009011.1_pt1 | contig 13707 bp, 15 predicted proteins | sample 5560001 | NCBI WGS metagenome assembly JAABUQ01 (sample SAMN10711888, study PRJNA513371) | rock metagenome | isolation source: Antarctica rocks | place: Antarctica: Victoria Land, Finger Mt nord | collected 2015-12-18
CGAGCGACTTTCCATTGATGCGGGCGCTTTATGACGTGATTGGCGACGGTCGGCAACTGAAGATCCCCTGGGAAAGCTTGTTCGGCGGAGAACCAAAGGCGGAGGTGCCAATCGACCGCAGTTGACTGCCTGGACTTGGGGCCTGGAGCGTCGCTCCAGCCCAGGCCTCAAGGGGGTCAGACCGCCGCTGTTTTGGTTCGGTCACTGTGTTGTCCCCTCTGGCAATGGCGGATCATGGCTTCATGGCCTTTCTGCCGCGAGCCGGGGCGCTAGGGATAGCGTTTTCGGCAGGGCAGGTGCTGGTCCGGGAGGCCGACGGAGTCCCGCCGCTGCTGACTGAACTGGACTACCCCGCTGATGTCGAGCCCATCTGGCTGGGCGAACTGGCCGGACGGGAATGCTGGGCGCTCAGCCTGGCGCTGAAGCAAGTACCGCCCGGTCTGTGCACGCTGAGTCTCCGCGAGCTGATGGCTGCCGCCATCGATCAGAAGTTGGTTGCCATGGTCACTCGGGCTGCTCAGATTCTGGAGTGGTGGGACGCCCACGCCTTCTGCGGCCGCTGCGGCAGCCCCACCGAGCCGCACGAGAGCGAGAGAGCCCGGGTCTGTCCGCGCTGCCACACCGCGCACTACCCCCGCATCACGCCGGCAGTGATCACCCTTGTGCACAGGCCGGGCGAGATACTCCTGGCTCGCAACCATCTCAATCGCTCAGGCATGTTCGCCCTGGTCGCGGGATTCGTGGAGCCCGGCGAAACGCTGGAACAGGGGGTCGCCCGCGAGGTGCGGGAAGAGGTCGGTTTGGAGGTGGACGAGATCCGATACGCCGGCAGTCAGCCCTGGCCCTTCCCCAGCCAGCTGATGATTGGCTTTCACGCGCGTTATCGCTCGGGCGAGATAGCGCTCCAGGAAGCGGAGATCGAGGAGGCCCGTTGGTTCAGCCTGGGCAACCTACCGGAGAACCGGCCGGCCACTTACAGCATCGCCGGCCGGCTGATCGAAGGCTGGCGGCGAACCGCTGGCGAGGGATGCCGGGGCTCCCCGCCCTCGAGCCCGCCTGAACGCCGCCGATCAAGCTGAGTAAACGTCCACCTCGGATGCCTTGAACGACACCCAGACCTCCTCCCCGCCAACCAGACCTAGTTCGGCCAGGCCGGCGCTGGTGATCTCAGCGACGAGCGGAACAGGACCGTCCACCCGGACCCGAACTCGGTCTCCGGCGAAGTCCAAAGAGGTCGCTCTGCCGCGCCACACATTTCGCGGACTGCCATCGGGTCGCTCGACATAGAGAGAAACTGCACGCGGATGGACCAAGGCGAAGACGTCGCCGTCCCGAGCATCCGCCGCACTGATCGAAGCCACGCCGACACTGACCTGACCATCCACTGCCTGCCCCCGCCAGAGGTTGACGCCCACTAAGTCCGCGACATAGCGGGACCGCGGTCGGGCGGTGATTTCAGGCAGCTTTCCTTGCTGCACCACGCGACCATCCTCGATCACAAGTACAGCGTCGGCGAGAGCAGCGGCGTCGATTGGATCGTGAGTGACCAGCAGGCAGATCCCCTCGAAGAGACTCAGGTGCTTTTTCAACTCCCGCCGGATCGCTACCTTGGTGGAGGCGTCAAGAGCCGCCAGCGGCTCGTCGAGAAGCAGCAGCCGCGGCGCCGGGGCCAACGCCCTGGCCAGGGCGACGCGCTGGGCCTGGCCGCCTGACAGCTGGGCAGGCTTGGCGGCAGCGTAGGCGTCCAGATCCATGACCTGGAGCCATAGCCTGGCGGTTTGGAGGGGCTGGTCTGCTCCTCGCGAGCGAAGCCCGAATGCGACGTTCTCGACTACCGACAGGTGCGGGAAGAGCAGGTAGTCCTGAAAGAGCACGCCGACTGAGCGATCTTCGGCTGGCACGAAGGCGCCAGCAAGAGGTGAATCCAGGGTCACCCCGTCGAGCTCGATCCCACCCGCCTCGATTGGCTGTAGGCCTGCCAGTGCGCGAAGCAGGGTCGTCTTGCCCGCTCCGTTGGGGCCCAGCAGTGCCAGAACCTCGCCTGGCGCTGCTACCAGCCGGAGGGCGAGTTGGAGAGTGCCCAGGCGCAGATTGACGTTCGCCCTGAGCGTCACGACACGTTCAGGAAGCGATCACGGAGGGCCACCAAAACTATCAGCGACACCAGAACCAGAACGAGGCTGAGAACTACCGCGGCGTCCGGACGTGTCTCCAAGAGCAAGTAGACAGCCAGCGGCATGGTTTGGGTCTGGCCAGGAAAGTTGCCGGCGAAGGTGATGGTGGCGCCGAACTCGCCCAGCGCCCGCGACCAGCAGAGAACTGCCCCGGCGAAGATCGAGGGCCCGACAAGAGGTACTGTCACGCGCCGAAAAACGGTCCAGCGGTGGGCACCGAGGGTTCGAGCCGCGTCCTCCAGGCGCCGGTTCATGGATCGCAACCCGGCCTCAACGGTTATGACCAGGAATGGCATTGAGACGAATGTCTCCGCCAGGATGACCCCCGCCGTGGTGAAGGGCAGGCGAATTCCGTAGGCGTCGAACAGATAAGAGCCGACGAGGCCTCGGCGGCCAAAGGCCAAAAGCAGGGCGACGCCGCCGACGACGGGGGGCAGGACCATGGGCAGTGTGGTCAGGGCACGGAGGAGGTTCTTACCGCGAAACTCCATCCGGGCTTGAACCCAGGCCAGCGGCACGCCCAATACGATGGCAATGGCGGTCGCGCTCAGTGAGCAGATCAGCGAGAGCCGAAACGCGTCGAGTGACTCAGGTGCTCTCAGGTCAGCGAGAGCCTCGGGCCAAGGAGCCTTGACCACGAGGCCCACCAGGGGCAGTATGAAGAGCGCTGCGCCGCACAGGGCCAGGAGGGCCAGTAGCGCGGGCGGGCGCTCGCCCGCTCTGCGTTCCTGCCTAGGGTTTCTTGAAGCCGTAGTTGGCTAGTTTGGACTGGCCAGGGGCGCTCAGCAGGAAATCGATGAAGGCCTGGCCTCCTTTTTGATTGAAGCCGCCCTTCACTGTCGCGATCGGGTACAGGGCCGCCACGTTCTGAGCGTCGGGGATTGGGACCCCCTGGACCTTGCCGCCTGCCGCTTTGACGTCGGTGACGTAGACGATGCCGGCATCGGCCTCGCCAAGCGAAACTTTGCTGACCACCGCGTTGACATCCTGCTCCTGGCTCTTGGGAGTCACCTTGACCCCAGCCTTTGCGAGCGCTTGGTTCGCGTAATTTCCGCACGGCACCGCGGGTGCGCAGAGGATCACCACCGTGCCGGGACTGACAAGATCAGCCAATCCCTTGATCCCCTTGGGATTGCCCGCCGGGACGACGATCTGGAGCTCATTCGAGGCGAAGTTCACAGGTTGGCTGACAGTGTTGCCGGCGGCCACCACCTTTTGCATGTTCGGGAGGTCGGCGGAGGCGAAGACGTCCGCCGGGGCTCCATTGTTGATCGAGGTCACGAGGGAGGCGCTGCCCGCAAAATTGAACACGACACTGGCCTTGGGGTGCTTGGCTTGGAAGGCCATGCCCTCATCCTTGAACGCCGCGGTGAGGCTGGCGGCGGCGAAAACGTTGATGGTCCCGGCGACGTTGTCAGGGCTCGGAGTTGAGGTTGAAGCGGTCGAGGGACTGCTGCCACCGCAGGCCGTCAGCAACATCGCCGTCAATACGGTGAGGACGCGCTTCATCTCGGCAACTCGACCACCACGTTGGTCGACTTGACTGCGGCGATGGCCCTAACACCTGGTTTGAGCGCCAGCTCGTCGGCGGCCTCCCGCGTCATGAGGGAGACGATTCGGTGCGGACCCGCCTGGATGTCCACCTGGGCCATGACGCCGTCCTTGACGACGCGGGTGACGATGCCCGGGAAGTGATTTCGGGCGGATTCTCGCGCCTCGGGCCAGGACGGAGCTGCCGCCCCTCCCTGCTCGGCTAAAAAGCGCGCCAGGTCGCCACCATCCACGAGCCGCTGACCATTGGCAGTCCGCACTGTGCGGACCTGGCCTGAATCGACCAGCCGGCGGACGGTGTCAGAGCTCACGCTCATCAGTTCGGCCACCTCGCCAACGCGATATTCGGGCATCGTACACAGTCTAGCGATTGCCAGGCGCTAGAGCCCATGAGCCTCTCCCACGCGTGGAATGGGCCCCGCAGCTGGACTGCCCTACTCGTCTCCTAAGGTGTCGCAGGCCGGTTTCTGCAAGCGGCTCGCGCTGCCAGCTTCCGACCTACTTCCCGATCATCACCTCAGTGGCCTTGATGATCACAGTGACCTCATCGCCTTCTGCCAGATTCATTCCTAGTCGGGACCCGTCGGTGATCGCCGCAACGACTGTCCCTGCCTCGACGCCGACTTGGACTTCTGCCATCACCGTTCCTGACTTGACGCTGATGACACGACCCTTGAGTTGGTTGCGCGCGCTGAGTTCCATGGAAACCTCCTTGTCCTCTGAAAATGCTGACTTCGCCGGTTTCACGCTTCCGGCAGCACTGTATCGACCGCACGCCAGCAGTACCAGGCGGCCACCGTCCGCCAGGGCCGATAGGGATCGCCCAGAGCCATCAGCGCTCTCGGCGGCGGCAGCAGGGCCAGGCCGTGGGCCTTGGCGTAGCCCTTCCGCACGCCGAGATCGTCGAACGGCCAGACGTCCGGCCGGCGCAGGTGAAAGATCAAAAACATCTCGGCAGTCCAGCGCCCGATGCCGCGGACTGTCGCCAGCCGCGTGATCAGATCCTCGTCGGCCAGGGCCTCGGCATCCTCGAGCGGCACGGTGCCGTCCCCGACCTTGGTCGCCAGGTCCAGGATGGAGGCTGCCTTGGCGCCCGAGAGACCCGCTTCACGCAGCACCTCGGGCGGCAGGGTCAGCACGTTCTGAGGCGAGAGGCCGTTCGGCAGCGTGGCCAGGAAGCGCTGGTGGATCGCGCTCGCGGCCCTGCCGGCCAGCTGCTGGAACACTATCGAGCGGACCAGGGCTGCGAACGCGTCAGGCTGAGGCTCCCGCAAGACTGGTGGCCCGACCGCTTCGATCACGCGGCCCAGCGCCGGATCGCGATCAGCCAGGAGGCGGGCGGCCCGGGCAAACTGCTCGCTGGTGGCCGGCTGGGCGGCCTCTACGCCAGGCTCCCCATCAGCGCTTCGAACTCCTCCCGCGAAGGCCGGAGTTCGGCTTCGCTGAGAGATTGCAGCGGCCGCACGGGCAAGTGCTCGCGAGTGGCGAAGTCCTCCATCGTCTGGTCCAAGTAGACCAGCCCGGTGACGAGCTGGCCCCTGCTCCTGCCTTCTTCCAGCAGCCGGATGGCGCCCAACCTGTCGCTCGGATCATGGTCTTGGGCCAGCTTGTGGAGCCTCAAATGCGAACCATCGTGCAGCCGCACGTCAGTGGTCGTGCCGGGCTCGTAGTCCACCTCGATTTCCTCGAAGTAGGGGATGAAGGAGACGTCTTGCAGCTCCTCCTCGTGGTCCTTGACGTAGGCGTAACTCTTGGTCGAGCCGTCGTGATCGTTGAAGGTCACACAGGGCGAGATGACGTCCAGTACAGCAGTGCCCCGATGGGCCAGCGCCGCTTTCAGCAGCGGCACCAGCTGCTTGCCGTCGCCGGAAAAGGACCTAGCGACGAAGCTGCAGCCGAGGGTGAGCGCCACCGCACAGGGATCGATCGGCAAGTACGCGTTGACAGCGCCCTTCTTCTGCACGGAGCCGACATCAGCCGTGGCCGAGAACTGGCCCTTGGTCAGCCCGTAGGTGCCGTTGTCCTCGACTATGTAGGTGCAGTCAACGTTGCGCCGGATCATGTGCATGAACTGCCCCAGACCTATGGAAGCGGTGTCCCCGTCGCCGGAGACACCGAGCATGATGAGCTTGCGGTTGGCCAACTGGGCGCCGGTGGTGAGCGAGGGCATACGCCCGTGCACACCGTTGAAGCCGTGCGCCCGTTCCACGAAGTAGGCGGGCGTCTTGGAGGAGCAGCCGATGCCGCTCATCTTGGCCAGCAGGTGAGGCTCGACGCCCAGTTCATAGAGGGCCTTGATGACGTGGTTGGTGATCGAGTTGTGGCCGCAGCCGGCGCAGAGCGTGCTGGCGACGCCTTTATAGGAGTCGCGAGCCAGACCAATGTGGTTCAGGGGGGGAGCGGCCATCAGACGGGCACTGCCTCCAGTTCGAGCAGGGGCCGGCTCAGTGCCTCAGCCGTGATGGGGCGGCCGTCGTAGTGCCGGATCGAGCGTAGCCGCCCGAGCAGCTCGGGCGGCAGCTCGAGCCGGATCAGGTCGTAGAGCTGGCCGTCGCGGTTCTGCTCTATCACATAGACGCGCTCGTGAGCGGCGACGAAGTCAACCAGGGTGGGACTCAGCGGCAGCGCTCGTACTCGCAGGTAGCTAAAGGAGAGCCCCTGCGAGCGCAGCTCGTCTCGCGCCTCCACCACGGCGGCGTGCGTGCTGCCGAAGGCGATGACGCCAATCTGCGCTGAGTCGGCCGCCTCCACTACCGGTTGCGGCATCGCCGCGCGGGCGGTCTCCAGCTTCCGAGCCAGCCGATCCATGTTGGCCGCGTAGGCCTCCGCGCTCTCCGTGTAGCGAGCCAGCTCGTCATGCCCAGAGCCACGGGTGAAGTAAGCCGCCCGGGCATGATCAGTGCCGGGCAGAGTGCGGTAGGTCACCGCGTCGCCATCCACGTCCTGGTAGCGGCCCCACTCGCCTTCCAGCCGGTCCAGATCGTCCTTGCTCAGCACCTTGCCGCGGTCAAAGGGGCGCTCGGGGTAGTGCAGCTGGGGCGACATCCAGAGGTTCATGCCCAGATCTAGATCCGAGAGCACGAACACAGGTGTCTGAAAACGGTCGGCCAGATCAAAGGCTGTTTGGGCGAACTCGTAGCACTCGGCCACGCTGCCGGGCAGCAGGACAAGGTGCTTGGTGTCGCCGTGGGAAAGGGTGTAGATGAAGGCCAGGTCGCCTTGCGAGGTGCGCGTCGGCAGGCCTGTCGAGGGGCCGATGCGCTGGATGTCGAAGATCACCACTGGTATCTCGGCGTAGTAGGCGAGCCCGCTGAACTCCGCCATGAGGGAGATGCCAGGGCCGCTGGTGGAGGTCATGGCCCGGGCCCCGGCCCAGCCGGCGCCGATGGCCACGCCGAGGGCTGCCAACTCGTCCTCCGCCTGAACTATGGCTATGCGCCGCTCGCCTGTCGCCTTGTCCAGGCGGTAGCGGTCGGCATAGGCCGCCAGGTTTTCGCAGACACTGGAGGAGGGGGTGATCGGATACCAGGCGGCCACTGTGCAGCCGCCCATGATGCAGCCCAGGGCCGCTGCCTGGTTGCCCTCGAGCAGGATCTTGCCGTCAGTCGCGCTGGTCAGCGGTCGGAGGACATGGCGCCGTTCGTGGGCGCTGAAGTTCTCCTGCCAGTACTTGAATCCGATGCGGGCCGCATCCTCGTTAGCCTGCCAGGCGCGCGGCTTGGTGGGAAAGGTCCGGCGGATGCCTTCCTGGATGGCTTCAAAGGGCACTTCCAGCAGCCCGGCCACCACACCTACGTAGATCAGGTTGGTCAGCTGCTTGCGCAGCGTGTCGTTCTGGATCTCCGTCTTGGCCAGTTTGGTGAAGGGCACAGGAAAGTAATCAACGTCTGTGCGCGCGTCGGCAGTGGAGTAAAGGTGCTGATGGATCACGGCAGCGCCCGGCCGGACCTGGTCCAGGTCCTGCCGCCAGGTGGCCGGGTTCAGCGCCACGAGCACCTCGGGATCGCCCTTGCGGGCCTGGTAGCCCTGGGTGGATACGCGCAGTTGGTACCAGGTGGGCAGACCCTCGATATTGGAAGGAAAGACGTTCTTCGGGGCCACGGGAATACCCAGCGAGAAGATCGCCCGCGTCAGCACCATGTTGGCTGACTGGCTGCCTGAGCCGTTGACCGTGGCAGCTTGAAAAGTGAGGTCGTTGACAGTCGGCGTCAAGGGAATCCGAACTCAATGCTACCCGTCGCAGAACGCCGGGCGGGCTGACCCATCGGCGGGAGTTTGGGAGCGTAGAGTCTTGTCCGAACCGCCAGGAGCCATCCACCCTTACGGAGGTAACTAGATGTTCTTCGACAAGCAGACCATTCTTGACCACATCCACAACCTTCACGGTCCCGACAAGGCCCAAGAGGCGGCTCAGCAGCTGCCGGATCAGGTCGACCACGAGCAGCACGCCGACCTGCTCCAGCAGCACGGAGTCAACCCGCAGGACCTGATGGACAAGGTCGGCGGCGCTCAGGGCAGCGGTGGGCTGGCTGATCAGGCGCAGGGCGCTTTCGGCGGCCAGGGCGAAGCGGGGGGCGTGGTCGACAACGTCAGGGAGCAGGGCAAAGGCTTCCTCGGCGGCTCGAACAAGCCGGCCGGCGAGCCCTGAGCCATCGACTGCCCCCGGGCAGTCCAAGGGTCCCGCCGCCGCAAGGCGCCGGGACCCTTTGCTTTGTTGGAGGGGATTGAGTAGCGCACGAGCTTCGGGGCGCTAGCATTCCGGGCGTGAGAGTCGTCGGCCCCCGGGAGACCCAAGCGGGTGAGCGCCGGGTGGCAATCACGCCCGAGACGGCTGCCAAACTGATCGCCGCCGGCTTGGACGTGGCGGTTGAGTCAGGGGCCGGCGCGGCCGCCGGCTACCTGGACGCGCAATACGCCGAGGCAGGCGCTGTGGTTGAAGTGGAGGGGGCAGCACTTTGGCGCAGCTCCGGAAGCGTCTTCAAGGTCCAGGCCCCCAGCCTGACCGAGGTAGGCCTGCTTTCCCCAGCCACGCTGCTCCTCGGATTCCTCCAGCCAGCCACGCAGGGCGAGGTCGTCGAAGCGTTGGCCGCGCGGCAGGTGACAGCCTTCTCGCTCGAGCTGCTGCCGCGGCTCAGTCGCGCGCAGAGCATGGATGCCCTCTCCTCCCAGGCCTCTCTGGCCGGCTACAAGGCGGTCCTCATGGCTGCCATGCGGCTGGGCAAGTACTTCCCCATGCTGATGAGCGCCGCCGGCACCATCGCACCCTCCCGCGTGCTGGTGCTGGGCGCCGGAGTGGCGGGCCTGCAGGCGATCGCCACCGCCCGCCGGCTCGGCGCGGTGGTCGAAGCCTATGACGTCCGCCCGGCGGTGAAGGAGGAGGTCCAGAGCTTGGGCGCCAAGTTCGTCGAGCTGCCCGTCGAGGCTGCCGGCCAGGGCGGCTACGCGGGCGAGCAGTCAGAGGAGTTCCAGGCTTGGCTGCGGGAGCTGCTCGGCGAGCGGATCGCAGCTGCTGACGTGGTCATCACCACGGCTGCCATCCCTGGCCGGCGGGCGCCGCTGCTGGTCAGCCGGGAGATGGTGGCCGGCATGCGGCCCGGGTCGGTGATAGTGGACCTGGCCGCTGACACCGGCGGCAACTGTGAGCTGACGCGCCCCGACGAGGTGGTCCAAGCCGATGGCGTCTTCATCGATGGGACCGCTAACGTGCCCTCCACCATCGCCCACCACGCGAGCCAACTCTATGCGCGCAATGTGCTGAACCTGTTCCTGCACCTGTGGCGGGAGGGCGAAATCCGGCTTGACTTCGAGGACGAGATCACCCGCGGCAGCTGCGTGACTCACGCCGGCCAGATAGTGAACGAGCGCGCCAAACAGCTGATGGGGATGCCCGCGTGAACGAGACTCTGATCGTCAACTTCACCTACTTCGTGCTGGCCGTATTCGTCGGCATCGAGGTGATCTCGAAGGTTCCGACGATCCTGCACACGCCGCTCATGTCAGGCTCCAACGCCATCCACGGCATCATCCTGGTCGGCGCGCTCATCATCGCCGCGGGGGCACGGACACCGCTGCAGATCGCTCTCGGGTTCGTCGCCGTGCTGCTCGCTACCACCAATGTGGTGGGCGGCTTCGTAGTCACCGACCGCATGCTCGAGATGTTCAAGGGCCGTCGGCTTGGTGCCGGCGGCAACCCCAGTACCGAGGAAAAGCGTTGACGGGACTGCTCACGCCGCTCGTCTACCTGCTGGCGTCGGTCCTCTTCATAGTCGGCCTGCGCTTTCTCAGCTCGCCCAAAGGAGCGCGCCGGGGCAACACAGTGGCGGCGATCGGTATGGCGCTGGCGGTCGGTTGGACGGTCGTCCTGGTCGCCGGCCGCTCGACGCCCGCGGGCATCATCATCTGCGTTCTCGGTGTGCTGCTGGGCGGCATCGCGGGCACAGTCGGCGCCCGCCGGGTCCGAATGACCGCCATGCCGCAGATGGTGGCGCTGTTCAACGGCGTGGGCGGCGGCGCCGCCGCTCTGGTGGCGGTGGCCGAGCTGCTGCAGCTGGGCGGCCAGCGACCCGCGCTGCAGTCGGGCCTGCCCAGCGTCTTCGCCATCATCGTCGGAGGAATCTCCTTCGCCGGCTCGGCGATCGCCTTCGCCAAGCTGCAGGAGCTGATGACGGGCCGGCCCATCACCTACCCCGTCCAGCAGGTGGTGAACGGCCTCCTGGCGCTGGCCATCCTTGCCCTGGCGGTCACGCTGCTGGCCCTGAGCGGCCAGCCGGCCATCTTCATAGCGCTGCTGGCGTTGGCCCTGGTGTTGGGCATGGCCTTCGTGCTCCCCATCGGAGGGGCTGACATGCCGGTGGTCATCTCGCTGCTCAACGCGTGCACAGGACTCGCCGTGGCGGCCAGCGGCTTCGTGCTTGACAACTTCGCTCTGATAGTCGCAGGCACTCTGGTGGGCGCCTCGGGCACGATCCTGACCATGCTGATGGGCGAGGCGATGGGTCGCTCGCTGGCCAACGTCCTCTTCGGCGCCTTCGGCAGTGTGAAAGCCGCCGGCGACGCGACGGGCCCGGCCGGCGAGCGCAGCGTGCGGACTGGCAATTCCGAGGACATCGGCACCCTGCTGGCGTATTCCCGGAACGTGGTGGTGGTGCCGGGCTACGGGCTGGCTGTAGCCCAGGCCCAGCACGCCGTGCGCGAGCTGGGCGAGCAGCTCGAGGCGCGCGGCGTCGACGTGCAGTACGCCATCCATCCGGTGGCGGGACGCATGCCCGGGCACATGAACGTGCTGCTGGCGGAGGCCAACGTGCCCTACGAACAGCTGAAGGAGATGGACGAGATCAACGACCAGTTCAAGTCGACTGACGCGGTGCTGGTGGTGGGTGCCAATGACGTGGTGAACCCGGCGGCCAAGAGCTCGCCCGGCAGCCCCATCTACGGCATGCCGATCCTGAACGTGGACCAGGCCAAGACAGTCGTCTTCCTGAAGCGGTCGATGCGGCCGGGCTTTGCCGGGATCGACAACGAGCTGCTCTACGACCCCAAAACCGTGATGCTCTTCGGCGACGCCAAGGACTCACTGACCAAGCTGCTCGCCGCCGTCAAGGCCGCCTGACAGCGGCCCGAAGGTTCCGAACAGTCTGACCTCCGCTGCCCGGCTCTCCAGCGCCGAGAGCGCCGCCTCCGCCTGATCCGGATCTCCGATCTGGAAGTCAAGGAAGAACAGGTATTCGAAGGGCTTGCCCAGGAGCGGTCGGGATTCGAGCCGGGCGAGGTTCACCTGGCGCGCGGAGAAGCACTCCAGCGCTCGGAACAGGCTGCCTGGCTGATGCGCCGCGGCGAAGCAGAGCGAGGTCTTCCAGCCGGGCCGGCCCGCGGCTGGGCGCTCCGGCCGGCCGCGCTCGCCCACGACGAACCGGGTTCGGTTGCTGTCGGAGTCCTGGATGCCGGCCGCCAGAACGTCCAGTCCGTAGCGCCGGCCAGCTCGCGCGCTGGCGACTGCCGCCGTGCCCGCTTCCGGCCGCTCGGCCACCTGTCGGGCCGCCCCCGCGGTGTCATAGAAGGGGACGGCCGCCAAGGCGCGGGCTTCCAGGAAGCGGCGTACCTGCGCGAGCGCCTGAGGATGGGAGATGACTCGCTGCGGAACATCGTTGCGGCGGCCGAGCAGGTGGTGCCGAATCGGATGGACGTACTCGCCGGTGAGCTTTAGGCCCTTGCGGTCCCAGAGCAGATCGTTGACCTCCTGCACTATCCCGCCGAGCGAGTTCTCGACCGGCAGCACTGCCGTTTCGATCTCGCCTGACAAGAGGGCGTCGAAGGTCTGCTCGAAGGTGCGGAAGCCCCTGGCTGCCGCGGCCGGGAAGAGCGAGAGTAAAGCTTCTTCCGAGTAGGCGCCGGCCTCACCCTGAAAGCCGACTCTCACCCGCGCCTCAGTCGTCAGCGGTGCGGGGCTGCAGCCAGGGCATCATGGCGCGCAGCTCCGCGCCAACCGTCTCCAGCTCATGCTCGGCGTGCTGCTGGCGCATCTGAAGAAAGCGGCTCCGACCCTGGCTGTTCTCATCGATCCAGCGCTCGGCGAAGGTGCCGTCCTGGATCTCGCGCAGCACCTGCCGCATCGACTCCTTCACCCGTTCGTCCACGACGCGGGGGCCGGACCCGTAGTCGCCGTACTCGGCGGTGTCCGACACGGAGTAGCGCATGAAGCCCAGTCCGCCCCTGTACATGAGGTCCACTATCAACTTCATCTCGTGCAGCACCTCGAAGTAAGCCATCTCCGGGGGATAGCCGGCCTCGACCAGGGTTTCGAAGCCGGCGGTGATGAGCGCTGACACGCCGCCGCAGAGCACCGCTTGCTCGCCGAAGAGATCGGTCTCGGTCTCGTCCTTGAAGGTCGTCTCGATAATCCCGGCGCGGCCGCCGCCGATGGCGCGAGCGTAGGCCAGGCCCCGCCGGCGGGCGGCGCCGGTGGCGTCCTGATGCACTGCAAGCAGCATGGGAACGCCGTTGCCCTCGGCGTAGGTGCTGCGGACAAGGTGGCCCGGCGCCTTGGGCGCAACCATTGCCACGTCCGCCTCCGGGGGCGGGGCGATCTGACCGAAGTGAATGGCGAACCCGTGCGCGAACAGGAGTAGCGCGCCTCGGCGCAAATGCGGCTCGATCTCCTCTCGGTAGAGCTTGGCCTGGCCCACGTCAGGGGTGAGCATTGTGATTATGTCGGCCTCCTGGACCGCCTGAACGACGTCCACCACGCGCAGGCCGTGCCGCTCAGCCTTGGCCCTCGACCGACTGCCCTGGTGCAGACCGACACGCACATCGACCCCGCTGTCACGAAGGTTCTGGGCGTGGGCGTGGCCCTGGGAGCCGTAGCCGAGGATCGCGACACTTTCTGTCAGCTCAGCTGGACAGTCGGCGTCGTAGTACATCTTGACAGCCATCGTTCCTTCTCCTAAGTGTCGCGGGACACTTGTGGCGGCGAAGTGCGAACAGCATCCTGCCGGCACAGAAAAACGGAGCCCCCGCGCTCGACGGCGGGGGCTCCGTGGCGAAGAGGGGGAGTTTCTGAGGTCATGCTATCCGCTGGTTGGCGGCCATGACTAGTGGCTGAAACACAAAAGTGCGCGGCACCTGTTGTGAGGGCACTCAGCGCTGGCGCGCTGGGACCCACCGGCGGACGAGCAGCCAGAACCCGAGCAGGAGCACGATGGCGGCCAGGATTGCGTTGCTTGCCAGACCCTCGTAGTGCCGGCTCCAGTGCATCACTCCCTCAAAAAATGCCGCCAGGACCAGAAACAGGAGGAGGCCGACCTTGGCCAGGCCAAGGCCCCAGTTCTGCTCCCCCAGCCGCCGGCCGGTCAGTCCGTGCAGGTAGAGGCCCAAGCCGAGGCCGGCCGGGACCACCAGTGGCCAGCTGTAGGCCCAGACGTGGGCCAGCCCCGTGGACGCCACAGCCCCGGACACCAATCCCAGCGAGAAGAGGCAGCCGACCGGA
>JAABUQ010009012.1_pt1 | contig 13707 bp, 20 predicted proteins | sample 5560001 | NCBI WGS metagenome assembly JAABUQ01 (sample SAMN10711888, study PRJNA513371) | rock metagenome | isolation source: Antarctica rocks | place: Antarctica: Victoria Land, Finger Mt nord | collected 2015-12-18
CACCGACGCTCCGTCGATGATGTCGCCCGGTCCCGCAAGAGGACCGCGATGGCGCTCAGGTCGCGCGCTCCCAGACCTGCCGCGAGCGCCGCTGCCACCACGGTGCGGTTGACGCTGGCTTGGTCCACAGGCGCACCCACCTCACCGGCCAGAGCCAGGATGAGGTCGAGGTCCTTGGCGACCAGATCAAGACTGAAGGCGACGGGCGCGTCATTGGGCTGCTCAAAAGCGGTGCGCTTGTACAGCACGTACGGCGCTGCCCCGGCGCTCGCGGCCAGGACCTCGTAGAGAGTGAACAAAACCGGGGGAGGGGGCATGCTGAGGAGCAGCGGGGGCAAGAGGCCCAGGCCGCTCGCCCTCCCCGCCCCGTGAGCTCACGACCAGGCGCCTCCCCCAGTATTGTTCACTCTCCCTAGCTACCGCGCCAAGTTGGCGCCCAAGCACCGCGGCACCGTGGAGACCCCCGCATGACGCCGCCTAGCGTGTGTGACACGTCCCGTGACGGTTCGGCCGCCGGCCGCCTCTGCCCGGTCTGCGCGGCCCCGCTGCCGTCGGCGCGCGCCCGCTACTGCTCGCATGCCTGCCGCCAGCAGGCGTTCCGTCTCCGCCAGCCGACGACCTCACCGGTCGAGACGGCGACGCTCACCAAGGAGCTTCACCGACAGAAAGCCCGCGTCGCCCACACGGTGTACGAGTGCCCTGAGTGCGGCAGCCGCTTCCTCGGTGAGCAGCGCTGTGCCCAGTGCAATCAGTTCTGCCGCGCCCTGGGCCTTGGAGGGGCTTGCCCGGACTGCGACGCCCCGGTGCTCCTGAGTGATCTCATCGACCTGGAGGTGCTCCGCTAGCTACCCTACTGACGGCGCTTCGCTCCGAGCCGCGGTGGCCTAATGGGCGTGATGACCGCCTGGCCTAATGGTCATGATGAACGACACGCGGCAGCACCCGCAGGATGTGGAGCGTGCGCTGCTCATGGGCGTACTGGAACCGGACCCGCCAGTCACCGACGCGGAGTCGCCACTCCGGTGGCACGACGCCGTGCAAGCGGGTGACGTCGCCCTGCTCGGTCGCCGCGAGGCGCTCCACCGCGCGAATCGTCCGCTGGGCCATGGGCTGGTCCAAACGCCGCAGGTCTCGGCGCGCGCGGTCGGTCCAGTCGACCGCCCATATCACGGTAAGCCGAACTCACGGCGGATCTCTTCGTGACTGGCGATGCGCCCAGCGGTCAGATCCTCGCGCGCTTCCTGAACGCCGCGGCGCTCTTCCTCGGTCTCGGGCTCGTCGTCGATCGGCGCACTCAGCAGCTTCCGCGCGAGCGGGTCCTGCCAGTAGATGCGTAGCTGCTCGAGGGCTTCCTCGGCCGCGGTGGAGGCCTCGCCCTCAGGGAGCTCGTCGACGAGCTGGTGCAGGCGGTCCTTCGTCGTCATGGGGGTGGTCTCCGATCCGTCTGGCCAGCGGCCTAGCGACTGCCGGCGTGGCATTCGGTAGACTCCGGCCGTCTGCTTCCCGGTCGGGGGGTTAGACGCTTGCGAGGGTCGCCGCGTGCTGGCTGACCGGCTGGTCACGCGGCGACCTTTTTACGTTCCGCTTCCAGCCCCAGCGCGGGGCGGAACTCGTCGACGTCGGCCGGCTCGACCTCGAGCGCCGTGGCGATCTGCTGCATGACGCCGAAGCGCGGCCGCGGCCGGTGCCCCGCCTCCAGTCCGTAGACCGTGCTGAGCGCCACGCCCGCTTTTTCGGCGAGGGCGCGCTGGGTGAGCATGCGGCGCCGGCGCAGTGCGGAGAGTGATGGCATGGTGGGAGCTCCTTCTCTATCCGAGGCTGCCCCGGATTGTAACCGATCCTTACTCACAAACAACCCTATTACTATTTACTTTGTATCTACTTGTGCCTTATAATAAGAGTGACGGTGGAGTACCGCAAGCGCTCTGCCGATCACCCCCCGACCGGAGGCCAGCCATGGCCATCACCACCACTGCCCTGGTGCTCACCCGTCCGTCTCGCACAGGTGGACTGGAGCACCAAGTCACCGTCGACGGCGAGACGCTCACGCCCGAGTCGTGCACCTGCAAAGCCGGCCAGCGCGGCGTCGTCTGCCATGCTGCTCTGAGCGTGGCCGCCGGCCCGGCGCTCCTGGCCCTCGCGCACGAGCGCTGGGCGCAGTCCTGCGGTTTGGACGAGCTCATCGCGTCGGCCGGTCTCTACGGCCGTGTCGTGCGCAACCGCCGCGCTGCTCAGACTGAGATCGCGCGGCGCCAGGCTCGCCGTGAGCAGACCCGGTACGTGCTCACCGCCAAAGGGCGGGCCGCCATCGCTAAGCCCGAGTCGGCGGCGCCCGTCGCCCAGGCGGTGGCCGCGTGAGCGAGCCCCGCTGCTACCTGCTGCACCTCGATCCACCCCTAGCGCATGCTCGGCACTATGCCGGGATCGCGCTGGACGGCAACGTGCCCCGGCGCGTTCGCGAGCACATCACGGGTCGCGGCTCGCCCCTCATCGCCGCGGCGGTGGCAGCCGGCTGCCAGGTCCGCGTCGTCCTGGACGTGCCAGGCGACCGCGGCCTGGAGCGCCGCTGGCATAACGCCCACGGTACGCGCGTCTGCCCCGAGTGCAAGCCGCGCCGACGGCGCACAGCGGGCCGACAACTGCGCCTGTTCAGCACGGGGGCCGCCCACGCGGCGGCTCCCACTCCCCGCCGCCTGGCCTGGGCCGCGTAATGGGTTTCCTCTCCCTCATCGGGAACTGCGGCGCCTGTAGCCGCCCGTTCATGTCCAACCCAGAGTACGTGCCGTCCCTGCGCCTGGACGACGGCCAGCAGCTCATCTTCTGCCAGCCGTGCGTCGAAGCCGCCAACCCGGAGCGGGCGCGCCGCGGCCTTCCGCCTATTGACGTCCATCCCCTCGCCTACCAACCCCAGGAGGAATCCTGAGCCATGCCCACCACCGACCAGCTCGCCGAGGCCATCCAGCGCCTCACCGCCCTGGCTCAGCAGCCCGCCCAGCCGCAGTCGTCGGTCGAGCTCAACCAGACGGCCAAGGGCGCCACCCAGGTCTGCGTGAAGGCCTACGCCGCCAGCGCCGACGAGGCCGCGGCCACCGCCCAGCGCCTGTACGACACGATCACGGGCAAGTAGGCCCCGAAGATCGAGCCATGACCACCGCGACTACTCCGCGCGCTGTCGCTGCCACGGTGCGCGTCGTCTTGTTCGCCCTGGACGGCACCGTGACCGTCCCAGCGGTGACCGACACTCTGGCCACCTGGCAGCACCTAGTCGACGGCTCCATCGAGTTCGTCCGCCTGGTCTCACCCCTGGCCGGCGCGCCCCGTGACGAGCTGGTGGCCATCATCAACGAAGAAGGCCTCTACCTCCAGCCGCCGTCGCCGTGGGTCTGGCCGCTGGGCGCACGAGCTGAGGTCGGCACGCCGATTCACGGCCCGTTCGTCGTGGCCCGCTGGACCTACGAGCCGAACGGCGACGACCACGCCGTGGAGCTGACCGGCGCCAACCTGGCCACCATCCGCCGCCTGTTCGCTCTGCACACCGTCTAACCTGCCTGGGGCGGAGACTGACACCCTCCGCCCCGTTCCCACTTCGGGAGCTGTCATGCCACCTGAGAACGTCGTCGAGCGCATCCGTAAGCTGCTCCGCCTGGCCGAGGACGCCGGCGCCACCGAAGCCGAGGCCGCCTCCGCCCTGGAGCGCGCTAGTGCGCTGCTGCTCCGGCACAACCTCACCATGGACCAGGTCGCGGTGACCGGTGGTGACGCCTTGCCTGTCACCGAGCAGCCGATCCACACCGGCTGGGCCGGGAGTTGGCGCGGCACCCTGCTGGGCATCCTGGCCCGGCACAACCTGTGCTCGCCGCTCGTCAGCCGCCAGGGCAAGGTCGATACCGTCGTCGTCGTCGGTCGCCCGGCCAACGTACAGGCTACCCACGCGCTGTATGACTGGATCGCCGCTCAGCTGGAGCGCTTCGGCCTCGAGGAGTGGAGCGTGTTCAACCAGGAGCAGCGAGAGGCCGTCGCTGGCTCGCCAGGCATCCCGTGGTGCCCGCAGTGCGAACAGTGGACCGCGACGTACCGTGTGCGAGGCCAGCGCTGGTGCGATCAGTGCGACAAGCGCGTGTTGCCAGAGCGGCCCCTGATCCATGGCTTCACCTGGAAGACTGCCTTCTACCGGGGCGCCCTGCTGCGCATCGCCACCCGGCTGTCTGCCCAGCGGAAGGCCCAGCAGCAGCCCCCGCCGGCGCACACTACCGCGTCTGCCGCAGCCGGCCGGGTGACCGCGCTGGTGCTGCGGACCGACCAGGAGAACGCCGCGTACATCCGGCAGCACTACGGCGAGCCGCGCCACGGACGAGCTCGCCGCGCCGGGTATCACGCGGCCGCGTACCAGCGTGGCCACGAGCGGGGCGCTGATGTCAGCCTGACGGCGTCCAGGGCTCTGCGGGGCGGGGTGCAGTGACCATGCCGCCACCCGGCGACCTCGAGCACGCCTACAGTGACCAGCCAGGTCGTGAAGGGCCCCGCGTCCGGGGCGCCGTCGATCCGACGACTGGCTCTACCGAATGGGAGGCCTCCGATGGGCACTAAGACGGAGATCCAGTGGACCGACCACACCCTCAACCCCTGGCTCGGCTGCCAGGAGGTCAGCCCCGGCTGCGACCACTGTTATGCCGCCACCCTGGCCAGCACCCGCATGGGCTACAACGGCCGCACCCATCCCGTGATCTGGGGGCCGCCCCGCACGACGGCCCGCCACGTGACTGGCGCCGCCACCTGGGGTCAGTCACTGAAGTGGAACCGGGATGCCCAGCAGGAGGGACGACAGCACCGCGTGTTCTGCGCCAGCATGGCCGACGTCTTCGAGTTCCATCCCCAGCTCGACGAGCCACGCGCGCGCCTGTGGGCCCTCGTCGAGGCCACGCCGCATCTGGACTGGCAGCTGCTCACCAAGCGGCCCATGAACATCCTGCGCATGGTGCCCGCGTCCTGGCGATCGGGACTGCCAGCCAACGTCTGGATCGGAACGAGTGTGGAGGACCAAGAGCGTGCCGATCTGCGCATCCCGCACCTGCTGCGTGTGCCGGCGCGTGTGCGCTTCCTGTCGTGTGAGCCGCTGCTCGGGCCCGTCGACCTGACACCTTGGCTCGACGAGCTGCACTGGGTGATCACCGGCGGCGAGAGCGGCCCGCACGCGCGCCCGCTGGATCCCGACTGGGTGCGAGGCCTGCGCGACCAGTGCCAGACCGCCGGCGTGGCGCTGTTCCATAAGCAGAACGGTGGGCGCACACCGAAGGCCGGTGGCCGCGATCTCGACGGCCGGACCTGGGACCAGTTCCCCGCGACCCTGGAAGTGTGGCCATGACGACAATCGTCGTCAACGTGCGGACCGATCCGTCGTACACCGTCTACATCGGGCGGGCCGTGCCGCGCCGTCGGCTGCGAGCCAGCACGTGGGCCAACCCGTTCAAGATCGGCCCAGACGGCACACGCGACGAGGTGATCGCCAAGTACCGCGCCTATTTGCTCGATCGACCAGACCTGCTAGCCGAGGTGGGTTCGCTGCACGGGCAGCGCCTCGGCTGCTGGTGTGCCCCCGAGGCCTGCCACGGACAGGTTTTGGCCGAGCTCGCTGAGCAGCAGGCCAAGCAAGGGCGCATGCCCTCCATGGACGAGGAGGAGTAACCCCCATGACAGCCAATGGCGCCGACGGCGTGCAGCCGTTCCCGTTTGATCTGCCGCCCGCGTTCCTCGCCCAGCTCGGCTATGAGCGCGCCGCTGGGCCCAGCGCACTGCCCGAGTCGACGCGCGAGATGCTGCGTCGCACCAACATCAGTGAGGCGGAGATCGCCGCCACCGAGCAAGCGATGCTCAGCAGGCAGCCGCGGCGCTGGGTCGCGCTGTACTGGCAGCCGGCCGGCGACGAGCTGGCCTGGGACGATGGCCACGGCAGTGGCGCTGGCCAGCTGAACCACTGGCTGTATCTGGCCTTCCTGCACGAGCCTGGGCCCGGCCGGGACAACATCTACGCCTGGCTCACCGAGCACGCCGTCGACCTCGGCAGTTCCGAGGAGTCGGCCACACCACTGGCTCGTGGTCGACCGCACCGAGAACCGGGCCTATGTCGCCCCGGTGGCCATCGCGCGCTATCGTCAGGGAGGGGGCGCGTCGGCATCTGGAGACAGAACCCCGGGTCGCCTCTCCTGCATGGCGGGGGAGGAGCCTTCCCACCCGGTCGCCGTGACGTTTCGTAGCGCGATCAGCACGATCACGCCTGCCGTGCCGTAGCCCAGCCCCTGGATGTTCAGCAGCGTCACGATGCCGACCCGGTCGCCGAGCAGCCCGCCGACCAACGCCCCGATCAACGTCGACAGTGCCCCGACCGCGCCGAACGCGCCGAGGATTCGGCCGCGGTAGGCATCCTCGGTCCCGGTCTGCAGCAGCGTCGTCTGGCCGGCCACCAGCCCGGCGATGGGCACGCCGACGATCGCCATAAACACGATCGCGGGCCATATGCCCGGCCAGAAGACGTGATAGTTGAACGTCATCAGGTCGAACAGGCACAGACCGAGCGCACCCAAACCCAGCAAGCGCGGCGGCGCCAGGACCATCCCGCGCCAGCCAACGAGCAGGCCCCCTACGATACCGCCGATCGCCTGGGATGACACGACCCAGCCATACGCCAGCGCGCCACCGCCGAGTACGGTCGAGACGAACGGCGCGAACAGCGAGCCCATCACCCCCTCCCCGACCGCCGAGATGGCCACGAAGCTGAACATGACCGTCAGCACGCGACTGCGCGGCACCCGGCCCAGGCCCTCCAGCCACTGCCGCGCCGCCGCCGCCCATGCCGTGCTTGGCGGGCTCGGGGGCACCGCCGAGACCGGCGCCAGGGACGGCCGCCCGTCAATGCGGGTCAGTGCCGCCATAGCGGCCGCGATGGCAAATGAGGCCGAGTCGAGCACTGCCACGCCGGCCAGCCCGGTCGACGCGACGACGATCCCCCCGAGGGCCGGCCCGACCAGCCGCGAGACGTCGTTGCTGAGGGCATTGAGCAAGTTCGCCCGAAGCAGCTCCCGCTCGTCGACCAGGTGCGGCACGAGCGCCCCGAGGGCCGGAGCCACGACCTGCGCCATCGTGGATTGGACGAAGGCGACGACGTAGACGAGCCACAACCGCTCGCCCGACGTCACGAGCAGCAGCGGCAACAGCCCAAGGGCGAGCAGCAGGTTCGCGACGATCAGCGTGCCGCGGCGGTCCCAGCGATCCACGAACACGCCGGCCATCGAGCCGAGCAGGATCCGCGGGATCACCCGCGCCGCCAGCATCGCGCCGGTCGCCAGCGTCGAGCCGGTCGACTGGTAGACGTAGACGGGCAGCGCCGTGAGCAACATCCAGTCACCGACCAGCGAGATCAGGCCGCCGATCCAGATGCAGCCGAAGTCTCGTCGCCGAAGCAGCGCGAACATGCCGCCCACTCCGGCGATTATCAAGACGTGGACGACCGCGGGAGAAGAGCAAAACGGTGTGGACGCTGAGCAGGCGTAGCGCTCTTTCACGTCGTCGGTTGACGGGGTACGACTTCGTCAACCAGAGGTCTCCGTGGCTCCAGGTCGCGGGGGCCTCTTCGTTTGTTCGCCTGGACCGCGACGTGCGCGGGTGTGTGGCTCACACTGCCAGTCTGAGGCCAGAAAATGGCCGGGGGAAGGAGTTTCGTGGTTTCGTGGTGCTAAGCCGGCGTGACGTCCTGGCTATCCTGGCGCAGCTAACGAGCTGGTCCCAGGTTGTAATCTTCAGAGATAAATGGTTCTTCGGCACTCTCGATGAGCGGGGACGGGCGGTAGGCTGGCCGTCTGGAGGCGCACCGCTTCTGGAGAAAGGCCGTCACCGCGATGCTCACCAACCTGCTCTTTCCGCAGTGCGCCGGATTGCGTGTCGACCGCTTCTGGCGTGACCGGGGCCACCATCCATTTGCAAGTCAGTCTGCTGCGTCGCTGGGCGCGGTGCCCCCTGTGCGGGCGAGAGTCTGGCTCATCGAGAGTGCCTGAGAACCATTTATCTCTGAAGATTACGCCTGGGCCACCTTGTGCCGGCGACGAGTTGCCGGACCTGCGATCGAGTAGTCAGGGGCCGACAGCTCGGCACGCTACCTGGCAGACTGAGCGTCGAATGGTGACCCGGACCGAGCGCTTCCCACACATCATCAGCGATCCCGCCATCCAGGGCGGGGCGGCCGTCGTGGCTGGCACCCGCTTGCCGGTGCGTACCGGCGCCTTCTACTGGCATGAGACGCATGATCGGAAGCGGATCCTGCGCAACTATCCCCAGCTCACTGACGCCCTGCTGGACGAGGTGATCCGCTACTACCGGGCGCACCAGGCCGCGATCGACGCCGAGCTGCGCGCCGAGGAAGAGGCAGAGCAAAGGGCTGATGACGACGGCGGCGCAGGCGTTGTCTGCTGGGTCGGCACCGTTCCTGCGGCGGGATCGGCGCGTCGCCTATCGTCTACGAGTGCGCGCTTTCGTGCTGGGTGGCTCAGGTCTCGTCGGTCGCGCGATCAGCCGTCGGCTGGTGTCCGCGGGCTGGGATGTCGACATCCTCGGGCGCGATGCCGCCCATCTTCCGGTCGACCTCGCCGCATCTGGGGTGCGCTTCTTCGCTGCTGATCGGACGGACGCCGCCGCGGTGGCCTCGGCGTTCGGGGGTGGTGCGGACCTGCTGGTCGACTGCATCTGTTTCACGCGATCCACGCCTTGGCGTTGTTGCCGCTGGCCCGCAGCGCTGCTGCGACAGTCATGATCTCGAGCAAGGCCGTCTATGCCGATGCGGCTGGTCGACACTCCAACTCCGCTGATCCGCCGCGCTTCGACGGCCCGATCCGCGAGACGCAGCCCACCGTCGTACCGGGCGACAGGGACGTCAACAGCCGGGAGGGGTACGGCCGCAACAAGGTCGCCGCGGAGCAGGTGCTGTTGGACAGTGGGCTGCCAGTGACTGTGCTTCGCCCATCAAAGATCCACGGGCAGGGCGCCCGGCCGCCGCGTGAGTGGGTCTTCGTCAAGCGCGTGCTTGATCGTCGCGAGGTGGTGCTGCTGGCGCATCGCGGACGTGGCATCGATCATCCGAGCGCGGCGGTCAACATCGCCGCTCTGGTCGAGACGGTCGCCGCCAAGCCGGGCCGACGGATCCTGAACAGCGCCGATCCGGACGCTCCCAGTGGGGTGGAGATCGCGCGCGCCGTCGCGCTCCACCTCGACCATGAGTGGGACGAAGTCCTCCTTGATGAGGACGCGGACCCCGCGCTCGGCTGGCACCCCTGGGACCGCAGGTTCCCGGTCGTTCTCGACACGCACGCAGCCGTCGAACTCGGCTACACGCCCATCGGTGACTACGCGACGACCGTCCGAGACGAGATCGACTGGCTTGTGTCTATCGCCCACCATGGGGAGGGTGCACACCTTCCCCCCGACTACAATAGTCACTACTTCGCGGCCGCATTCGACTACGTCCGCGAGGACCGCTTCCTCGGCAGCCAGTAACGCAGCCCGACCTCGTCGCGTCTTATTGGCGATCGCCTGCGTGCTCAGGCCCGTGCCACCGTCGCCCTAGTCGCCTTTGCGCAGCGAGCGGAACACGTAGCCGGCGCTGCCGCCCGCGCGGTAGCTCCAGCGTCGATCGCGACCTTGGTCCAGTTCGGCATCGGCACCGAGCGGACGCGGTGGTGCTTACCGACCAGGTCGACGATCATCCAGCGGCCGTCGCGCTGCTGGACGTGGGCCACGGTGAGCGCGGCGATCTCCGAACGGCGCAGCCCACAGCCGAGGAGTGTGGCCAGGATGGCCCGGCCGCGCACGCCTCTGCGCGTGGCGAGGTCGGGCACATCGAGCAGGTGCTGCGCCTCGACCTGGGTCAGCCAGTTGCCAGTGCGCGTGCCGGCCGAGGGGACGCCCTTGACTTTGGCCACGCCGGCGGCGAGATCGGCGTCGAGAAAGCCGTTGTCGGCCGCCTCGCTGGCCAGAGCCCGGATGGCGCACAGCTTCTGACCAGGAGCAGCGTTGCCCGATAGCGCTGGACCGTGGCCTTGTCGAACGTGTCTGCCGGCTGCGCCCGGTACCAGGCGAGGAAATCGAGCAGCGCGCGTCGGTACATCATCTTGCTGCTCGGGCTGTTCAGGCGGTCGAGCACCAGGTCGAACAGGCGCGCGACATCCTGGCCGCCCGTCGGCGCCGCCAGCGTGGCCAGGGTCATCACTGTCGTCATGGACGCCGCCGGCCGATGTAGGTCTCCGGCGATCATTCGAACCAGGAACCGCGCTAAGGCGTCCAGTTTCCTGGACTGTGTCTACTCCCCCTACGAGTCGAGGCCGAGTTTTGTACGAAGCTGGGCCCGCTCTTCCCGCTGGCTCAGGCGTGGTGGGGTCCGTGGTGGTTCGGCCAGCCGCCGACGCCGTTCATCTGCCGCGTCACCGGCGGGCGGCGCCACCGACATGTGGTCGGCTGCTCGGCTGAGCTCGTCCAGATCGCCGGCGATGCGCTGCAACACGCGCAGCACGCTGGTCGAAGACCACCTCGGCGTAGGTGTGGCGCGAAAACGCCAGCACCAGGACGAACACCCAGCTCGTGCGCAGCCGCCCCGTGGCCGGGTCGATCTGCAAGCCCGCGTAGCCGAAGTCGACCTGCGCTTCGCTGCCCGGCGGCACCTCCACCCGCACGAACGTCTCGGGCAGCTGGCTCTGTTCGAGACGGCGGACCAGACGCCAGATGGCGTCGTAGCTGATCGGCACGCCATGCTGTTCCTCCAGGCGTGGGCGGATGGCCGCCAGCTCCAGCCCCTGGCGGCGATAGGCCACGATCTGCTCCTCATAGGCCGTCACGCTCGAGGTCTGCTGCGGGGGCAGCTGCACGGGAAGAGTGGCGGCAAGCACCTGCTGCAGGTCGCTGACGCTGGGCAGCGGTCCCTGGAGGAGGTTCTGCTGGGTGGCCCAGCGGCGGTAGCGGCCGACCGTGCGGCGATTGAGGCCGACCAGCGCGGTGATCTCGCGATCACTGGCGCCGTCGCGCACCAAGCGCACGACTTCTTGGACATCCATCGTCAGGGTTCTCCGATTAGTCACGGCAAACGCTTCTCCTGTTGACGACAAGAGAAGCCGGCGGACCCTCAGCCCGCAATGCCCGCGCCCACTGGCGCTGCCACCCGCGCTACAACGATCAGGCGCCAGTGGTGCACTTGGCCGCGAACACCCCGGTGCACTTTGGCCGCGACTCACTGGTGCATTATCAGCCGCGAAATGACAGCCCGTGGCCGCCTGGGTCCGCAGCAGGTGCGCCCGCACATCGCCCGTGGTGAACCCTGAGCCGGCCACGATGTACAGCCGCGACTGCTCCAGCCGCTCGACCGCCGCGTGCACCTGCTCCTGCTGCCCGTCGGTCAGCCGCCCGACCACCAGGTGCTCTTTCTTGGTGTTCGTCAGCACCGAGACGAGCCGGACCGCCAGGTCGACGTCGGTCAACTCCATGCTGACGAACACCACCGGCCCGTGGTGCTCGGCCACGTGCAGCGCGATCTAGTCGGCCCCCTCCACTCCTGGAGCAGTAGCAGGAACTGCTGGGGCATGCCCGGTGCCCGGCCGAGCCCCACCACGACGACCTCGATCACGGCTCCCTCACCAACTTGGTTCGGCTCCTAGCGTACCGCTACCCGGCACGCCACCGGGTGCTCCACCAATCGCCTGAGTCGCCGAGGGCGCCGCGCCGTCACCTGACGGCGGCGAGCGCCATGTTTCCGAGCAACCCTACTCGCGGCATCATGCCCCCTGGCCAATGGATGGCAGGTGGCGTACGCTCGTGCTGTTCCCTCACAAGGGACACGGAGGGGATATTCATGGCGGGGTATAGACGATTACGCGACCGGGTGCACCGGCGGGCGTTCCTGTCTGGCATGGTCGCCGGCGGGAGGGGGATGGGCATGGGATTAGTGCTGGCCGCGTGCACGACGTCGCCACCAACACACGTACCTGCCACGCAGAAAGTGGGCGCCCCCACCTTGAAAGTCGGTGGTAGCTTCCGCGAGGCGGTGACAACCGATCCAGACACATTCGATCCGCACGTGACTTCAGACCCGGCCTCATCCGCAGTGTTCGCAAACATCTATTCGACGTTATTGTTCCAGGACTTCGACAAGACCTACAAGCCACTGATAGTCGATCGTATGGACGTCGGTCAGGACAACAAAACACTCACCTTCACCCTGCGCCAGAACGTGAAGTTCACTAATGGCGACCCGCTCGACGCCACTGCGGTGAAGTTCACGTTCGACCGGCTAAAGCAGATCGGCACCAAGTCACCGCTGTTCGAGACCGCCAATAACTTCGCAGCGATCGACGTGGTTGATCCGCGCACGGTGCGTATTACACTGAACAGCCCCCAGGCCACGATCTTCCACGACCTCGCTACGGAGTACGCGGGCATCCTGTCACCGAAGGCGGTCAATCAGGCGGGCGAACGCTACGCCCGCCAGCCGGTCGGGTCAGGCCCGTACTCATTGGAAGACTGGAAAACGGGGCAGGAGGTCACGCTGGTGCGCAATGCGGGCTTCGCCTGGCCTGAACCTTACTACGAGAACAGCGGTGCACCGTATATTGAGCGCCATCGTTTCCGCGTCATCCCGGAGCCGGCGACCACGCAACAACTCTTCGATATTGGGGAGCTGGATGTGTTGATACTCAGCACGGCCAACGTCGGCAAGTACGATCAGAACCCAAAGGTCAAGACGTACAAGCTGCCCGTTAGCGGTATCAGCTACGTGGGATTCAACTGTCGGAAAGCGCCCTTCGATGACCGCACCGTGCGGCAGGCACTGTCACATGCGATTGATAAAGACGAGATCGTCCGCGTGGCACTCGGAGGCGAGCTAGGACAGGTAATCAACACACCGTTGCCGCCGAGTGTATGGGGCTATGACGAGAATTTAGGACAATACAATTACCGCTACGATCCCGAGGCAGCGAAGCTGCTTCTGGCGCAGCTCGGTTACCGCCCAGGGCCGGATGGGGTTGTGGGGAGGCAAAACCTCGGACGAGCGTGATCGGCGATGCTGAAGGCGTGCGTGAACTCGTCTGGCTACTGTTCGCGACCGTCCTGGCCTGGGTGCGGCCGCGCCAGGACCTCGTCCTCGAGAACTTGCTGCTGCGCCATCAACTCGCCGTCTTGACGCGGCCGACTCGAACTCGACCGCGTGCTCGGCTTCGCACCTGGGACAAGCTGCTCTGGGTCCTGGCTCGTCGGTTCTGTGCCGGTTGGCGTGAACACCTGACGCTCGTCGCGCCTGACACGGTGGTGCGCTGGCATCGGCAGGGCTGGCGTCTCTTGTGGCGCTGGAAGTCCCGCTCCCGAGGTGGACGCCCTCATCTCAGCCTTGAGGTCCAGGAGTTGATCGCGACCATCTCCCGCGAGAACAAGCTGTGGGGTACCGAGCGAATCAGAGGCGAGCTGCTCAAGCTGGGCATCATCGTCAGCAACCGCTCGATTCGACGCTACCGCTGGCACGGGCCAGCGCGCTCGCCCAGTCAGACCTGGCGCACCTTCCTGCGCAACCACGCGCACCATCTGTGGGCTGCCGATCTGTTCACCGTGCCCACGCTCACCTTCAAGACGCTCTACGTGCTCGTCGTCATCGCCCATGGTCGGCGTGAACTGGTGCACTTCAACGTG
>JAABUQ010009013.1_pt1 | contig 13706 bp, 12 predicted proteins | sample 5560001 | NCBI WGS metagenome assembly JAABUQ01 (sample SAMN10711888, study PRJNA513371) | rock metagenome | isolation source: Antarctica rocks | place: Antarctica: Victoria Land, Finger Mt nord | collected 2015-12-18
CTATGAGACGATGGTCGAGCCGACCGGGCGCGAGGTGTGCGGTTACTTGCTCGTGCGCGGATCGGTCCACGCCCATGCTTATGCGCTGGCGCTCAAAAAGCTGACCGGCGTGGCGATCCAGAAGATGCTGCCCACCCCCAACATCAACCTCGACCGCATTCCCGAGTGCCAGAAGTATCTGGACGAGGGCAGCCACCGCCGCCTGTACCGCTTCGGCTCGCCCGATTTCGCCGAAGCTGCAGGGGTGTGGTCGCATGACGAGGTGGCGCTGCCCGGCGATCCTCCGGGCCATCTCGAAGTCGTCGATGGTCCGCCCAACGGCGGTCAGATGGCGGAACTGCTCGGCAACTACGGGGCGTTCGCGCCCGACTGCGCGCCGCAGGAGATTTTCGATATCGCGGGCAAGCTATACCAAAAAAGCCGCTGACCGCTTACACGTCAGCGCATTGCCAATGGGTCCGCTCGCAGCGCCTTGAAGTTCGTTAAAACGTTAACTGTTATGATGCCGCTCTGCTCCGAGTTAACGGCTACCTCGCTGGTCGCCGCCTTTGACCGTCAGTCCTGGCGCGATAACCGTGAACGACTCTGCTAACCCAGGGATGCCCGACGGTGCGCGACACCGACGGATTATCGCGATGCCGCGCCACGTCAACACGAGCGAGCAAATCTTCGGAGACTGACTCGCCAGCCAGCAACTTTATCGGACAGACGGAGACAATGAATGGCTAACGTGATTTCAGGTACGTTTGACACAAGACGTGAGGCCGAGATGGCGGTCGAGCGCTTTGTTCAGGGACACGGCGTTGACCGCGGGGCGATCCGCATCATCCCGGTCTCGGCCGAGAATAGCGCGGGCGTTGAGGTCGCGGGTGCCGACGCTAAACGCGGGGAGCCCACACCGCCATCAGGCGATGAGGCAGCGCTCGCCGGGCGCATCGAGGTCTCGCTTGACCGCGATGACACAGATCTCCAGACCGCGCGAGAGGTATTCGAGGAGTTCAAGGCGAAGGACATCAACGTCGGTTAAGCCGGCGTCGAATGCCGGCTCTTCAAGACGGGCATCTGTGCATTTTGCAACACAGATTTACGGTATGCGTCCCAGCGATTGCGCCGGATACCGGGCAACTTGGCCAGTCCAGAGAACATGAATTCTAGACAGGATCGAAACGATGCTGCGAGTCACCGACGTAATGACCACTTTCGTCGAGTTCATCGGGCCGGACGCAACGGTCAAGGAAGCCGCCGAGCTGATGGGCGAGCTGGAGGTCGGCGCCTTGCCAGCCGGCTCCGCCGACCGGGTCGAGGGTGTAGTCACCGACCGCGACATCCTCTACCGGGTCGTGGCGGCTGGTCTCGATCCGAACCACGTACGGGTGCGCGAGGTGCTCTCGCGCCCGGTGATCGCTTGTGGCGAGGACGAGACGTTGCAGGCGGCTATGGACGCCATGGCAGCCAACCATATCCGCCGAATGCCTGTGCAGGACGCCGCCGGGCGCGTCACCGGCTGGGTGACGCTCGCCGACCTCGCCCGCAAGCTGCTCGTGGACAGCTCGACGCTTCAAGAGGCGCTCACCGCGCTCACGAACGACGCCGAGACCTGACCGCGATAGCGGCGGTCGGCGCTGCGGACGACTTCAGGGGGCAACGCGAGGCGGGCCGCAAGGTAGTTTAGGAAAAGCTGCCCAGCGTGATCGCGCGGGTCCGTCGCCACGAGCGCGACCACGTAGGCGTAGGCGGCCATCCCGTTGTTCAACGCTTCATGCACCAGGGTGCTCAGCGCTTCGGGTGCCTGCAACGCTGCGCTGAGTGCACGGCGCACCTCGTCGCCGCCTCCGACCTGCCCGAGCCAGGCCATCACCGCCTCGACCCGTCCTTCCTCCAGCGCCCGAGCGCCCGCCAACATGACCGCGGCCATCAGCCGGGCGAGCAGCGCGGTGCAGCCTGCGTCGAGCGTCCGCAGGTTTACCGTGAGCGGGTAGAGCGTCTGGTGCCGATTCTCCAGCCAAGCATTGAGCACCTTCTGGGCCAGGCTCTCCTGCAGCACCTCGCGAGGGAGGGCGAGCGAGCGCTGGCGTCGCCCCGCAGGGGCGCTGGGCTGAATGTCCGCCTCCGGCGCAAGCGAAGCAGCAGCGACGCCGGTCGCGTGCGCTTCGAGCATGGCGTTCTCGCCGTCGCGCTGGGGTGAGTCGCCGAACCATCGGCTGAGGAGCCCGGCCACCACCCGGTCGTCAGCCGCCCGCAGCTAAAGAAGCGCCGCGCGTTAACGCCTCGATTTGACCGAGCAGGCGGGAGAAATCGACAGGTTTAGCATGGTAGTCGTCGCAGCCCGCAGCTATCGCCTTGTCCCGGTCGCCCGACATGGCGTGTGCGGTGAGCGCGATGATTGGGACTTTCGCGGTCGCCAGGTCCTTCTTGATCTCCCCTGCAGCGGTCCACCCATCCATGACCGGCAAGTTCATGTCGAGCAGGATCACGTCGGGCATCTCCGAGCGCGCTTTGTCCACGCCCTCCTGCCCGTCTGTCGCGACAACGACCTCGTAGCCACGACGCTTGAGCCGGCGCGAGAGGAAGTCCCAGATCTCCTCATGATCCTCGACCAGCAAGATGCGCGTCATCGTCCCATCTCCAAAAAACCTGCCCGCACGGTCATCTCGCTTCTGTCCTAGCCTGTTGCGGCACTGCCCCCGCAGCTTCGGGGATCGGTTCAGGAGCGCTGCCGCGTGACGCAAGTTTCCGCATGTCCAAGGCCAGTTCGCGCAGGCTCACGTCACCCTTGACCACCACCCGGTCCGTCTGCCGCTCCAAGCAAGCCTTCTCCGTGGCACTCACATCGCGTGCCGTAAGCACGACGACCGGCACGTCGCGCCCGTCCGGGCGAGCACGCAGCGCCCTGAGGAAGGTAAACCCGTCCATGACGGGCATCGTGAGGTCGAGCAATACCAGCCCCGGCACGCGCCGGTCCACCTCGGCGAGCGCTTCTCGACCGTTCGCGGCCTCGACGACCTGCAGGCCGTTGCGTTCCAGCGAAGTCCGCAGGAGCGCGCGCAAATCCGCGTCGTCGTCCACGACGAGCACTCCGCCCGGATCGCCATGCGCCCTGTCGCCATCCGGATCGTCCGTGCGGAAGCGGCCGATGATGTCCTTGAGATGCCCCCAATCGACAGGCTTGGTAACGTAGTCGGTGGCGCCCAGGGCGAAACCCAGGCCCTTCTCGTTCAGGACGGAGACCATGACGACCGGCGTCTCCGCAAGGTCGGTGTCCGCGCGCACGGCGTGCAGCATGGACCAGCCATCCATACGCGGCATCTCTACATCCAGCAGGATCGCGGTTGGGTGGAGCGCGCGGGCCAGCGCAAGCCCGGCTTGGCCGTCTGCCGCAGTGCGAACGTTGAAGCCCTGGCGCTCTAGGAAGCGGGTGAGCAGGTCGCGCTGCGCCGGGTCGTCGTCCACGACGAGGACGCACGGCGGCTCGCATGGATCGACGTGCTCGGGAATGGCCTCGACGGTGCCGTCAGTGGGGAGTTCCGCGGGGAGGCGAAGCGTGAAGGTCGAACCCTCGCCTGGCGTGCTCGCCACGTTCACCTCGCCGCCCATTATACGGCAGAAGGCGCGCGTGATCGCGAGGCCGAGGCCGGTGCCGCCATATTCGCGGGTCGTGCTCTCGTCGGCTTGGCTGAACCGCTGGAACAAGCGGCTGAGCTGCCCCTCCGTCATGCCGATGCCGGTGTCCTTGACGGCAAAATTCATCCAATCCCGGTCGCCCTCACTCTCGCGCCGCACCGCAAGGGTGACCGTGCCTTTTTCTGTGAATTTCGAGGCGTTGCCGATCAGGTTCAACAAGCATTGGCGGATCTTCACCTGGTCCGTGTGCATCGTGCCCACACCCTCGTCGAGATCGAGCACAAGGCGGTTCTCCTTGCGCGCGACGAGCGGCGAGGTCGATGACACGACATCGTCCACCAGGCCGCGCACCCCGAACGCTTCGGCGGAGACAGTCATGCGGCCCGCCTCGATCTTGGAGAGGTCGAGCACGTCGTTGATGAGGCTGAGCAGGTGACGCGCGTTGGACTCGATCTTGCTCACATCCGGCACGAGTTCGTCCTGGCCGAGGTCCTGCAGCTCCTCGGCCAGCATCTCGCTGTAGCCTATCACCGCCGAGAGCGGCGTGCGCAGCTCGTGGCTCATATTGGCGATAAACTGACTCTTGGCGCGGTTGGCGGCCTCCGCCTGCTCCTTCGCACTCGCGAGCTGCCGCTCGGCGAGCGTGCGGTCGGTCACGTCGGCATGGGTGCCGATCCACTCGCGGATGCTACCGTCCGCCTCCAGGATCGGCACGGCGCGCGCCTCCATGTAGCGCCACCAGCCATCCGCCCGGCGCAAGCGGTGGTTCGCCTCGTAGTGCGAGCGGTCGCGAATCGCGTGCGCCCAGGCGTCGCCGACCGGCGCGCGATCCTCGGGATGCACCGCGTCAAGCCAGCCCCAGCCCCGCAACTGCTCGAAGTCCTGCCCCGTGAACGCGGTCCAGCGCGGCTGCGTCCACTCGAATTCGCCGGTTGCGGCGGTGTTCCAGATGATCGAGGCCGACGCGTCTAGCACGGTGCGGAAGCGCTCCTCGCTGCGCCGCATCCGCTCCTCGGCTTCGCGTTGGCCGGTGACGTCGGTGTTGGTGCCGAACCAGCGCGTGATGCGGCCGTTCTCGCCGCGGATCGGCATCGCGCGCGAGAGGAACCAGCGATATTCGCCGTTCTTGCCGCGGAGTGGAAACGTATCCTCCCAGTCTTCACCCGCATCGAGAGCGCGCTGGTAGCTGGCGACTACACGATCCACGTGCTCAGGGTCTTGCGCCGTCTTCCAGCCCCCGCCCTCCATGTCCTGGATATTGGTCCCGGTATAGTCGTACCAGCGCTGGTTGAACCAACTGATCACCCCAGTCTCGTCCGCGACCCAGGCGAGCTGCGGGATTGCGTTCGCCATGTCGCGGAAGCGCTCCTCGCTCTGCTTAAGCTGCTCCTCCGCGCGGCGGCGCCTTGTAGTATCCTGAGCGATCAGGCCGACGCCGGTTACAACTTCGCCATGGCCGCGTAGCGGGAAGAACCCCATCTGCAAGAAACGTTTCTGGTCTGGCTGACGCGGAGCCGCAGTCTCGACCTCCACGTTCAACCGCGGCTTGCCTTCCTTAAGCACCGCGTGCAGCGCGGGATCGATTTGCTCACGTATCTCGGGCGCCAGCGAACCCATGTCCTCGCCGACCTCAACGCCGAGTCTTCGCTCGCCCATGGCCGCCAGGGCGCGGTTGGCTTGCCGCAGGTGAAAGTTCCTGTCGAGGAAGCCGAGGCCGATCGGCGCGTTCTCGAGGACTGCCTGCAAGGTCTGGTTCGCAACCCGCTCCGCCCGGCGCCGCGCGAGCGCGTAGGCGCCGAGCAGAACGCAGGTCAGGAGAACGAGACCTAGCGATAGCGCGGTGAGCACGTTGCTCCGGGTCGTGTCCCTCCGGAGCACCCGTTGCTCGCGCGCTTGCGCGTGGATCTGGAGCTGCCGGGTTTCGGCTCGGATCGCGTCCATGGCGGCTTTGTCCTGGCCGGCGGCTTCGAGCAGCGTCATTGACCTAGCGGCGGGGTCGGCCCGGCGCAGCGCCACCGCTTTCCCCGCGATGTCGGACTTTGTCGCGACCAGGCCGCGCAGGCGGTCAACCACGCCTGTTTCTGCATGCGATGCCAGGCGCCCCAATTCGTCGATGCGAGCCTGAGCATTGCTCAGGCCTGCGGTGTAAGGTTCTAAGTAGGGTTCCTGTCCGGTGATCACGAAACCGCGCTCGCCGGTTTCCACGTCCTTCATGGCGGAGACTAGCCCCTGCGACGCTAGAGCGACTTTGCTCGCCGCCGCCGCCGCCGTGCGTGCCTGGTTGCTCGCCAATAGGTTCCAGCCCGTAGCGAGCAGCGCGAGCACGATGAGCACGCCGGCCAGGGCCGGCACGACGCGGCCTTGGCCGAACTTGGCCCAGTGTTTTGCCTGCGGTTGCTGTGAGGAAGTTTCCATGGCCGCGCTTTTTGTTCGATGCTTCTCTCTAGCACATGACCGCGCCGAAGGTTCAACAATCGCCCTTGCGCATTCTTCTTGCGCGGCCACCCGCAAACGGGGCACCCCTAAGTGGGCCGGAGCATTATAGCCCCAGAGGAAAGCATGACCTTCGACCAATCGCTCGCCTTTGGGCTGATCGGGGTCACGATTGGCTTATTCGTGTGGGGCCGCGTGGCCTACGACCTTGTGGCGGTGGCGGCCCTGCTCGTCGGCATCCTGATCGGCCTCGTGCCGGCCAAGCACGCCTTCGAGGGGTTCGCAAGCGAGATCGTCATCATCATCGCCGCCGCCCTCGTGGTCAGTGAGGCCATCGCGCGCTCGGGCGTGGTTGAGAGCGTGATGCGGCCCCTGATGCCCAGGTTGAAAACCGTGCAAACTCAGGTGCCCGCGCTAGCCGGCGCGGTGCTGGTGCTGTCGATGGTGACGAAGAACGTCGGCGCGCTCGCGATCCTCATGCCCGTGGCGCTGCAGATCGCCCGGCGCACCGGCACGGCACCCTCCAAGCTGCTGATGCCCATGGCCTTCGCCGCGCTGCTCGGCGGCATCGTCACCTTGGTCGGCACCTCGCCCAATATCATCATCGCCGACGTTCGCGCCCAGCTCTACGGAAAGCCGTTTGGCATGTTCGACTTCACCCCCGTGGGCCTCAGCATCGCGTTGCTGGGCCTCGTCTTTCTCTCGTTCGGCTGGCGCCTGCTGCCGAGCGGGCGGCGGGCCGCCGGGTCGATGGAAGCGGCGTTCGCGAGCGTCGAGGACTACACGGCCGAGGCGCGCCTTTCCACCGCTTCTCCGGCTGCCGGGCAAACGGTGGCTCACCTGGAGCGAATGGGCGACGGCGTTGTGCACGTCGCGGCCATCGTGCGCGAACGCTTCCGCCGCTACGTGCCCACCCCGGACTGGCGCCTGCGCGCCGACGATGTCGTGCTGCTGCGCGGTGAGCCTGGCGACCTGGAGCGGCTGGTCGCCAGAGCACGACTGACGCTCGCAGGCGGGGCTGGCGCGGACGGCGGCGGCGAGGTCAGCGTCATCGAGGGCGTCGTCACGGCGGAGTCCCCGCTCATCGGGCATACTCCCACCCAGCTCGCGCTACAGGAACGCCATGGCGTCGGGCTGCTTGCCGTGAGCCGCAGCGGCCAGACCATCACCCAACGCCTTTCGGCGGTACGGCTGCAAGCCGGCGATGTCGTGGTGCTGCGGGGCGCCGCCGGCCCGCTGCCCGACACGCTGGGCGAGCTGCGCGTCCTGCCACTGGCCGAGCGCAGCATTACGCTCGGGCGAAGCAACCGCAGCCTAGTGCCTGCAGGCGTGCTGGCCGTGGCCATGGCGTTCGTCGCGTTCAAAGTCCTGCCTGTCGCGGTCGCATTCTTCGGCGCGGCAGTGGTCCTGCTGCTGCTCCGCACCATGACCATGCACGAAGCCTACGAGACGGTGGAGTGGCACATCTTGATCCTGCTCGGCGCGCTGATCCCGCTGAGCCATGCCATCCAGACGACGGGCGGCACGGACCTGATCGCAGGCTTGCTCACGCAGGCGGTGGCGGGCGTGCCAGCCTTAGGAGCGCTGGCGATCATCCTCGTGATCACAATGATCGTGACACCGTTTCTGCACAATGCGCCCACGGTCCTGATCGTGGCCCCGATTGCCGCGAGCTTGGCGACCAAGCTCGGGCTGCATCCCGACCCGTTCTTGATGGCCGTTGCGCTTGGTGCCGGGTGCGACTTCCTCACCCCGATTGGCCACCAGTGCAACACCTTGGTCATGGGACCGGGCGGCTACCGTTTCACCGACTACCCGCGTCTCGGCTTGCCGCTCTCGATCCTGGTCGTCGTTGCCGGTGTGCCGCTTATTGCTTTCTTCTGGCCGCTACGCTGAGGGTATCTGCCGCGGTCAACCCCGAGCGCAACGTCCGCCGTCGATGGTCGATCAAGCTGGTCGAGGACTGTTTGGATGGGGGACGCTGACGACGCCCCGGGGGCCGGATAAGCACCAAGAGTCGTGTCGCGCCGTCGCGCACGTGGACAGGGTCACCGCCGACCGGGAAGTTAAGGCCCGCCTTCGGTAGCGGTCAAACGCGCTCAAGCGTCTGGGTACCGCCCACGTGTGTGCGACGGCTGACGCGAAACTTCCGGATCGTGGGAGACTAGTAATCACAACTGAAAATGACACTTTCCCCGCGTGAGTCTCCCAATCCAGATTTGGCCGATCCTCGCCATCACCCCGAAACAGCCTTCACGTTCACGGCTGACTCGGCCAGTTCGCTCATCAGATCGTCACCGCGGTGCATGTCCTTGACGGCCGCCTCGAGCCTGTCGCGGTCGCCACCGAGCTTCAACGCTTTCGCGAATGCCGCGACGGTACCAAAGCCGGTAATCCCGTAGTGGGTCATCCGCTGATATTGGGCGATGATGGCCGCGTCCAGCACTGGGCCTTTCTTCGGCGCTTCCTCGACCGTGTGCTTGATCGCCTCGGCCGCGAGGCCCTCCATGCCCTTGCAGTGCTCCTTCATGACCGTCCCATTTTGACCCTCGATGAGCGACTTCAGGAGCTGGGTGTGCTTTGCAACCCCGTCTTGGGATGTTGCAAGCATCTGCATGAGTTTGGCGTTTGTCGCTTGTGGCGCTATTTTTAAGAGCGTCCGGGCCATCTGATCGTTCGCGGACCACAGGTCCTTCAGCTCGTCCACATACAATTCCTGAAGTGTTGAGATGTCGGCCATGATATCCTCCTTGGGGGGCTTCCAGTAGCAACAGTACTTAATACCGTGGTCAACACCTGAGACGGCACGGCGTTGCAGGAACCAGGTCACGATCTGACCCAGGCCCAAAGTTCGATGAGAGCTAATCGGCTGAGCGCGGCAGCGCAACGTTTGTACGCCTGTTTCACCTTTAGGTACGAGTTTCGGGTTCAAATGACACTATCACTCGCACTTTCCCCACTCACCTACTTTAATCTCTGATCAACCCGGAGACTTCGCGTCAGTAGCTCTGTAAACTGGCCGTGCCCGCGCTCATCGGTGCATGTCGGCCTGCGCCATGCCCATTTCCTCGCCGCCCCAGACGCGGGCGCGGTCGTTTGGATAGACATGCGTCATCCAGCCAAAGGCGAGCGGAAGCCAGTAGCCGCCTGCAGCCGCGCACTGGGATTGCGTGTGGATCGTGCCCGCATAGCCAAACCTTGGATCGACTGCCTCCGCCTTCGCGGCCGGCCCAGCAGGCCAGCAGAAATCGACGTGGCGGTGCCATGTCGCGATGCTGAGTGGTGCTCTCGCGTCGAGCTCGGCGGCGGTCGCGCGGCCCGGGGCCGAGTACATGACGCCCACGGGCACTAGGCCGTCCCGCGTCCGCCTGAATAGCAGCGAGCCGGGGTGAAGGTAATCGGCCCGCCGACCCTCGGCATAGCCGTAACCGATGCTTGTAATGCACCTCCTCGCCAATCGCGCCGGTCTCGTGGAACGGCCGATAGCCGTCATGCCGCGCGCTCGCCTCGTCGGGATGACGACGCAGCACTTCGCGTGCCGCCGCGACGATCTCGTCGGCGCGCTCGGCGTCGCCGGAGCGAGAAGGAGCCTTGCGGCTCATCTGCATATGGTCGCCCATCGGCGTGATCGGCACATCGGTGCGATCGTTATCGCCGCTGATCCAGCGGATGAACTTCACCCAGCCCGGTACCTGCGCGACAGCAGGCGTCGTGCAGGCGATCACCGCCACTGCGGCTAACAATTCCAGGCGTTTTGATCGGAACATCGTACATTCTATCGCAACCAAGAAAGAAGTTGTTCGCAGTATATCTATGAACCAAAGATTGCGTTGCCCAGCCTTTGAAGTGACCGCCATAAGGTTAGGTCAGCCAGGAACGGAAGCTTGGCTAGTCTGGCTGAGACGCGACATATGCTCTTACCGTTCGGCTCGTCGCACGCCTGCCATCGTCATCTCGCGATAAACAGTGGCTCGACCAAGCCCGAGCTGACGTGCGGCCTCCGTCGGCGACATTCCGGCCTCGACGAGACTAAGGGCCGCTTTGGCCTTCTCAGGGTCGAGAGGACGTCGCCCCGGCAGCTTGCCCTTGGCGCGCGCGGCGGCGATGCCATCTTTGTTCGTTCCACGATAAGCCGAAGCTCGAATGTGCAATCCCACAGCTACGGCAAGTCGGAGCTAAACGGGTACGCCTTGCAGCTACCACATTCTGGCTTCAATAATGCGTAGAGGCCCAATCCTGAAGTCGGTGCACAAGCGCGTTCAGCATGTCGTCGAGCCTGGCTTTGCTTAAACCTGACGTCCCCTAGCCTGCGATCAGGCGTAGCCGCAGCCGATCGTCCTGCTCGCGTAGCGCATAGAGGAGCACGTCATTCAGCGGGAAACCCTGCTGCGCGTGCGTGACCGACGAGGAGAGTCCGGGAACGTCGAATGCGGCATCGTTCATATCGAGGAAGTTGATCGCGAACTGCGCGAGCGGCAAGTTCGCATGGTCGGCTCCCGACAGAAGCGCGCTCGGCACCGCTTGGTGGCGGCGCACGGGATGCCATGCCTCCTTCACCGTGTCAATGAGCGCTCCTGCCGCTTCCCCCGCGCCGAGCCGAACGCGAACCAGCACAGTATTGATGCAGCTCCCGACGATGGGCCCGCGCTCGCCCGCGCGTCCGGAAACGAACGTGGCGACTACCAGATCGCTCTGCGCCGCGAACAGCCGAAGCATAGCCACGTACGCCGCGAACAAGACTATGAACAGCGTGCCCCCCCGCTCCCGAGCCAAGGCTCGAAGCGCTTTGCTCAGCTCGGCGTCCAAGGTGATACCGGCCTCGAGGAGATCGGGCGCTTCCCGCAATTCCCCGTCCTCCGGCTCGTCGTATATCGTGGCGCTGCGTAAAGCTGCGCCGTCGAGCGTTTGACGGTAGTAAGCGGATGCTGCCTCCACGCCGGTCGGGGGCGCGTCTCGCTGCCGGTCGAGCCAGTCCTCATAAGCTCGGTCCGGCCGAGTTTCACCGTATTCTTCCCGGTAAGCCGCCGCGATCTGCGGGACGATCAAGCCGAGCGCCACGCCGTCTGCCGCGATGTGGTGCAAGCACAGCAGCAAGACGAATTCCTCCTCAGTGAGGGCGAGCAGGTCGGCCCGGAACAGGACACCGCCGTAAAGATCGAACTTGTCCCGCTGTGCCGCCGACAGGAATTTTGCAATAACGGCGTCTTGCTCCGGCCGAGCAGTTGTTTGGTTGTGGCGCTTAAGGTGAAACCCGGTTGTTGGGGCAAAGATTTGCGATGCCTTACTTCCGCGCCGCTGCAGCCTGGTCCGAAGCGCTGGATGGCGCGCGACGATCACCCCAATCGCGCGTTCGAGCCGATCGGCATCAACCACGCCTTGCAGCCGAATTGTCGTCATCTGCGTCCAGCGCGGCGTACCGCGGCGAAGAACCTCTGCACGCCAAATCGGCAACTGCGCCAAGGAGAGCGGTCGCGGCGCTGCCGTTACTGGCTCCTCAGTTCCGTCCATCTCGGATCAGCCCAAATGCCGCGTTATGATTTTCGCCAGGTCGGCGACGCCACGCACGTTACGTAGTTCGTTCGGCAACATTTCGAAGCCGAACTCGTCCTCGATCGCGATAATAACCGAAACCATCGCGGTTGAATCCCATCCTGCGACATCGCTGGCTACCGTTTTCGCGGAAATCTTCAGCGCGGGCTGGCGCAGTTCGTTGCGAACGACGCTGGTCAGTCGTTCATAGATCTCGTTGCTCGTCATTGCGTTACCAGATCCCTCGTCTTGTCGGACATTTCGACAACGTCCAAGTTCTTCGGACGCAGTTCCAGAAAGGCTAGAACGGAGGTCGGCCACTGGGCCAGGTCCACTCCGTGTCGGCAGAATAGCGCGTAGGTTAGACGCTCATAGCCGAAGCCCACACAGGCACTGAACAGCTCCGATCCCTCACATTTGAAATCGTAGTTTCGACTAAAGAAATCATTGTGAAGATTGACGGATGCGACCGCGACGTGGCGGCCCGCAAATAATGGCACATCGACCTCGTACTTAAGCCTATCCAGATTTTGCATCATGTTTTTCTGAAGCGCATCGTTGCAGAAAAAAGGATCGTCCGCCGCTTTGATTTCACACGCGAGGTCGAGTGACGTTATCAACGCCGACGTGTTGTCGATGAGTGCTTCGCGTCGCGATAGTACGAAAGCCGGGCTGCCAACGATCACGATCTCGCGCATCGTGTAAGCTGTAAGACGATCAAGTCGGTGGTCCACGCTACTTTCGTTGCGGAAAACTTGACCGTGCATCGTGTATACGCGGTCGCTGACATCGCGTCGGCCTTGCAGAAGCCAGTAGCAACAATCGCATACGGTTGGCGCGAGCACGTTGTGCGCCGGCCCGACACCATTCTCCGCGGCGCAGGCAATCGTGCTTTGCTGACTGGCCTTGCTAAATCGTGTCGCGAAGGTGTCGCGCGCCTGGAAATTGGGTTCTACACCGCACGCGAGCAACGCTAGCTGCGGGAAATCGTGGAAATAATTGATCGATTGTAGGACGGGAACGGGCCATAACGAAGGATAGGAAAGTTCGGTGGCATCGTGCAGCGCGGCGATGTCGATCACTTTGCGGTCGAGCGCGGTACGCACGCGCAAAAAATCGCCCGTGAAGGCGAACAGTCCCGATCCGAACCTTTGAACGTCGCCTCGGTATTCCAGCGCTGGCTGCGGATCGACGCTGTCGTGCGACGCGACGCTACGAACGAATAGCAAGTCGTTCGACGCGTAGCGACACGCCCGCACAACCCGCTTTAGCGTACGCTCAAGGTTGGATCCGGGTGCATTGTCGCCAACGATGATTTCGAGGCGGTTGTCAATCTGCCTGATTTCATGAAGGTCGAAGCTGCGCCTGATTGTGACCTCGATGTGGAGCATATCTTCGCTACTGAGTTCTTCCGAAAGCGCTATTCCAGCGTGTGTCATGTTACGTCCTCACCAACGCTCAGGAGGCTTTCTTCAGTCCGGCGCATTGGCATAGTTGGCTGGTCGACCTTGGAATTGAGGAACTCCAGCATCACTTCAGCGACGTTCCTTTGCATCGCGCGACGGGTTACCGCATGATCTATGTTGGCCATAATTTTAACAGCAACTCCGGGAAGCCTGGCCAAGCGCCGACCTTTGCTGCCGAAATGACCCGTCAGCAAATCCAACCCTGCGTCACCCGCTGCCATTACGACGAGTACGCGCGCACCGCGCCGGGACAATCCCTGCATAGCCCTGAACGGAGCGCTGCTTTCAACGGGCAAGCCGACGAGCGCGGCTCCATTCCCGACGGCGGCGGTCAGGTGGCGTGCCGCCACTACGCGCGCCGTGCGCACCGCGCGCCCAAGCCCATGACGGCTGACCAAGCGCTTCCAGCCGTGGCCATTCGACATCGTGGCTAGGTAGGAGCGGGTCGAGCGGCTACCGGTATGGATCAGCGCATCCAGCGACTGTCCCTTGCGCCACGAGAAAACCGCGGGATTTAATCATTAGTACCGTGGATACGGCGGTGACAAACCAGGCCACAGGAGCGCCGGCGGCTTGCTGAGCGTGGCGGAGTAAAATCTGGCCAGTGGATAGGCTGCTCGCTTTGCGAGGCGGCGGGGATGTTTGCCGTGGAGAGCT
>JAABUQ010009016.1_pt1 | contig 13702 bp, 13 predicted proteins | sample 5560001 | NCBI WGS metagenome assembly JAABUQ01 (sample SAMN10711888, study PRJNA513371) | rock metagenome | isolation source: Antarctica rocks | place: Antarctica: Victoria Land, Finger Mt nord | collected 2015-12-18
GCTTGTAGGCGTTCACTCTCTTCAGGTGTCATGACACAACCCGCTCTATAGGATGCTTTGATTGTGGCAAATTCTGACCCCAAATCATCTAATTTTCTAGCTTTCTTCCAAAGCGGGATGCTCCCCAAACCCCACGCATGGGACAACAGCAAGCAAGACTAGAAAGATTAAGCGGACGCGAAGACTAGATGCAGATAAGCGTGGCATGAAACGGCTACCAGCGCAAAGCGGGACAAAAGGGGACAGACTATTATCCTGCAAAAGAGCTGAGATGCTGACCAGGCATAGCAAAATCAACCAGAGGTTAAAATCCTTGCAGCATATACTGTCCCGCCTTATGTTGGTAGCCCATGAAACCAAGTTAACGCTACCTCTGCTAGTAGTCCAAGCGGATTTCTACTGAAAATTTTTCTTCAATTTTCTATCGCCACTAAATCACTCAGTGAATGTACGATCTTCTTTAAGTTTTAAGGCAAAATCTCTGATTCCGATTCTTTTACAGAGAGGCTAATATGCTTCATCTGAGGAGCAGACGTTTCCAGGAGCCGTTTTTGCTGCTTTGTAGTTTCCTCGCTAGGAGAATTGTTCTCACTTGCTTTCGTCAACGTTTCGCGCTGATTAATCAGGTAGATACTGATTAAGGTCAGGCTGACCCCAATCCACTGAAGTGGTCTAAGAACTTCGGACAGGAATAAATTGCCAAACAGCAGGGCAAATATAGGTGTAAGGAAAGTAAGAGAACTGAGGCTAGTGAGACTGCCGCTGGAGGCGAAGTAAAAGAATAAGCCGTAAGCGATCGCGCTACCAAATATAGTTGAATACCCCAAAGCCATCCACCCAGCTAGGCCGAGCTCCGCCCACTGCTGCGATTCCACACCGGCTGAGATCGCAAACAACGGTAATCCACCCAAAATCATGTGCCATCCTGTCGCTGTCACGGGGTCAGTATAGCGACAAACAAACCGGATAAGCACAGTTCCGACTGCCATAGAAAGAGCGGCTAACAGCATTAGCCACTCACCATTCTGGAACCGGCTCGAACCCAAAGCGCTATCTCCAAAACCCAAAAGCCATTGCTCTGGCAAGCCAATTAAACTAATTCCCAGTACTCCCAGTGCTAATCCTAACCAGCCCCACAGACCAATTTTCTCTCCGAACAGCCAAAACGCTAGTACAGCGACAGCCAGGGGTTGAGAGTCAATCATCACTGACCCTAAACCAGCACTAGTTCTGACTAATCCTTCTGCCAGAAAGCCTTGAAATAGTGCTGCATCAACCAAAGCGAACAAGGCAATCCACAGCCATGCTGCCCAACCCTTAGGTTGAGGTCTACCCATCAGCGCTGCCACCACCAGAACCAGCACCCCAGCTGGCACCAGACGTACTCCGGCCACAAACAGAGGGGTAGTGTGTGGCATCACTCCTTTCATCGCTACCATCGCCGTGCCCCAGAGAAAAAATGGCGCTATCAACAGTAGGGTAGCGAAGGGTAGTCTTGATTCAGTCAGTTTGAGCTGCATGGGACGGCTAGCGGTGTTGCTTTTCTTGAATTGTACTCAATCATTTACTTTTGTAAAGTGGCAAACGAATGGGCATGAGTATGCCGCGGGTTCAGTCAGATAGCAAAATAGTGCAAACTAGATAAAGAAATGCTTGCTCGTTTCTCATGCCACAAAAGGAGCAGGAAGTTACATAACAGTTGATCCCCCTGCTTTCTTGCTTAATGTGAATTCATTTACGACTTCAAATTTAGACTGCCCATGATTTGGCCTTTTAAGCCTCCTTTTCGGAAACAAATTGCTAGGATTGAAATTATTGGGGCAATCGCCAGTGCCACTCGCAAACGGGTGCTAGATGCTCTTAAGACCGTCGAGGAAAAAAAGTTTCCTGCCTTACTCCTACGTATCGACAGTCCTGGTGGTACGGTTGGAGATTCCCAGGAAATCTACAGCGCTCTGAAGCGGCTGCGCGAGAAAGTTAAAATTGTTGCCAGCTTTGGCAATATTTCTGCCTCCGGGGGCGTATACATTGGTGTGGGAGCCGAACACATTGTGGCAAACCCAGGCACGATTACCGGCAGCATTGGTGTGATTCTGCGCGGCAATAACCTGGAACGTTTGCTGGAAAAGATTGGCGTCTCATTCAAGGTAGTTAAGTCTGGTCCCTATAAAGACATTTTGGCTTTTGACCGCCAACTGACAGAGCCAGAACAGCACATTTTGCAAGAATTGATTGATACAAGTTATCAACAGTTTGTGCAAACAGTCGCTGAGGGTCGGAACTTGGCGGTAGATACGGTTAAAAGTTTCGCCGATGGTCGGATTTTTACTGGACAGCAAGCCTTAGCTCTGAAGATTGTGGACCGGCTAGGGACAGAAGAAGAGGCTCGTCGCTGGGCGGCCGAATTGGTTGGCCTCGACCCTGATAAAACGCGTTGCTACACACTGGAAGAACGCAAACCCATATTGAATCGTCTGCTATCCGGGAGCATTCAAATGCCGTCCAGTCTATCAACTGGTATAGATTGGGCCGAGTTTGAAATATCTACCAGTGGTCTTCCCCTGTGGTTATATCGACCTTAAAAAGCGGTAAGGAGTGAGGAAGGGAAAGGGTTTCCCTTCCTCCTGTGTAAGAAGTTGTTAGATGTTAATTTTTTGATCTAACGACTAAAAGCCAACAAATAAAACCTATGGTGGTTTATAGAGTGTGGATTTTTGGCTCTAACGAATAAAAATTAATTCATAGATGGAGGATGTTGACGTGGAGTGGCGAGTTCGAGCAATCCGCGGAGCAACAACCGTCTCGCAAAACACGGTTGAGGCGATTCGAGAAGCAGTGATGGAAATGCTAGATGAACTGGAAATACGGAATCAAATAGATCCAACCGATATTATTAGTGCGACTTTCTCGGTGACTCGCGATCTGGATGCCATCTTTCCATCTGCGATCGCGCGTCGAGAGCGCCGTCGTTGGGACAATGTGGCGCTGTTGGATGTGCAACAAATGCACGTAGAGGGGAGCCTGGAGCGTTGCATTCGTCTATTAATCCACGTCAACCTCCCAGTTTCTCAAGCTAAAATTTGGCATCCCTATCTCCGTGAAGCTAGGGTATTGCGGCCTGATCGGAGTTTACCCCAGTCTATTAATTCTCTGTCGCCAGCAGTAAGGTGAGGGGGAGATGGGGAGATGGGGAGATAGTTCAGAAAGACTGTCCTTCGGTCGAACTGATTTTAGATATTAGGAAAGCTATACCACTTAGATTAAGTTTGACTAGTAAAAAACAATACTTAAAGAGCTAAATTCTGCTCTCCCCCTCTCCCTCAAGTTATGAAGTGCTAATCACCTGGTTGTTCATGGCGGTGAAACCGAATTCCTAGAAAAACGTCGTAGAGAAAACTTAAAAAGTCTTTTCTTGGCAGCAGCCCTAGACATTGATAACAGTCATGTGCGTCCAAGAGGGGCTTGGTGGCATAGTAGGCAGGCTGGTAATTATACCAGGGGATAGAGGGCCACAAATGATGAATTAGGTGGTAATTCTGCCCCATAATCAGCAGGTTGAGAATTGGACTGGGGTAAACTCTGGCATTTTTCCAGCGGTCGCGCTCTTTATGAGGGCGATGAGGCAGATAATCAAAAAATAAGCCTAGTGCTAGTCCTACCACGGCAGTAGGTATAAACCAAAAATTGAGAATGTAGCCCAAAAAGTGGTACTGAATTGAGATATAGAAAATAGCAGCGACAAACAAACGGCTCAAAAACCATTCCAACAGCTCATACTTGCGCCACAACTGCCGCTTAAAGAAAAATACCTCGTGGTAAAAAAAACGAACGGGGATCAGCCAAAGCGGCCCCCCGGTTGAGACATAATGATCTGGATCGTTTTCTGGGTCATTTACATGGGCATGATGCTGTAGATGAACCCTCGTAAACACTGGGAAGGCAAAGGCTAACATCAGCGCACTGCCATGCCCTAAAATAGCGTTGACTATGCGATTACGATGGGCGGACGCGTGACATGCGTCGTGAATTACTGTTCCAGCTATGTGCAAGGCAACCATGTTGGCAACGAAGCAGCACCAATGTGGCCAGTGCCAGAGCCAGTAACCGCAGTTTGATAGTACAAGCATAGCGCTCGCTGCTATAAACATCAGCAGCGTTGGATTAAAATCGCCGGGAGGTCTTAAGAACTCTCTCGGAACAGTCAGTGGCTTCTGTGCCTCCGACATGAGCATTTTTAACTCCTTATTGATCAGTTATGGCGTAGTGGTATGATACGCCCATTAAAATACTAAAGTTTTGTGTAGCAGAAGTCATCTACTCTAAGTACTACCCTTCTACCTTCCCTACAACACCAGTCTTGCGGACGGCACAGCCATCCGCAGCCTGGCTCCCCACCACCCAGGTTCAGTCTCCATGCAAATACAAGATTCTTTACGCCGGACGAAGATTGTTGCCACAATTGGCCCAGCCACTAGTAGCCCAGAAATGCTAAGGGCTCTGATTGAAGCGGGTGCAACGACACTGCGACTCAACTTTTCTCATGGTAGCCATGCTGATCATCAGCGCAGTATTCGTTTAATTCGGCAGACCGCCTTTGAACTAAATCAGCCAGTTGGCATTCTCCAGGACCTCCAGGGACCCAAGATTCGCCTGGGACGGTTTGAAACAGGGTCTGTGGTAGTAAGTAAAGGCGATCGCTTCACCTTGACTAGTCGCTTAGTCGTTGGTACCCAGCTTTGCAGCTGTGTCACATACGATCTTTTGGCAGAGGAAGTCCCTGCTGGAGCAACTATTCTCCTCGATGATGGTCGAGTGGAAATGCAAGTAGAGCAGGTTGACCGCGCTGCCCAGGAGTTACATTGTCGCATTGTAGTGGGCGGGGCGCTTTCTAACAACAAAGGCGTTAACTTTCCTGGAGTCTACCTATCGATTAAGGCAATGACAGACAAAGACCGAAAGGATCTAATGTTTGGTCTGGATCAGGGCGTGGACTGGGTAGCGCTCTCGTTTGTCCGTAACCCGCAGGATGTACTGGAGATTAAAGATCTAATTTCCAGTGCCGGTAAGCAAGTGCCAGTGATTGCCAAGATTGAAAAGCACGAAGCCATTGACCAAATGGAGGCGATTCTGGCGTTGTGTGATGGTGTGATGGTCGCCAGGGGTGACTTGGGAGTTGAACTGCCAGCTGAGGATGTTCCCGTCCTGCAAAAGCGGCTGATCACCACAGCAAACCGGCTAGGCATTCCTGTCATTACTGCCACTCAGATGTTGGACAGTATGGTAAACAGCCCCCGAGCAACTCGGGCTGAGGTTTCGGATGTGGCAAATGCAATTTTGGATGGAACTGATGCAGTGATGCTCTCGAATGAAACGGCTGTGGGCAAGTACCCAGTCGAAGCCGTGGCGACGATGGCTCGCATTGCTACTCGGATTGAGCAAGAAGAGTCTTTAGCATCAAACCATGCCAAGGTCAAAAATTCCCGCCGCTCTATTCCCAACGCGATTAGTCAAGCTGTGGGTCAGATTGCCGAGCAACTGGGAGCAGGTGCCATCATGACGCTGACCAAAACCGGTTCCACAGCGCGGAATGTTTCTAAGTTTCGACCACAAACCCGCATCTTAGCAGTGACGCCCCATGTGGATGTAGCGCGGCAGTTGCAGCTAGTATGGGGGGTGAAACCGCTGTTGGTGCTAGACCTGCCTTCAACGGGTCAGACGTTTCAAGCGGCGCTGAATGTGGCTCAGGAGAAGCAGCTAATTTCAGAGGGCGATTTGGTGGTGATGACCGCTGGCACGCTTCAGGGGGTGGCGGGATCAACGGACTTGATTAAGGTAGAAGTGGTGACGGCTGTGCTGGGTCAGGGAGTGGGACTAGGCCAGGGTTCGGTGAGTGGTCGGGCACGGGTAGCTCACACTGGGATGGATGTTGGTAACTTTAACCCTGGAGAGATTTTGGTAGCACAAAGCACAAGCGCCGATTTCCTTGAGGCGATTCGCAAGGCAGCTGGGATTGTTACGGAAGAGGAAAGTCTGACAAGTCATGCTGCTGTGATTGGCTTGCGGTTGGGGGTGCCGGTAATTGTGGGGGTAAAGAAGGCGACTGAAATTATTCCAGATGGGGCAATCCTGACCCTAGATATGCAGCGGGGGCTAATCTACTCTGGTGCCTTGGGTACGCCTTAAAGGGTTTGAACCGCAGAGGCGCAGAGAACGCAGAGAAGTAGAGGTAGCGATCGCGCCGATGCCCAAAAAGATTAGAGAGTTAAAAAGCTTGTTGCTGAAAGCTGGATTTAATTACCGTCCTGGAAAGGGTAGCCATACGATCTGGAGCCATCCCCTACTGCCTGGTGAGCCAGTTACAGTTGCAGGAAAAGACGGTGACGATGCAAAACTATACTTAGAGAAAGAAGTCAATCAGAAACTTAAGAAACTGGAGGATTTATCGTGATTCCCCATTACAGCATGGTGATTCAATGGTCAGAAGAAGACAAATGCTACTTAGTTCATTTGCCTGATTTTGCATTCCAGCAGTTCCATACTCATGGTGAAACCTATGAAGAAGCAGCAAAGCATGGGCAGGAAGTTCTAGAAACCTTGATTGAAATGTATCAGGATGAAGGCGAACCCCTTCCAGAGCCTAAAACTCTAGAGCAGTCGTTACAGGTTGTATAACAACTATTTTTTCTGATTTCTGAGGTTTCTTGGCGACCAACACGACACTTTAGGCTCAGGAATGGCAAGATCGAAGGGCGTTGCGGGAAGCGTCTTGAAATCTCTATGCCAGAACAGCACGGATCAATTGCTCAACACTATCATGAGCGGACTAAATATGACCCTGAGACGATCTCTGCCAGAAGTCAGGGGTTGGATTGGGATAGGCAGCCGGTGCCGTTCAAGGAATACAAAATTGGCACTACCTTTGACCTGAAGCCCTATCTCAAAGAAGAATTACAAGCATTTGCAGATGACCCTCCTAGCCTGTGGTGGCGGCGGTTGTCGCGGCTGCTTTTTTGCAGCTATGGTTTGACGGCTAGGGTGCAGACAATGGGTAGTCCGGCTTATCTCCGGGCTGCGCCTTCAGCAGGTGGCTTATACCCAGATGAAGTGTATTTAATTTCCTGTGGCATGCCCCTCTTGCCGGCTGGTCTATATAACTACCAGGCTCAGACTCATTCCCTAATTCATTTTTGGGAAAGTGAGGTTTGGCAAGCCCTTCAATTAGCTTGTTTCTCGCACCCTGTCTTAGAAAGTACCCAACTGGCACTTGTGACAACCGCTGTTTTCTATCGCTCGGCTTGGCGTTATCAAGACCGGGCGTACCGGCGAATTTTTCTGGATACTGGTCATCTGCTAGGCAATATTGAGTTGGCTTGTGCCCTGAATGACTACCGAGCCCACTTAATTGGAGGCTTTGTGGACGAGGCTGTGAACCAGTTGCTTTACCTTGACCCGGAGCAGGAAGGGGCGATCGCGGTGATTCCTGTGGCAGACTTGCTTGATGTGAAACAAAATTTGACACCGGGTCAAACCGTTTTGCCCTCTGTCACTCAGACCGACTATCCCAAAATTTCGGATGGAGAATTGCTGGGATACTGTCACCGAGCAACGCAGATCGAGTTAGGCGCGGCGGGCAGAGCAGATTTACCTGGGGTGACACAGGAAAAATCTCTGGAAGACAAATACAACTTTCCTTTCTGTCTAAAGGTTCCCACCGCTACGACGCCAATTGATTGGGGAGCAAACCTGGAAGGGCTAGAAAGAACGATTCTCAAGCGACGCTCTACTCGTGCCTACAATGGTGCCGAGCTGACTTTAGATGAACTAAAAGCCTTACTAGATTTTACCTACCAACCTCAGCACTACATTGACCAGGGTTTGGATGGCTCCCCAGACTACTTTGATTTGAATTTAATTGAGACTTTTATCGCGGTGCCTGGGGTGACAGGTTTGGAGGAGGGCTGCTACTACTACGCGCCGAAAGCCCAAGAGCTGCGGCAAATTCGGTTTAAAAACTTCCGGCGAGAGTTGCACTACCTCTGCCTAGGGCAGGAACTAGGTCGGGATGCAGGGGCTGTGCTGTTCCACACGGCAGATCTCAAAGCAGCTATTGCTCAGTATGGCGATCGCGTTTATCGCTACCTGCATATGGATGCCGGTCATTTGGGACAACGGCTGAATCTAGCTGCCATTCGCCTTAATATAGGAGTGAGCGGTATTGGTGGTTTCTTTGATGACCAGGTGAATGAAGTTCTAGGTATCCCAGCTGATGAGGCGGTTTTGTACATCACGACGCTGGGGCGTCCGAAATAGCAAATATTGCAAACGCAGATGAACCCAGATGGACGCAGATGAATTTGATCTATCTGCGTTTATCTGCGTGTATCCGCGTTTCGTCTTGTGATTATTTTCCAATGCAGAAGCGGCTGAAAATCCGGTCGAGGACTGATTCGGTTACCTCTTCGCCGGTGATTTCTCCCAGGGCTTGGATAGCACCCCGCAGGTCAATAGTCCAAAAATCAAGGGGTAGTTGCTGGGCTATTGTTTCCTGTACTTGTTGGAGTGATGTTTTAGCCCTTGTCAATGCTGCTGCTTGTCGTTGGTTAATTGCCAGATCCATATCAGCTGCTTGAACTTTACCAGCTTGCACCGTCTCCAGGATGGCTTGTTCTAAGGCTTCAATACCTTTGTTCTGGGCAGCAGCTGTGGTGACAACATAATTAATAAGCGCTGGGTACTGTACCGATTCTGTTGATACTAGATCAATTTTGTTGATGACCAAAATTAGGGAACGATTTTGTACCTGTTCGTAAATCTCTTGATCATTAGCCGTCCAACCAACTGAGGCATCGATGGTGAGCAGCACTAAATCAGCTGCCTGGGCAGAATGAAGCGATCGCTCTACCCCAATTTTTTCCACCTGGTCTTTTGTTTCCCGAATTCCAGCTGTATCCAGTACCTGCACTGGTATTCCTTTAACCACCAGTTGAGATTCCACTACATCGCGGGTTGTACCAGGTAAATCAGTGACAATGGCGCGATCGCACCGGCTCCAGGCATTCAATAAACTAGATTTACCCACATTCGGACGCCCGACAATCGCTACCTTTAAGCCGGTACGCAATAGTTCTCCCTGGTCAGCTGTTGCCATAATTTTGCTGACTTCTGATAATAGTTGCTCAATTTGTGCTTTAATCACACTCTCATCGAGCGGGGGTAGGTCTTCCTCGAAATCAATTCGGGCTTCGATCTCCGCCAGGGTTTCTAGGCAGGTAGCTCGTAACTGGCGGATAGGATGGGCTAATTTGCCCTGCAAGCCAGCTAGGGCTGTTTGAGCTGCTTGGGGCGATCGCGCTCCTACCAAATCGGCAATACTTTCCGCTTGGGTTAGATCCAGTCGCCCATTCAAAAATGCCCTCAGCGTAAATTCTCCTGGTTGGGCTAGCCTTGCCCCTTGCTCTAAACACAGCTGCAACACCTGCTGCACTGCCATAATTCCCCCGTGGCAATGGAACTCTACTACATCTTCACGGGTATAGGAGCGGGGAGCCTGCATGATCAGTAACAGCGCTTCATCTACCAACTGATGTGTTTGGGGATGGCGGATGTAGCCGTAGAGTATTCGATGACTTTCCCAAGTTTGACGCCCAGGGGCATAGAACAGGCTCTCGGCGATCGCCATTGCTTCTGCCCCCGATACCCGCACGATGCCAACACTGCCCTGTTGGGGGACAACAGCTGTTGCGATCGCGGCAATTGTTCCACCTGTTGCAAACGTCTCAGACATCTTGCCAAATTAAAGTGCTGATAATATTAATAATGAACACAAAAACACGATCCGGTTGGTAGCCCGGATGCACTCGCCTTGTGCGTTCAAGCAGTGTCGTATCCTTCCCCCCTCGGGACGTCCAGTGTTTGCAGTCGTAGATTGAGGGGAAGTATGAAGTTGACAATTCTTTTTAACGGTCAATTCTGGGAAGGAGTTGTCGAATCCAACCAGGATGGGTGTCTCAAAGCTGGACGACATGTATTTGGGTCAGAACCTAAAGATTCTGAAGTTTTAGACTTCGTGAACCATATGGCGCTCAAGTTGCTGGAACGATCTACTTCGTCCGTTGAGATGAGCGTGGTTGAGAAGAAGGTCAATCCCAAGCGTCTTTCCAGGGAAGTTGCTAAGGAGATGTCTGTTAGAGGTGTATCCACAAAGGCTCAGGAAGCGATCCAGCTTGAGTTAGAACTGCAAAAAAAAGAGAAGAAGGTACAATCAAAAGCCGAAAAGGAAGAAGAAAAAGAGCAAAAACGGCTGATTGCTCGTCAAAAAGCCAAAGAAAGACATCGCGGCAGAGCCTAATGCCATAATAAACACCAGTATCTTAGATTTATAAGTAATGGCTTGGTCAGGTGGGCAAAGGTTGCAGGATGGCAAGTACACTATAGAGCGAGAACTAGGGCTAGGTGGTTTCGGTATCACCTATGGGGCTAGAGATGATAATAAGCACGATTTTGTCGTCAAAACTCTGAATGATACAGTACAAAAGCGCCCCGACTTTGCCAAATTTCAGCAAGACTTCCTAAATGAAGCGCTACGGTTAGCTAAATGCTCCCATCCTCATATTGTGCGGATTGATGAGGTAATTCAAGAGGGACCGCTATGGTGCATAGTGATGGAATATATTGCAGGCGTTAATTTAGCCACTCAGATTGAGAACATGGGCTCATTGCCCGAAGCCGAAGCCTTGCAATATATTCAGCAGATTGGTGAAGCACTAACGGTGGTTCATAAGAACGGCTTATTGCACAGGGATATCAAGCCGCAAAATATCATGTTGCGCTCTGGGAATAATAATGCTGTGTTAATCGATTTTGGTATAGCCCGTCAGTTTACCCCTGATTTGACACAAAGACACACAGAGCATTTGACTCCAGGCTTTGCGCCAATTGAGCAGTATTTCAATCAACGTAAACGGGGAGCTTATACTGATGTTTACGCTCTAGCAGCAACACTGTACGCTCTGCTAACAGGAATAACTCCACCCTGCGCTCTGGATAGGGATGATGAGATTCAAAACTTCAGAAACGATCCGTTGGTACCACCGAATCAGGTTAATATGCGTATCAGCGACAAGGTAAATCAGGCAGTTTTGACAGGGATGGAGATAGAGCCAGAGAATCGCCCTCAGTCAATACAGGATTGGTTGGCATTACTTCCGCTCAATAATGATACTCCTTCAATCCTCTCAAAAATGGTTGGAACTTGGTTAGGTAATTTCGGAGCAAGAAATAAGCCTGCTATTCTTATTATCACTCAACAGTCAGGTGACTTGTTTGACGGAACTTTGATTGTACAAGATTCAAAGGTAGACTGGAATTATCGGATTAATATTAAAGGCTACCATAATTCCGAAACTAACAAAATTGCCATACAAGAACATCGCGTCCTCTCAGAACCTTGGTGGTGTAACTGGAGACGGGGAGAAAATGAGGGAACCCTATCACTAGATGAAAAGAAAATGTCTGGTAATGGAAAAGATTCACGGGACTCATACTCGTGGTCATTCTTAAAGGTAGATTACACAGACTTGACGAATCTACTAGAAAGGGGGAAGTGGAAAGAGGCTGATCAAGAAACTGGGACGCTCATGCTCAAGATATCTTGTTCAGAACAACGAAGACTTAATTCAAAAGATATAGAAAACTTTCCCTGTCAAGACCTCTGCACGATTGACCAACTCTGGGTAAATTACAGCAAGGGGCGTTTTGGTTTTAGTGTCCAGAGGCGAATTTGGGAGAATGTGAACTGTGATTGGAAGAAGTGCGGTGAGCGCGTTGGCTGGTGTGTGAACAACGACTGGAAGAACTATCATGAGCTGACTTTCACCTTAAATGCTTCAGAAGGAGCATTTCCGACTTTTTGGGGTGGGGGGGTGGGGAGAAATTTAGTTTTTGGTTATCCGGGATGTTGGCAAGATTTCTTCTCTCGTGTCAAAGCTTGTGGACTGTAACCCTAGTTGCAATAGCGTCACAAAATAGAAACACAGTTTTTATTTAAAAAGGTCTAATACAAAACCACTAAGAATTGAAATTATAGAAGCTTTTGCTGTTAAAGGCTTCTTTCAATTTTTTTAGCTGAGTCTGTTGTTTTGGCTTTTACATTTAACTCTCGTAATTATTTCGTTAACTATAGTTTTTGTATGTTTTTATAGAGTTTTTATTATAATTTATACCTTCCTTTTTACACGCGTTAGTTGATATACTGAGCTGACGAGTCAAGCCGAAAATATCTACCGAATATTCTATTTTCTGTTTTAGTTTCTCTGGGAGCATCCTTGCTACTTCTATAAGTCTAATTACAACTAATAATTTCCCTAAGTCTACGCTTTAGGTCGTCAGAAATAAGTAAACCGTCAATTTCCCTGCAAAGACTTTCGCTCGACTCCGTCCTGCAGCGCTCCTTATACACTCCTGTTATAATGGCATCAATGCCGTACTTACCCAGAGCATCAGCAACCAATGCTGCTACTCCGAGAAGACCAATACCACCTATCATTCCAAAAGGACCACCAAGTGTTGCCAAGGCTGTCGTAATAGCAGCGGCACCTGCAAACCCTGTGGCAGCCATAGTGACCACAAGTAAAACGCCGGGCAAACCTAAAGCAGCAAGCTTTCTAACTACTTCATCCATATACTAATTACCTTGCATACTCTTTTCGTACTGACTTTACAGCTATGTTTTGCTAGAGTTTAAACTAAGATTTATGAAAAAATTTGCGTATTAATACTACTTGTCATCAATTAGTCTTTGCAGTTCAAATTTATACAGCGGCTGAATAGTTTGAGGGGGCGATCACTTAAAGGACATCCGGATCAATATCTAATTCTCGCAATTTCGCTGCCAATCGTTCTGCCTCTTCTTCAGGCGTAGCAACTAGTTGCCCAACAGTATTAAAAAAGCGCAACTTTTCCTCTTGAATACCCAAATACAGCCCTAGCTGTTGGCTCCACAACCAGCCTTGAGGATTGGGCTCTAGAGGTTGGTATTGACCACTAACTAAATAGAAGCCAGCGAACTCTAAGGTGTATGGGTCGAACCAGAAATAATCCGGTGTGCGGAAGGTGTCTTGGTAGATTTGTTTTTTCAAGCCTCGGTCGTTGGCAGCTGTAGTCTCGGAAAGGATTTCCACAATTACATTCGGATATTTGCCATCTTCTTCCCAAACGACCCAGCTTTTACGGGGTTTACGCTCGGCTCCTAGCACTACGAAGAAGTCTGGACCACGAAAGTTTTCTGATTTGCGTTGGCGTTTGCTGTAGTAGATAGTGATATTACCAGAGGCGAAGAAGTCGTCGCGCTTCCGCCACCACCATTCGAGGCATTTTATCAGCAGCATCATCTGCCGCAGATGCAAGTCTGTTTCCAATGGCGGTTCATTACTCCACAGGTCGCCAGGTGGAAAGATAACATCTTCTCGTGCATCCTCTGGGCTTTCTAAATCTTTGGCGAGAGACATAGCGGTCTAGCAGAGAGGGCAAGAGTATAGTTTTTATGAGTCTAACCTAGGCGTGAGGATCACTCTTTCAACGGTCGTGCGTCAGGCAAGTGTGGGATTGAGTATCATACGAGAGAAGAAAATTAGCTTTGTTCCCGAAAGTTATGCCCTGCCTACTCTGCGGTCATGATCAAACCCATAAACACGGAAAAACTAGT
>JAABUQ010009017.1_pt1 | contig 13702 bp, 13 predicted proteins | sample 5560001 | NCBI WGS metagenome assembly JAABUQ01 (sample SAMN10711888, study PRJNA513371) | rock metagenome | isolation source: Antarctica rocks | place: Antarctica: Victoria Land, Finger Mt nord | collected 2015-12-18
TACAGCCGATACAGGCCGGCAACCTCGGCCGGCGACGCATTGCGCCAGGCATCGAGGGCGGCGGCGGGCAGCAATGCAGTGGCGAGTGCTGTGGCGCGGTGGCGCGGCACCGCCGTCTCGGCATCCCACACCGCGACCTCCTCGCGCCGGGCGCCGAGGCCGGCCAGCAGCGCAGCCAGCGTGGTCTGCGGGTGGGCGCAGTCGAGCGCGTCCCACACTGTCTCGGGCATCGCGGTGTCGAGGCCCGGCAGCACGACCATGCCGGTGGGCAGGCCCGCCGCCACGCGCAGCAGCGCCGCCACCGACGGGATGCCGCCGGTGGCGCCGGCGACCCACGCCGGCGCGTCGGGCGGCGACTCCTGCCATATTTTCGCCTGTCCGCGCAGCAGGGCCACCTGCCGCGCCGCTGGGTTCATCAGGCCCTGCCCGGCCAACCACGCCGGCCAGGCGCGGGTGACGATCGCCAGGAACCGCAGCGTCACCTCCCAGTGCTCGGCGTAGCTGCCGGCGTTGGCGCGGGCGAGCGCCTCCGGCAGGTCGAGTTCGGCGCGCTCCGCCTCGTCCATCAGCGCCGCCAGTTCCTGCGCCAGCGCCCAGGCGCGGTCGGCGGTGGCGACCCCGCCATGGTCCTCCGGCAGCTTCAGGATCAGCTGCGCCAGCACCGCTAGGCGCAGCTGCGGCTCGACCGCCGGCGCCAGTTCGAGGGCGCCCGACAAGGCCAGCGGCGCCTCGTCGATCGCGCCCAGGGCGGTGATCCGCGGCAGCAGCATCGGCCGCCCGGCGGAGACGTGCAGGAACGAGTCGGACAGCGCCCGCGCGGCGCGGCGGGTCGGCAGCAGGATCAACCCCTGCGAGGGATCGTCGGGATACTCCGCCAGCCAGCGTGCGGCGAGCGTGTCGAGGAACGGCAGGTGCGGCGGGATGCTGGCGATGCGCAGGGCCATCAGCGCGTCTCGCCGGTGACGCGGGCGTGCAGCAGGTACTCTGCCTCGGCGAGGTCGGGCGGAGTCGAGAGGTGGAACCACAGGCCGTCATGCACCAGGCCGAGCAGCCGGCCGGCGTCGATCGCCTTGTCCCACAGCAGGTTCATGCTGAACACGCCGGCCGGCGCCGCGTCGAACAGCGCCGGGCGCACGATCTGCAGGCCGGCATAGACGTAGGGCACCACCTCGTTCTCGCGCGGCCGGCGCACGCCGCCCCACGGATCGATCACGAAATCGCCGCGCCCGATCTCAGACTGCACCAGGAACGAGCGCTGCATCAGCAGCATCGCGTCGATGCTGTCGCCGGCCGCTTCCCAGGCGTCGATCAGCCGGTCCAGCGCCGGCGTCGGCCCGTCGATCCAGAACGCGTCGCCGTTGATGACGAGGAACGGCTCCGGCCCGAGGTCGGCCCCGAGGTCGGCCAGGGCCGCGAGGACGCTGCCGCCGGTGTCGAGCAGCGCGTCCTCGTGCCGCACTACCACCTGCGGCGGCGCGGCGCGGGCGGCGAGGTGGGCGGTGACGAGCTCAGCCTGCCAGTGCGCATTGACCACGACGCGGCCGATCCCGGCCTGCGCCAAGCGGTCGAGCGCGTGGTCCAGCAGCGGCCGTCCGCCCAGCGGCAGCAACGGCTTGGCGGTGGAGGCCGTCAGCGGGCGCATCCGCGTGCCGAGGCCTGCCGCCAGCAGCATGGCCGCGTGCGGGCGCATCAGCCGAGCCTCCCTTGCAAGCTGGGCCTTGCCTGGTCCAACGCGGCCAGGCGGTCGGGCCAGCCGTCGAGGCTTGCTGTGCGGGAGTCGTCGGCGGCCGGCTGCAGGCTCACCGACAATGCGTCGTGCGGCCGCAGCGCGCCCAGCCGCTCCGGCCACTCGACCAGCACCACGTCGGCGCGGGCGTCATCCCAGCCGAGTTCGGTCAGCGACTCGGGGCCGGCCAGCCGCCACAGGTCGAAATGATGCGCGCGGAACCGTGGCAGGTCGTAGCTCTGCACCAGGGTATAGGTCGGACTCGGCACCTCGAGCGCCGTGTCGCCTGCCGCGTGACGCAGGAAGGCGCGGGCAAAGGCGCTTTTTCCGGCCCCCAGCGGTCCCGCCAGCAGGATCGCGTCGCCCGCCCGCGCCAGTCCGGCCACGCGCGCCGCAAGGCCTTCGGTCGCAGCGAGGTCGGGGAGCGTCAGGGCCAGCGGCTGGGGCATGGCGCAATCTGGCCTGCGGCGGCGGCGGCCACAACTGCGCTCTGGCCGTGCTTGCCTGATTGCGCGCGGACGCTACGTTCAGGCGCATGGAAGATGCCCTTGAGACCGATGTCGCAATCATCGGCGCCGGCCCGGTCGGGCTGTTCGCCGCCTTCGAATGCGGGATGCTGAAGCTGTCCTGCGCGCTGATCGACGCGCTGGGCGAGGTCGGCGGCCAGTGCGCGGCGCTATACCCGGAAAAGCCGATCTACGACATTCCAGCGCATCCGGCGATCGAGGCCGGAGAGCTGATCGTCCAGCTGGAGCGCCAAATAGCCCCGTTCGCCCCTGCCCGCCTGCTCGGCCAGCGGGTCGAACGGCTGGCGGGCGCTGCCGGGGACTTCACGCTTGCCACCGACCAGGGCCGGGTGGTGCGGGCAAAAGCGGTCGTGGTCGCGGCGGGCGCCGGCGCGTTCGGGCCGAACCGGCCGCCGCTTGACGGCTTGGCGGCGTTCGAGGCGACCGGCGGCGTGCAATACTACGTCCGCCGGCGCGAGGATTTCCGCGGCAAGCGGGTGGTGATCGCCGGCGGCGGCGACTCGGCGGTCGATTGGGCGCTGGCGTTGCGCGGCATCGCCGGCAGCATCCAGGTGGTGCATCGCCGTCCCAAGTTCCGCGCCGCCCCGGAAACCGAGAGCCAGTTGCACGAGGCCGCCGCGCGCGGCGAAGTCGAGCTGGTGATACCGTACCAGCTGGCTGCCCTGCATGGCGAAGGCGGCCGGCTGGTCGAGGTCGAGGTCGCCGACCTGAACGGGTCGGGCAAGCGGCTGGCGGCCGACGTGCTGCTGCCGTTCTTCGGCCTGTCGATGGATCTGGGGCCGATCAACACCTGGGGCCTCGACCTGGAGCGCCACCATGTGTCCGTGGTGCCGTCCAGCTGCGAGACCAGCACGCGCGGCATCTTCGCGATCGGCGATGTCGCGACCTACCCGGGCAAGCTCAAGCTGATCCTGCAGGGGTTCAGCGAGGCGGCGATGGCGGCGCACGCGATCCATCCGATCGCCCGGCCCGGCGTCGCACTGCACTTCGAGTACTCGACCAGCAAAGGCGTCCCGGCCAAGGAAGCGCAGGCTTGAACCGCCGCGCGCTGCTGCTGGCGCTGCCGCTGCTGGCGCTCCGGCCGCAACTGGCTTGGTCGCAGGCGGCGGTGTTGACGCCGCAGGACCGATCCGACCTGGCGCGGGTCGAGGCGTACATCAATTCCATCCGCACGCTGAAGGCGCGCTTCCTGCAGGTGGCCCCGGACGGCGGCATCTCGCAAGGCTTGGCGTGGCTGCAGCGGCCGGGACGGATGCGGTTCCAATACGATCCGCCGACTCCGCTGTTGCTCGTGGCGGGTCATGGGCTGGTCGTGTTCTACGACCGCCAGCTGGGTCAGACGACCAACATCCCGCTGGGCGCGACTCCGCTCGGCATCCTGCTGCGCGAGAACTTCAGCTTGACCGGCGAGGTCACGGTGACGGCGGTGGCGCGCCAGCCGGGACAGTTGCAGGTGACGCTGCTGCGCACCGCCTCGCCGGGCGACGGCACGTTGACGCTGGTGTTCAGCGACCCGCCGCTGGCGCTGCACTCGTGGGCGGTGGTGGACGCGCAACGGCAGGAGACGCAGGTGACGCTGCTCGACGTGCAGCTTGGCGGCACCTTCGAGCAGCAGATGTTCAGCTTCATCGACCCGAAGTTCCTGCCGGGCGGAAACAAGGATTACCGGTAGAACGAAGTTGCGCGCCCCAGCGTCGGACCGGCTGCCGGTTGGAGGACTGCTGGCGCTGGCGATGACCGGGTTCATCGCCATCCTGACCGAGACGATGCCGGCGGGGCTGCTGACGCAGATCGCCGGCAGCCTGCAGGTATCGAGCGCGCTTGCCGGCCAACTCGTCACGCTGTATGCGGCCGGCTCGTTGCTCGCGTCCATTCCGCTGACGGTCGCGACGCAGGGCTGGCGACGGCGGCCGGTGCTCCTGGTGGCGGTGGTGGGTTTCCTCGTCTTCAACACGGTCACGGCGCTATCCGCGGATTATCTGCTGACACTGGCTGCCAGGTTTTTTGCCGGAGTTGCCGCCGGCCTGGCTTGGGGCATGATCGCCGGGTATGCGCGCCGCCTGGTGCCGGATCGGCTGCAAGGGCGGGCACTGGCCCTGGCGATGATCGGCACTCCGATTGCGTTGTCCCTCGGGGTGCCGCTCGGCACGTTCGCCGGCAGCGTGGTGAGTTGGCGTGTCGTGTTCATGGCGGTGTCGGCGTTGACGCTGGTGCTGGTCGGCTGGATCGTGCTGGGGGTGCCGGACGTCCCCGGCCAGATGGCCGACCGGCGGATGTCGGTCGGCGCGGTGTTCACGACCGCCGGCATCAGGCCGGTGCTGTTCGTCATCCTCGCCTGGATGCTCGCGCACAACATTCTCTATACCTACGTGGTGCCGTTCGTGACGCGCGCCGGGCTGGGCGGGCGCGTCGATCTGGTGCTGCTGGTGTTCGGCGTGTTTGCCTTGGCCGGCATCTGGCTCACTGGAGTGCTGGTCGACCGTTGGCTGCGGGCGCTGGTCATCGCAAGCCTGTTCGGGTTCGCGCTGGTCGCGGTGGCGTTGATCGTGGGCGGGAGCCAGCCGCTCGTCGTCTACCCCGCCGTGGCGCTTTGGGGCCTGACGTTCGGCGGCGCCGCGACACAACTCGGAACCGCCTCGGCGGACGCGGCAGGCGATGGCATCGACGTGGGACAAGCCATGGTCACGACGGTGTGGAACCTGGCGATCGCCGGGGGCGGCTTGGCCGGCGGCTTTCTGCTGACACGCTTCGGCGCCCCTTCGTTTTCATGGGCCGTGCTCGGTGCCGTGCTCCTGGCGCTGCTGGTGGCATGGCGGGCGGACCGGTACAGCTTCCCGCCTGGGCCACGCCGGGCACGCTCCCGCTAGCTGCGGGCACTCAGGCTGCGACCGGGTGCGCGGCGTATTGCTTGCCCACGTCCAGAACCTCAATCCCGATCAGGTTGCCCGCCTCGTCAAAGTCGAGCATCACGCCAGGCGACACTTCCTCGGTTCGATCCGATACAACGCCTTCTGCGGCAAAACGGATGAACATGGCGTCTGACTCCGGATCGTAAGAAGTTCGGATCACAACTTGGCTCCCGGTTGAAACAGGCGGTGATAACGAGCAGGTCGGCACCGTCTGGACGTACCCACGAGGCAGCGGCGGGCGGGGTTGCGGCCCCGCCCGCCCAAGGCTCGTCTCCATGTCTCAGGCGTTCAGCCAGGCCTTCTCGCAGATGCGGCCGTTGTCCATGTCGAAGCCGCTGTGCGGGGTGTGGCCGCCGACCTTCAGGGTGTGCGCGTCGAGCCAGTCGCGGAATGCCGGAATCAACATGCCGCCGTCGTCGTGCAACATGGCCTGCATCTCATAGAGCGCCTGCCGCCGCTTGCCCTCGTCCAGTTCGGCGCGGGCGGTGGCCAGCAGCTCGTCAAAATGCGGCACCTTCCAGTGCGTCTCGTTCCACGGCGCGTCGGACTTGCACGCTATTGCCAGCATCTGCGTCGCCGCCGGCCGGCCGCCCCAGTAGCTGGTGGTGAAGGTGCCCTTCAGCCACACGTTGTCCCAGTAGCCGTCCGCCGGCTCCTTCTTGATGGCGATCGGGATGCCGGCCTTGTTGGCGTTGGCCTGATACAATTGGGCCATGTCGACCGCGCCGGAGAACGCGGCGTCGCTGGCCTGCAACACGATCTTGGGCTCGACGCCGGCCTTCTTGAACAGCGCGCGGGCATGGTCGGGGTCGTAGGCGGTCTGCTTCAGTTCGCCGTTGTGGAACGGGTCGCCGGCCGGAATCGGATGGTCGTTGCCGAGCGTGCCGTAGCCGCTGAACAGCGTCTTCAGCACCGCCGGACGGTCGATCGCCAGTTTCAAGGCGCGGCGCACGTCGGGATTGTCGTACGGCGCGTGGTCGATCAGCATCGGCATGTTGGCGAACCAGCCGCCCGACGCGCGCACGATCTCCAGCTTTTTGTTGCGCCGCACCAGCGCCACTGTCTTGGGATCGACCCGGTTGATCGCATCCACCTGCCCGCTCATCAGCGCGTTGATACGGGCGGCCCCGTCGTTGATGACGGTGATGACGACCGCATCGACATGGCCGCGATCCGGCTTCCAGTAGTTCGGGTTCTTCTTGAACGCGATCCGCACGCCGGGATCGAAGGTGTCGAGCGTGAACGCGCCGGTGCCGACCGGATGGGCGAAATCCTTGAACCCCGCAGGCACCATCATGATGTGGTAGTCGGTCAGCGTGGCCGGCAGGTCGGCGTCGCCGGCCGACAGCACAATCTCAATTTGATGGGTGCCCAGCTTCTTTACGTCGGTGACCGCCTTCATCGGCCCGGCGCCACCCGACTTGTTGCCGGCGCCACGGTGCATGTTCAGCGAGTAGACCGCGTCGTCGGCGGTGAAGTCGCGGCCGTCGCTGAACTTCACGCCGCGGCGCAAATTGAACACCCAGCTCGCGGCGCCCGGCTTGGCTTCCCAGCTCTCGGCCAGCTCCGGCACCGGCTTGTTGTCGGCACTGTTCTCGACCAGCGCGCTATACAGGGCGAAGTTGACGGAAACGCCGACGCTGTCGGTGGTCAGCGTGAAATCCAGCGTGTCCGAGGTGCTGCCGCCGGCGAGGCCGAGGCGCAGCGTGCCGCCCGCGCGCGGCGTCGTGACTGCCGCCTGCGCCGAAAGCCGCGGCAGCGTCAGCAGGGCCGCGGTGCCGCCGAGCAGGGCGCGACGGGAAAGCGAGGGGTCGATCATGGGTCGGTCCTTCTTGTTGGGTCAGACGTCTTGTAGGTCAGACGTTGCAACGGGGAATGGACAGCGTCCACTCGCGCGACGCAACGACCGCCTCCCCGTCGCTGGCATCGAGCCGCGCCGCGATGTGGAAGGCGGTGGCGGTGGCGGTCAGCATGGTGCGGGTGACGGCGTGGGTCTGCCACTCGCCACGGCCGAGGCGCATCTCGAACGCGACCTCGCCCACGGCCGAGAGCGGGTCGTCAGCGGTGATCGCGAAACGGTCGACGGAGAACAGCTCGTATTCGAGGCCGCTGTCCTCGATGACATAGCGGCCGCTGTCGTCGCGCGCCTCGGTTACGCTTCGCCCGGTGTGCTGGTCGCGCACCACGCGGCGCCATGTCTCGGGCTCACGCAGCGTGCGCCGGCGCAGGGCGGGGGCCGCCTCCGCCTCCGGCATGTCGGGCAGCGCCGCATCGGCCGGCACCGGCGGGCGATGCGGCAGCAGCAGCCGGGCCGCTTCCAGCCGCAGCGACGCCCGCGCCGGCGACGGCCACAGCAGCGGCCAGTAGGCGGTGGACAGCGCCAGGCGCACGCGATGCCTTGCCGGGAACAGATACGCGCAGTCGTTGAGCCGCACCCGCACCCGCACCGGCTCGCCGACCGGCAAAGGCCGCGGGTCGGCGTAGCCGCCGCGATGCGCGAGGTTGAGCACGCCGTAGCTGACGCGCAGACTCGATCCGTCCGGCGCCACGCTGCACAGCCGCGCCACCAGCAGCGCATTGGGACGGTCGGCGGTGACACTCGCCTCCAGTACCGCCGCACCCGCGATGCCGAGCGGCTCGGTGAGTGGCTGGGTGTCGAACAGCACCGACATGCCATCGTCGCGGCGCTGGTCGCCCGGCTGCTCGCCGCCGCTGCCGTAGGCGCACCAGACGCCGCTATCCTCGCCGAGATCCTGCGGCGAATCGATCAGCGAGGTGGCGGCGGCCTCCGGTGTCCGCGACAGCGTGCCGGGGCCAAGGCGCCACTCGGTGGGATGCACGTTCGGGCTGGGCCAGGACGGCTCGGCCAGCCAGCGTCCGGGCCGCCGGTCGTGGTCGGTGGCGGGCTTCACCGCGTCCTCCTGAAACCAGCGCAGCATCGGGCCATCCATGACGCCGTTGTCGATGCCGCGCAGCCAATGGTCCCACCAGCGGACCGCATCCTGCAGGAAGCCGTAAGCCGGCTCAGGCCGCGCGAAATGCGGGTATTTGTGCGCCCATGGGCCGATCAGGCCGCGCCGCGGGCAGTGCAGGCGCTCCAGCATCCGCGGCACGGCGTTGCTGTAGGCGTCCGCCCAGCCGCCGATCAGGTAGCAGGCGGCGGTGATCGCCGAGGGGTCTTCGCACACCGAACCGTGCCGCCAGTAGGCGTCGCGGGTCTGGTGGCGCAGCCAGGTGGCGAGCAGCAGCGGTTCGGCCTCCAACCGCTGCCGCCACATCTCGCGCCAGCGCTCGCCCACCACCGCGGGGTCGGGCGGGCGCGACTGGTAGCCGAGCATGGTGCTGGCCCAGCGGAGATTGTCAGTCAGCAGCGCGCCGCCCATGTAATGCACATCGTCGGCATAGCGGTCGTCGGTGCTGCACAGCGAGATGATGGCCTTCAGCGCCGGCGGGCGGCGGGCGGCGACCTGTAGGCCGTTGAAGCCGCCCCAGCTGATGCCCATCATGCCGACCGCGCCGCTGCACCAGGGCTGCCGGCTGAGCCAGTCGATCACCTCCAGCGCATCGTCCTGCTCCTGCGCCAGGTACTCGTCCAGCAACAGGCCGTCGGAGTTGCCGCTGCCGCGCATGTCGACGCGCACGCAGGCGTAGCCGCGCGCCGCGACATAGGGATGGGTAAGCGCATCCCGCGCGGCGGTGCCGTCGGCCAGGCGGTAGGGCAGATATTCCAGGACAGCCGGGACTGGCGTCGCGTCGCGCGGTCGCCAGATGCGCGCGTATAGGCGCGTGCCGTCGGCCAGGATGATGAACAGGTCTTCGGTGGCGATTGGAACGGGGTCACGGACGGCGTGGGTCATTGCGGATGGTAATCACGAAACCAACGCGGCGTCGCCCTTGACACGAGTTTTGCCGCAGTGCAGCAGATAGCGCTTCCTTTTTCCTGCCACGATGCCGCACTATGTCAATGACATGAAACCGCTTGTTGGCATCACCTGCTGCACGAAATTGTTCGGGACTTTCTCGACCCCGAACCATGGCGCCTCCGACACTTATGTGCAGGCCACCGACCAGATCGTCGGCGCCATCCCGGTGCTGTTGCCGGCCAATGGCGCAGCCTGTGACGCTGCCGCCCTGTTGTCGCGGCTGGATGGCATTATCCTGACCGGCAGCCGCTCCAACGTGCAGCCTTGCCTGTATGGCGGCCCGTGCCACCCCGACGACACGCCGGAGGACGCGGCACGCGATGCGGTGACGCTGCCGTTGATCCGTGCGGCGGTGGCGGGGGGCGTGCCGGTGCTGGCAATCTGCCGTGGCCTGCAGGAGATGAACGTGGCGTTCGGCGGCACGCTGCACCAGCGGCTGCAGGACTTGCCGGGGCGCATCGACCATTCGACGCCGATGCAAGCCAATGCCGGTGTGCGGATCGGCAAGGCGCACGCGGTCAGGCTGACGCCCGGCGGCTGGCTGCACCGGGTTGCCGGCGCGCGCGCGATCGCGGTGAACTCGCTGCACAACCAGGGCATCGACCGGCTCGGCGTTGGGCTGGTGGTGGAGGGCACAGCGCCCGACGGCACCATCGAGGCGATCCGCATCGCCGGCGCGCCGGGTTTCGCGGTCGGCGTGCAGTGGCATCCCGAGTACGATTACCGCAGCGACGCCATCTCGCGCCGCATCTTCGAGTCGTTTGCCGCCGCTGTGGCTGCCTACGCGGGGCCGGCGTTGCGGGTGGCGTCTGCCGCGGACTAAGCCAAGCCGACCAGCAGCGCGATCTGACCGCGAATGGCAGCGAGTTGATCGGGCATGATGCGAGAGCCAGTGGCCTCGAGGCGTGCCTTGGATGTCGTGGAAATCAAGTGCGAGGCCGCCCAGCAAGGCTTGGTGCAGCCATTCTCCGGACTGGGTGCGATTGCCACAGCCAGGCTAGGCATTACCAAACCCGCGTCGCTCGTCAGCGGCACCAGGATGACATTGGGATGGTCCGGATCGAACAATTCGTCGTCCTCCACCACGATTGCGGGACGCCTTTTGTTTGGCTCCTTTGGTAGGGCGTCTCCACGCCAATCGGCCAGAACGATCTGGCCGGCTCTGAACATCATTTACGAGCCAGTGCCGACTCCAAAATTGGGTGTGCCCCAATCTTCATAAAAACCCCGTGCTCCGTCCGAACTGGCGACATAATCAGCGACCCGCTTGCTCTCCTCACGGATGCGGACGCGCCGAGCATCCCGTGCCGCTCGGGTTGCCAAGTCACGCAACAACGTTGCAAGCCCCACGCCGCGAACTCGCGCCTGAGCTTCCAACTCGTCACGCACTTCGTCGTCAAGCCGTATCGAAATAGGAACACCCATCTTCGCACCTGCACTTCAGGAGCATACTACATTAGTGTAGTGCGCGACTCAAGCGTTGCATCACTGCTCGTCAGGTATCCTGCTTGGCCAGCAAGGAGTTCTCGTACTCCCGCAGCAGATGCTCCGGACCGTCGTAGATCGCGATGCAGCCGGCGTCGCGCAGTTGCTGCTCGGGGAAGCCGCCGCACAGCACGCCAATGGTGCGCAGGCCGGCCTTGGCCGCTGCCTCGGCGTCATAGGGGGTGTCGCCGATGACCAGCACCTCGTCGGCCTTCACGCCATCCAGCCGGGCCATCGCGGCCTCGAAGATGTCCGGGTGCGGCTTGGATTTTTCGGCGTCGTCGGACGAGGTCTGCGCGGTAATCAGGTCCTCGATCTTACAGATTTTCTTGTAGATCTCCAGTTCGTCGCCCTTGGCGGAGGAGGCGAGCACGATTGCGGTGCCGTCTTGCCTGATGCGCAGGAGCAGTTCGCGCACCTTGGGGAAGCTACGGATTTGCGGCAGGTAGCGCTCCTTCAGGATTTCCGAACGGCGATGGTTCAGCGCTTCGCCCTGCGATTCAATTTCCTCGTCGGACAGGAACACCGGCAGCAACTGGTCGCCGCCCTTGCCGATCTGCTGGCGGATGTCGGCGAAGGCGATGTCGTGGCCGAACTCGCCAAACGCATCCACCCAGGCGCGGGCGTGCAGGCCGACGGAGTCCACCAGGGTTCCGTCGACATCGAAGATGATGGCCTTGACCATGCGGCTCGCCTTTCTTGACAGCGGCATGACAACGGCGCAGCCCCGGCAAAGTCGCCCAGCCAAATCAGGAAGCCCTCATGGATTACGTCATTCCAGCGCCTGCCGTCGTCGCCGTTCCGGTGGCCGGCGGCGGCGCGTTCCCGGTGCGCCGGGTGTTCTGCGTCGGCCGCAACTACGCCGAGCATGTTCGCGAGATGGGCGGCGACCCGGATCGCGGCGACCCGCCGTTCTTCTTCACCAAGCCGGCCGACGCGTTGGTGGTCGGAGGGGCCGACATGCCCTACCCGAGCCAGACCAACGACCTGCATCACGAGATGGAACTGGTGGTGGCAATCGGCGCCGGCGGCAGCGACATCGCCGCGGCTGACGCGCTCAAGCACGTGTGGGGCTACGCCGCCGGCCTTGACATGACGCGGCGCGACCTGCAGGCGGCAGCCAAGAAGGCTGGTAAGCCCTGGGACATGGCCAAAGGGTTCGACCACTCGGCCCCGATCGGCAACCTGGCGCCTGCGAGCGCCCTGCCCGACCCCACACATGGGCGGATCGAGTTGCGGGTGAACGGCGACCAACGCCAGGCGTCCGACCTCGGCAACATGATCTGGAGCGTGGCCGAGACCATCGCCTACCTGTCCGGGCTGGTGCGGCTGGCGCCGGGAGACCTGATTTTCACCGGCACCCCTGAAGGTGTTGCCGCCTGCCAGCGCGGCGACCTGCTGGAAGGCAGCATAGCGGGCGTCGGCAGCGTCACGGCCCGGATTGCCTAACGGTCTCTGCCGCGACGGCTGACACCAGTCGTTAACGAATCGTGAAGCTGCTGCTGCCACATGGTTCAGCCGGCATCGCAGCGGCTTCGGCCTGGCCAGCCTGCTGGTTGGCTTGCTGATCTGCTGGCTTCCCTGGCCGGTGCAGCACGACCGCATCGTCGGCCTCGGCGCCTGCGTCGTGATCGGCGCAGTGCTCGGTGACGCGCGGCTGCGCTCCTGGTTTGGCGCGGCTTGGCTGCTTTGGCTCGGCCGGCGGTCGTATAGCCTGTATCTCACGCATCTGCTGGTGGTGATGACCGTCATAATCGCCTGCCACGGCGCCGTCCCGCTCTGGGCGTGCGCCGCCGTGCTGCCGATCAGCGTTGCGGTCGCGGCGGGTTTCTATCGCTGGGTGGAGCTGCCGTCGATCAAATGGGCACAGGGTGTTCTCGGCTATACGTCCAGCATCCGCCGGCCGCGACGCCCGATGCTTTCTCCACTCGTCCCCAGCACACCCATAGGCAAGGGCCTGGCCCATCCCCAATAACGAGCGCCGGCGCATGGGTGGTGGGGAGACAGTAACGCAATCGCCCGATGTCGCGGACGACGCTGTCGTTCAACGGCCAGTGGAGATCGCGCACTCTTGGCGGTTCAGGCGCCCATCCAGAAGGTAAGCCGCCCAAGCCGTCACGTTTGCGTCGGGTTTTTAAGCTTGGACGGCCCCTGGGTGATGTGGTCGAGCTGGGCCACGACCGTGGTGACCAACGCGGCGCTGGCCAGCATCTTGAAGTCAGTGCAGTTGCGGCCGTTGCGCTTGGCCATGTAAAGTGCCTGGTCCGCCGTCGCGATCAACGCCCGCGCGGCATCGAGACCTTCGTCGGGCACCACCAGCGATGCGCCCACGCTGACGGTGAGGACGCCGCTGTCGCTGCCGCTGTGAACAATGGCAAGCGCCCGCACCGCCTCGCACAACTGCTCCGCCATCAACCGCAGCCCGGCCTCGTCGATATCAGGGAGGATTGCGCCAAACTCCTCGCCGCCATAGCGTGCGGCGAGATCTCCTGGCCGGCGCAGAGTGCGGTTGATCGCCTGTGCCACGGCAATCAGCGCGTCATCCCCCGCAACATGTCCATAAATGTCGTTGTATGCCTTGAAAAAATCGACGTCGACGAGCATCAGCGCGAGGGAAGCGCGCGCCCGTACGGCACGCCGCCACTCACGGTCCAGCACCGCGTCGAATTGGCGACGGTTGGCCACTCGGGTGAGATGATCCATGTCGGCGAGTTCAGCCAGCGAGCGGTCGCGACTCTCGATCTGACCAGCGGCGGAGTTCAAAGCTATGGCCACCGCGCGAAACTCCGGCATCGTCAGCTGTTCCAGGGAAACCCTGGCCCGCAGGTCGCCCTGCCCAAGCCGGTCGGCCGCGTCGGAGAGCAGTTGCAACGGGCGCAGCAACGCCGACCGGGCCAAGGTAAGCGCCGCCGCAATGGCGCCTGCACCCGCCAACAGCTGCCACAGCAACGACCGACGGAACCGCCGGCCGGCATCGGCTCCAACCAATGCCCGAGGCCTCCCCACGGCAACTGTGTAATAACCCCCGCTTAGTCCGGTCAGCGTGGCATAGCCGAAAATTCGCGGCACCCCATCCACGCCAGCCGTATCGACCGTCCCGTGACGACTGCTGCGAAGTGCGGCAAGCAGAGT
>JAABUQ010009019.1_pt1 | contig 13697 bp, 11 predicted proteins | sample 5560001 | NCBI WGS metagenome assembly JAABUQ01 (sample SAMN10711888, study PRJNA513371) | rock metagenome | isolation source: Antarctica rocks | place: Antarctica: Victoria Land, Finger Mt nord | collected 2015-12-18
GAGAAAACGATTTGGGCTGAGATTTAATTTGATAGCCGGGCTGTACAACTACGAGCTTGGTCTTTTCAAGCCCTCATAACTTATGCAAGATCTCTATTGGGTGTTCCGGCTTGACACTTCGGAGCAGTACATTTGTGTCTACAAGGAACATCACACATGCTCGTCATCGTACACACTTTCCCGGCTCACGGCATAATCAGATAGATAAGGAAGATTCATCCCTCGATGGCTTTCAGACCACTTACGAAACGCACGAGCGCGTTCTTCTGGATTTGCAGTTGAATCAAAGGAGCGCTCCTTTAACCTTACAAGCTCGGACAACATGGCGTGAATGTGTGGCTCAATCTCTTCAGGAGCAAGGCTTGTTATCTTTGCCAGGCTAATAGTAACCGCCTCTAGCTCCTCTCGGTAAGTCTGTTGAAAGTTTTGTAGAAGAGTAGAAGGCTCGTCTCTGTTGTCCGCTTTAAAAGATTGGTTTGTTGTCATAATGTAACTCTGTAAGAATGTAATTTGGTAGTTTAATAAATTTTTACAGAGATTGAGTAAGAAAGCCCACTCCTTGTTATCCATAGCAATTACGACAGTAGTAAAAATGATGGAGTCTTTGCGTGTTAATTTACAGAAGCGAGTTGCAGCTTAACCTTCAGATAATATCTAGGAAAGAAATTCGTGTCTCAGGATGAAGGCACCCAGTCGCCGCCGCCAGTTCCTTATGCACAACTAAGCCGACAAGAACAAAAGCTTGTACTTAAAGAACTAGCACTGGTATTTTTGAAATTGGGAACGATCGCCTTTGGAGGTCCAGCCGCTCATATTGCGATGATGGATGATGAGTTTGTCCGTCGCCGAAACTGGCTGAAGCGGGAGCAGTTCTTGGATATTCTTGGCATCACTAACCTGATTCCAGGTCCTAGTTCGACCGAGATGGCAATTCATATTGCCTACTTACGTGGTGGTTTAGTTGGATTAGTCGTTGGTGGTAGCTGCTTCATTCTACCTGCCGCAACTATCGTTCTGGCGCTGGCATGGGTTTATGTCAGTTTTGGCAAGCTACCCCAAATCGCCGGACTGCTGTATGGAGTTAAACCTGTGGCGATCGCTATTATATTACAAGCTCTTTGGCGGTTGGCACGAGCAGCAGTTAAAACTCAGTTCTTAGGAGCGATCGCTCTAGTTGCCATCGGTCTGAGTTTTCTTGGCGTTAACGTGTTAATTGTTTTATTTGGGACTGGAGCAACAGTTGGTTTCGAGCAATGGCTAGTGCAACGACAAACAGGTAAAATACCTCACGGGCTAATCGCTGCACCGCTTTTCGCCCTAGCACCAGTAGCTACTACGACATCAACCATCAGTCTTGTGCCGTTGTTTCTCGTTTTCCTGAAGGTAGGCGCAGTACTATTTGGTAGCGGTTACCTACTGTTGGCTTTTCTCCACGACGACTTGGTTGTACACAGACATTGGTTGAGCGATGCTCAATTGCTGGATGCGATCGCGATTGGGCAAGTGACACCAGGACCTGTATTTACAACTGCCACTTTCATCGGTTATATTCTGGCTGGTTTTCCTGGTGCCATCGTCGCTACTATTGCAATTTTCCTACCTGCCTTCGGGTTTGTAGCGCTATGTCGCCCTGTAGTACCATTTCTGCGGCGCTCTCCCGTTGCTGGGGCAGTCCTTGATGGGCTGAATGTTGCCTCTCTAGCACTGATGGCGGTTGTAACTTGGCAGCTTGGCACTTCAGCGATTGTAGACTTAATTACATTAGCATTAGCACTGGTGAGTCTCGTGATGCTGGTACACTTTCACCTCAACTCAGTGTGGCTTTTATTCGGCGGAGCGATCGTTGGTTTAATTGTGTTCTTTTAAGCAATACGGAGAGGGGGAGATTCGAACTCCCGGAAACTTTCGCCTCATCCGATTTCAAGTCGGACGCAATCGACCACTCTGCCACCTCTCCAAGGCCGATCGATCCTAACACATTTTCTTCTCTGTCACACATGCTGTACTACCTGGCTGGGTTGGTAAAGAAGTTGCTCAGATACTACAGTAAAATCCTGACCCATCCAGATCAGGGAAATTTCAGACACGACACCAGATTGCAGGTATACCAAGGAAAAATTACGACAACGATCGCCTTCTTTAGCAATAATTCGGGGTACACTCGCCGCATTCAAATAGATTGTTCCCTCTTTTGAGGCATAAACTGGTTTTCTTAACCGCTTGGTTGTATGCCGCAATTTGTGGTGCATATGACCAAAAGTTACCAGAGGAATCTTTTTCCCTGTGGCGCGAGTTTGGGTAATCGCCGCTTGGAAATCTGGATCGCCAAAATCGCCGCCTGGTGGTTGCCAGTCCTTACCACAAAGGTCTTCTGGTAAATCGCCCAACCCAACTGGACCATTATGTCCGAGAAAAATTGCGGTTTCGCAAGCGGTACTATTTGCAGCTGCCACGATTCGGGCTGTAGATTCCTCAAAACTGCTGACTCCAAACCGTTCCAGATAAAAGTCCGCATTTTTCCATACATCTCCACCCCAGCTAAATGGACGACTGCCCACTACAGTTAAATTCAAGGCGGGAAAGTCCAGCTTGCCATAGCCGACATGAGTTTCGCCCAGCAAATCTATTTGTTCCTGCACCCAGTCTTCTTGTTCGCGGTCATAGGGACACTTTTTACGTCCCCACTCTGAGGCTGAGTACCAAGCATCATGATTGCCAAGAACTACTGCTTTCGGAATGTCTAAAGCCGCGATCGCACGGACAACTTCCACTGACTCATTGCCAAAATCTCCCACAAACAACACTAAATCTACACCTAGTTGCTGTAGCGCGATCCCGTCCTCTGCTTCCCATTGATCGTGAACATCCCCAATAACAGCGACTTTAATTGATTCGTAATTTCTCTGACTGGTCATGCCATCATCCTTGTGGTCTTTCTTCAGCATAGGACATGGGCAATCTTGACAATTCTGTTTTACCACAGATAAGTCTGTTTACCATTCTGCTGATTTTGGTAGAAAACACTATAATTAAATAACAGAGAACTTTAAACTTCTTCAAGTAACTACAATCATGTTTACAACAGCACTGGCTCAAAGAGACTTAGCTCGAACTTCCGTACCGCCACCAGATTTATTTACAGCAATTCAAGCCCTAAAACAGGAAATGAACGCTGTTATTCTAGCCCATTACTACCAAGAGCCAGACATCCAAGATATTGCCGACTACATCGGTGATTCTTTAGGATTGTCAAGGCAGGCAGCTCAGACTGAGGCTGATGTCATTGTCTTTGCTGGTGTCCACTTTATGGCAGAAACAGCTAAGATTCTTAACCCTGATAAACAGGTACTTCTACCAGATTTAGCCGCCGGTTGTTCCCTCGCAGACACCTGTCCGCCCGAAGCATTTGCTACCTTTAAAGCGGCTCATCCAGATCGTATAGTAATTTCTTATATCAACTGCTCTGCCGAAATCAAGGCGATGAGCGATATTATCTGCACCAGTGCCAATGCCGTACAAATAGTCCGCCAAATTCCCGCAGAGCAACCAATCATCTTCGCCCCAGATCGCAATTTAGGGCGCTATGTAATGGCACAGACAAAACGAGACATGGTGCTGTGGCAAGGAGCCTGTATAGTACATGAAACTTTTTCTGAGAAGAAGATTGTCCAGTTGAAAATTGCCCATCCAGAAGCCGAAGCGATCGCTCATCCAGAGTGCGAAAGTGCTGTACTAAGGCACGCCGATTACATTGGTTCCACCACTGCCTTATTAAAGTATTGCAAGCAAAGTACCGCCAGAACCTTTATAGTTGCTACCGAACCTGGGATCATTCACCAGATGCAAAAGCAAGCTCCTGATAAACACTTTATCCCCGCCCCGCCCTTAAACAACTGTGCTTGCAACGAGTGTCCCTACATGCGGTTGAACACATTGGAAAAACTTTACTGGGCAATGAAAAATCGTACCCCAGAGATTATCCTGCCAGAAGCAACTCGTCTAGCTGCCCTACGCCCAATTCAGCGAATGCTGGAGATGAGCCGATGAAGAGGCAGGGGGGCAGGGGAGATAAGAAATTTGCTTTTGCCAAGTTATGCTAATTGCTCTTGAGCGCTTGGCATCTGAAAGGACATCTAATTCCGTTGAACTAACTGATGTCATCTAGGAGCGAGAAGTTTGACAAACAACCTTTACTTACAGTTGTTTTCTCCCCTGCTCCCCTGCTCCCCTGCTCCCCTGCCTCTCCCCCTATCCCACTAACCCAGAACGCAGCGCTCGAACTGCGGCTTGAGTTCGATCGTCGGCGCAAAGCTTATTTAAAATATTGCGGACGTGGGTTTTAACTGTTCCTACGGTAATGTATAGTTTTTCTGCAATTATTGCGTTACTGCAACCTTCGACGATCAATTGTAGAACTTCTAATTCCCGCTCTGTGAGGGGATAGGCAGCAATCATTTGGTCGTACTCGGCATCAGCCGCGTTAATTGCCACAGTTTTTGACTGTGTGACTGCTTCTGTATTACCTTTGGGCGTTTGTTGGGCTTGCTGTAGTACAATCCGGGCGATCGCTGGATCGATCCAAGCGTTACCACCGTGTGTCACACGCAATGCTTCCAGCAAATTATCGAAACTAATATCTTTCATGCAGTAGGAATCAGCCCCAGCGGCAAAAGCTGCTAGCACTGCCTCCTTATTATCCCGCAGCGTCAAGATCAATACTTTTGTATGTGGTCCATCCCCAGCTTCTTGATTGGCTTTGATCTGCCGCGTTAGGTCGATTCCATCTCGATCTGGTAAGCCAATATCAACGATGGCAATGTCTGGATGAACTGCTTCTATCAGTTTTAGTCCGTCACTAGCATTGGCGGCTTCACCTACCACCTCAATTTCTTGCCTCTGCTGTAGCGCCGTCCGAATACCCACACGAGTGAGGTCATGGTCTTCAATTAGAGAAACGCGAATCTTAGTCATTGTCAACGTTTGCTGGTTACAGCTCTTAACTTTAGAATCGAATTTACTTGAGCGCTAGGGGTGTTTAAGTCTGAAATACCCACCCAAAGATGTAGAGATTTCTCATATCCGACCCGATTCAATTCCAGATTACTCTCAGCCTGCTCTGAATTAATGGTTTTCAGCCGGAATATAAAGTAGTAAGCACCAGTGTTAACCCCCTCAAGTATGATTATACTGGGTTATGTTCGTAAAAGTCACGTTTAGATAGCCTAAATTGAAAGGGAGTTTCAACTCTATAGTGGCAGATTTATCAGCAAAAAAAGATGAATCAATCACAAGTTTGTCAGACGTGGAGCAACAGGCTGTAGTGTGGACGAATCAAGAGTATATTAAGGCTTTACAGGAAAGTGAAGAGCGATATCGCTCTCTTGTCATTGCTACCTCACAAATTGTTTGGACTACAGATGCTCAAGGACAGGTAGAGGATATGCCTACTTGGCGAGCTTATACTGGTCAAAGTCAAAGCGATGTTAGAGGTTGGGGATGGCTAGAGGCACTGCATCCAGAAGACCGTCAGCGCACAGCTGCGATTTGGAATCGTGTAGTACAGACGAAAAGTTTATATGAAACTGAATATCGCATCCGGGCAAAAGATGGCAGTTACCGCCACTTCAGCGCTCGTGGTGTACCAGTGATCGCCAGCGATGGCAGCATTCGTGAATGGGTTGGTACCTGCACTGACATCACTGAACGTAAAGCATCGGAGGAAGCCCTAAAAGCACGAGCAGAGGAACTAACTTATCTCACTACAGTCCTGTCTCGAACTAATCTGGCTTTAGAAAAGCGGAATCAGGAACTCGATCAATTTGCCTATGTAGCATCGCACGATTTAAAAGCCCCCTTACGGGCGATCGCTAATCTCTCTGAGTGGATAGAAGAAGACATTAAAGATTTTTTGACTCTTGATACTCAGTACCAAATGAATTTGTTGCGCGGGCGCGTCCATCGGTTGGAGGCATTGATCGACGGCTTGCTAGCATATTCCCGCGTCGGGCGGTTGCAGTTAAATATAGTCACAGTATCTATCAGTGCCCTGCTTGACGAGGTGATTGACTCGCTCTCCCCTCCACAGACATTTAAGATTGAAATTGAGCCTAATATACCAACTCTACTGACTGAGCGATTGCCGTTGGAACAAGTATTTAGTAATTTGATTAGTAATGCGATTAAACACCATCCTGGGACAGATGGCAGAATACAGATTTCTTGCTGTGATATGGGCAACTTCTATCAATTTGCTGTAGCCGATGACGGTTCTGGCATTGCTCCTGAGTACCATGAGAAAGTATTTGGCATTTTTCAGACTTTAGAAGCTCGTGATAAAAGCGAAAATACGGGAATTGGTTTGGCGATTGTCAAGAAGATTGTAGAAAACCAAGGGGGCACAGTTTGGCTGGAATCTCAAGTCGGCAAGGGAGCGACATTTCACTTTACTTGGCCGAAGCAACCTACCAAATGATTGAGGTAATGGCTGCTATAAGTTGTCAATATTAAAAATATATAATATCTCATGGTAGAAGACACAATGACAAACATCTTACTTGTCGAAGACGACGAAGTGGATGTGATGAACGTCCAAAGAGCGTTTAAAAAAAACAACATTACTAACCCACTTTACATAGCGGGTAACGGAATGGAGGCATTGCTTATGCTCCGTGGCAACAGCAATCAGTACTCTATTCCACGCGAACGTCGATTGATTCTACTCGATCTGAATATGCCAAAGATGAACGGTATTGAGTTTTTAAGGGAGTTACGAGCTGATTTAGAACTAAAACCAATTCCAGTCATTGTGTTAACTACATCAAATGAAGATAGAGATAAAGTAGAAGCCTACAACCTTAATGTAGCTGGATATATTCTTAAGCCAGTTACGTTTTCTCAGTTTGTGGAAGCGGTAGGAACGCTAAATCAATATTGGATGCTAAGTGAAATTCCTTAATTCAAAAAGGGAGTAGTGCCAAGTGCCTAAAGACGGAAAAACCTCCACAGAATATCCTGATTTAGCTCCCTGCGCTCAAGATAAGAAATCATGGAAGAAACTGTCAAAATTTTGGTGGTGGATGATGATGAAATAGATCGGATGGCAGTGCGCCGAGCGCTCAAATCAGCTTGCGTTCAAATGGAACTGTCAGAAGCCTGTGATTGTAAAGAAGCGATCGCAATTTTGCAACAAAAACATTTTGATTGTGTCTTTCTCGACTATCTTCTACCAGATGGCGATGGACTAGCGTTAGTGCAACAGATCCGCGCTCTGAAAATATCGGTGCCATTGGTGGTTCTGACAGGACAGGGCGATGAGCAAATCGCGGTTCAGGTAATGAAAGCAGGGGCTTGCGATTATTTGTCTAAAAATAAAGTATCACCAGACAACTTAGAGCAGGTTCTCCGCTATGCCATCCGCGTCCACAACGCTGAAAAGCAAACAGCGATCGCCAATCAAAAACTGAAGGAAAGTGAAGAACGCTATCGATTAGTCCTCGAAGGCTCTAACGATGGTATTTGGGATTGGTATTGTGCTACAGATGAAGTCTATTGTAATGACCGATTGCTAGAAATTGTCGGCGTGTCGCGCTCACTATTTAGCCTCACTCCTGATGCCTTCAAAGCACTGATGCATCCAGAAGATTTACCGAGAATTCAGGCGGCGATCGCCAATCACTTGACACGTAACCAGAAATGTGAGGTAGAATTTCGTCTGCGTCATGTTTTGGGAGAATATCTTTACTGCTTTGCTAAAGGTAAAGTACAGCGAGATTCCCGTGGTTGTCCGGTACGGATGTCTGGTGTTGTAACCGATATTACTGAAACGAAGCGATTGGAGGAAGCGCTCAGAGTCAGCGAATCCCGGTTTAGTCGCTTGGCTGAGTCGAATGTCATCGGGCTGATGGTAGCAAATAGTAGCGGCAAAATTATCGAGGCTAATGATGCTTTCCTCAAAATGGTGGGATATACGCGGCAAGAGCTAGTCGCGGGCAGATTAGATTGGGAAGAAATGACACCACCGGAATACGCGACTTTAGATCAGAGCATGATCGGACAACTCAGAAAGTTTAAAGTCTGCCGCCCATTTGAGAAAGAATACATCCACAAAAATGGCAGTCGCGTACCGATTTTGTTAGGTGGAGCCGCAGGCGAAGGAAGTGAGGCAACAAATATCTTTTTCGTCCTCGATTTGAGCGATCGCAAACGCTCGGAGGCAGAAATAGTGGAACTGAACCGGAAATTGGAACAGCGGGTAAATGAATTAGAGACTTTGCTGGAAGTGATTCCGATTGGAATTGCGATCGCTCAAGATCCAGAATGTCATCATATTCGGGTCAACCCCTCGCTGGCAAGGCTATTAAACATATCACCTGATAGCAATGCCTCAAAGACAGCACTACAAGCACCACCAGATTATCAGGTGTATAACCAAGGTATAGAACTGGAAGTTAGCCAACTCCCAATGCAGTATGCCGCAGCAGAGGGCATCGAAGTACTAGATGTGGAACTGGATTTAGTGGCGGATCAACATGCTCCAGTTGTGAAGCTATTGGGTAACGCCGCCCCACTATTTGATAAACAAGGAAAGTCTAGAGGCAGCGTTGGTGCATTTCTAGATATTACCGAGCGCAAAGCTAAAGAGGAGCAAGAGCGATTTCTTGCCGAAGCTAGTGCCTTGGTAGCAGCCTCGCTCGACTACCAAACCATTCTTGAAAATTTGGCACGCTTGACAGTTCCTCAACTGGCAGATTGGTGCGTGATTCATCTACTTGAGGAAGATCGTTTACTTTTAGTCGCTACTGCCCACTCCGATCCAGCTAAGGTTGAGCAGGCAACGCAGCTCCAGCGTCGCTATCCAGTTGATATTAATGGCTCATTTGGTACACCGCCAGTAGTGCGCAGCGGTCAAGCAAAATTTTATCTCCAAATCCCATTCAGCTCAACCATTGAACATGATACCCAACAACTGAATTTATGGCATCAATTTGGTTGCAAGTCCTTAATCTGTGTACCAATGAAGGCGCGTGGGCGGACATTAGGTGCAATTAGTTTAATGTTGGCAGAATCCAATCGCTCTTACACTCAAGCTGATTTAAGTTTAGCCGAAGATTTGGGCCGTCGGGTTGGATTGGCAGTAGATAATGCTCGACTCTACCGAGAGGCAACCGATATCGGTGAAAACTTGCGTCAGGCAATTATTATTTTAGGCGAACAGCAACAACAATTGCGGGCGCTGCAACGAATCACCAATCTTTTAAACCAACGCCTCACTAATCTACCAGGCTTGTTAAAAGTGATGGTAGGAGCTGTTTGTGATGCAATTGGCGATGCTCAATTTTGCCTGATTGAACTGCATAATTCTCAAACTAACCAACTAGAACTGACTGCTACAGCCGGAGATGTTAAAGAAAAATTGTTATACCAAAAACCCCATAGCGTGAAGACAGAATTGTTAAATCAGGTATTTTCAACTGGACTTTCTCAAATGTTTACAAATCAGGGGAACAAAGAACTCAATCTTTCGCCTCCCCCTGCCTCAATTTATGCAGTGGCGATTGAGTCAGCTCAGGCGGGACGATTAGGGGTATTGGCAATTGGCAATTGGGAAAGTCCTAATGCTTTTGATGTGGAAGATCGAAATTTGCTCATGGCAGTAGGCGAACAAGCCGCGATCGCAATTAACAATGCCCGATTGATCAACACTTTAGAGGAACGAGAAGAACGCTTAGCTGTCCAGAATGAGATTTTAGGACAGCAATATCGCGATTTGGAATTAACTCGGCTTCATATTGAGCAGCAAAATTTGCAACTCCTAGAAGCTGCACGCTTAAAGTCGCAGTTCCTTGCTACCATGTCTCACGAACTACGCACTCCCATGAATGCAGTAATTGGCTTTGCTCAAGTGTTACTACGCCAACGCAGCGATTCGTTGAGTGGTTCCCAAGCCGAAATGGTGGAACGTATCCTGAATAATGGCAAAAATCTGCTGACATTAATTAACGATATCCTTGATTTTTCCAAAATTGAAGCCAATCGCTTATCTTTAAGACTAGAAGAATTCAATCTATCCACAATTATTATGGCGACGATCGCTGAACTCCAGCCCCTTGCCAATCAAAAACACTTAGTCTTAAAAGTTGACTTAACTTTAAACAACCCGAAGGTGATTAACGATAGTACCAGATTGCGGCAGATTTTGGTTAATTTGCTTTCCAACGCCATTAAATTTACTGAATCTGGTAGTATAAAAGTAAAGGTGAGTGAGCTTTCTCCCACACAGTTATTACTTAGCGTTCAAGATACCGGAATTGGGATCGCGCCAGCAGACATCGATCATATTTTTGAAGAATTCCGGCAAGTCGATCAAACTACCACACGCAGATATCCTGGAACGGGCTTGGGACTAGCAATCACCAAGTCGTTAGTCCAGTTGATGAAGGGAACAATTACAGTTGAGAGTCAGCTAAATTCCGGTTCTACTTTTCGTGTTGAGTTGCCGCGTCAAGTACAGACGAAAGAGTAAAATTGACTAAGGTTATGTTCATTAATCAAGGAGAGACTGGGAAAAATAAGTGGCTCGGCACGACATTGTTGTTATGGGAGCATCAGCCGGTGGCGTAGAAGCTCTAGTTCAATTAATCAAGCTGTTACCTTCCGACATATCGGCGGCAATCTTCATTGTCCTGCATGTCTCGGCTCATAGTACTAGCTTTCTACCAAGTATCCTTAGCCGTTCTGGAGTATTAAAAGCCACTCACCCCAATAACCAGGAGGCAATCCTACCTGGGCAAATCTATATAGCACCACCAGATTATCACTTATTAGTTAAAGACGGATATATTCACTTGACACGCGGACCAAGGGAGAATAGCCATCGACCAGCAATTGATACTTTATTTCGCTCCGCCGCTCGTAGCTATGGGACGCGGGTGATTGGCGTGGTGCTATCAGGAGTCCTTGATGATGGTACGGCAGGCTTAATGGCGGTAAAATCACGCGGCGGTGTGGCAGTTGTTCAAGATCCAGATGAAGCATTGTTTGCCGGAATGCCACGTAGCGCGATCGAGAATCTAAACGTAGACTATGTTTTACCAGTAGCAGAGATTGCCCCCCTCTTAGTAGATCTAGCTCAACAAGTTGCACCAACCGAAAACTTCATACCTAGAGAAATGGCGCGAGAAGTTGATGCTGCCGAAATCGATCCCACCGTTATGCAACCAGATAACCATCCGGGGATACCTTCTGGCTTTGGCTGTCCAGATTGTGGGGGTGCTTTATGGGAACTACAGAATGGATTCCTCCGATTTAGATGCCGCACAGGTCATGCTTTCTCACCAGAAACTTTACTGGCAAAGCAATCTGAGGCACTAGAAGAGGCATTATGGATGGCTCTAAGAGCATTGGAGGAACGCGCAGATTTAGCTGTGCAACTAGCTACAAGGGCAGAGAAAAACAGCCGCTCTCTAGTCGCAGAACGCTTTACTCAGCAGGCAAGGGATAATAAACAGCAGGCAGCAGTCATCCGAGGAGTCATTCAGCAAGGTGAAGCCATACCTACGGCAGAGCTAAGTGAGACTGACTCAAGGTTGGTAGATTTAACCAAACCGACTACTGTTTCTAGTGTGGTAGCGATCGCGGCATCGGCAGGTGGATTGAAAGCTTTAAGCCAAGTTTTTTCCGCATTGCCACCAGACTTACCGACTGCCATTACTGTCGTACAACATCTAGAACCCCAGCGTCCTAGTTTGCTGGTTGAAATTTTGACCAAACGAACGAAATTAAGAGTTAAGCAGGCAGAACAGGGAGATCTATTGCAGCTAAGCACTATCTATATCGCTCCTCCTAACAAACATTTGCTGGTAAATGAGGATGGCACTCTTGATCTGTCTAACTCAAAACTCGTACATTTTGTCCGCCCATCAGCCGATTTATTATTTGAATCAGTGGCAGCTAGTTTCCAAGAACGAGCGATCGCCATAGTCTTGACTGGTACTGGTAGAGATGGTGCAACAGGGCTACAAGCGGTGAAAGAAATGGGTGGTAGAACGATCGCTCAAGACCAAGCTACAGCCGAATCTTTTGGGATGCCAAGCGCCGCAATTGATACTGGTACTGTAGATCAGATCTTACCTTTAGACGAGATTGCTCCGGCTCTAGTCAACCTCTTGTTGGGAGGCATTAAATGAGCGGTTCAGACTTGGAGTTTGATGCCTTATTGGAGTACGTTAAACGTTATCGGGGCTTTGATCTACTCGCTTATAAACGACCAGGATTGATGCGCCGGATCAATAAACGGATGCATGAAATCGGGCTGGAAAACTATATAGATTACTTAGACTATCTAGAGGTGCATCCTGATGAATTTGCTGCTCTATTTGATACGCTACTAATCAATGTTACTTCCTTCTTCCGCGATCGCTCGTCTTGGGACTATCTCATGTCTGAGGTGATTCCCCAAATTGTGGCGCGCAAGGAGCCACACGCACCAATCAGAGTTTGGAGTGCAGGCTGCGCTTCTGGGGAAGAAGCTTACAGCCTAGCTATGGCTATAGCTGAAGTTATTGGGGTAGATCAATGTCGAGAACAAGTAAAAATCTACGCGACAGATGTAGATGAACCAGCCCTAAACCATGCCCGTCAGGCAATTTACCCTGAAAAAGAACTGGGAGGCGTACCTCCCGAACTACTACATAAATACTTCGAGGAAATTGACGGTCAATATATATTTCACAAAAACTTGCGGCGCTCAGTCATCTTTGGTCGCCACAATTTGGTTCAAGATGCGCCTATTTCCCGTGTCGATCTGCTGACCTGCCGCAATACGTTAATGTACTTTAACTCGGAAGCTCAAGCGAAAATCATCGCTCGGTTCCATTTCGCCTTGAATGATGTCGGCTTTCTCGCTTTGGGTAGGGCAGAGATGTTACTTACTCACAATAACTCCTTTACACCTATGGACTTGAAGCAGCGCATCTTTGCTAAAGTGCCAAAAGTCAATTTGCGCGATCGCTTGTTACTTATGGCTCAAGCTGGTGGCGAAGAGGCAATAACCAATTTGGGTAGTCATGTGCGGATTCGAGAAGCTGCTTATGATGTTAGTCCTGTCGCTCAAGTGGTAGTGGAACTCAATGGCACACTAGCGCTAGCAAACGAACGGGCGCGGATCATGTTCGGTTTAAGCCCTGTCGATTTAGGTCGCCCTTTGCAAGATTTGGAGATTTCTTATCGACCAGTAGAACTGCGTTCTTGCATTGAACAAGTTTATACCGAACGCCGAACAATTGTGCTGAAAGATATTAGGTGGGCGACAATTGCCAAGAGTGAACCTCAATATTTAGAAGTGCAGTTATCCCCTTTGAGAGATACTAATGACAGCGTGCTAGGCGTGAGTATTAATTTTACTGACATCAGCCGCTACAAACAGCTACAGGAGGAGATTGAACACTCCAACCAAGAGCTAGAAATGGCTTATGAGGAATTACAGTCCACTAACGAAGAATTAGAGACAACTAACGAAGAATTACAGTCTACCGTAGAAGAACTGGAGACGACGAACGAAGAACTACAGTCTACTAACGAAGAACTGGAGACAATAGAGATCTTGCATAAGTTATGAGGGCTTGAAAAGACCAAGCTCGTAGTTGTACAGCCCGGCTATCAAATTAAATCTCAGCCCAAATCGTTTTCTCCGATTTCGA
>JAABUQ010005961.1_pt1 | contig 13695 bp, 11 predicted proteins | sample 5560001 | NCBI WGS metagenome assembly JAABUQ01 (sample SAMN10711888, study PRJNA513371) | rock metagenome | isolation source: Antarctica rocks | place: Antarctica: Victoria Land, Finger Mt nord | collected 2015-12-18
ACCCAGCGGAGGGCACATCCCGAACAGGTGGTCCGAGACGCCCCCGGTATCCGTGTAATGTTCCTCGAGCTGGAGGTCGGTCTCGTGATAGAGCAGCCCGTCGAGCACGTAGGGTGCTGGCATTCGAGGCTGACGAGCGCGCGCGATTCGGTCTCGTGATAGAGCAGCCCGTCGAGCACGTAGGGGGCTTGGTGCGCCGTCGCGCTGATGGCCTTGATGTGGAACGGGGCGTATTGGTCCGAGATGTGAGTGTAGAACATGATGCTGGGCTCATGCCCGTACTTGGCGTTGACCTGGGCGGTGGCCTCGCGCCGGCCGCCGACCGGGAAGCGCTGGGCATCCGAGGAGGAGGTTGTCCCGTCGCCCCAGTGTGCGGCAAACGGCAGGCCGTGGTGGTAGTCGATGAGTTCCGCCAGGGCCTTGGCATAGGTCTCATCGCGCAGGGACCAATCCGAGATCCACGAGAGACGCGCGAAGGTCATGCCGGGGCACGCGTTGGCCATCTTGCTCAGGCCGAGGTTGGTCGCGTCGGCCAGGATCGCCGCGAACAGGGCGGCTTTGTCCCTGGGTGGGGCACCGGTGTGCAGATGCGTGAAGTGCCGGCTGAAATCGGTCAGGCCGTCGACGGCGACCAGCAGGTCGGTGATCTTGACCCAGGGCATCCGCGCGTAGGCGCGCTCGGCCAGTTCCTCGGCGGCGTCCGGGACGGCCTTGGGCAACGGCGTGATCGTCAGCTTGCCCTTGCGCAGCCGTACATCCGGCAGGTCATCCGCGGCCATCAGGTCGGCGACCGTCGCGAGCTGCTCGTGTAGGTCCTGCCGCCGTTGGGCCAGGTAGGCGGTCACGTCGGTCGGGATCGCGAGCGGCAGCGGCCCCGCGTCTTTGAGTTCTTGCCAGGCGTCGTCCGGCAGCAGGTAGTCCTCGAACGCTTTGAATTGCCGGCTCCCCGCGACCCACACATCGCCCGAGCGCAAGCCGTTACGCAATTCGTGGAGCGCGCACAGTTCGTAGTAGTGCCGGTCGATGCCGGTGGCAGTGAAAACGTGGTCGGACCAGCGGGGCTTGACGAAGGCGGTCGGCGCGCTTCTCGGGACTTTCCGAGCGTCCGCCGCGTTCAAGTCCTTGAGCACTCGTAGGGCGCGGAGCAACGGCTGGCTCGGTGGGGCGCCCTTGAACTCCAGCGCCGCGAGCAGGGCCGGCGCGTAGCGCCGCACCTGCCCGTAGAAGGCGTCCAGGTGGTCGAGGTAGTCGAAGTCGGCCGGCCGCGCGAGCTGCTCCGCGTCGGCCACGGTCCGGACGAACGCCTCCCAGGGGAGCACGGACTGAATGGCTCGGTACGGATCGTCGGCGTTGGCCCGCGCCGCGATCACGGCCGCGCCCACGGCGGCGTAGAGCCGGACCTTCTCGTTGATGGCCTTGCCGCTCGCGTGGAACTGGGTCGCCTGCGCCTGCTCGCTGCGGCGCAGGTATCCCGTCATGAGGCGGTCGTGCATGGCGAGGAGCTGATCGGTCAGCGTGGCCGCCGTCTCGATCAGGAACGCGACCAGCGTGGCATAGCGACGGGTCGGCTCGAAGCGCGCCAGGAACGCGGGCGAGTAGCGACCGCCCTCGCGGGCCAAGTGCAGCAAGCGATTCTGGTGGACCTGTCGCGCCAGCGCGTGGTCCAACTCCAGGGCACGGATGGCGGTCAGGCGCTCGATAAGCGCGAGGATCGTCGTCGGCGACGGCTTGCCCGGCGGCTGCCGGAGCCAGGCCAGCGGCGTCTGCCGCCGCCCTGGCACGACCGTGAGGAGTGCATCGAGGCGCGCGTGATCCGCCGGTGTGAGCCCGGCCGTCAAGCGCTGGAAGACCTGGCGTTGTGCCCGTCGGCGCGTCTCCCAGGCCAGGCGCTCGATCAGGTACAACGCCGGGGCGACGATCTTGCGCGCGCGCATCTCCGCGACGAGCGCCGCGACGAGCGCCATGCCACTATCGGTGCCCAGCGCGGTGGGGAGCAACCAGGCGGCCAGCGCGCGATAGGTCGGCGCGTCGAACGGGTGGAACCCGAAGGTGCGCTGGATCTCGCCGAGGTGCTCACGTCGCGTTTCGTCGCGGTCCTGTGCATAGTCCCGCATTACCGCAGGGTCGAGCTCCAGTTGCGCGGCGATGTACGCCAACATGGGCGCCGGGACCTGCTCGTCGGCGCGGAGCGGCCGGCCGGGGAACCGCAGATAGCAGAGCTGGACTCCGAAGCCGAGACGATTGTGGGGTCGCCTGCGCTGCACGACAGCGGCCACCTCGTCCGGCGATAGGGTATAGTAGCGCGCCAGTTCGCGCTCGCCGATCGCGGCGGGGATCTCACTGAATTGCGCGCGCTGGGACGGTGAGAGGACCTCACGCGTCGGCATCGCCTCCCCTTCCTGCGTTGCCCTCCAGACGGCCTCTCCCTGATCGCCCCCGCCCCCGGCCCGAACACCAGCGACGTCCCGCGCTCACCCGTGCAAGCGATCGAGCCATGCGCCCACCGTCGCCAGGTAGTCGTCGCTCTGCTCGATGAACGCGAAGTGCCCCGACCGGCCGAAGACCACGAGCGTCGAGTTGGGGATTCCGGCGCCTAAGCGTTCGCCCGCTTGGGCCGGCGGGGTGATCCAGTCGTCGACCCTGCTGAGGATGAGGGTCGGCGCGGAGATGTCGGGCAACCGCTCGACGTAGTTCATCGTCGGGATGAGGGCATGGTTGCCGCGATTGGCTGCGGCCGCGCTGTACATGGTCGCTCTATCCATCGCCTGGCCGATCTCGGCCTCGTAGGCCGCGAAGTACAAGGGGAGGGTCGTCACTCAATTCCAGTGGAACTCGTCGTCCGTCGCGAAGGGCGCGCCCCCGAACGTCGCGGCAACGGCCTGGAGTTGCGCGGGCGTGCCCCGCGCGGCGGCGTTGCGCTGTATGACCTCGCCATAGTCAATCACCGGTGCCGTGGAATCCAGTATCAAGCCCGCGAGGTGGTCGCCGTAGCGCAAGGCATACACCTGCGCGATGAAGCCGCCCGCCGAGTGTCCGAGCAGCACCACCTTGTCATAGCCGAGATGCGCGCGCAGCGCGTCCATGTCGCGCGCCCAGGTGCCAACATCAATCCCATCGTAGGTCGCGGGGCGCGACGAGCGCCCATGCCCGCGTTGGTCGACGTAGACGATCGCGGCATGGGCGGCGAGCGGGTCGAGCCACGGGCGGAAGCAGGAATGGTCGAGGCCCATCCCGCCGTGCAGGGTGATGAGCAGGCGGCCCGTGCCGATCGTTTCATAGAATAGCTCCGTGTCCCCGATGGTGACCTTCATTGGCTCCCCCCGCTCCTCGTTCCTCGCGCGTCCGCGCGCCACAGCCTCGCTCGCATGTCTACCGCCGCGTGTCTACCGCGCCCGGCGCGCGGCGGCCGGGCAGCGCCCGCCCGCCCGTGACCAGTGTGACGCTCATCAGGATGAGCGCGAGGCCGGCGAATGTCCCGATGCCCACCGGCTCGCGCAGGAACAACGCGCTCCACAGCAGTCCGAAGACCGGGACGAGGAAGGTCACGCTGAGCGTCTTGGTCGGCCCCACGCTCCCGATCAGGTGGAAATAGAGCAGGTAGCCCAGGGAGGTGCAGAGCAGGGCCAGCGCGACGACCGCCGCAAGGATGCCCGGGGACGGCCGCATCGTGGGGAGGGTGAGGGCGGCGAAGGGCGCCAAGCAGGCGGCCGCCCCTAGTTGCTGGCCGATGGCGAGCGCGAGGGGTGGCACCCCGCCGAACGTGGCCTTGGCATAGACACCCCCTAGGCCATAGAAGAGGGCGGCGAGGAGGGACGCGCCCACCGCGAGGAGGACCGCGCCGCTCGGCGGGAGTGGGCTCCACCCCACCAGGACCGCCACCCCCACCACGCCCAGCGCCAGGCCGGCTGCCTTCGGCGCGGTCACACGATCCTTGAGCCAGACGGCCGCGACCAGGGCGGTGAAGAGCGGTGTGGTCGCGTTCAGGATGGCGGCGAGCGATGCCGTCAGGTGCAACTCGGCGGTGGCGATGAGCGTGAAGGGCACGGCCGCGTTGAGCGCGCCGAGGATAAGGTAGCGTCGCCACCACGACCGCCACGTCGGGAGGTGGCGCGCGATCGCCGCGTAGGCGAGCAGGGCGCCCCCGGCGATCAGCACGCGCAGGTCCATCAGCACGAGGGGGCCGAGGGCGGGCGACGCGATGCGGATAAACAGGAAGGAGCCGCCCCAGAGGGCCGCGAGGAGCAGGAGCGCGCCCAGATCGCGGGGACGCATGGTGGGGACCTCCTTCGAAAGCTTGTCAGTGACCAGTCTAGAGCGTAGAGTAAGGCAGGCATAGCGATTAATCAAACAGATGTCTTTCATGGCCGGCATGAGGATATGCTCATATGACGCTCACACAATTGCAGGTCTTTCTGGCGGTGGTCGAGGCTGGCAGCTTCACGGCTGCTGCGGAGGCCTCTTACATGACGCAATCCGCCGTCAGCCATGCGATCGCAGGCTTAGAGGCGGAGTTGGGCGTCGCGCTGCTGGAGCGCACGCGCGCCGGCGCGGTGTTGACGGAGGCCGGCGTCCGCATCGTGCCGCACGCGCGTCGGGTCCGCGACCACATGGAATGCATCCGTCAGGAGGCGGCCGCGACGGTCGGCCTGCGGACCGGCAAGCTCCGCGTGGGTAGCCTGCCCAGCGTGGCGGCCCGCCTCCTACCTGGCATCATCGGTGCGTTCCGGCGCCGCTATCCGGGCATCGGCTTGGTGCTGCTGGAAGGGACCGACCAGGAGGTCCACGCATGGATCGCGTCCGGCGCCGTCGACATCGGGGTGGTCACGCTCCCGACGTCGGATGTGGACGCCGTGCCGCTCACGATCGACGACATGCGCGCGGTCGTGCCAGCGGCGCATCCGTTGGCGAATCGTCCCGCCGTGCGCCCCGCGCACCTCGCGGCGGAGCCCTTCGTCCTCTCCAAGGGTGGCTGCGAGCCGCTCATCCGATCCATCTTCCAGGCGACGGGGGCGACGCCCCGCGTCCACTACGAAGCCAACGACATGGCCGCTGTCCTGGCGCTGGTTCGAGAGGGGCTCGGGGTGACGATCGTGCCGGCGTTGGCCTTGCCCACGTCGCCCGAAGGAGTACACGTCATGCCCCTCGATCCGCCCGTGCGACGCCACTTGGCGCTGGCGACGCGGACCCTCGCCGAGGTGTCTCCGGCCGCGGTCGCGTTCATTCAGCACGCGTGCGCCAGCGCCATGGCGAAGGAGCGCGATGGCGACACGTCAATTGTTCCGTCCTAATTGCGCGGCGAGTGTACAGAGCGCGAGGCCCTCTCAGGTGGCATCGCCTCCCCGATAAGACTTATTATTGGGGAGAGGCACGCACCGATGGGTGTCCACCGACGCGTAGAGAGACGTCGGCGAGGATCTAGCCGGCGGCCACAAAATGCGCGTTATCGGGGAGTGAGAGTCGATGCGGACGATGGACCTCGTGACCGACTTTCTCGCCGCCCAGCGCGGCCGCCGGGCCGCCAACACCATCGCGACCTATCGGAGCGACCTGCGCCGCTTCGCCCGTACCGTCGCTGGCCCCGTCGAGGAGATCACCGCCAACGACCTGGAAAGGTATCTCGCGGCCATCCCCGACGTCACAAAGACGACGCTCGCGCGGCACCAGGCGTCCCTCCGTGCACTCTTCGCCTGGGCGTACCGGCTGGAGCGCCTGGCGACGAATCCGATGGTGCGGCTGGAGGGCATCCGGGGCGAGGGCCATCTTCCCCGTCCGCTCGACGCGGCGGACATCGGGCGCATCCTCGCCGCGATTCCATCGATTAAGCTGCGCGATCGGCTGCTGTTCACGCTGTTGCGCGACACCGGCATCCGTGTTGGCGAGGCTCTCTCCGTCCGCTGGGAGGACGTGTCGCTCGATGACGGTGACGAGCAGGTTCGCGTCCTCGGCAAGGGGGGCCGAGAACGGACGGTGCTGCTCCACGCAGCCCCGGACACGGTGCGCCTGTTGCGGCGGTACAAGAAGGGAATGGCACGCTGCGGCTATCTCTTCCAAGGCGATCCGCAGCGTGGCGGAGGTGGTGCCCCGTTGGACTACTCGTCGGTCCGCTATGCGTGGAGCCGGTACTGCGCCCACGCCGGCGTGACGGCAACTATCCATCAACTACGGCATGCCTTCGTCACGGAGCTCGTCCGTGGTGGGATGCGCCTGACCACCGTGCAACGCCTGGCCGGCCATCGCCGCTTAGAAACCACACGGGCGTACGCCGAGGTGAGCGACGATGAGGTCAAGCGCGAACTGTCCGACTTCCGGCGTCGGCACCAGCGATAACACCTTTGCGACCACTACGTGGCTGCGGCGGGACCGCGCTCGCTGGTCTTAGCGTACAATTTTCCCGGATTGATCTAGTGACCCCCACGAGATCTCCGGGGGCCAGCAGCAACGCGTCGCGCTGGCCCGCGCGCTGGTCTACTCCCCGAGCGTGCTGCTCCTCGACGAGCCGTTCTCCAACCTCGACGCCAAGCTGCGCGAACGGGCTAGGACCTGGCTGAAGCGTCTGCAGGGCGACTTGGGGATCACCACCCTGTTCGTGACCCACGACCAGGACGAAGCGCTCAGCCTCAGCGACCGCATCGTGGTGATGGACGCGGGGGCCATCCTGCAGGTCGGCACGCCCGAGGACATCTATCGCTGCCCCGCGACCCGGTTCGTCGCTGAGTTCCTCGGCCAGTGCAACATCCTGCCCGCCGTGGCCCTCGGCGCCCCCAGGGGCGGCCTCACCGAGCTCCAGCTGGAGAGCGGCGCATCGATCACGGTGGCCGGCGCCGGCATCCACGCTGGCGACGCGGTCGAGTTGGCGGTGCGGCCCGAGGCCGTCGAGGTGCGGCACGACGGCGCTCCCCCGGCGCCCAACACGTACGTCGCCGAGGTGCGGAGCAGTTCGTTTCTCGGCGACCACTACCTCTACGAACTGGACCTGGGCGGTCTCCCGCTCACCGTCACCGCTACGGCGCCCGTCGCCGGCGCGCGGGTGATGGTGCGGATCCCGCCGGACGCCTGCCGGGTCCTCGGCGAGAGATGAAGGACAAATTAGAACGTGTATCAGCGGAGGGGGCCATGAAGACGGAGAGAATCATGAAGACGGTCATGAGGGTCGAGGGGGAGGCGAGCGTCGGCGTGATCTTCCCGAGCGGCATGCTCGGGGCCGGTTTCACCGCCGCGTCGGTCGAGCGCGGGATCGAGATGGGCGCGACGGCCATCGCAATCGATGGAGGATCGACCGACTCCGGCCCCCACTACCTGGGGGCAGACGCCTCCAAGTCGGACGCCTCGGCCGTCGAGCGGGACCTCCGCATCCTCCTCGTCGCCTGCCGGGACGCCGGCATCCCGCTCATTGTCGGCAGTTGCGGGACCGCGGGGACCGACGCCGGCGTCGACTGGATAGCCGGCATCGCCCTGCGCATCGCGGACGCCGAGCGGTTGTCGTTCTGCCTGGCGCGGATCTACAGCGAGGTCGCCCCCGAGGTTGTGGTCGAGGCGATCGCACAGCGGCGTGTCCGCGGGCTGCCCCCTCTCGGCGCCCTTCGCGCCGACACCGCGCGATCGTGCCGCCACATCGTGGCGCTGATGGGCCACGACCCGATCGTCGCGGCGCTCGACGCCGGCGCGGAGGTCGTCCTGGCCGGCAGGGCAACCGATACCGCGCTCGTCGCCGCCGTCGCCCTACGAGCGGGACTCCCCCCTGGCCCCGCCTGGCACGCGGCCAAGACCGTCGAATGCGGTGGCCAGTGTACGACCAACCCGCGGGCCGGTGGCGTCTTCGTCCGCATCGACAGGGACGGCTTCACGGTGGCGCCGCTCGATCCCGATGCGGCGTGCACCCCCCAGTCCGTGGCCGCCCATATGCTGTACGAGAACGCCGACCCCTTCCATCTAGTGGAACCCACCGGGACGCTCGACACCAGCGCGGCCACCTACACCGCCATCGACGACCGCGCCGTGCGCGTCGAAGGCTCGCGCTTCGTGGCCTCCTCCCGCCCGACGGCGAAGCTGGAGGGGGCCCGGCTCGCCGGGTACGAGACCCTGTCGCTCGTCGGCATCCGCGACCCGGAGATCCTCGGCCAGCTCGACGTGTGGACGGGCTCCTTGCGCGGCGTCATAGAGGATCGCGTCCGTGCGACGCTGGGCCTGGAGCCGTACGAGTACCAGCTAGCCCTGCGGTTCTACGGAGCCGACGCCGTGCTCGGCCCCCTCGAGAGGGCGGTCGGGCCGGTGCGGGAGGTCGGCCTGCTGTTCAAGGTCCTCGCCGTCGATCAAGCCACCGCGACCGCCATCGCCAAGACGGCCAACCCCTACCTGCTCCACCTCCCGCCGCCGGGGATGGACCACCTGCCGAGCTTCGCGTTCGCCACGTCGCCCGCGGAGGTCGAACGCGGGCCGTCCTACGAGTTCGTCCTCAATCACGTCATCGAGATGGACACCAGCACCGAGTTGTTCCGCTCCAAGTTGACCGAGGTGCGCAGTGTCTGACGCCCAGCTCACGATCGGCGATCTCGCCGCGCAGGTCCGCAGCAAGAACGCCGGACCATTCTGGATCACCCTGGACGTGTTCCTGCGAGACGACGCGGACTTTGCGTTCCTCACGGGGTCGGGCGCGCTCACACCCGCTGTAATCGCCGCCCTGTATGGCGTCGCCGCCGCCGACGTGACGTACGTCGAGTTGCCGACCATACGGGCGGTGAAAATCTCCTTCCCACGCGCGGTGCCGGCAGGGAGCTTCGCCGACCGCGATTTGCACGCGGGCCAGCAGCACATTCCCCTCGCCGACGTCGTACTGCCCGCGCGCCCGACTATGTGATGCGCGCCGGCCGATCCCCCCGTCTCTCGCAGGACCCTGTTATGGAAGCGTCAGAACTCGGAACACACCCCTTTGGACAGACAAAACCGCCGTGAAAAGTGAACGTGTTTCTTTTAAATCAGTGCGGCAACACAGACTATCGCCGCGATTTGTTGTTGTGTGATGCGGCGGGTTTCGTTGGGTTCTACTGACTTGACTGTTATTGCCGAAAGGCCGTCGGGTGAGGCGTGTGGACCCGGTGATTTCGACTGATTTGACGGCCCCGAGACTTGAAAAGGGGCGGGGAAGCGATGCCGCCGATCGTTCGAAACGAACGACTTTCAGGCACATCAGCAGGACCCAACGGAACCTCCCGATCGTCGCGTTCGCCGTCCTGTTTGGGCTCTCGATAGACTACGAGGTCTTCGTCCTTGCGCGCGTCCGCGAGGAGTACGACCGCACCGGCTCGACCGACACGGACGTGGCCGGCGCGCTCGCCCGGACGGGACGGCTGGTGACCGGCGGCGCGACGATCCTGGCGATCTCCTTCCTCTCGCTCGCCACCAACCCGAACGTCCTCGTCAGGATCGTCGCGACCACGCTCTCCACCGGCATGATCGTCGACGCCGTGGTCATCCGCACGCTGCTCGTCCCCGCGCTCGTCGCGCTGATGGGCCGCTGGAACTGGTGGATGCCCGCGGTACTGGCGCGGACGCTCCGCATCCCACCCACGCCCCCCGCCCGCGATCTGGCTACCGCAACGCTTAAACGCTTGATAGGAAAGGAAAGGACGGGTAACGCCTTGACCGCCATCGGTGGCAGCCCGATGACCTTCACCTGACGACCCTCCGTCTGATACGGACGATGACCGACGACCTGTTAGACGACACCGCGAAGGAGACACTTCGATGAACGACCAAAAGACACCTACGGGTCCCGGGTCCACCGGCGCTACGGTGGCCGCTCCGCCTCTGCGCGGGCCGTTCGCCGCCCTGGGGCGCTTCACCGTCCGGTTCCGCTATCTGATCGTGGTGGCCTGGCTCGTCGCCACGGTCCTCTCGATCCGCCTGCTGCCCAGCCTGACCAGCGTCACCAATAACAATAACAGCTCGTTCTTGCCGGCGAACGCGGCGAGCGTGCGTGCGGCCCACCTCGCCGGCCCCTTCCAGCAGGGGTCGCTGCCCACGGCGACGCTCGTGGGCGCCGCCGGCCGGCCGCTGACGGCGGCGGATCAGGCGGCGATCGATCGGGCGGAGGCCGCGGTGCGCCGTGTGCCCCACGTCGTGCGGGTGCGCGACCTGGGTGTCTCCGCGGACGGGTCGGTCCGCAAGGCCACGGTGGCGCTCGACGCGCAGTCGGCTAGTACCGCGGCGGCCCAGCCGGTCGTGGCCGCGATTCGCGCCACGTTCGGCAGAGTGGGTGCTCCGGCCGGCCTCGCGTTCTATCTCACCGGCCAGACGGCGACCAGCGTGGACAACCAGAGCGCGACCAACAGCAACTTGCTGCTCACCCAGGGCCTGAGCGTGGCCTTCATCCTGGTGATGCTGCTGGTGATCTACCGCTCCCTGTTGGCGCCGCTCGCGACGCTGCTGCCCGCCGTCCTGGTGGTCCTCCTGTCCGGGCCGGTCATCGCCGTGGCGCACAACACCCTCGGCGTGCCCGTCTCCGCCACCGCGCAGTTCATCCTCATCATCTTGGTGCTCGGCGCCGGCACCGACTACGGGATCTTCCTGATCTTCCGGATACGCGAGGAGATGCGGCGGGGCCTGGCGCCGCACGCCGCCCTGGTCACGAGCCTCGCGCGGGTCGGCGAGACCATCACCTTCTCGGGCGGCATCGTGATCGGCGCGCTGCTCTGCCTGCTGCTGGCCTCGCTGGGCATCTACCAGGGACTGGGACCGTCGCTGGCCATCGGCATCGCCCTCATGCTGCTCGCCGGCCTGACGCTCACGCCTGCTCTGATGGCGATCTGCGGGCGGGGTGCCTTCTGGCCGGTCACGGTCCGCGCCGCGGAGCCGCGCATCGGCGCGTGGGGCCGGATCGCCGACCGCGCGCTGCGCCGGCCACTGACGACCCTGGCGCTTGGCCTGGCGCTGTTCGGCGGCCTGGCCCTGGCCGTGACGCACTATGCCTCGGCCGGCTTCGGCTCCAACGGGACGACCAACACCGCGAGCCAATCGGCCCTGGGCACGGCGGTCCTGGCCGCCCACTTCCCGGTGGCCCAGACCAATCCCACCAATTTGCTGATGCGTTACCCCTCCCCGGTCTGGCAGCGGCCAACCGTGCTGGCGCGGGCGGACAGCGCGCTGCGCGCCGACCACGTCTTCCAGGCGCTCAGCGGCCCGCTCAACCCGAACGGGACGCCGCTCACACCGGCGCAACTCGCGCAGCTCCATGCCGCGCTGGGGCCGGCGATCGCCCTGCCGCCGGTGCGGCCCGCCGGCGTCCCGGTCTCCGCGCGCCTCTATAATGCGTATCGCGCCACGGCGCAGTTCATCAGCGCCGATGGGCGCACGGTGCAGTTCTACGCCGCGCTGAACGCGGGCGACCCGGCGGGCACCCCCGCGATGCAGGCGATCCCCGCCGTCCGCCAGGCCGTCGCCGGGGCCGCGACCGCCTCGGGCGCTACCGCGAACGGCGTGGTGGGGCAGGCGGCCAGCTTCTACGACATCTCCGCCGCCTCGAACAACGACATCGTGCACATCGTACCGGTGGTGCTACTCGTGATCGCCCTCCTGCTGGCGGTGGTGCTGCGCAGCCTGGTCGCGCCGCTGTATCTCATCGCCAGCGTGGGGCTCTCCTACCTAGCGGCGCTGGGCCTGACCGTGCTCGTGTTCATGGGCCTCCAGGGGCAGGCCGGCGTCAACTTCGTGCTGCCGTTCGTCATGTTCGTCTTCCTGATGGCCCTGGGCTCGGACTACAACGTCCTGGTGATGACACGCATCCGCGAAGAGGCGCATGCGGGCAGCCTGGTGGGGGCGGTGACGCGCGCCATCAACGCCACGGGCGGGACCGTGACCGCGGCAGGGCTGATCCTGGCCGGGTCCTTCGCGGTGCTCGCCGTGACCGGCGGGGGCCAGATCCAGCAGATCGGCCTGGGCATCGCCGCGGGCGTCCTGATGGATACCTTCCTGATCCGCACGCTGCTGATCCCCTCCGTCGTGGTGCTTGTCGGGCGCTGGAACTGGTGGCCCTCCGCGCTATCACGGCGCCCAGATCGGATGACGACGGGTGAGCTGACGCCGGGAATGCGTCAGAACTCAGAATGAGTGGTGGTCAAAAGTCCGTCGGTTGGGTATTCTACTCCTCCTAGCAGTTTGTCGGAGAGAAGCGGGCTCTCCGACTTGTGGGCGCTGATAGACTGGTGAGTATGAGTCGGACATTCAAGACCGTGGACTACGAGGCGGCGCGCGCTGGTCGAGGAGGCGGCGCGCGACACCCGCCCTGACGCGGCGGCATGGCCGCCGACGAGGAAGCCGGCGCCGGCCAGCGCGCCCGTCACGAGAGCGGCGCGGCGCGGCAACGCGCCCCGTGGGAGAGGGGTGGCGTGAGCGTTATCGTTGGTCATGGTGAGCTCCTTTGCCAGGATATGCGAGCGAGGCGGGCACGGGCGGCGCGCCAGGGGAGCGTAACGCGTCGTGGCGCATCGTCGCGCTGTGTCTCTACCCCGTGTGGTGCCAGTGGTTTCCGCGTCGCGCGGACGAACAGCGTCTGACGCAGCCATCGTAAAGATAGACGGGGGGCCGGGACGACCGCGGGTGCGGCGCGCGCGATAGCGCACTTCCCGCAGGCGCGCCCCGCGCCGCCGCCGGCGAACAATGGCGGAGGCAGCCGCCAAACAGGTACGTGGGCGTCGGGCGCATGGGCGAACGCGCTGCACGGGCGTGGGTTGGGCCTCGCCGACGTGGGCGTCGTGTGTCCGTCGTGTGCGCGGCGCTCGTCTTATCCGTCGCACCAACGATCGTCGTTAACCGCGGAGGGGGGGAACCGAGCACCTGCCGCGCCAGCAGACACAGCAGGAGGCTGCTGACAACCGCGGCGACGTGGGTGCGGACGCCGAGGCGCGCGACCGCCACGCGCGATCGCCGCGCCACATAGGCCACGGCATCACACTCCTCCCACCAGAGGCGGCGCAGGGCGCCGGCGCGAGGCCGTGCCGGCGGAGCAGCGCGATTTTGAACTGGCGACGTCCACGCGCTCGTCGCGCCGCACGCGGCATTGTAGTGGTCCCGTTGCACGGGGTCGACGAGTATCCGATAAGCCTCGTTAACGTCCTTGAATCGCCGCTCCACCGTCGCATCGCCGTGGTTGACGTCGGGGTGATAGCGCCAGGCCTGACGCCGAAAAGCAGCCTTGATGGCGCGATCGTCTGCGTCCCGATCGAGGCCAAGGATGTCGTAATAATCTTGGGTAGCGAGTAGCAACGGAACAGAAAACCCGTCTAAGCGGGGTGTCCAGTATGATCGGAACGCAAAACCGGCCTAAGCGACGTGACAGTCACAGAGTAGGCGCATCAACGTGGGACGCGAGCGATTGCGCGAAGGCGCGCACTGCGGCCGTGAAGGCCTCCGGTTGCTCCAGGTTGACGCCGTGCCCGGCAGCGGCGATGATCCGCACCGTTGCGTCGCGGGCTGCCACCGCCAACGCTGCTTCCCCCGCCCGGTTCAGCCGGTCGTCGGCGCCATTCAGGATGAGCACTGGGTACGGATAGGCGCGGAGGGCCGGGCGGACGTCCTCGCCCGCGATCGTCCCGAACCCTTGCCCTGCCGCTTTCCAGTAGAAGCCCGCCGCGATTTGCGGCTCGGCCAGCGCGGGTGGGAGCATCTGCCGCAGCGTCCGTTCGTTCATGCGCGTCAGCCACC
>JAABUQ010009022.1_pt1 | contig 13691 bp, 19 predicted proteins | sample 5560001 | NCBI WGS metagenome assembly JAABUQ01 (sample SAMN10711888, study PRJNA513371) | rock metagenome | isolation source: Antarctica rocks | place: Antarctica: Victoria Land, Finger Mt nord | collected 2015-12-18
GGGCCGCGGCGGATACGGACGATCCGCACGCGCTGACCGCGCAGTGGGTGATGCGGGTGGGTGATGGTGACAAATCCCGAAGACGCCTGGGCAGATGGGGTAGTGTGCTGTCGATATCCCCACGATGCGCGATAGAGCGGCCCAAGCCCTGGCAAAACTGGCTTTAGAGCCAGAATGGGAGGCTCGATTTGAGCCAAACAGCTATGGCTTTAGACCGGGACGGTCATGTCACGACGCGATTGAAGCAATCTTCAACTCTATCCGATACAGGGCGAAATACGTCCTGGACGCGGACATAGCGAAGTGCTTCGACCGTATCAATCATGAGGCGCTACTCACCAAGCTGAACACGTTCCCCCTTCTGAGAAGAGCCGTCAAGGCATGGCTCCAATCAGGAGTAATGGACGGAAGCACGCTCTTCCCAACGACCGAAGGGACGCCACAAGGAGGAGTCCTCTCCCCCTTGCTAGCAAACGTTGCACTCCACGGATTGGAAGAAGCGATCAGGTCAACGCCAGCATATGGCACTGGCCCCTATCGGCCAATCGTCATCCGCTACGCCGATGACTTCGTGGTACTCCATCAGGATGCAACGGTCATAAAGGCCGTGAAAGAAGGAGTAGAAGCCTGGCTCAAAGACATGAAACTGGAACTCAAGCCGAGCAAAACCAGGATCGCACATACGCTCGACCCCTACCAAGGGGAACGACCAGGATTCGACTTCCTGGGATTCTCAATCCGGCAGCACAGGGTGGGGAAAACCCACTCTGGCACCTTCATGGGAGTCCGTCCACTCGGCTTCAAGACCATCATCAGCCCCAGCAAAGAAAGTGCAAGGGGTCACCTAAGGGCAATGAAGCACGTCATCAAGCGCGGAACAACGGCATCTCAGGAACAACTCATTAAGAGATTGAACCCGAAAGCCAGAGGATGGGCGAACTACTTTTGCACATCAGCCGCTAAGAAGACCTTCAGCACGATGGATCATGACCTCTTCCGCCACCTCTGGCGCTGGGCGAAACGTCGCCATCCGAAAAAGAATGCTCATTGGATTGCCCGTAAATACTGGCAACACCACAAGCCGAGAAGCTGGACCTTTGGCGTCTCAGATGAACACGAACGCCTACATTGGTACGCGGACACGCCCATCCGACGCCATGCAAAGGTCCAAGGGATGCGAAGCCCCTATGACGGCGACTGGGTCTACTGGGCAACCAGGATGGGCAGACACCCCGAATTGCCCAAGAACATAGCCCAATTGCTCAAAGTGCAAAGGGGCAAATGCGCCTGGTGTGACCTGTACTTCAAGCAAGATGAAGACCTGCTTGAATCCGACCATATCATACCCAAATCCCAAAAGGGACGACACGGCATGATAAACCAACAGGTCCTTCATCGACACTGCCACGATCAAAAGACGGCACAGGACAACCGTGCTGCCAGAGGTGCCCAAGAAAAGGGACATTCAGTCGAGGAGCCGTGTGCGGTGAAAGTCGCAAGCACGGTTTTGAAGACGAGCCGCTACGGCGACGTAGCGACTTAGTTTAACCTCCGACAACGGCCGTGGGCGTGGGCATCGGCTCCCGCCCACGGCACCCCCCACCAGGAGGATGCACACTATGACCCTTACAGCCATTGCCGCCCCCATCGCCCCGCAGCCGCTCGCCTATCAGCACCGCGCCCGCCTGCTGTGCGCGATCTGCTTCAACGCCCTGGACATGCGCCCCCGGCCCTACGGCGGCGCGGTTATCCCGATCCCCGCGACCGGCCGGGCGACCGTCACGCGCCGCCTGTGCGCGGGGTGCGGCGTCGAGCTACCCGTCCCCGGCCTGTTCGGACTGGGCGTGCTCACCGCTACCGTCGGCGCGCTTGACGCGTGTTCGGCGGGCTTGACCACGCCGCCGCAGGTGGTCGCGCGCCACTGGACCGGCGATTGGGGCGAGATTAGCCCCGAGGATCACGGCCTGAATGAGGACGCCATCCGCGACGGCGCGCGCATCTTCAGCGTCTACCACCTACAAGGCGGCGGGCGCGTGTGGGTCATCACGGAAGCCGGGCGTCACGCGACCACGCTGCTGCTGCCGAGCGAGTATTAGGCCCCAGGGCCGGCCCGCTCCCCACCGAGCGGGCCGGCCCCCCTACCGTAGAGGAGAAAGCACCCATGGGCATGAACCAGATGATAGTCTTGCAGTCAGGGCGGGACACGCAGGAGGCGCAAGACGCGCCCGAGGCGCAGCCCTGCCCGTTCAACGCGGCCCCAACGACCCTCTTTGAGGTGATCGACCGGGCGGTAAGCGCCGTGATCGACCACTTCCACCGCTGGGGCGACCTCGACGAGCGCGAGGGCGAGGACGAGGCGCACTTCGAGGCATATGTCCGCTGGCGCGTCGCCATCATCGACGACGCGGCGGCCCAGGCGCTGACCCTCGTGACCGGGGACGGCCTGGCCGACGAGGGGAGCCGCTGGCTCGCCGCCCACGCGCGGGCCTAAGCGCGACCGATAGGACGACGCCGGCCGGGATGAACGCCCCGGCCGGCCGTTTCACCAGGAGGATCGACCGATGATGAGGATGAACGCAGGCGACGGCCGGCGCCGTGTGCGCAAGCCCCAGGAGTTGCCCCGCCCGACGCGGTACCATATGAGGGATACCACAAGGGGGAGGGGCCGCGTGCCGCTAGTCATCGACGGCATCACACATTACACCACGGCCGAGGCGGCCGCCGCACTAGGCATCACGCAAGCGGGCGTCAAGTACGCGATCAGCCGAGGCACGCTGACCTCCGTGCCGGTCAACCCGCGCCTGAACATGGTGCCCGAGCCGAGCATCGAGGCGTACCGGCGCAACCACCTGGGGCAGCAGGGCCGGCCCAGGGGCGCGAAGAACAAGCCGAAGGCCTCGACGACCCCCGACACCCCTTCTGCAGGGCGGGAGGGCGACCGATGACAGGCGCCCAGTGTTCCAGCGCGCATAAAACCTTGCGCGCTCTCTTCACCATGTTACGATTGTCCAAGGGAGGCCGATAGTGGTCATCAAACAGGAGCAGTTCGCCCTCGACCTCGACGACGAGCTGCTATCAATAGAAAAGGCGCAGGGAGCCCGGAGCCCGGAGCCAGACACGCTCGCGAACTACGCCGCGGGCTTCCCGTCGCACGGTATGGGCCGCTCCCGGCTCGTCCACGCCGACGCATTCCGATGGTTGGCCGCCCTGCCGCGCCACAGCCTGCACGCCATCGTGACCGACCCGCCCTATGGCGTGAAGGAGTACGAGGCCGACCAGTTGGAGAAGCGCGAGGCCGGCGTCGGCGGCATCTGGCGTATCCCCCCGTCGTTCGACGGCGCCAAGCGCGCCCCCCTACCCCGGTTCACGGCGCTGAACGAGCGCGAGCGCGATCACCTCTCCCGCTATTTCGCTGAGTGGGCCGAGGTCGTGTCGCGCCATGCGCTGCGTCCGGGCGGCCATGTCCTGATCGCCTCCAACGCCTTCCTGAGCCAACTCGTGTTTGCCGCCTTGGTTGAAGGCGGGCTTGAGTACCGCGGCGAGATCATCCGCCTCGTGCAGACGCTGCGCGGCGGCGACCGGCCCAAGGGCGCCGAGCGGGAGTTCCCCGACGTATGCAGCCTCCCGCGTGGGAACTACGAGCCGTGGGGCATCTTCCGCGCGCCCGTGCCGGCCGGCATGACGGTGGCCGAGTGCCTGCACACGTTCGGGACCGGTGGCCTGCGACGCAAGGTGGACGGCAGCCAGTTCGGCGACGTGATCGTGTCGGAGCGCACGCCACGCGCGGAGCGGGCCATCGCCGACCACCCGAGTCTCAAGCCGCAGTCGTTGATGCGACAACTGGTGTACGCGGCCCTCCCACTGGGAGAGGGCGTCGTGGCCGACCCCTTCATGGGGTCCGGGAGCACGATTGCCGCGTGCGAGGCCGTGGGCTACCGGGGCGTCGGCGTCGAGCGGAGCGCGGACTACTATGCCCTGGCGCAGCGCGCGGTCCCCCGATTGACTGCGGTCAAGGTGCGCGCGCTGCGGGAGCTGCAACTCCCCCTCGACGGTCAGGACGCGGACTCCTGAAGATCGAGGATCTGCTGGACTGACCCGACGGCAGGGACCTTGTAGATCCAGTTGGCCATCATCTTCTCGTAGCCGCTCGGCTTGACGCTGGCCGTCGCCGTGCGCCGACTGCCCGCCCCGCGCGGGGCGATGGACCAATCCTCGGCCGTGAGCTGCGCGCCGGCGACGAGCAGGTATGAGAAGGGGCGGGGCGCGACGCCATTCGAGGCGTCCGCAGGCGGTTCGAGTCGAACACGAACACCATCAGCCAACTCGCCTCGGCGTTGTGCCCCTGCCAGCCCTTGAGGTAGCGGCTCGCCTTAACCTCGATCCCCTCGTGGGCGTACTGGATCGCGTCGTTTGGGTAGAGCCCCTTGGGGATGATGTCAGGGTGTCCGTTGTGGTACCGATTCTTGGCGATGGTCGGGGTGTGCCGCGCCAGGGCACTGATGCCAAACTCCCCGACCATTGAGCTAAAGTTGGCGGGCATAAGAATACTTTCCAGCCGCTCGATCCCCTCACCGTGGAGCTGCCGATTGATGACGCCGAGGAAGTGTGTGAAGTCACCCATCGCGGCGTGGACGTGTTCGACGTCGACGCCGTGAGGGAGGGCAGCTTGGCGGTTGAAATAGGATGGATCAACGGCGATAGGAGTGCAGGCAACCTCTTCGCGCACGTCGGTTTCGTTAGGAAGGTTTTCTGACATTGAAATGCGGGCTAATCACTTCAAGTAGCGCAAAGTGTCTATCAGCTCGACGTCTTTTCTCATTCGCCCCTCTCTCGACAGCGTTGAGGTAAGTAATGGCGTTCTTACTCACTGCTGCCGTTTCATCAGAACGACGGCGGTCTACTTCGTCAGCGAAGTCATGGAGTAGCCGGCTGACTTTCGGTACCTCGTCGCTTGGTAGCGTACCCTGTCTCAACAGAGCGGCAAGTGCAACAAATAAAGTATAGGAGTCGCCCTTATTGCCCCAGCGTGTCCCTTTTATATCGGGGAGGAGCCGCTGGAGAGTGTCGAGCGTGTTGTCGAACAACTCGGCGGCCCGCTGCTGATCCGGGAACTCGTCGTCATAGTCCTCGTACTGCGCGTAGTAGCCGTCGATCGTGGCCGCGCTGCCGCTTTGGGGGCCATGCAACACGCCGATCACTAGCTCTGCGATGTACTCCACATCGCCCATCCGCCTGATGGAGGCTGGCGTAATAATACGGTTCTCAGCCCAATAGGTGTTGTCGGCAAGATCATTAACGAACTTAACGAAGGGGCCGACATAGCGCGCGTTTCTTAGCTCTTGCGGTTTGAGCGGTGTCAGAAACTGGTTCAAGCGCCGGAACATGTCCCGGACGGGCTCCTCGCTTTCGGTATCTAGGAACCGGACGGCGAAGATATACCCATAGAATCGCTTCTTCGTGTCATCTGACAGGTCAGTAAATGCGCAGTTGCGCCAAGGAGAGTTAGTGTCGAGTTGGTCGAGCACGAACTTGTTATAGTCCTGTTCATCAGGGTCCATTTCGACACCAATGAACTGTAAGACGGTGCGAATGCGTTGCTGACCATCGACGATCGCAAACGCCTCATCACCTTCGACAGACGTAGACCGCTGGATGTAGATTTCGGGTATAGGCAGGTTCAGCAGGATAGAGTCCACGAGATAACACTTTTGCCGGGCTGCCCAGACGGGGTTTCTTTGATAGGGGGGTTTGATGCTCAAGCTGCCATCACGATACCTGTCCCTGAACCAACTGATACTCTGCTCGGATGAACTGTACTTCATAGCCTTAGGGTCCTCCTCTCCTTGCTTGGCTAAGAGAGCTTTTTATCTGTTGAAGGCCATCCGCATGGTAGAGGAGCGCGTGATGCCAGGTCCGGTACAAACGCCCGGAGATTTGTCGGCTCGCGAATTCCGGGTATTGTGACAGGCTCTGAAAGGCATTGAACCATGCCGTTGACAAGTCGCGTAATGGCGTGAGGGCCTGTGGGAACGATAAGCCTTCGTACCGGATCTTGTCCGGTGTAAACCAGCCCCAGTACAACTCCTTCATACGTCCACTGGCCCATCTCCAATCGGCCTCACCAAGCCGAAAGGTTCTACGTGGATAGTGCCACTGGATGACCGTTGTCCACACTTGGTCGAAGAGCGGCTCATTGACGATGATAACATCAATATCCGACCGATCCGTGAAGCGGCGTGGGAAGGCATCCGGGCTAAGGCTGAAACCCATCTTTGCGCTACCAACGACTGTGATGTTCTCCTCTGCAACTGGTAAAGCGGCGCATAAGTGGCGGCGCAGGTGCAGCATGAGCTCAGGCTGCCCACGAAAGACGAAAGGCGTCTCTTGGAACACGTAATCTTGCACAACGACATCGAGCGGAGTCGTGAGCAAGATATGCTTGAACTCATTAGCGGAAGGATACGGCATTGTTGACAAGTATACCGGGGGAAACCATTTAGGAGGACTTACCGCCTCGACGACTATACCGTGTCGCGCGTCGTCGAGGTCTACACGGAGCAGCGGGACGACCTGTGGCTCTATGAGGAGCAACTACGGCGCTGGTACACGGGGACGCTCACGGCTGCGCAGCGGCGGGAGGTGGAGCGGCTGACCGGCCAACTCGGGCGGCTGCGCGCGGTGATCGACACGATCCTCGCGCTCATGGATGAGTTCAAGGGCGCGACCATCGAGAAGATGATGGCCAAGAGCGACCTGGAGGTGGGGCTGGACATGCTGACGTGCCTGGCGCGGGAGCGGGAGCAATGAGCGGATCGTCTTACGGGAGGAACCGCTGGGCGAGCAGGCCCGTCACGGTCGGAACCGTCGTCACAGGCGCGCTCCCCGCCGGACGAAAGACGTCCGGGGCCGTGCGGGCGAGGTGATGGACACGCGCGATGCCCGCGCTCAGGGCGCGCGCGAGTGGGGGCGGTCCCCCGCCCTCGACGAGGAAGGAGCGCGCCGCCGTCAGATGGACCAGCAGCGTCGTCGGGTCGGTCGGCGTGACCTCGGCCGCGCGCAGCGCCTTGCTGAGTTGCTCGATAGCGCGCGGAGCCAGCGCGGGGGCGATACGCCTGGCGGCGCTGGCCTGGGTGGTCGCGGCGACGAGCGTGTGCAGGGCGGCGACAAGGGCGGCGTGGTCGGCCGCGCGGGCGAAGGCCGCACTTGTCTCGTCGGTCGTATCGTTCGTTGCACGGTCCGTCAAAGCGCGTTTCCCCTCTCGTTTGTCGTCTCTCTGCCCGCGCCGGTCGATGCGACGGCGAGGGCGTCCGCGTGTCACGCCCTCTTTATAGCACACGCGTCCTAGGAAGCGCCATGGACAGCCCACGGCGCGCCCTGCTCTGCTGACGACGGAAGGCCGACGCGGGTACATGGGGCGCCCGCGGACGGTCTTTCTTTGTGCCCAAAGTGGTTACGGTAAGGTCCATTACCATGACCGCTTCGGGCGGGGTATACTATGCAAGAAAAGGCTAGGGATTGCTGGGGAGAGGCATGACGGCTAACGTCTGGCAAGGACAGCGGATCAAGCTGCGCGCCGTCGAACCGTCCGACGCGGACGCGCATTTCGCCTGGAACCAGGATAGCCAGACCTCCCGGCAGCTCGACCGCATCCATTTCCCCCAATCGCGCGCGGCGACCAAGCGGTGGGCCGAGAAGGCGTCCGACACGTCGGACGCCGGCGACGCCTTCCACTTCGAGATCGAGACCTTGGAGGGTGAGCTCGTGGGGTCGATCGGTGCCCACGACTGCGATGCCCGCAATGGGACCTTCGCTGTAGGGGTGGCGGTGCGCGACGAGCGGCAGCGGCGGGGCTACGCGTCCGAGGCGGTCCGTCTCGTCCTGCGCTACTACTTCGAGGAGCTGCGCTACCAGAAAGTGACGGTGCGGGTCTACGCGTTCAATGAGGCGTCCATCGGCTTCTTCGCCCATCTCGGGTTTCAGCGCGAGGGCCGACTCCGCCGCATGATCTTCACGCGCGGACAATTCTTCGACGTGCTCATCTTCGGCATGACCAACGAGGAGTTCACCGCCCATGGCCAGTAACACCCCCGCGCTCTTCGACGGGGCGGGCCTGCCGGCGACCGAGCCGGACACGCTCACCGATCCGGTGTACGCCTACGTCGAGAGCCTGGCGCCGGCGAGCCAGGAGGCCGTCTGGAAGCGCCTGCGCACCGTGGCCCGCCTCTTCGCGATCCCCGACCCCGCGACCTTCCCCTGGCACCACCTACGCGCTGCCCAGGTCGCGCGCATCCGGCAGCGCCTCATGCAGCCGTACGGCCCCACGGACAAGCGGGCCGCGCCGGCGACGGTCAACCTGACGCTCGCCGTCTTCCGAGGCATTGCGCGAGAGGCCCGCAACGCCAACGCCATGAGCGACGAGGAGTACCGCCGCGTGTGCGAGGTCAAGGCCGACAAGGGCGAGCGCCTGGCACGCGGCCGCGCCGTGCCTACGGGCGAGCTGGTCGCGCTGGTGCGGGCCTGCGCGGCCGATCCTGGCCCCGCCGGGGCGCGCGACGCGGCGATGCTGGCCTGCCTCTACACCGGGGGCCTGCGCCGCTCTGAGCTAGCCGCCCTCGCGCTCGACGACTACACGCCGGCCCCGCCCGCGCTGCGCGTCCTGCGCGGCAAGAACGACAAGCAGCGCGTGGTGCCAATCCCGGCGAGCGCCGCCGCCGCCCTCGACCGCTGGATCGCCTTGCGCGGCTGCGATCCTGGTGCCCTATTCGTGCCCATCGACCAGGCCGGCCGCATCGCTGCCGTGGGCAACGGCGAGGGCATGAGCGCCCACGCCATCTACAAGATGCTCAACAAGCGTGCCCGGCAGGCCGGCGTCCCGCCCCTGACCCCTCATGACATGCGCCGCACCTTCGTCGGCGATTTGCTCACGGCGGGCAACGACATCAGCGCCGTGCAGCGTATGGCGGGGCACGCGAGCGTGACCACGACCCAACGCTACGACCGGCGCGGCGAGGAGGTGATGCGGCGCGCCGCCGACACGCTTCACTTCCCGGTAGCATGAAGAGAGAAGGGGCTGGTGCGTGGCAACGCGACGACAACCTACCGGTACGACCGGCGCGACGAGGCCTCGCTGCGCACGGCCGGCGAGACGGTGCAGGCCCCCACTTCGCAGCGCGATCGGTCAGGAAAGGGGGAGGGCATGGTGCTCTACGCGACGCTGTATGCGACGCTGTGTGGCCTGTTTGTGGGGCTCCGCGGCATCCAGGCCGCGCTCGCACGCCGGCATAGTCCACGGGGCGTCGTCACGGCAGCCGACCTGGCGCTGGCCCGCGCGCGGCGGCGGTGTATCCCACGTGGGCGGCGCACCGCGACGCGGACTCGCGAGGCGTGACGGGCGGGAGGCGCACTACTCAGACGCGTGTGTACGGGAGTAGAGGAGGACGAGGCTGTGAGCATGGAGCAGGAGCGCGCCCTGGAGCGCACACGGGCAGAGGCGCGTGAGCGGGTGCGCGTGGCACAGGAGCGCGAGGCGCGAGCGTGGCAGGCCACGCATCGGCCGGTGATCGAGCGGGCGACCCTCGCAGCGCGCCACCGCACGGCGAGCGTTGCCGCCGACGCGTGCAACAACACGCGGGCGGTCTGACTCCGCCGTGTGCGCACATCGGTGCCGTCGTCGCACGCGCGTCACGCGCTAGGGCGCATGCGGCCGTTCGCGCTAGCCCTAGGCGAGGAGGGGCGGGGCCGTCATGCTGGGGAGGGGCAGGGTGCCCGAGTCCCACAGGGCTGCGTGCGTCGTGCCTCGCCCAGGGCGTCGGGGCGGTCGCGGGCGATAGCGTGTGAGGAGGGGTTGATGGGAGAGAGGGTGCGCCGCGCCCTAACGGACGGGTACACGCCCGGCGAGGTGGTTGCCCTTCTGCTGGGGTGGGCGCTGGCCGCCGCGTTGATGGTGTGGGTGGCCGCCGCGCTGGCCGAGGACCTCGACGCGTCCCTGCCCCCGGCGGCGCTCGTGCAGGGTGTCGTGGCCGCCCTCTGCTACGTCGCCGCGCTCGCCGCGTCCCTTATCGTCGCCCACACCATGGTCACGGTCTAGCGCGGGGGCCGGGGCCTGCGTCGCTAGGTGGCCTGACGTGGGCGAGGAGGCGACCACAGCGTCCCGTCGGCGATCGACGCGACACAAGGCGCAGGCCGATGACGGGGCGACGACCGACTCCTTGGAGAAGAAAGGGGTTGGCGCACGGGTCATGGGGTGCGGCGGCCGAGCCGGCGTCCCCACAACGGCCCGACCGCCACTCCACAGAAGCTAGCGTCACACGACAGGACGCGGCCGCGCATGATGCGGAACTCACACAGATGCACGTTGGCGCCGGCGGTCACGCCTGTCTTTTCCACGGAGTCGGCGGCGCCGGCCGGTGCGGTCATATGGAGCTATAGGCATGGTTCCCACGTCAGGGCAGCGAGGAACGGGAGGAGTCGGTGATGCCAGAGGTGTACACGGGTAAGGTGCTGATCCCCGGCGACCAGATCGACGCATACCTCGCGGCGATGACGGCAGCCGAGAAGGCACGCGCGCCGTTCCGGGAGATGTTGGAGGGGCTGAATGGGGAGTTCGGCGTCTACTTGGACAAGACATACAGCCGGAAGACAATGCGCAAGCACACAAGCGTCGTCGACCTGTTCATCATCTTCCTGACGGATTACACCGATGTGGAGCGGGTGGAAGACGTGACGCGCGGTATGGTCAACAGCCAGTTCCGGCGCTGGTACCGGGGCAAGGTGCTCGACCGCATGGACCCCGACGAGACCCGCGTCGCGCTCAAGAAGTTCTTCGTGTTCCTCGACCAGGAGCGGGGCATTCACAACCCCAAGGCGCTGGACGCCCTGCGGTGATAGAGATGCCGATGGGGGCGGTACCATGAGCCAGAAGCGCCGGCGAGACACGCCAGAATGGGCCTGGGAGCAGGCTTTGATCGACGCCTATGACGACCACCGCTGGCACGCGGTGCTCGACCCGCTCGCCACGGCGGTCAGGCGGTGGGAGGCGGGCGAGTTGGACCATGTGAGCCTGGCGCGGGTAGCCGGGCGCATCCACAAGAAGATGTCCCCTATCGACTATGTGTTCAGTCAGAAGCGCGCGATGCTGGTGCGCATGATCGAGTTCGACGAGGAGTAGTCCGGTCCTTGGATCGCTGCCCATCCCCGTCCCGTAAGCCCGGACATGGACATCCACGACGAGCGGGTCGACGACGGCGGCTACCACATGGCAGGGCGAAGAGGCCGATGAGCGGCGATCCCCGTTTCCCTTAAAAGTTATGCGATAGTGCGATTGCGCAATCTCGCCTTTATGCGTTATCGTATAAGTGCGTTCCTGCGTTGTAGGGGAGACTGTAGGGGGTGTGATGAGTGTCACTTAACCCATAGTCTTGCCGCGTTGGAAGCATAGTTTTGCCGCCTCCGCAGGCATGAGAGCCAGCAGGTCCGGTCACCAGTTGGAAGCATAGTCTTGCCGCAAGTGCAGAATGGACGCATAGTCTTGCCCTGAGTACAACACCACCAAGGTTTCTATTCCCGGACGATCGTGGCCGAGACACGACGAGAGGGTTTAGCCACAGTGCATAAACGTGCGCACCATGGTAGAACCGCAGCTGGACACAGCCGAGGAGAGCCAATGAAACAGCATAGTTGGAAGCATAGCTTTGCCGCCGCGGCAAAGCTATGGGTGAAGTGACAATGAGCGGCCGTGTGCTGGCCCTAGCAATGCAAAAAGGTGGGGTGGCGAAGACGACGTCGACGGAAAATCTGGGTGCCGCGTTGGCGAGGCGGGGTCGACGCGTCCTATGTCATCGATATTGATCCCCAGGCAAACTTGACGCAGGGCCTGGGGATCGACCCAGCCGAGTTAGACTACAGCATCTATGAGGTGTTGCTGAATCCTGATCGGGGCGTCGGCTTCGCCACCATCCGCACGGACGCCGGCATCGACCTTGTACCATCGACCCTAGCCCTTGCGGGGGCGGAACTCGAACTAGCCGGCAAGGTTGGCCGCGAATTGCTCCTGCGCAAGGCGCTCAAGGCCATCAGAGAAGAGTATGATTACATCCTGATCGACCCGCCGCCGTCGCTAGGCCTCTTCACGCTCAACGCCCTGGCAGCCGCGGATTCCGTGCTCGTGCCGTTCCAGGTTCACGTCTATTCCTTCAAGGCCATGCCCCAGCTCCAGGCCACCATCGACCTCGTGCGCGACCTCAATCCGCAGCTCGCGATCGGCGGCATCGTCTGCACGCTCTCCGACCGGCGCACGAGCTTGAGTCAGGCCGTCGAGCAACAGATACGGGACAGTTACGGCGACCTGGTGTTTAACACCGTCATCCCCGTCAACGTGAAGCTCGCCGAGGCCCCGGCCGCCGGTAAATCCATCATGACGTATGCGCCGGACAGCGCTGGCGCGGTCGCGTACACCGCGCTTGCGGGGGAAGTGGAGGCTCGCTATGGCATCTAACAAGCAGAACCTATCCGACCTGCTCGGTGGTCCTGGCACGCCGCCCGAGATCAGGCGCGGGCGCGGGATGCGCCTCTCGACCGAGCCAGTCGAGTCCACCGACGGTGCAAACGACGCGGCACAACCCACCGCTCAAAACGCACAATCGCATGATCGCACAAATGCGAAATCGCGCCAGCCTGCGCGCGTCAATCGAGGTTATGCGTTGCGCGAGGACTACGTGAAGCAACTCAAGAGGATCGCCGTCGAGGAGGACCGCAAACTGTACGAGGTGATGGAGGAAGCCCTCGCGCAATATCTGGCGCGTCGTCGAGGCGACGATGGGACACCGTGAGCCGATAGGGCGGCGGATGGGTACGAGGGGTATCGTTGAGCGATACCCCTGTTGTCGGACCCTGCTGTCGGGAGCATCGCGAAGGGGTATCGCTCAACGATACCCCTTGCTGTGAAAAGCCTGAGTAAGGAGTGGGAAACGTGGGCGAGACACCACGCGAGCAGGTAGCCCGTACGGATTCATTTGTGGCGGCCGTGATCCCCGTCGAGCAGCGCCATGTCACGCTAATGGACGGCGACGAGGTCCTGGCGGCGCGCATCGAGCCCGACGGAATCTATCTGCCGCTGCGCCCGATCTGCGACAACCTAGGTATCGGCTACTCGGCGCAGTTCAATCGCCTCAAACGAGACGACGTGCTGGCCGAGGGCCTGCGGAGATTGAAGATCAAGACCGCCGGCGGCACGCAAACGATGCAGTGTCTGGAGCTGGAAGGGATTCCGCTCTGGCTGGCCATGATCGAGCCCAGCCGGGTCCGCGAGGACCTGCGCGAGAAGCTGCGCGTCTACAAACGGTGGGTGCGCAAGCGCGTGTGGGAGGCCTTCGCGCAGGAAACGGGCTTGATGCCGGCGAGTAGCACGGTCGACGTGACGGAAACGGACGAGACGATTCGCGCGCTCGAGCAGATCCGGGAGATGGGCTTCGCCATCGCGCGCATGGCGGAGCAACAGATCGTCCACGAGCGCCGCCTGGGGACCGTGGAGGGGCGTGTCGCGGGGCTTGATCGGCGCATTGCCGTGGTCGAAGAGTTGAGCGCCCGAACGGACGCGCGGGTGGACCGGGCGGCCGAGATTATGGGCGGGACGCTCCGCGAGCTTAAGGCCGTGCGCGCACGCCTGGCTCCCGGCAACCCGATCACCGACGAGC
>JAABUQ010009023.1_pt1 | contig 13691 bp, 9 predicted proteins | sample 5560001 | NCBI WGS metagenome assembly JAABUQ01 (sample SAMN10711888, study PRJNA513371) | rock metagenome | isolation source: Antarctica rocks | place: Antarctica: Victoria Land, Finger Mt nord | collected 2015-12-18
AGGGTGCCGAGACCCAGTCGGTGTTGATGAGCGTCTTCCGAACGTTGAAGCAACGCGGCCACAATCCGGTCTCCGCAGTCCTGGATGCCGTTCGGATCTACCTGCGAACCGATCAGTTACCACCTCTACCGGCGAAAAACGCTGAAATCGGCTGAAGGATTACGTCCGCGTCAGTTCGGATAATTGTAGAGCCGACCCCCGGACAGGCCGAGCCCATAGCCAAAGCCGGCGCCGAATGCCCCATACGGGCGGCCATAATCGTTGATGTTATCCTGGATGTTGCGGGCCCGCTGCTGGCCGACCTGCTGGGCGGCGATCTGCTCGGAGCGATCGGGGCCGCCGCCGCTGTCGAACCGGGCGACCGGGACCGGGTGGCGGTCGACCTGGTCCGTCGGCGTGTTCGCGTCGTAGAATTCGGCGTACCGGCCCACCCCGCCGGTCGAGTACCCCGACGTGGCATGGCCCGGCGATCCCGAGCCCGTCGAGCCGTAATACGAGTTGTACGAGGTCCGGCGGGGCAGGGGGTTGTGGCGGACGATCGACCGATGCGCCCCCGCGTGGTAGTTCGGGTGGGCCGGGTCGGTCGGGATCGGCTCATAAAGCGGGGCCGGCCGGCCCCCCGCCGCCGGCGCCGGAGCGGTCTGGGCCGAGGCCCACGGGGCCATCAGCCCGCCGACGATCAGGACGGATACGACGCGACGGATCATGGTTGAGCCTCGATTCCCGATGAAAGTGCCGCGACCGGGAAGACCTTTCGAGGCCCCCCCGTCTTTTTCTATTCTATGGTGGCCCCTGCTACTCCACCGAAAATTCTCTTGAGCAAGATTTGGGCCGGAACACCTGATATGTTGGCTTCGGAATGCCCAGGAGTGTTTTGATGGATTTGACGTTGAGCGTCCCTTCGGACATGACCATCACCGTCGAAGTCCGAGGACTCGAAGGTGGTGGCTTCCTCGCGGAAGTTTCGAGCTTCCCCGGCTGCATCGCCCAGGGAGGAACAATCGAGGAAGTTCGGGAGAATATCACCCGGGCCATCGCGGACTGGTGGGCCGAATCCTCCGAAAAAACCGAGCAGGAAGCCGGACGACTCGTCGCCATTCAAGGGTCGGACGAGCTTGCCGATGGGCCCTACCCCACCCCTTACGGCTACCTGCCGCCCCCAGGTTGGACGGACGAGGATGAGTAAAGCGGGAGCCGGCCCTTTCCCACCCCTCCTCCGCTTCGCTGATATCCTCTTCGTTAATGGCGTTCTTGATGAGAATGGCGGCAATCTCAAAGTTCGACGGGTCGTGGTCGTCACGCCGGATGCGGCCCTCGCGGCCGATCACCCCATCGTGGCCGCTCCGGTGACGACGACACTACCGCCCCAACTGACCGCGGATCACGTCGCGTTGCCGTTCAAGAATCCGCCGGGGACACGACATCCGAAGACCGGATTGACCATGAGGGCGGCCGTCAAACGAACCTGGATCATGACGGTACAACCGCATGATATTCGTGAGTATTCCGGCTTCGTCCCCGGTTCCAGCATGGGGAGCGTTCGCGTCAAGACCGCGGCCCGGGCGCGGCAGATCGGCGGATGGCGCTGAAGAGGATCAGGGCAGATCCGATGATGGGCCAACCACCCAAGTTAAATCGAATAGTGCTTGTGCCCCTTGATTTTCATCGCCCCGGCTCGTATCCCAGATTGGGCGACAGCCAGCGCTCGACCTCGGCCACGGGCATCTGCTTGCGGGCGGCGTAGGGCTCGACCTGGTCCTTGGTGAGGAGGTCGACGGCGAAGTAGCGGGCGCCGGGGTGGGCGAAGTAGAGGCCGCTGACGGAAGCGGCGGGGTGCATGGCCAGGCTCTCGGTGAGCCAGATCCCGGTGGCGGCCTCGGCGCCGAGGAGGTCCCAGATCGTCCGCTTCTCGGTGTGGTCGGGGCAGGCGGGGTAGCCGGGGGCGGGGCGGATTCCCTGGTAACGCTCCTCGATCAGGTCGGCGGGGGAAAGCTGCTCGGCGACGCCATAGCCCCAGTCGCGGCGGGCCTGCTGGTGGAGCTTCTCGGCGAAGGCCTCGGCCAGGCGGTCGGCCAGGGCCTTGGTCAGGATGGCGGACGGGTCGTCGCCGTCGAGCTCGAACCGACGGGCCAGCTCGTCGGCGCCGTGGCCGGTGGTCAGGGCGAAGGCGCCGAGGTAGTCGGCCCGGCCCGACTCGGCCGGGGCCACGTAGTCGGCCAGGCTCCGGAAGTCCTTCTGCCCCTCGCGCTCCCACTGCTGGCGGAGGGCGTGAATCCGCGTCCGCTCGGCGGTCCGGGACTCGTCGGTGTAAATGATGATGTCATCCCCGTCCGAGTTGGCCGGGAAGAAGCCGTGGACGGCGCGGGCCCGGAACAGATTTTCCGCGATGATCCGGTCCAGGAGGGCGCGGGCGTCGGCGTATAGCTCGGTGGCGACGGTGCCGACGACGGGGTCCTTGAGGATCGCCGGGTACTTGCCTTTCAGCTCCCAGGCCATGAAGAACGGCGACCAGTCGATGAACGGGACGAGGTCGGCGAGGGGAACGTCGGCGAGGATCTTGGGGCCGAGGGAGTCGGGCGTGGCGATCGGGGTGGTCGCCCAGTCGGGGGCATATCGGCGGCGGAGGGCCTCGGCGTAGGGGACGAGCTTCCGTTGGACCTTGCGGGCGAAGGCGACGCGCTCTTTCTCCTGGGCCTCGCGGTTCTCGCGGTCGACCTCGCCCCGGGTCTCGGGCCGGTTCAGGCGGTCGACGACCCCGACGCTCCTCGAGGCGTCCTTGACGTGGAGGACCGGGCCCGAGTAATGCTGGGCGATCTTGACGGCGGTGTGCTTGGCGCTGGTCGTGGCACCGCCGATCAGCAAGGGGACCGTGAACCCTTGGCGCTGCATCTCCTTGGCGACATGGGCCATCTCGTCGAGCGACGGGGTGATGAGGCCGGACAGGCCGATCATGTCGACGTCGTGGTCGCGGGCGGCGTTGAGGATCTTGTCGGACGAGCACATCACGCCGAGGTCGATGACCTGATAATCGTTGCAGCCGAGGACCACGCCGACGATGTTCTTGCCGATGTCGTGGACGTCCCCCTTCACGGTGGCCATCAACACCTTGCCGCGCGCCTTATGTTCACCCCCGGCCCCGCCGGCGGCGACCTTCTCGGCCTCCATGAACGGCTGCAAGTAGGCCACGGCCTTCTTCATGACCCGGGCGCTCTTGACCACCTGCGGGAGGAACATCTTGCCCGAGCCGAACAGGTCGCCGACGATGTTCATCCCGTCCATCAAGGGCCCTTCGATGATGGGGAGCGACCGGCCGTACTTCCGGCGGGCTTCCTCGGCGTCGGCCTCGATGTGGTCGGTGGTCCCGGTGATCAGGGCGTGCTTGAGCCGGTCCTCGACGCTCCCCTCGCGCCAGGAAAGGTCCTGGGCGCCGGCCTTCTTCCCCTTCTTCTTGACCGTCTCGGCGAACTCGGTCAGGCGGTCGGCGGCATCCGGTCGGCGGTTGAGCAGGACGTCCTCGACGCGCCCCAGCAAGTCCTTGGGGATCTCGTCGTAGACTTCGAGCTGGCCGGGGTTGACGATCCCCATGTCGAGCCCGGCCTTGATCGCGTGGTAGAGGAAGGCGGCGTTCATCGCCTCGCGGACGACGTCGTTGCCCCGGAACGAGAACGACACGTTGCTGACCCCGCCGCTGGTCTTGCAGCCGGGCAGGCGCCTCTTGATCTCGCGGACGGCCTCGATGAACTCGACGGCGTAGTTGTTGTGCTCTTCGAGGCCGGTGCCGACGGTCAGGATGTTGCAGTCGAAGATGATGTCCTCGGGGCGGAAGCCGACCTCCTCGGTCAGGAGCCGGTACGACAGCTCGGATATGGCGACCTTGTCGTCCTTGGTGACCGCCTGGCCCTCGGGCATCCCGGGGATGACCCCGTCGGCGACGAACGCCATCACCACCGCCGCCGCCCCGTACCGCTTGACCAGGCGGGCGCGTTCGAGGAACTTGTCGACGCCGTCCTTGAGGCTGATCGAGTTGACGATCGACTTGCCCTGGACGCACTTCAGCCCGGCCTCGATCACCTTCCAGTCCGAGCTGTCCACCATGATCGGGACCCGGGCGATGTTGGGGTCGGCGCCGATCTGATTGAGGAAGCGGGTCATGGCCGCCGGGCCGTCGATCATCCCCTCGTCGACGTTGACGTCGAGGATGTTCGCCCCGCCCTCGACCTGTTCGAGGGCGACGGCGGCGGCCCCTTCGTAGTCCCCCTCGCGGATCAGGCGGGCGAACTTCCGCGAGCCGGTGATGTTGGTCCGCTCGCCGACCATGATGAAGTTGGATTCGGGGCGGATCGTGAGCGGCTCCATCCCGCTGTAGCTGCTCCAGCCGACCGGCCGGGGCCGCTTCCGGGGGGCGACCCCCTCGACGGCGGCGGCGATCTGGCGGATATACTCGGGCGAGGTCCCGCAGCAGCCGCCGACGATGTTGATCCAGCCGTCGCGGGCGAAGTCGGCGATCACCCGGGCCATGTCCTCGGGCGTGTCGTCGAAATCGCCGAAGCCGGTCGGCATCCCGGCGTTGGGGTGGATGTTGATGTACGAGGTGGCCACCCCCGCCAGGGCCTCGACGTTGGGCCGCATCTCCTCGGCCCCCAGCGCGCAGTTGACCCCGACGCTGAGCATGTCGAAATGCGAGACCGAATGCCAGAACGCCTCGATCGTCTGGCCCGACAGGGTCCGCCCCGCCTTGTCGATGATCGTCCCGGAGATCATCACCGGCAGGCGGACGTCGTGGTCCTGGAAATACTTGTCGATAGCGAACAGGCACGCCTTCATGTTGAGCGTGTCGAACGACGTTTCCGGGAACAGGATGTCGACGCCGCCGGCGACCAGGCCGGCCGTCTGCTCGTAGTAGGCGTCGACCAGCTCGTCGAAGGTGACGTTCCGGTGCGCCGGGTCGGCGACGTTGGCGGCGACCGAGGCCGACTTGTCGGTCGGCCCGAGGCTCCCGGCCACGAACCGCGGGCGGTCGGGGGTGATCGCCGAAACCTCGTCGGCCACCCTCCGCGCCAGCGCCGCCGAAGCCCGGTTCATCTCGAAGGCCAGGTGTTCCAGGCCGTAGTTGATCATGGTCAACTTGTTCGAGTTGAACGTGTTGGTCTCGATGATGTCGGCGCCGGCGTCGAGGTAGGCCCGGTGGATGCCGGCGATCACGTCGGGCCGGGTGATCGAGAGCAGGTCGTTGTTCCCCTGGAGCGGCATCGGGTGGTCGCGGAACGTCGCGCCCCGGAAGTCGCCCTCCTCCAGGTGGTACGCCTGGATCATCGTCCCCATCGCGCCGTCGAGGATCATGATTCGCTCGGCGAGGATCTCGGCCAGGGCTTCCCGGGTGGTCGGTCGGGCGGATGTCATCAACAAGGCCGGGCCCTCGCGCAAGGGGTGGGGAAAAGGGGCGGTGACGTCCATCCGGGTGCCGCGACGGCCGAGGAGATGGGAAAGCCGGGGGCTTTGCAAACGGAGGGCGATCCGACGAACGGTCGCGGCGGTCGGCGCCAAGTTGCGCCGATTATCCGATCGCCCGCGATCGGCTGTCAAGCGACCCCGCCCGGCCACCCCGGGCCCGCCCGGACGCCCGGAAAGAACGAAACCAAGGAGGTCCCGATGGGCCGTCCACCAGCCCCATCATCCGGTCCCCCGCAACAGGAAGGATCATCAGATGACGCGACATCGCAAGATCATCCCGACAATCGGCGTGGCGGCCACGGCGCTTGGCCTGGCCACCGCCGCGATCGCCCAGCCTCCGGTCCTCGGCCCCGGGTCGTCCCCGAAGTTCGAGCGGATCGTGATCGACGCGAATTTCCCGGGGGGGTATCAGGTCGAGGTCGCCGACGTCAACGGCGACGGCAAGCCCGACATCGTCGGCGTGGGCGGGGGGACCTGCGCCTGGTATGAGAACCCGTCGTGGGCCAAGCGGACCGTCTCGACGCCGAAGGAGACGTCCGACATCATCAGCAGCGCGACGGCCGACCTCGACGGCGACGGCAAGGCCGAGATCGCCATCGCCTATGACTTCGCGATGAACGAGCCGAGGCGGGGCAAGCTCCTCCTGGCGAGCCAGGGCGATCGACCCGACGCCCCCTGGACTTTCCGACCGATCGCGGACGTCCCCAGCATCCACCGGCTCCGCTGGGCGCCGATCCTCGGCGGCAAGAAGCTCGACCTCGTCGTCGCCCCGATCTTCGGCCGCGACGCGAAGCCCCCGAAGTTCGACCAGCAGCCGGCCGACGTCCGCGTCCACGAGACCGGCGTCGACCCCAAGGCCGGGCGCTGGTCGAGCCGGACCCTGGTCGGCGGCCACGTCACCCACGCGATCGAAGCCCGGGTCGACCCCACGCGGGTCGACGACCCGGTCTTGCTCGCGGCGTGCGCCGAAGGGGTCCTGGCGAGCGTGGCTTCGACCGACCCGCGGGGGAATTCGACCTTCGCGGGCTTCGACCTCTTCCCGATCCCCGCCGGCGTGGCCCCGAGGCGCGGTTGCAGCGAGGTCCACCTCGGCCACTTCGCCGGCGGCCGGCGGTTCCTGGCGACGCTCGAACCCTGGCACGGGACCACCGTGGCCGTCCGCCCCGAGGACCACAACCCCGGGCGCCGGAACCTGTCGTTCGGCGACCGGGTCGTCCTCGACGACACCCTCGACGACGGCCACGCCCTCTGGGTCGCCGACGTCGACGGCGACGGGACCGACGAGGTGTTCGCCGGCCACCGGGGCAAGGACCCCCGGGTGTCCTTCTACCGCTTCGACGGCCGGGCCTGGGCCCGGACCGTCCTCGACGCCACCGTCGCCGCCCAAGACCTCCGGGGGGGCGACCTCGACGGCGACGGGACCCCCGACATCGTCGCCATCGGGGGCAAGACCCACAACGTCGTCTGGTACCGCCCGATCCGCGAGAAGTGAAACGGACAAAATGCAGATCTATTAGGGTGGGCCGAGTGAAGCGAGGCCTACCCTGTTCCACCACCAAACTCGCCGAGCCCCATCGACCCCGCCCTCGACCATGAACGAACCATGAGCCTCCCGGGAAGATCCCCAATCCCGGGCCCGATCGGTGGCCGGGTCGAGGTCGAGTCGTTACGCTGGACCCGCGGCGGTTCGGCACGGGCCCGGCGGGTTTCGACGGGGGAGCGACCTTTGATGATCCGGAGCGAACGAGCGGGCAAGATCGGGCGGGTGTCGTCGGCGACGGCCGCCGTCCTGGTCCTGGCGTGCGGCGCGGCCCTGGGGCAGGAGCCCGCCCCGGGGCCGACCAGGGCCCGGGGCGAGGCGACCTGGCCGGGCCTGACCCGGGCGGGGGCGGTCCTTTTGCCCAACGGCTGGTCGCTCAAGCCGGCCGGCAAGCAGGCGAGGCTGGGCGACTTCCCGGTCGCGATCGCCGAGCACCCGACCGAGCCGATCCTCGCCGTCCTCCACGCCGGCTACGGCGAGCACGAGGTCATCACCCTCGACGCCGCCACCGGCAAGACCATCGCCCGGTTCACGATCAAGGAGTCGTTCCAGGGGCTCGCCTGGTCCGGCGACGGCCGCCGCCTGTTCGTCGGCGGCGGGTTCGACGACGTCATCCATCGCTTCGACCACGCCGCCGGCTTGCTGTCGAACCGATCGGAGATCAAGTATCCGTCCCGGCCCGAAGGCCCGCGCGTCCCGGCGGGCCTGGCCGTCTCGGCGGATGGCGAGACTTTCCACGTCGCCAACGCCTTCGGGCACACCGTCGCCACCTTTCGCGGGGGGCGACTGGCGAGCGAAGTCGACCTCGGGGCCGACTCGTATCCTTATGGCCTGGCCCTCGACGGGGTCCGGAAGCGGCTCTACGTCAGCCTCTGGAACAAGGCCGAGGTCGCCGTCCTCGACGTCACCGCCAACGAAACCCAGATCATCACCCGCTGGCCGACCCAGGAGCATCCCAACGAGATGCTCCTCACCAAGTCGGGCAAGACCCTGTATGTCGCCAACGCCAACCGGAACTCGGTGTCGGTCTTCGACGCCGAGGCCGGGCGGGCGGTCGAGGTGATCGGCACGGCGATCGACCCCAAGGCCCCGCCGGGGAGCACGCCCAGCTCGCTCGCCCTGACGCCGGACGAGGCGATCCTGTTCGTCGCCAACGCCAACACCAACGACGTGGCCGTGGTCAACGTCAAGGAGCGCGGGGCGAGCAAGCCGCTCGGCTTCATCCCGGCCGGCTGGTATCCCACGTCGGTCCGGGTCGCCCGGGGCGGGAAGGTCCTGTTCATCGCCAACGGCAAGGGGACGACCTCCCGGGCCAACCGCGACGGCCCCAACCCCCTGGCCCCGCGCCCGGCCGGCGTCCGCGAGTACATCGGCGGCCTGTTCCCGGGGTCGCTCTCGATCGTGCCGATGCCCGGCCCCCCGGAGATGGTCGCCTACTCGAAGACCGTCTACGAATGCAGCCCCCTCCGGGCCCGGGCGGTCGAAGGCGCCCCCGACCGCCCCGCCGGCCACCCGATCCCGGCCAAGATCGGCGACCCCTCGCCCATCAAGTATTGCGTGTATATCATCAAGGAAAACCGGACCTACGACCAGGTCTTCGGCGACATCCCCGCCGGCAACGGCGAGCCGGCCCTCTGCCTGTTCCCCGAAACCGTCACGCCCAATCACCACGCCCTGGCCCGCGAGTTCGTCCTCCTCGACAACTTCTACGCCGAGGCCGAGGTGAGCGCCGACGGCCACGAGTGGTCGATGGGGGCGTATGCGTCGGACTTCGTCGAGAAGACCTGGCCCCTGTCCTACCGGGGGAACCGCCGCGTCCCCTACCCGGCGGAAGGGGCCCTGGCGATCGCCCGGCCGGCCGGCGGCTACCTCTGGGACCGCGCGGCGGCCAAGGGTCTGACCTACCGGAGCTACGGCGAGTTCATCAAGAACGGCGCGACGCCCGCTGATCCCTCGACGACCAGCGTCGAGGCCCTCCAGGGGCACTTCGACCCCAAGTTCCGGGGCTACGACCTGGCCTATCCCGACGTCAAGCGGGCCGACCGCTTCCTCGAAGAGCTGGCCGGCTTCGAGCAGGCCGGCGCGATGCCCAACCTGGTCATCCTGCGGCTGCCCAACGACCACACCGCCGGGGCCCGCCCGGGATCGCCCACGGTGACGGCGATGGTCGCCGACAACGACCTGGCCCTCGGCCGGGTGGTCGAAGGCTTGAGCAAGAGCCGGTTCTGGCCCGAGCTGGCCATCTTCGTGGTCGAGGACGACGCCCAGAACGGGTCGGACCACGTCGACGCCCACCGGACCGTGGCCCTGGCGATCGGCCCGCGCATCAGGAAGGGGTCGGTGGATTCGACGATGTACAGCACCTCGTCGATGCTCCGGACGATCGAGTTGATCCTCGGCCTCGAACCGATGAGCCAGTTCGACGCCGCCGCCCGGCCGATGGCCGACTCGTTCGCCACGAAGCCCGATCTCGCCCCCTACGCCGCCCGACCGGCCCGCGTCCCCCTCGACGCGAAGAACACCCGCGACGCCTTCGGGGCCGAGGCGTCGCTCAAGCTCGACCTCGATGAGGCCGAGGACCGCGCCGACGACTTGGTCTTCAACGAGATCATCTGGAAGTCGGTCAAGGGCAAGGATTCGCCGATGCCGCCGCCGGTCCGATCGGCGTTCGTCCTGCCGAGGAAGTGACGAGGCCCGAGGATCATCGGGGCGGGCCGCCCTCGCCGTTGGCGATGGCGGCCCTGACCGTCATGCCCGGCTTGAGGCCCGGCGGGGCTTTCTCGATCCGCAGCAAGAGGGTCGCGTAAAGCGGCTCTTTGGCACCGAACAAGGTGGTGGGATCGAGGAAGGGCGTTATTCGGATGACAACGGCGTCGAAGGTCTGGCCGCCAAGGGCGTCCACCGTGATCCGAGCCTTGGTCCCCAGGCTGATCGGAGTGGTGGACCGCTCGGGGACCTTGACATTGAGCCGCAACGGGCTTTCGAGGTCGGGCACGCGGAAGATGAGCTGCCGCTCGTGGACGCTGCCCCCTTCCCTGAACATCACCGTCCTCCCTTCGACGTCTTTGGCGTGGGCGATGATGCCGTCGCCGGGCGCCTTGAGGATGCAAGCCGCTATCTGGCGTTCGAGCTTCGCCCCCTTCGACTGCTCCAACATCCAGGTCGACTGCTTGGACAGCTCGTCGGCCCGGGCCTTGACGACGTCATTTCTTAGTTCAGCGATGATCCGTTTCTGGGTGAATGTCAGCAGGACCTCCTGCCGGGAAGTCGCCAGCGCCAGCGTCCGCTTCGCCCGCGTCTGGGTCCGCTCGGCGTCTTCGAGGCGATCCACGATGTCGAGTTCGGCCACGATGTCGGCGGGGGTCGCGGCCGGCCCCTTCGCCGCGATCGCCTCGTCGACCCGCTTGCGGGCCCGACGGGTCCGCTCCAGCCGGGCATCGGCGCCGGCGATGGTCGATCGGGCCTCCTCGATCTCGCCCGCGAGCGCCGCGTGATCGTTCTTGAAGACGCCCTCCTGGTACTCCTTGACGGCATACTCGGCGACCTCGCGGACCAAGAGGGCCTGCTTGTACGCCGCCTCGGCCTGCTGGATGGTGACCTTCTGGTTGGTGAGCGAGTCGCGGAGGTCGGACGAATCTAGCTCGCAGACGATGTCGCTGGCCTTGACGTGGCTCCCCTCGGGCAGGATCTTGAGGATCTTGGTGGTCCCCTCGACTTTGGACAGGACGTCCAGCGTCTGGGACGGCTCGACGACCCCCGGGGCCGAGATGTCGGGGCCGGCCTCATCGGCCTTCGCCGCGACGGCCGGCGCGTCGTCGGCCCGGGGGGCGACCGTTGGCGTTTCGCCGGGCCGGGCCAGCAGGCCGACCCCGGAGGCGGCCGCGCCGAGGGCGGCCAGGGAGGCGGCGACCTTGAGCCATTGGAAAATCGACATGGATCGGAGGACCTCGCGGGCCAGGATCGCGGCGGGCCCGGCGACCAGGCCGGGGGCCGCCCAAGCTCGGGACGCGGCGACGACCGCCGCGTCGACCAGGGACGGGGAAAGCGTTGGATCGGCGGCCGACGGGGCGAGCCACAGGCCCGAGCCCGGGGCGAGCCCGCGCCGGGCCAGGCGGTCGCGGAGCCGGTCGCGGCCCCGGGTCAGCCGGCTCTTGACCGTCCCGACCGGCCATCCCAGGTGGCGGGCGGCCTGTTCGTGGGTCCGGCCTTCGAGGTCGCAGAGGACCACCGCCGCCCGGAACCGGCCCGGGAGCCGGTCGACCTCCTCGTGGACCAGCCGGGCGAGGTCGGCGAGCGGCTCCGGCCGGGCCTCGCGCGGCGGCCCGGCGGCCTCGCGCTCGTGGCGGCGGCGGCGGGCGATCTCGGACCGGGCGCAGGCGGCCGTCCGGTGGGCGACCTGGTGGAGCCAGGGGCCGAGCGAGTCGCGGACCCAGAGGCCCCGGGCCTTGCGGACCAGGACGACGAAGGTTGCCTGGAAAGCGTCCTCCGCGTCGTCCGGGTCGCCCAGGACCCCCCGGCAGGCCCGGAGGACCATCGGCCCGTGCCGCTCGACCAGCGCGGCGAAGGCCAGCTCGGCGGCCTCGCCCCGGTCGGTCGCGAATCGCTCCAGGAGCTGGCCGTCGGTCAGCTCGCGGATCGCCCCGACGTGGATCGCCGCGCCGAGCCGCCGGTAGGCCGCCCCCTTCTTCTCCGTCGCCAAGGGACCGGCCCCCCCGTCCCGACGCGGCCGAACCCCTCAAACCGGGTGTAATGGTCCGGGACGGGCCGGCGGTTCCCGGATTCCTCGGGATCTCAAGGTTCCGGGCCCCCCCCGCGCCTTCCCGGCGATTTGACGCCGCGCGCCCCCCGCTTACAATGGGCCGGTGGAGATCGCCCCCGGGAGTCGAGGCCTCGCCATGCCCGAGACCGCCGTCCTGCTGATCGCGCACGGGAGCCGGCACGACCCGGCCAACGAGGACCTCCGCCGGATGGCGAGCCGGCTCGCCGAGCGGGGAGACTACCGGATCGTCGAGCCGGCCTTCCTCGAACTGGCCGGGCCCGACATCGCCGCCGGGGGCGACCGCTGCGTCGATCGGGGCGCGGCGCGGGTCCTGATGGTCCCCTACTTCCTGTCGGCCGGCGTCCACCTGATCCGCGACCTCACGGCCGCCCGCGATGCCCTGTCCCGGCGCCACCCGGCCGTCGAATTCCGCCTCGGCCCGCCGCTCGGCCCCGACCCGCTCCTGGAACGCCTCGTCGCCGACCGGGCCCGCCAACTCGACTCCGGCGAGCGGGCCCCCCGATTCGCCCCCAGCGGCGAGATGGCGGCCCTCTACGCCCCGATCGGCGATCACTGACCGACCCGCGACCTTTGGCCAGTTCTGGCGATGGATGATGGGTGAGGAGCCCCGAAAGGTGGCCTGCTCCCGACATCAGCCACCACCCATCGATCATTTCCCATCCGGTTCGGGTTCGCCTCACGTCGCGGGGACCGGTTCCGGGAGCGGGGCCGGCCTCGACGCGACGGCCGGGGGCGTCGGTCTCGGCGCGCGGGCCGGCCGGCTGGCCCAGGCGATCCCGAGCAGGACGAGCAATCCGCCGGCGCCGGCGAGGGCCGAGGTCTGCTCGCCGAAGAGGAGGTAGCCCCAGGCGACCGTGAGCAGCGGGGCGACGTTGCCGAAGGTCGCCACCTGGCTGGCGTCGAGGTTCCGCATCGCCAGGTTCTGGAACGCCAGGCCGCCGATGCTCGACACGAAAGTCAGGTGCGCCAGGCCGAGCCAGGCGGCGGTCGAGGGGCCGGCCATCGAGGGCCAGCTCGGGGCCGTCGCCAGGGCGATCGGCAGGTCCAGCGCCGAGCCGACCAGCATCGTCGCCGCCAGGGTCGGCATCGCCCCGTGGCGGGCGACCAGCGGCTTGTTCACCGTCAAGAACGCCCCCCACGACACGACCGCCCCGACCTCCAGGAGATCCCCCCGGAGGGCGTCGAGCCCCGCCGGGTCGGCCGTCCAGAGGTTCCCCAACGCGATCAGCGCCACCCCCGCCACGCTGGCCGCGACCCCGAGCACGCGCCCGGCCGCCAGCCGCTCCTGGCCCAGGGCCGCCGCCAGGGACAGGACCACCAGCGGGCAGGCCGCGTAGATCAGGCCGATGTGCGCCGCCGGGGCCAGCCTCGCGCCGCTCAGGAAGAACGCCTGGTTGATCGGGACGCAGAGCGCCGCCGCCAGGGCGAGCCGCCAGCCGTCGCCCCGGAGCATCCGGCCCAGGACTCCCCCCCGGAGCACGATCGGCCAGAGGCACAGCCCCGCCACGCCGAACCGGACGATCGGGATCAGCCCGACCGGCAGTTCGCGGACCGCGAACTTCGCCGCCGGGGGCGTGCTCGACCCGATCAACACCATCAACGCCAGGCAACCGAAGGCCCGCGAGCCCACCGACTTGACCGCGACCCGACCGCCCACGCCTTCGCCCGCCATGCTGGCACCGATGACCTCTCCGCGACCGCGATATCGGACCCACGGGCCCACCCGACAGGTCCCTTCGCGGTCCTCGCATCGTAGGACCCGGGGCAAGCGAGGCCGGTTCGCCCCCGGGGGTGGGTGTAACCAGATCCTCTGGTGGTGAGTCGATCGACTTGGCAGACTAGGGCGATTGACCGACTCACCGCCGGAGGGCCGTCCCATGTCTCGCCAGATCGTCTCGCTGGAGATCGACCCGGCCCACG
>JAABUQ010009024.1_pt1 | contig 13691 bp, 9 predicted proteins | sample 5560001 | NCBI WGS metagenome assembly JAABUQ01 (sample SAMN10711888, study PRJNA513371) | rock metagenome | isolation source: Antarctica rocks | place: Antarctica: Victoria Land, Finger Mt nord | collected 2015-12-18
GACCGATGCAGAAGCCGTGGGTGCCACCCGAGAAGCGACCGTCGGTGACGAGGGCGCAGTCCGCGCCGCGGCCGGCGCCCTTCATGGCGCCGGTGACGGCCAACATCTCACGCATCCCGGGACCGCCCTTGGGCCCCTCGTAGCGGATGACCACCACGTCACCCGCCTGAATGCGCCCGGCCAGGATCGCCTCCATGGCGTCGTCCTCACCGTCGAAGACCCGGGCCGGCCCCTCGAAGCGGTCGAAGTCGATGCCGGCCACCTTCACCACCGAGCCCTTCGGCGCCAACGACCCGGTGAGGATGGCCAGACCCCCGACGGCGTGCAAGGGCGCGGTCAGCGGGTGGATCACCGAGCCGTCGGGCGGGGGCGGATCCAAGCGGGCCAGGTTCTCCGCCACCGTCTTGCCGGTCACGGTGAGGCAGTCACCGTGCAGCAACCCCGCGTCGAGCAGCTCGCGCATCACCACCGGCACGCCGCCGATGCGGTCCACGTCGAACATGTGGTACCGGCCGTGGGGCCTGGTGTCGGCGACGTGGGGGACGCGGGCGGCCACCGTGTTGAAATCGTCGAGGGCTAGGTCGACCCGGGCTTCAGCGGCGATGGCCAACAGGTGCAGCACTGCGTTGGTGGAACCGCCCAACGCCATGACCACGGCGATGGCGTTCTCGAACGCCTCCTTGGTCATGATCTGCCGGGGCCGAAGGTTCAGCTCGAGCAGGCGCACCACCGCCTCCCCGGACGAGTAGGCGAAGTCGTCGCGGCGACGGTCCACGGCGGGAGGTGACGCCGAACCGGGCAGCGACATGCCAATGGCCTCGGCCACCGAGGCCATGGTGTTGGCCGTGAACATGCCGGCGCAGGAGCCCTCGGTGGGGCAGGCGTTGCGCTCGATGGCGTCGAGACCGGCTTGGTCGAGGCTGCCAGAAGCATGGGCGCCGACGGCCTCGAACACGCTGACGAGGTCGAGGGCCTGACCGTTGTGCTGGCCGGGCAGGATGGAACCGCCGTACAGGAAGACGGCCGGAAGGTTGACGCGAGCGGCGGCCATGAGCATTCCCGGCAGGGACTTGTCGCACCCGGCGAAGGTGACGAGGGCGTCGAAGCGCTCGGCGTGCATCATGGTCTCCACCGAGTCGGCGATGACCTCGCGGCTCACCAACGAGGCGCGCATACCCTCGTGGCCCATGGAGATGCCGTCACTGATGGCGATGGTGACGAACTCGATGGGGAACCCGCCCGCCGCCCGCACGCCGACCTTGGCCCGCTTGGCCAGCCGGTCGAGCGGCAGGTTGCAGGGCGTGACCTCGTTCCACGATGACGCCACCCCCACTTGGGGCTTGTCCCAGTCGTCGTCGGTCATGCCGATGGCCCGCAACATGGCGCGCGCTGGCGCCCGTTCGGGCCCGTCGGTGACCTCACCCGATCGCGGCTTGATGTTCACGGGCCGGCCCTGCTCGTCGCTCATCGCCCAAGGTTACGAGGGTGGCCGCGGCCCCTGAGCCAAGAATCGAGCGACGGGGCATCGACGGCTGACCTTGGCGAGGTGGTGAGAGGTAGTGATTCTTGTCCTTGCCGTGAGCTTCGACCCGGACCGTTTCGTGCGGCAAGGCGGCCGGCTCGACACCGCCGACATCGACTTCCATCGGTTCCAGCGCACGCCCCTGCCGGCCCCGGCGCTGCGCTGCCTGCAGTACATGCACGACGTGGAGTTCCACACATCGTGCTATCTGAGGAACCTGCTCAACACCAAGGCCCACCACGACCCCGACATCACCACCTTCCTCACGATCTGGAACTACGAGGAGCTGTGGCACGGCGAAGCCCTGGCCCGGGTGCTGGCCGAACATGACCAACCGGCGGGCGGCGCTCGGGTGGCGGCCATGCGGCGGCGCCTCGGATGGCGGATCACGGCGAGCCCGATCGGCTGGATGGCCTTCTCGGCGGTGACGCCCCAGTTCCTCGCGGTACACATGACCGTCGGGGCCTTGAACGAGTGGACGACGCAAACCGGCTACGCCCGGCTGGCCCAAGTCGCCGGTCACCCCGTGCTCACCGAGCTGTTGCGGCGCATCATGCGCCAAGAGGGCCGCCACATCGACCTGTACGCGGCCCGGGCCTGCGCCGAGCTGGAAGGAAGCTCGGCGGCCCGGTCGATCACCCGCGCTGTGTTGAGGCGCATGTGGCGTCCGGTGGGGGCCCGGGTGATGCCCAGATCTGAGCTGCAGTTCCTGGCCCAGACGCTGTTCGCTGGTGAGGACGGCCAGCGCGCCGTTCGACGCATCGACGAAAGAGTCCACCGCCTTCCCGGCCTCGACGGCCTGCATCTCATGCGGCGGGCCATGGACGGCTATGGGGCCGTCGCCGCCTGACGACGAACGAATCAGCCGTACCCGCGTGTACGAGTGAGATCACTCGGCGCCAGCTTCGGACGGTGCCCACCGAACCGGTTCCGACGGGTTCGGTTGCCCTGGCTCGGTACGGCTTTGCCGTTCGAGCCGGCGAGAGCGCCGGCCGAAGGCCGTCCCGTAAAGCTCGTCTCGGAAGCGCGCAGCGGTTCCGAGACGACGAACAAGGGCGCCGAGGCACCCGAACCGCATCGCCTTATGGTTGTGCGCCGTGACCCTGACCGCCGACGCTTCCGCCAGCCTCGGGGCCCCGGCGGTGCCAGGGGCGCTGGTGGCGCCGGTGGTCCGGGCCGCGGGGGTGGTGAAGCGCTGGGGTCACACTTTGGCCCTGGCCGGCGCCACCCTCGAGATCGGCCCGGGCGTGACCGGCCTGCTCGGTGCCAACGGTTCCGGCAAGACAACCTTGTTGGGTCTTCTCCTCGGCCTGCACGCTCCCGACGAGGGCACGCTCGAGGTGCTCGGCCTCGATCCCACCAGAGCGGGGCCCGAGGTGCGGGCACGGGTGGGGTACTCGCCTGAGCACCACAGCCTCCCGCCAGACATGAAGTCGGTCGACTTCGTCCGCCACATCGGAGAGCTCCACGGCCTCCCCCACCGTGAGGCCACCGGCCGAGCCAGCGACATGCTGTGGCAGGTCGGCCTCGGCGAGGAGCGAACCAGACCGCTCGGCACCATGTCCACCGGACAGCGCCAGCGGGTGAAGCTGGCCCAGGCCATCGTCCACGACCCGGTGTTGGTGCTGCTGGACGAACCCACCGAGGGCCTCGACCCGGTCCAGCGCGACGACATGCTGCAGCTCATCCGCCGCATCGGATCCGAGTTCGGCCTCCACGTCATCCTCTCCTCGCACGTGCTCGACGAGGTGGAACGGGTGGCCGACCACGCCGTGATCCTGAACCAGGGGACGTTGGTGGCGTCCGGGCTGCTCGATGACCTCCGGCGAGGCGGGCAAGGGGTCGTGATCGAGCTCGATGGAGACCTCGCCATCAGCACGGCAGTCACCGCCGAGCTGGAAGCGGCGGGATGCCGCGTCACCGTGGACGGGCCACGGCTGCAGGTAGCCGGGCCGGACGTGTACGACCGGGTCCGCGACGCCGTCGTCCACCAGCAGGCACCGCTGCGACGCCTCCACCCTCAGACCAGAACCCTGGAAGAGGTCTACCTGAGCGGGCCCAACGCCCAAACCGGGAGCCGGCCCTCGTGACCACACCGACCCGGCCCGTGGAACCGGCCGCCGTCCCGGGCGGGGCGCGGATCCTCGACCGCGGCTACCGGCGCTATGAGGGGCCCCGCACCGGCATGAAGGGGGCGGTCCTCGCCGTGGTGGTCAGCACAGTGCAGCGGATCCTCGGCCTGCGCCGCTCGGTGTGGGCCAAGATCCTGCCGGTCCTGATGATCGTGGTGGCGTACCTGCCGGCCGTGGTGTTCATCGGCATCGTCGCCCTCAGCCCCAACAAGGGCATCCGCAGGAGAGAGTTCGGTGAGCTCACCAACATCCTGCCCACCTACAGCCAGTACTTCGGATACATCGCGTCGGCCGTGATCTTGTTCGTGGCCTTCGTGGCGCCCGAAGCGCTCTGCACGGATCGCCGCACCGGCATGATCGGTCTGTACCTCGCATCGCCGTTGCGCCGCGACTCCTATCTGATGGCCAAAACCTTGGCTGTGGGCGCGGTGCTCGGGGCCGTCACCATCGGCCCGCCGCTGCTGTTGTTGGTGGCGTTCGTCTTGCAGGGCAACGGACCGGATGGACCGTTCAACGTGGTCCTCACGCTGGCCCGCATCGTTCTCTCCGGCCTGGCCATCAGCGCCTTCTACACGGCGCTGTCGCTGGCCGCCGCCAGCCTCACCGACCGCAAGGCGTTCGCCTCGGCGGGACTGATCCTCGCCTTCTTGGTCAGCGCCGCCGTGTCGGGCACCTTGATCAGCGCCGCCGGCACGGGCCAGAGCGCGCAACTGGTAAACCTCTTCGCCCTGCCCTTCGTGTTCGTGGTGAAGGTGCACGGCGAGGGCCGCTTCAGCGAGGTGGCCACCGCGCCCACCTACGCGATGGTGGCGGCTATCACCCTGGCCTGTGCAGCCATCGTGCGCACCCGCTACCAACGCCTCCAGGTCACCCGGTGAGCGGCCAAGCACCGTCGACGACGGCCGAATGGCCAAGCCGCTCCGAGAAGGCGCCGCCAACGCAGGCGTCCCGCAACATGGTGCAGGCGGTCGACGTGTCGAAGTGGTTCGGCGACGTGGTGGCCGTGTCGGAGGTGTCCTTCTCGGTGGGCGCGGGGGTGACCGCGCTGTTGGGCCCGAACGGGGCCGGCAAGTCGACGGTGCTGAGGCTCCTGTGCGGTCTGGTGGCCCCGGCCCGAGGCACCGTCCGGGTGTTGGGGCGCGATCCCCGCACCGACGTGGACGTCCACCGCTACATCGGCCTGGTGCCCCAGCAGGAGACGCTGTTCGACAGCCAAACGGCGCTCGAGTTCCTCACGTTGGCGGCCGTGCTCCACGAGCTGCCTGCGCCAGAGGCGGCGGCCCGCGCCGCGCTGGCCACCGTGGAGCTCCAGCCCGACGATCGACGCCACCTGTCGGCCTACTCGCGCGGCATGCGCCAGCGGGTCAAGGTCGCCCAAGCCATCGTGCACAACCCGAGCGTCATCGTGCTCGATGAACCGCTCACCGGCCTCGACCCACGGCAGCGGCGCCACATGACCGAGCTGTTCCACCACCTCGGAGGCCACGACCGTTGCGTCATCGTGTCAAGCCACGTGTTGGACGAGGTGGAGCGCTTCGGTTCCGACGTGCTCGTGATCGCCCAGGGCCGGTTGGCGGCCGAGGGCGACTACCGGGCCATCCGTGACCTGATGGACGACCGTCCTCACCGCCTCCGCGTCCGCACCGACAAGCCCTACCAGGTGGCCGGCGCGCTGCTGGCCGCCGGCACCGTGATGGGCATCTCCCTGCACGGCCGGGACACCGTCCTGGTCGACACGGTCGACGTGCACCGCTTCCGACGGTTGGTGGCGATGACCGCGGCTGAACAGGATGCTCACCTCTGGGAGGTGGCACCGCTCGACGACGACCTCGATTCGGTCTTCCGCTATCTCGTGGGCCGCTGAACGGTGAGCGCCACGACCCCGATCCAGCCCCCGGTCACCTCAGGGGCCCCTCCCCAACCCGGGGCGGGCGACGGGGCCACCGCGCCGGTCGCGCCCGCCACGGCCAACCGGCGCCGACGGTTCGTCGCGCTCTACCGCCTGTTCCTGCGAAACCAGGCGACCACCAGCCGCCTCCTCGGGCTGGGGGCGCTGGGAGTGGTGGGCATCGCCCTCGGCCTGCTCATCGGCGTCAACCACCCCTTCGACCCCACCCGGCGAGGCACCCGCCTGGTGGATGTGTACGGCCTGTCGCTGCTGGCGCCGATCACGTCGCTCGTGTTCGCCTCCTCGGCCCTCGGCGACCTCGTCGACGACCACACCTTGGTGTATGTGTGGTTGCGATCGGTGCCGAGAGCCCACATCGCGTGGGCGGCGGCGGCGGCATCGACCGCCGTGTGCGCTCCTCTGGTGGTGGTGCCTCTCGTGATCGCCGCCGCCCTCACCGGAGGTGACGCCACCCTCCTCAGCGGTGCCGCCGTGAGCTCGCTGGTGGCGGTGATCGGCTACGTCGGCGTGTTCACCGCCGTGGGGCTGCGGTTCCGGCGGGCCCTGGTGTGGGGCATCGTCTACATCTTGCTGTGGGAGCAGTTCGTCGCTCGGGCGGCGGGGTCGGCCAGCAAACTTGCGCTCTTGGCCTACTCGCGCTCGGTGCTGTCGGGCTACACCGGCGTGGGCCTGAAGCTGGCCACCCTGTCGGTACCGGTCGGCCTGGTGGTGCCGCTGGTGGTCGGGCCCCTCGCCGTCGTCTACACCGGCCGCCGGCTCGCCCATCACGACGTGGATTGACGCCGGCCCCGACCGCTGAGCGTGACCCGAGCCGCGCGGGGAGCGAGGGCGGCGGAGAGATTCGTCCCGTTCGTCCGCAACCTCCTAATGGGGGAGATGCGAGATCATGACGGCGCCGGCAGCGGGGCCGTAGCCTGTGGGCCGGCATGGGGACAGAGGAGAGGGGCCCGCCACCGCCGGCCGGGGGCAAGGACGGGTTCGAGGCGCTGGCGAGCCTGACCACCTTCGGCGTCGCCCTCCTGGCCCCTGACGGAACGGTCCGGTCCTTCGGGTCCGGGCAGGCTGTGGTGCTGGGGCACCCCTTGGCTGAGCTGACCGGCAGGCCGATCTTGGACCTCGTACACCCCGACGACCAGCCGTTGGTGCGCCGGGCCTTCGCCGATCTGACGGCGCGGCCGGGCATCGACCGGTCCGCGGAGCTGCGTGTACGCCAAGCGGACGGGACCTGGCGCTGGATCGACGCCGCCGCCACCAGCTTGGGCACCGACGCGGTGACGGCCGTCGCCGTCATCGGCCGAGACGTCACCGCCCACCGTCGTGACCACGAGCTGCTGCGAGCCGAAGCGGCCCGGCTGCGAGCCCTGGTCGCCCACACCCGCGACGTGCTGGTGGTCCGAGACCAGGCCGGCAGGGTCAGCTTCGTGAGCGCCAGCGTGGAAGCGCGGCTGGGTTGGACCGTCGAGGAGTTCACCCGCCACGCCGACCGGCTGACCCATCCCGACGACGAGCCACCGACGGTCCGGTTCCGCCACCGGGATGGAAGTTGGCGCTGGATGGACGTGGCCACGATCGACCTTCGCTATGATCCCCGGGTGGCGGGCACCTTCCAAACCCTGCGCGACGTCACCGAACAGGTGGGGAGCCGCGCCGATCTGGCTCGGCGCGAAGGCGAGCTAAAGGAGAACGAGAGCCGCTACCGGACGCTGTTGGGCAACGCCCTCGATGTGGTGCAGGTCTCGGGCGTGGACGGCACCATCGAGTGGGTCAGCCCCTCGGTGCGTGACGTGTTGGGCTATCGCCCCGCGGACGCGGTCGGACACCACATCAGAGAGATCGTGCACCCCGAAGACGTCGAGGTGGCCGCCGACGCCTACCGCGAGGTGCTGGCCGACCTCGGGGCGACCCGCCGGCTCGCCGTGCGCCTGCGCAGCGCGTCGGGCGAGTGGCGCTGGGTCGACGCTCGTCTCGTCAACCGCCTCGATGATCCCGACCACCCGGGCGTGGTGATCACCTACCTCGACACCACCGAACGCGAGTTGGCGCTCCGCGACGCCCGGCGGCTCACCGCCCTGGCCGACAGCAGCACAGACCTCATCTTCATCAGCGAGCCTGACGGCACGGTGGTGTACGCCAACGACTCGGTCCGCCGCTTCCTCGGCGTCAGCGACGAAGGTGACATCGAGCGGTTCGACCCCGCCGCCCACTTGACCGAAGGCGACCAACGGGTGTTTCAGGAGTCGGTGCTGGCGTCGCTCCGGCAACGAGGCTCATGGCAGGGTGAGCTAACCGCCATCGACCATGCCGGCCGGCCCGTCGCCGTGGAAGCCGAGGTCATCGTCCACCACGACCGCCGGGGGCGGGTGGACGTCTTGTCCTGCATCGCCCGAGACGTGAGCGACCGCAAGGTGCTCGAGGCCAGCCTCGCCCACCAGGCCACCCACGACCCGCTCACCGGCCTGCCCAACCGGACCCTGTTCTTCGACCGGCTGGAAGTGGCGGTACGCCGAGCGGAGCGCAGCCACCGTTACCCCGCCGTGCTCTTCCTCGACCTCGACCACTTCAAGGTGGTGAACGACAGCCTCGGCCACAGCTTGGGTGATCAGCTGCTCGTGGAGCTCGCCGACCGTCTCACCAAGGCCATCCGACCCGGTGACACCGTGGGTCGCTTCGGCGGAGACGAGTTCGTCGTGCTGTGCGAGGACCTGCACGAAGAGCGTGAGGCCGTCATCGTGGCCGACCGGGTGGCGGGGGTGATGAACACCCCCGTGGTGATCGACGACAGCGAGATCTTCGTCTCGGCCAGTATCGGCATCGCCTACGCCGGCGACCCTCAAACCGCCGAAGAGCTGCTCCGCGATGCCGATGCCGCCATGTACGAAGCCAAGGAGCGGGGTCGGGCCCGAACCGAGGTGTTCGACAGCGGGATGCGCACCCGCGCCGTGGACCGGCTGGCCCTCGAGAGCGACCTCCGTCACGCCGTCGAGCGCGACGAGCTGCGCGTCCACTACCAGCCGCTGATCTCCTTGGCGACGGGCCGGGTGACGGGCGTGGAGGCCCTGTTGCGGTGGGAGCATCCCCAACGAGGCCTCCTGCTTCCGGGTGACTTCCTCACCATCGCCGAAGAGGGCCATACCATCGTCCCCATCGGTCGTTGGTTGGCGGCCGAGGCGTGTCGCACGGTCGATCGGTTACAGGTCGCCCTGCCCCACCTGGAACCGTTGGTGCTCAGCATCAACCTGTCGGCCGACCAGCTCGCCCACCCCGAGCTGCTCGAAGATCTTCGCACCGCGCTTCGAGACGGCAACCTGGAGCCAGGCCAGGTCGACCTCGACCTCACCGAAGAGGTGCTCACCGCCGACCTCGATCTCACCGATCGCCGGCTCAGCGACCTGAAGGCGTTCGGCGTGCGCCTGGCCGTCGACGACTTCGGCCGCGGCTTCTCCTCCCTTGGCTTCTTCCGGCACTTGCCGGTGGACCTGCTCAAGGTCGACCACGACTTCGTGGCCGCCCTCGGCCGCTCCGCGGGCGACGCCTCGGTGGTGGCCGCGGTGGTGGAGCTGGCCCACAGCCTCGGCCTCCAGGCCATCGCCGAAGGCGTGGAGACCGCCGGTCAGCTCACCGAGCTGCGCCGCCTCGGGTGTGACATGGCCCAGGGCTACTTCATCGCCCATCCCCTCCCGGCGGCCGAGCTCACTGAGCTGCTGGCCACCGACCCGGTCTGGTGGATCTTCGAGGGCGGTCTGCGCTCAGGGGTGTGGTCCGGCTGGGTCCGCGCCGAAGGCACCGACACCATCGAGACCACCCAGACCGCCGAGGCAACCGAAACCAGCGAGACCACCGAGACCACCGAGGCCACCGAGGCCACCGAGGCCACCGAGGCCACCGACTCCCAATGATGCCGCAGGCCTTGTTCCAAGCTCGGTTCGAAAGGTCTGGTCTCCGTTCGGACTGAAACCTAGAACATGGTGCCGCAGAAGGGCGCGGGGTGGGTGACGAAGAGGGTGTCAGCGCGGGCCAGGGCGCCAGGGCGGTGCTCGTCCAATCGGCCGGCGGCGGCGAGGTTGGACACGGCGACACCGCCCAAGTAGGCGGCGGCGAGGTCGCGGGAGTGCAGCGTGACGTCGGGTGACGCTCTGGTGGCTGCGCACGTGGCTCCCTCGGGTGAGCCGTCGAGGCGGTAGCACCCGGCGGTAGCCGGGCGGAAGTCGTCGACCACCTCCAGGCAGAGCGACCCTTCCACGGCGTAGGTGCGCGCCGAGAGGGCGGCGGGAACATCGAGCAGGCGCAACCACAACCAGTCGGACACCCACTTGGTGCGGAGACGACGCAGGTCACCCAAGCGCCAGCGCAGCGGATCGTCCACCGGTCGGCACCGGGCCTGCACCCAACCGGCCAGGTCGACGTCGAGGACGTGGCGCCACAACGCAGCCTCCACGTCGTCATCGACACCGAACAGGTCCTCCACCACGACCGTGTTGTCCGCCACCCGATCGGGCCAGTTCTGCTTGATGCGGTACGTGCAGCCTCCGTCGGGCTCGCCGGCGGCGTCAACGTGCAGCAGCCAATAGGTGGCGCCCGCCCCTGGAACCGCCGGCCAGCCGGCATGGTCACGCTGGCGCAGCTCCCACCACGCCGCCGAACGCGAGATGGTGCCGGCGCGGCGTAAGCGGCAGCGTTCATAGGCGACGGCGAAGGGCTCAGGCGCTTCGGCTCGGCGCAGCAGCCGGCACTGGCCCCGGTCCTCGACCGCGACAGCGAAGCGGCTGCGGTCGGTCTCGATGTCGTAGCGGGCCACGCTGGCCGCCAACCCGTACCCGAAGCGCCCGTAGATGACGGTCTCGGAGGCGGTGAGGCCAGCGAAGGCTTCCCCCCGATCGGCCACATCGTCGAGTTGGCGGTGCATGAGGGCGGTGAGCAGACCTCGGCGCCGGTGCGTAGACGCCACCCCCACCATGGTCACGCCCGCCACCGGTAGGGCCGCCCCGCCGGGCACGGTGAGGTCGAAGCTGAACGCCCCCGTTCCCGCCACCCAGCGCCCGTCGTCCATGACGCCGAGCGAGCGGTCCTGCTCCCATAGGGCCCGCGTGTCGGCGATCTCCTCTTTGCTGGGCTCGGGGTCTCCGAACCCCGCCCACACCGGCGCCATGAAGTCGGTGAACTGATCGGCGTCGGGAACCCGTACCTGGATGTCCATAGCGGAAGTCTCGCCGGTGCTCGGGCCCGGTGGCCGTGGATTAGGCAGGGTTCACGCGCCCGCGAGCTTGCAGTCCGAGATGATCGTGACGATGCGGGGATCGTTCAGGAGGGTCTTGGGATCACCGCTGGTGGCGTTCTTTAGGAACTCGTCGAAGGGGATGGTGGCCGCCACCTTGTCGATGACGCATTGGCACGGTCCTTGCTTGGCGGGATCTGAGCCGGCGCAGCCCCTCACGAAGGCGGACTTGAACGTCGCCGAGTACCCACCGAGGCCGCCGGTGGTGGAGGTGGAGGTAGAGGTAGAGGTGGAGGTGGGCAGCGAGCTGGTGGTCCCGGAGCCGGAGCTGGAGTCGCTGAAGCTGGACGTGTCGCTGAAGCTCGACGTGTCCGAGGAGGAGCTCGTGTCGCTGAACCCAGAGTCGCTTGAGGCCGGGTCGGACGACCTCGAGCTCGACGACGCCGTGTCCGTGGAGGGCTGGGTGGTCGCCGAGGTCTCCACCCCCTTACGATCAAACCCGCAGGCTCCGAAGACCACCATGCCGGCGCAAAGAGCGAGGATGAACAGTCGTTGGCGCATGATGTGGCCTCTCATGATCGTCAGTCGTGCTGGTCTGAGTCGTGCTGGTCTGAGTCGTGCTGGTCTGAGTCGTGCTGGTCTGAGTCGTGCTGGTGGGACGAGTGTGCTCGTTCGAGCAAGAGACGGGTGACAGCCTTGCCGTCGGCCTGGCCGCTGCTCGCCTTCATGACGTGTCCGACGAAGAAGCCGGTGAGTTTTCTCCGAGTCTTGTCGTCACCGGCGAGGAAGGTCTGCCAGGTCTCGGCGTTGGCGGCGATGGCGGCGTCGACCAGCTCGGCGACCGCGGCGCCGCCCATGGCCTGAAAGCCCCGCGCCGCGGCGGCGTGGGCCGGCGTGAGGTGGGGATCGGCCACCATCGCGGCCAGCACCTGCTTGGCTTGGGTGGCGGTGAGCTGGCCGCTGGTCTCGAGATCGACGAGGGCGGCCAAGCGAGCGGGTTCCAAACCCGCGCTCGTGTCGGCGGCCAGGTTCTGCTCGACGTGCACCAGCACCCGCCCCGCGTCGGCCCCCGCCTCGATGGCGGCCGCCGCCAGCCGGTCCTGGCCCCGCTCCACCAGGACCGTCACCGTGTCGTGGGGGAGGGCCACACCGGCCTTGGTGGCCAGGGCCCGGCGACGGTCGGCGGGAAGGACGGGCAGGCCGGCCCGCACCTGCTCGATCCACTCGGGGCTGGGGTCGAGGGGCACCAGGTCGGGTTCGGGGAAGTAGCGGTAGTCCTCCGCCTCTTCTTTGGAACGCAGGAGGTGGGTGCGACCGTCGGCTTCGTCCCAGTGGCGAGTCTCCTGGCGGATCCGCTCGCCGGCGCAGAGCAGGTCGACCTGGCGTCGCGCCTCGTACTCGATGGCCCGGCCCAGCGACCGCAAGGAGTTGAGGTTCTTGATCTCACAACGGGTGCCCAGGGCAGGGTCTCCCACGCGGCGGACCGACACGTTGGCATCCACGCGCATCGATCCCTCCTCCATCTTTCCGTCGCTCACCTCGGTGGCCACCAAGATGGCCCGGAGCTCGGCGGCGTAGGCCCGAGCCTCGTCGGGGCTGGCGATGTCGGGCCGGCTGACGATCTCGAGCAGCGGGACACCGGCCCGGTTGTAGTCCACGAGGGAGTGGTCCGACCCGGTGATGCGCCCGGCGCCCCCCACGTGAGTGGACTTGCCGGTGTCCTCCTCGAGGTGGGCTCGCTCGATGCCGATGCGCTTGCCGCTGGGCAGCTCGAGCCAGCCGTCCACGTTGATCGGCTGGTCGTACTGGGAGATCTGGAAGTCCTTGGGCATGTCCGGGTAGAAGTAGTTCTTGCGGGCGAACACCGACGGTTTCACCGTGCAGTGCACGGCCAGGCCGAGCCGCATGGCCAGCTCCACCGCCCGTTCGTTGAGCACCGGCAACGACCCCGGCAGGCCCAGCGACACCGCGTCGATGTTGGTGTTCGGCTCCGACCCGAACCGGTTCGGCGCCCCCGAGAACATCTTGGTGACGGTGGCCAGCTCGGCGTGCACCTCGAGCCCCGACACCAGCTCCCACGCAGCGCCGTCAGCGGCGGTGAGGATGAGGTCAGCCATCGGCGGCGGCCTCCAGCACGGCGGCGGTGCGGAACATGTCGATCTCGGCGAGGGCCGGGGCGAGGACTTGGACACCGACCGGCAGACCGTCGTCGCCCACGCCGAAGGGGACCGACATGGCCGGGTGACCGGCCAGGTTGGAGGGGATGGTGCACACGTCGTTGAGGTACATCGTCAGCGGGTCGGCCGTCTTGTCGCCGAGGGTGAAGGCGGTGGTCGGCGAGGTGGGGGCGAGCAGCACGTCGACGTGGGCATAGGCGGCCGCGAAGTCCCGGGCGATGAGGGTGCGGACCCGCTGCGCTTTGCCGTAGTAGGCGTCGTAGTACCCGGCCGACAGGGCATAGGTGCCGAGCATGATGCGGCGCTTGACCTCGGCCCCGAAGCCCTCGGTGCGGGTGGCCACCATCATGTCGTTGGCCGTCGGGGCGTCGACCCGCAGCCCGAAGCGCACGCCGTCGAAACGAGCCAGGTTGCTCGACGCCTCGGCCGGGGCGATGAGGTAGTACGCGGACAAGCCCAGCGTGGTGGCCGGCACGGATACTTCCTGCACCTTGGCGCCCGCCGCTTCCAGCGCGCCGGCCGCGGCCTGAGTCCGGGCCACCACGTCGGCGGCGATGCCTTCACCGAGCAGCTCTTGGATCACGCCCACCCGCAGGCTCTCCACGCCGTCACCCAGGTGGGGCCCGACCGGCGCCATCGGCTCAGGGATCGACGTGGCGTCGAGGGGATCGTGGCCACCGATCACGTCGAGCAGCAGCGCGGCGTCGGCCACCGTCGCCGCGAACGGCCCGATTTGGTC
>JAABUQ010009025.1_pt1 | contig 13690 bp, 10 predicted proteins | sample 5560001 | NCBI WGS metagenome assembly JAABUQ01 (sample SAMN10711888, study PRJNA513371) | rock metagenome | isolation source: Antarctica rocks | place: Antarctica: Victoria Land, Finger Mt nord | collected 2015-12-18
TTGTACGTGACCTTGCCGTGCACCTTACCCAGCTTCGGCAACGACGGGTCGCCGCCGCAGCCCGCCTGCGCCGAGGCCGCCACGGCCACAATCGCCACGACCGCGAGGCGTAACGCGCTCCCCCTGGCAACCGTCGTCATTGTTTCCATCCCCAGGTGTGACCGTGATCGCATGTAGTGAGAGGGCCGTACCCGGCGCACGACCGGACCCGCCCTCTTGGAACACAGCGGAGAGCGCCTGTCAATCCGGGCCATGGGTCGTGGCGGATACCGTTGGCGAATCGACGCGGTTGGTCGACGGGCCGGAGCCTGGACAATGGGGGTGACCGGGACGTGGGTCGGCAACCCCCGCGCCGTGCCCGTGACGGGGGTCACGACCACCAGACCCCGGGGCTGCCGTTCGGGGCGTTGTCGGAGACGATCAGGACGGGCCGGCGACCCGTCTGTATGATCGGACCGCCCCCGGTGCCGGGCCGGCCTCCGCTGGACGACGGCGTGTCGACGCCGCTATGATGGGGCCCCTTGTACGGGGCACGGACGCGGCTTCAAAAGGCGGGTCGTCCCGGGGACGGCGTCCGGTCCGATCGGCTCTCGACCGGGGGCCGTCGGGATCGGGGCGGCCGTGGGTTGGGTGCGGTGGCGCGACGCCCCGCCCGGCTTTATTAGAAAGCATTGCCGACCTCACCCATGCGAGACACCTCACCGGAATCTTCAAACGGGCCGTTGCGCGTGGCGTTCCTGGGCGCCGGCGAGATCGCCACGACGCACCTGGCCGCGGTCAAAAATTCCCCCGGCGTGGAGCTCGTCGCGGTCTGCGACCGCGACCGGGAGAGGGCCCGCGCGTTCCAGCAGCTCGGCGGGGTCCCGCACGCCTTCGAGGACCTGGACGCGATGCTCGGGGGGGTCGCGCCCGACGTCGTCCACGTGCTGCTCCCGCCGACCGCGCACGCCGCGGCCGCGGAACGGTGCCTGGCCGCGGGCAGCCACGTCTTCGTGGAGAAGCCGTTCTGCGTGACGGTGGAGGAGTGCCGCCGCGTCCAGGCGGCGGCCGGGCGCGCGGGTCGGCAGGTCGGGGTGGACCACAACCTGGCGTTCATGCCGGCCTTCGTCAAGGCGGTCGACGCGGTCCGCGGCTGCCGCCTCGGCGCCGTGGAGCACATGTCCGTCATCTTCAACCTGCCGATGCCGGGGCTCGACGCGGGGCCGCACACGCACTGGATGTTCGCCGCCACCGGGAACCTGATGCTGGAGACGGGGGTCCACCCGGTCTCGACGGTCTGCCGCGTGCTCGGCGGGGTGGAGCGTGCCGCCACGGCCGTCTCCGGGGAGATGACGCTCCGCAACGGGACCCGGTTCTTCCGGTCCTGGCAGAGCGCCCTGGTCTGCGAGCGGGGCACGGCGCAGTGCCTCCTGGCCGTGGGCGCCGGGTTCTACAGCGCGTCCGTGCACCTGATCGGCGAGGACGGGGAGGCGGTGGCGGACCTCCGCCGAAACACCATCCTCGTCTCGGAGAAGCGACCGCACGTGCGGGCCGACGACCTGGTCGACGCGAGGACGAAGGCCCGGTCGCTCGCCTCCCAGGGCGCCCGGAACTTCCGGGCGTACGGCCTCGGGGCCGCGGGCCTGCGCCCGGCTTACTCGGTGCAGGTCGCGTCCGTGACGAACAGCCTGGCGAGTTTCTACGGCGCCCTGAGGGCCGGGCGCGCCCCCGAGGTGGGCGGGGCGGAGGGGACGGCCGTGATCGAGGCGTGTTACCTCATCATCGAGAGCGCCATGCGATTCGCCGACCAGGCGGGGGGGGGTCTTGTCGCACACCGATAACGTCCTGGTGATCGGGGGGGCCGGGTTCATCGGCAGGCGGCTCGTGGCGCGGCTCACCGACGGCGGCCACGCGGTCACGGTGGCGAGCCGCTCCGCGGGGGCGCGGCAGGGGGAGGACCCGCGCGTCGTCTACCGCACCGCGAACGTCGCCGACGCGGACCGGGTGTCGGGGCTGGCCGAAGGGATGACGGTCGTCTACGACCTGTCGATGGGCGCCCCCTCGCGCTGGGAGGATTACGAGCGCGAGGTCATCGGCGGCGCGGTGAACGTCGCCCGCGCCTGCCTCCGGCACGGCGTCCGCCGCCTGATCTACACGAGCACCATCTCGGCGATCGACCTGGGCGGCAAGGGGGCGGTCGACGAGACCTCCCCCAACGTCGGGAACTCGCCCAACCGCGGCATGTACGCGCGCGGCAAGGCCCTGGCCGAGCGGGCGCTCGTGGGGCTGCACGCGGCCGAGAGACTCCCGGTGGTGATCTTCCGCCCCGGCCTGGTGCTCGGGCCGGGGGGCAAGCTGGTCCACGGCGGCCTGGGCGAGCGGGCGTCGGACACCTGCGTCCTCGGGTGGGGGCCGGGCACGTACCCCCTCCCCTGCGTCCTGGTCGACGACGTGGCGCAGGCGCTCGTCAGCGCCAAGGACGCCCCGGGGGTCGAGGGGCTGACGTTCAACCTGGCGGGCGACGTCCGCCCGACCGCCGCCGAGTACGTCCAGGAACTCAGGCGGAGGGCGCTGCGCAACTTCCGGTTCTACCCGCGCCGGTTGTGGGCGATGCAAGGGGGCGAGCTCGCCCGCTGGGGCGTGAAGACGCTGGCCCGCAAGCCGAACGTCGTCCTGGAACCGCCCGGCGACATGAAGAGCCTGACGATGTCGGCGCCGCTCGACTGCTCGCTGGCGAAGCGCCTCCTCGGGTGGACGCCGTGCGCCGACCGCGAGGAGTTTTTTCGCCAGGCGATCGACCCCCACCTCAAACCGATCCCGGCGGGCGACCTGCGGCGGGAACCGGTCGCCTGACCGACCCCGCCCGTGACCCCTGGGCGGGGCGGCGCTGGACAGCGGCGGGGGTGGTACTATAGTGGGGTAGAGGGACGGACCGGGCCGACGCCCCGCCACGCGGAAGTCCTCCCTGGGAATGGGGTTTGCGTCGACCGGACCGTTCCCGTCCGGCGCCGGACGAGGCCAAGGGGACCGATCGACGCATCATGCAACCGACCACGGAACCCATGCCGGCCGCACCACCGCGAATCGGCGACCCCCGGCCGGGGTCGGTGCGCCTCTCGCGGTGGCTGGTCCCCGCCCTCGCCCTCTGGGCCCTCCTGGACGTCGCGGGGCGGTTGGGCCCCGTCGGCTGGCTCCACGTCCTCCCTGAACACGAGGCGACGCGGCGGCCGGGGCGGTTCCACCCGTTCATCCCGGGCCTCTCCCTGAGCGCCGACCCCTGGGTCGGCGAGACGGCCCTGACGGGGAACCTGGCCCCCACCGAGGCCCGCCCGCCCGCCCGGTTCGGGACCGACGGGCTCGGGTTCCGCCTGACGCCGGGCGTCCGCCCGAAGGATGACATCGGCCTGGTCCTCTACGGCGGTTCCTCGTTCGCCTACGGGGGCGGTCTGGCGGACGGGGAGACGTTCCCCGCCGCCCTCACCCGGGAGACCGGCCTGCGCGTCTACAACGGGGGCCACTTCTGGTGGGACCCGCTCACCCTCCGGTCACTCGACTGGCTGACCGGCCACCTCGGGGGGACGCGCCCCGCGGTCGTCATGCTCTACTGGGAGGACGCCGACCTCGACCCTCGGGCCCTGGAGCCGGGGGCCCGCCGCCCCGACCGGGTCGGCCAGAAGCTCCTGGGCCGGGACCGTTACCGCGACGCCCGCGACCTCACGGATTACGCCCGCCGCTACGCCGGCGCGGTCTGGGGCCTCTCGCCGGTCGAGGTGCTCTCGGTCCGGCTCTTCAAGGCGCTCGGCAACGACCGGGTCTTGCCGAACCGCTACAAGGCGGCGGTCGCGAGCCGGGGGCTGCCGGGGGGCCGTCGCATCCTCTTCCTCGAAGAGGAAGTCGTGCGGGTGCTCCGCCCGCCGGGCGACGACGTGGTGCGACGCCACGGCGACTATTACGAGGCGTACGCGCGGCACCTCGCGGCGCAAGGGGCGGGCCTCTACGTCATCCTGCTGCCCAACCGGTACACCCTGTACGGCCCCCTGGTCGATGGCGCCCGGGCGGCCCCGGCCGACCCCTACCTGGACCGCCTGGAGCGCGAGCTGACCCGGCGGGGCGTCGCCGTGATGAACGGGCTGTCCGTGCTCCGCCCCCTGGCGGCCGGCGACGTCGCCTCGGGGCGGCTCTCCTACTACCGCGAGGACCACCACTGGTCCCCCCTGGGCGTCGAGCGGATCGCCCGGGCCTTCGCGCGTTTCCTCGACCAGGACGGGAGTCGGGGCGAGCGGCCCCGCACCGGCAACCCCAACCCGGCCGGGACCCGGCGCACCGATGCTGTTCAATAGCCCGGTCTTCCTCTTCGTGTTCCTGCCGGTCACGTACCTCGTGTTCTGGTCGCTACGGGCCAAGACGGCCCGCTACGTCTGGCTCACGGTCACGGGCTACGTCTTCTACGGCTACTGGGACCCGAAGTTCTGCCTCCTGATGCTCTTCTCGACGCTCGTCAGCTACTCCGCCGGGCTCGGGTTCCTGCGCTGGGACCACGACCCCCGGGCGAGGAAGGCCCTCCTGGTCGTGCCGATCGCGGTCGACCTCGCCCTCCTGGGCGTCTTCAAGTACGCCGGCATGACGGTCGAGTCGATCAACTGGGCCTTCCGGTCGTGGGGGGGCCGGGCGCCGATCGAGCCGGTCAACATCATCCTGCCGATCGGGATCTCGTTCTACACGTTCCACACGATCACCTACATCGTGGACTCGTACCGCCGCCGGATCGAGCCGACCCGGAACTTCTTCGAGTTCGCCTGCTACGTGTCCCTCTTCTCGCAGCTCGTGGCCGGGCCGATCGTCCGCTTCTGCGAGCTTCAAGAGGACCTGGACGCCATCGACCGGCGGGACCGGCGGCAGTACGTCGACCTGGGCTGGTCGTTCTTCGCGGTCGGCCTGATCCAGAAGATGCTGATCGCCGACACGATCGCCGCGGTCATCGACCCCGCCTTCAAGGACGCCCCCGCGCTGTCGACCGCGGGGGCCTGGCTGTGCATGCTCGGGTACACGTATCAGCTCTATTTCGACTTCGCCGGCTACAGCAACATGGCCGTCGGGCTCGGGTACTTGTTCGGCATGCACATCCCGCAGAACTTCAACTCGCCGTACCGGGCGCTGAACCCGGCCGACTTCTGGCGGCGCTGGCACATCTCGCTCTCCCGGTGCCTCCGCGACTACCTGTACATCCCGCTCGGCGGCAACCGCGGCACGGCGGCGGAGACCTACCGCAACCTGATGGTCACGATGCTGCTCGGCGGGTTGTGGCACGGGGCCTCGTGGACGTTCGTGGTCTGGGGCGGCTACCACGGGCTCCTGTTGAGCCTCTACCGCCGCTGGCCCCGGCTCTGGGACGGCCGCCCCGCCTGGGCCCAGCGGTTTTTTACGTTCCTCCTGGTCGTCTTCGGGTGGACGTTCTTCCGCGCGGCGACCTGGCCCGACGCGATGACCCTGTTCGACCGGATGCTGGTCCCGCACGGGGGGCCCTTGCCGACGGGGACGCCGCTGCTGGCCCTGATGCTGGCCGTCGCCGGGGCGGTGGCGCACCTCGGCCCGAACACCTTCCAGATGCGGCACGAGTGGCGGCCCGCGGAGGCGGCCGCGATCACCGCCCTGGTCGTCCTGTGCCTGGCCGGGATGTACGGGGGTCAGGTCTCGCCGTTCCTCTACTTCCAGTTCTGACGGCGGCGGGGTCAGGCCGCCTCTCCCGGGAAGTGGACTTGGGGGGATGCGTGTCCGGGGGCTAGACTCGAAGGGGGGCGACGACGACGGCGGTCGGATGCCGGTCGGGTCGTCCCGGGGGCGCCGCGACGGGACACGGTCCGACCCGACCCGGGACCGGGCCGGGGGGTGGAGGCGAGCCGCGATGAAACTGGTCGAGGCGTTGAAGATCGTGCGGGCCGAGGGGGGCGTCGGGGGGAAACCCTTCTCGGTCGCGCTCGTCTGCGGCTGCATGGGCGGGCACCTCCAGACGTTCCTGGCGGCCCACCTGAGGGTGCTCGACCCCGGCCGCGCCGTCGACGTCCGGACCGGCCTGTACGGCGACTGCCTGGGCAACCTGGAGCGGCTCCGGGCGGAACCCGCGGACGCCGGGGCCCTGGTACTGGAATGGCCCGACCTCGACCCCCGGCTCGGCCTCCGCGCCCTCGGCGGCTGGCGGCCCTCCGACCTGCCCGACATCCTGGCGACCGCCCGGGCGCGGCTCGCCCGGTTCCGGGACGTCATCGAGGCCGTCGCCGGGCTCGTCCCGATGGCGGTCTGCCCGCCCACGCTCCCCCTGCCGCCGCTCTCCTACACGCCCGGCTGGCAGGCGGGCCCGTTCGACGTTGACCTGGCGGCGGCCCTCGGCGAGTTCACCGCCCGGGTCGCCGGCCTGCCGGGCGTCCGGGTCGCGAGCCGGCAGCGGCTCGACCTGGTGTCGCCCCCTCACGAGCGGCTGGACGTCCGGTCCGAGCTGATGGCCGGCTTCCCCTACAAGGTCGCCCACGCCTCGGCCCTCGGCGGGGCGATGGCCCGCCTGGTCCGGCCGCCCCAGCCCAAGAAGGGGCTGATCACCGACCTGGACGACACCGTCTGGCGGGGGCTCGTCGGGGAGGTGGGGGCGGCGGGGGTCTCCTGGCACCTGGACCAACACAGCCACGCCCACGGGATTTACCAGCAGGTGCTCGCCTCGCTCGCCGCCGCGGGGACGCTCGTCGCCGCGGCGAGCAAGAACGACCCGGCCGCCGTCGAGGAGGCGTTCGCCCGCGAGGACCTGATCCTGGCCGCCCCCGGCGTCTTCCCGAGGGAGGTCCACTGGAACCCGAAGTCGGAGTCGGTCGGGCGCATCCTCCGCGCCTGGAACGTCGGGGCGGACAGCGTGGTCTTCGTCGACGACAGCCCGATGGAGCTGGCCGAGGTCAAGGCCGCCTTCCCCGAGATCGAGTGCCTCCTCTTCCCGACCAGGGACGAGGGGGGGGTCTACGACCTGACCGTCCGGCTCCGCGACCTCTTCGGCAAGGGGTCGGTCTCCCGGGAGGACGCCATCCGCCTGGAAAGCCTCCGCCGGGCCGCCGGGCGGGACGCCGACGGCGAAGGGCCCGGCGGCGCGGACCCGGACCGCTTCCTGGAACAGGCCGGGGCGGCCTTGACCCTGAATTTCTCCAAGGCCCACGCCGACCCCCGCGCCCTGGAGCTGGTCAACAAGACGAACCAGTTCAACCTCAACGGCCGGCGGTACACGGACGGGGAGTGGGCGGCCCGCCTCAGGGACCCCGCGACCTTCCTGCTCCGGGTCGCCTACGAGGACAAGTTCGGCCCGCTCGGCACGATCGCCGTCGTGAGCGGCCGCGCCGGCGGCCCGGAGGTCGTCATCGACACCTGGGTGATGAGCTGCCGGGCCTTCTCCCGGCGGATCGAGCACCGCTGCCTGGCCGCGGTCTTCGAGGGGTTCGGGGCCGGGGCGGTCGTCCTCGACTACCAGGCCACCCCCAGGAACGGACCGCTCCTGGAATTCCTCTCGGCCTTCATGAACCCCGGGCACGACCGCCGGCTCGCCGGGGAAGACTTCGAACGCCAATGCCCGCCGTTATTCCACCGCGTGAAAAAGGTGACGGATGAGTGACGTCAGAGAACACCTGATCGACTGCTTCGCCGCGGTCTTCCCGGACCTGGCCGCCGGGGAGATCCCGCACGCCTCGGTGGCCTCCGTCGGCTCCTGGGACTCGCTGGCCACCGTCACCCTGATGGGCGTCCTGGAGGAGGAGTTCGGGGTCCAGGTCAGCCCGGACGACCTGCCGCAGCTCGCGTCCTTCGACCTGACGCTGGACTACGTGAAGGAGAAGCTAGGATGAGGGCCGGGGCGAGGGTGTTCACCCCCGACGAGCTGGCGGTCGGCATGACGGCCGAATTCGACCGGGACGTCACCGAGGCGGACGTGCTCGGTTTCGCCGAGAACTCCGGCGACCTGAACCCGCTGCACGTCGACCCCGGGTACGCCCTCGGGAGCAACTACCGGGGGCGGATCGCCCACGGCGCGTTCCAGGTCGGGCTGGCCTCGGCGTTGATCGGGATGCACCTGCCGGGGCGGAACGTCCTGCTCGGCTCGGTCAACGCGCGGTTCCCGTCCCCGCTCTACTACCCCTGCCGGGTCAACGTGCGCGGCGAGATCAGCTCCTGGAACCGGGAGGGGCTCGGGGGTCAACTCAAGGTCGTCGTCCGCGAGGCGACGACCCGGGTGCCGACCGCCGAGGTGACGATGGGCTTCACCCTGCACGGGGACCGGGCCGGGGCCGCGCCCGCCCCGGCGCCCCGGGCCCCGTCGGCCCGTTCCGCCGCGGCCGACCGGCGGACCGTGCTGGTGACCGGGGCGTCCGGGGGGCTCGGCGCGGAGATCGCCGCCGACCTGGCGCGGGACTTCTCGGTCCTCGGCCTGGCGCACCGCCGGCCCCTGGACGACCGCCTGGCGGCCCTGCCGGGGGTCCGGGAGGTGCGGGCCGACCTGGCGTCGCCCGGCTGGGCGGAGGCGGTCGCGGCCGCGCTGGGCGGCGGGCCGCTCTTCGGGGTCGTCCACGCCGCATGGCCGGGCATGCCCCGGGGCGGCCTCCTGCAGGTCCAGGACGACGTCCTCGACCTGCAACTGGCCTTCGGGACCACGCACGCGGTCCGCCTGGCCCGCGTCCTCTTCGCGCACGCCGACCCCGACGCGGGGGGGCGGTTCGTCGCCCTCGGGTCGATCGCCGGCGCCCGCAAGCCGGTGATCACCCTGGCGGCCTACTCCCTGGGCAAGGCGGCGCTGGAGATGACGGTCGGCCTGCTCGCCCCCGAGATGGCCCGCAAGAAGGTCACGGTCAACGCCGTCTGCCCGGCGTTCGTCCCGGTCGGGATGAACAAGCAGTCCGACGAGCGGGCGGTGAAGGCGGAGGCGGCCCGCGTCCCCCTGGGGCGGACCTGCACCCCCGGGGACGTGTCCGGGGCGGTGCGCTACCTGTTCTCGGAGGGGGCGGCCTTCGTCTCCGGCCAGGTCATCGGCCTCTCCGGCGGCCAGCTCTGACCCGGGTCGGCCGTCCCCCGGTCACAGGTTGATCGGCCCGTCCCCGTCCGCGCGGTCGAAGTGGAACCCCCGTCGCGCCTCCTGCCAGGGGCTGAGCCGCGCGGCGAGGGGCTTGGACATCGCGAACGCGAAGTTCGACGGCCCCTCCAGGTACCCCGAGCCCCTCGCGGCGGCGTTCCAGGCGGGGTGGGTCTGGTTGGTGACGATCAGGTCGACGCCCCGGCGGGCGAGGAAGTCGGTGGCGGCGGCGACGACCGCGGGGGCGTCCTCGGGCGCGGCGAAGCCGTCGACGAGGCTGCCGACCCGCAGGTCGCCGAAATGCCGGGAACCGGACATCTGCGTATCGTACAACGCCGCCCAACCGACCGGCCGGCCGCCCCGGGTCACCTTCAGGGCGAGCGGCTCCTTGAAGTAACGCCCGTCGAAGACCGACCGGAGCGAGTCGTGGTCCCGGGTCCCGGCCAGCGTATAGCGGCCCTTGCAGGCGTCCCAGACCTCGTCGGCCCAGTCCCCCAGGGCGCCGACCGGCTCGGCCCGGCAGTCCCCGCCGCGGGGGGCACCGCGGGAGGCCCAGAGCTGAGCCAGCCGCACCCCGGCCCAGCCGGCCCCGGTCCGGGCGAGCAGGTCGGCGGCGAGTCGGCGTTTCCGGTCCCGCCTCAGCAACGGCATGCCCCGCAGGAACCGCGACGGCCGGACCACCCGGAACAGGAAGGGGACGGGGAACAGGGGCCAGCCCATCCCCTTGAGGAGCCGGGGGTAGGCTTCCCCCTCGCCCCCCATCCCGAGCGCGTACAGGAGGGGCTGCCGCTTCAGGGCGTCCGCGACGATCTGGACGCCGACGAAACGGAATTGCGGGTCGACGATCCCCTCGGAGAGCGGCAACTGGAGGCTGCCCACCGGGAGGACCTGACCGTCGACCCAGAAGTCCTGCGTCCTGAGGACGTACCCCCCCCGGACCTCGTCGCCGTCGGCGGCCAGGAACATCTCCGTGTAGGTCCGCCGCCCCCCGCCAGGGGGGAGCCAGGCCGGGACGTGACTCTCCGGGAACCGGAAGGCCGACGGGCCCCCGTGCGACGAGATCCGGCGGTTGAACCGCCCGACGGCGGGTTCCCACTCCTGCGTGTACGGCCGGAAGGCGGTGCTCACTGGTGCCTCACCCGCGCCCGACCCGGGCCTTGTGCATCAGCCAGCGCATTTCCAGGCGGTTGCGTTCGACGGCGGTCAACTCGTGGTGCCCGCGGGTCCGGATCAGGAAGTCCAGGAGGGTGCGGACCGGGACGAACCACCCGTTCATCCCGGCGAGCCGGCGCATCTGGCGCTCGAACCGGGGCTCCAGCTCCCCCCCCGGGAGGAAGCCGCAGGCGAAGTGCGTGTACATGACGCACGCCCCCCCCTCGGCCGCGAGCCGGTCCTGGTTCGCCTCGGCGGTCGTCGCGACGAACTGGTCGACGAGCATCCCGTTCGACGCCGCGTACCAGTAGTTGACGTGCGGCCGCCTGGGGTCGTGGTACGGCATGACCGGGCAGGCCTTCAGGGTGTTGATGTCGGGGAAGACGAAGTTCCGGACGTACTTGACGTGCTCCCGGCAGACGTCCCCCCAGAAGTACTCGTCCCCCTCGACGTGGCCGCGGATCCGACCCTTGTAATGCCGCGCCGCGTAGAGGGAGTAGAGCACCCGCTGGACGCCGCTGAGGCGGGCGGGCCCGAAATACATCCCCTCGGCGTTGCCCATGTGGGTGGCGTACGTGACCGGCTCGGGGCCGAACAGCTCCCGGAAGCGGGCGACCCCCCGGACCGTCTCCCCCCGCGGGGAGCTGCGGCTGGCGACCCCGTGGAGCCCGATCTCGAACCCGCGGGCCTGCAACCCGAGGACCCATTCGAGGTATTCCGGGTCCTCGCAGGTCGACCCGTCGTCGTCCGCCCCGGCCGTGCCCCCGGCGCGTAGCGGCCAGACCGACTTGGTGGTCCGGAACCCGAGGTCGCCCAGGAAGTCGTAGACGGGCTTGACGTTCTCCACGGTGGCCCGGTCGGTGTCGTCGAAAACGGTGAAGGCGAAGTCCTTCCCGTCCGGCCACCGGATTCGACCCGCTCCGTCGCCCATCGGGCGGACCTCCGGGGTAAGGCGTTCCAGAAGACGGGGCCGAAAACCCGCAACGAATGACGACATTTCAATCTTACGGCGTGCGGCACCGGGCGGGGGGATTATAAGACCGCCGCGGGGTCCGTGTCCACCGCCGGCGAATCAACGCACCCCCCGGCGGCCCCGGTTGAGTGGGGCCCCCGGAGCCCTTATGATGCCGGTAGGACCCGCACGAACGCCGGGTCGGCCCCCGGCAGGAACCCCGACGATGCGGACACCCCCGGCCCCCCCCCCGCCCCCGCGAACGGCCCGGTTCGCCGCGGGCCTCGCCTTCGCCCTCGGGCTGGCCGCGCTCCTCGGCGCCGGGCCGCCCCGGGCCGGCCGCCCGGTGCCGTCGCTGGCGCGGTGGGAGTCCAACCTCCGGGGCCACAACACGGACCGGTCGTTCCGGGTCAAGGGGCCCGAGGCCTACGCGGCCGCCTTCGGCCCGTCCTCCCCCCTGGGCTATATGGGCGGCGACAACCATTACGACCCGATCCGGGTCTTCTACGAGGGCCTCGACTACGCCCGGGCGCGGCGGGCCGCGGGCGACCGGTCGTGGGACGCCGCGCCGTTCGCGGCCGCGGTCGCGGCCGCGGTCCGCCAGTACCGCGACCTCTACCTCGTCCCGAACGCCTGCCGGGCCACGGGGTACTTCGCCTACAACGCGGGCCTGACCCGCCACTACGTCGAGACGGGCGACCCGGCCAGCCGGGACGCGGCCCTGCTCATGAGCACCTCCTCCGCCTGTTCCGACGACGCCTCCCCGCTGGCGATGTTCACCTCCTTCGAGGTGAGCCGCGAGGTCGCCTTCTCGATCCTGATGCGGCTCGACGCCGAGGACCTCGGCCAGGCGCACCGGGGGAGGACCGACCAGTTCGCCGCCCTGGCCATGGGGCACATCGACCAGTGGACCGCGGCACGCCGCCCGCCCTGCCTGCACGTCCGGCCGTTCATGGTCGGCCTGACGCTGGAGGCGCTGATCGCCTACCACGACCGCTACCGGGACCCGGCGATCCCGCCCAAGGTCAAGCAGGCGCTCGACTGGTTGCGGGCGCACGCCTGGGACCCCGGGCACGGGGGGACCCCGGGGACCGGGACGTTCGTCCTCACCGACATCGACGTCAACCGGCTCGACCCGGTCGCCTGCGCCGGGCACGGCTACAGCGCCGACCCCTACGAGCAGCGCATCCCCGCCCCCGACCTGAGCCTCTTGATCGCCCCGGCCTACGCCTGGTACTACCAGTATTCGGGCGACCCGACCTACCGGGCCTGGGCCGACGAGGCGTGGGCGGGCTCGTCGGGGGTCGCGTCCGCCCCCCTCAGTCAGAAGGTGTACAACCAGTCGTTCCGCTGGTCGTGGAAGTACCTGGAATGGCGGTCCCGGGGGAACACCCCCTGGCCGGCCGCCGTGGCCCTCACCCTGTCGGCGCCGGACCCGCCGGCCGGCCGGGCCAACGCCCCCGGCGCCCCGTTCCGGGTCGCCTTCGCCGGCCCGCGGCGGTCGACCCGGGGCCCGGCCGTCGTGACCCCTTCGGACGGGGGCAAGGGGGGGACGTTCTTCCCGACCTCGCTGCGGCTGACGGCCGACGAGCCGTGGGCGATCTTCCGGTACCGGCCCGCGGCGGGCGCCTCGGGCCCCTTGACGATCTCCGTGACGAACGCGGCGAAGCTCGCCGACCCGCCGCCGGTGACCTACACGGCCCGGGGGTCGGCGCCCCGGGCTACGGGTTACACCGTGACGGGCCCGCGGTCGGTGCACGTCGGGCGGCCGGCTGCGTTCACCGTGGCCCTGGCCCCCGAGGGGGCGGCCCCGCCGGAGGCCGCCGACCCCGACGGGGGACTGGTCGCCGTCGACCTGACCGACCCGGCCGACCGCGGGGCGTTCCTGCCGAACGTGGGCCCGGGCGCGGGCCGGGTCTGGTTCTCGGCCGACCGGCCGTCGATGACCTTCACGCACACGCCCAGGGCCGCCGGAGAGGTGACGGTCCGGTTCCGGAACGCGGCGGGACTGGCGGACCCGCCGGAACTGAAATTCACGGCCGCGCCGATGAGGGCCGACCGTTCCTACCGCCCCCGGCCCGGCGACCGCGCCGTCCTGCTCGCGCCGGCCGGTCCCGACCTGACCCCCGCCCTGGGCGACCTGGCCGCGTACCGGGCCCACGCGGCGTCGGCCTCCGCGGCGGACGGCCGCTCCCGTCTGGAGGCGCTGCGGGCCGCCGGCAAGTTCGACCTCGCCCCCGGCGGGTCCGGCGTCGAGGTACTCCGCCTCCTCCGGGCCGCCCCGGGCGACACGGCCGTCGAGGTCCGCTTCACCGACGGGCCGTTGCAAGGGCGGGTGGCCCTGGTCCCGGCCCCCTACGTGACCCGGCCCGCGGCCGACCCGCCCCCGGGCGGCTGACCGGGCGCGTGTCGGCGGCGGGGGACGGCCCCGGCGGACCGCGCAGGGTCGATTCGTTTGTTAAACTGCGAAGTCTGGCACGCCGGGTGGCCGGGTCAGAGCGGAGCGATGCCCCGGTCTTCAG
>JAABUQ010009026.1_pt1 | contig 13689 bp, 12 predicted proteins | sample 5560001 | NCBI WGS metagenome assembly JAABUQ01 (sample SAMN10711888, study PRJNA513371) | rock metagenome | isolation source: Antarctica rocks | place: Antarctica: Victoria Land, Finger Mt nord | collected 2015-12-18
TAGCGACAGAGATTTTCTCCACGACGATACGAAACTCATAGCTCATAATCAACTTTTCCCGCTCCCTTTGAACAGGAACAGCATATCATAAAAGAAGTATAGCACAATAATTATTTACGCTTTCAGTGCCGCACCCCAGCCCTGTGAGATGTCATAGAATTGCTCTTGCACCCCTAGACAGCCCTGTCGCTTTTCTTCGTAGAACTTGCGATCATTGCACAACTTAAGCAGTGCGTCAGTGTACCCCTTGATATCGTTGGGCGGAACTTCTACGACCGCATCCTTTACATAGGACAAGGCCGGGCATACGGCTGACGTAATTACAGGGCGGCCCGAGAGAGCAGCTTCGACCACAACTTGGTTGAACCCCTCCACAAAGTCTGTCCTTGTCGGCACGATAACAGCGTGTGCCCGGTTGAAAATCTCACGCATTTGCGACTTGTGACAATGGCCGTGACACACGAAGAAGGAATCGAACCTAGCTTGTCTGGCGGCGAGACGCAAAGGCCCTAGCGCCGATCCTTCTCCACAAAGGTCGAATTGAACATCCTGCCTACCCTCGATCGATATGCACTTGGCAATTTCCAAAAGGTCGAAAACGCCCTTATCTCGCTCGATTCGGCCTGCAAATAGAACCCGAAATGGCAAGCGCTTGTTATCTGGCTCAGCCATGTCTGTGAACTCCTTTCGACGGTAGGTGGGTAGGAACTTCACAAGTGGCTGGTGCTGGCCTGATGTGAGCTGGGTCACCTGTTCAGATATATCATCCGATGCTGTCAATATGGCAGTACAGCCGCTCATAAACAAGCTACAGCCAAGTCTTAAAATTAACCTCTCTGCAATACTTTGAGGGGAGTACTTGCGCCACAGAACACAGTGTAGTGTCGGTATCACTTGCACCCCTAACCAAGGAAATAGGGACAAGACAAACCAATGTGTTGTTCCACTAGCTATTACCACAATGTCAGCTTTGAAACGGACTGCAGATGCGATTAATCGGAACCCGTACCACAACTGACTCATATGATATAGAATACCTGACGCACTGCATAAAGGAAGTGGACGGTGTTCAATTGTAAAGCGGTCATCACGTAGGAATTCCTTCTTTCCATATGATGAGATTACGTAGCCTTCTGCATCCAAGGCGCAGCACACTTCATAGAACTGACCCGAATAGGTGACTGACACCTGCGAGGGATCATCTTGCCTATTAATCCAATGATTGTAAGTTCCAATCACATCTCCAGGACCTGCTGCATATAGGATTCTAAGCGGCTTAGTTATCAAATTAAGCATAGTTGATCAAGAAATGGAAGACTTTAAAACAGTCAGTAATTAAACACTAAAAAACTGCAATAGATTTCGCAGGAGTTGCAAGGAGATTGAGACTATCTCTAATCCCCAATCGCTTATTTCACTTGCGTCACCCGCCAACTAAGTTTCATGTTGACCCAGAAATTCCAGATGGTTGCAACCGCGATCGCAATCAGTGCTATATAGCGGTTAGGTATGACGAAATTGAAAACCAAATTCAACACCAGCCCAGCGAGGCAAATAACGTTGAATTTCAAGCACCGCTTGCAGCGCTGACGCCATTACAGAACAGAGTTCGCTGCTTTAGTAAACAACCGTTCCGCACTTTTTTTAGAGGAAAGGAGACAGGGAGATGTAGAAAATCTCTCGTTTATTGTCTTTCTTGAGCCAAGGAACGCCTTACTACCGATGAGCGAAGGCCCATCAACTTATTGGTCTCTGTCCCTTTCAGTACAACCCCTGATATGCCCCCACAAGCAAGCGCAAAAATCGGGTTAATCATGGCATTCAAAACACAATCCAGCATGTACAAAGTTAAAGCCACTGCCAGCACAGCTGCTGGTGCTAATTTAGGGTGAGACCACGAACTGCTTGGATAACGTAGCCAGAAAAAGCTCACAGGTAGTAGCAATGATGCTGTTAAACTGCTCAGGTCAACTATACCGTTGGTGCCCAACGCGATCATCCACAAACTGTCGGTGACCGAAATATCCTTGCCGAACTCGTTGTATACACGGCTTCTTCCAAACCCCCCCCACCCAAAAACTATCTTCTGCCGCGCTCTCTCTCCGAGAATCAATTCATTATCAAATCTAAACTGTACAGATCCAATCCGCTCTGCATTAAACACTTGAGACATATAGGAAACAATCTGAGTGCCAGGAAAGTTTCCAGATGCCCCCAAGTATAGGTAAGACGATATACTCACGATTAGAAGCAACAACGGAAAAGCAGTGCGAAACCACTTGGCAATAAATAGGATGGCGAGCCCGAATATCAGCAAGATATACGCACCAGTGGCTTTACACAACACAAATGTGAGCAGTAACACAACCACAAGCCAACTGATTGGAATGCCCCAGAGTTGCTTAATGACTTTAGTTTGCCATAGCCAAATCCCTATTAGCGTTGCTGTCATCATCCACACGCCCACCATAAGGCCATCTTGCATGAACACCGACGGCCTATAACCTCCATAGCGAATCGCTTGGGCCAAATTAAGATGGGGATTGAAGCCATAAAACATCTGGTGCAATTGCGGACTTATGCGGACTTCGTACAAGCATAAAGGAACATAGATCAACCCGCCAACGAAGATGCCAATCGCCAACTGGCGCAGCCCAGTCAGGTTATTAAGATATATGCGACCCAAAAAATATGGCGCTCCCCATGTCACAGTTTGCCCAAGAGTAGCTGAAAAACCATCGTACAAGCCCAGGTCATTAGTGATTGATGAAGCAAACGGGCATAGGCACCAGATCAACATTGGCAGATCAAGCCAACCGGGTCGAAACAAACTGAATCGTCCAACATCGTAGATGATAGTAGCTAGCAAAATACCATAGCAAGTTGCCGACATCTTGGTATAAGCTGGGATGCCTGGCAATTTATATTCTGCTAGTGGCAGGAATAGCCATGCTACGATGAAACTTATAATGAGCGCTCGCTGAGCTGGCAGTCGCATAAAAATGTAGAGAACTACGGGAATCCAGCCAAACATTACAAGGGGTACTAAAGGACTCATAAGCTTCCTAACCTTTGCTAAATTGCTACCTGTTCCTCAGGTAGTTCCGTGTATTAACCAAGACAGAAGGAATTAACTGCTTTAGCATAGTTCTGAATGTAATACCTGGGAGATTTTCTTTCATTAATTTATCTTCCGCTCGAGCCTGGAATATGGTCGAATGAGTATTAAAAGTCTCTTCAACTGGTCGTCCATTGCTATAGTAGTAAAGCGCCAATGACTTGCGTGTTTGTCTTTCTGGACAAGTCAATGGTTCAGGATGTCCGTGATATGAAAAATCAGTAGTATTGAAGATGACGCATCGGTTAAAAATTGGCAGTATTTTTTTCTCGCATTGAGTCATATCTTTGTCCCAAAATTCTAGATGACCTCCATATTCTTCCTGCCAATCTTTATTGAGGTATAGTAAAAAATTTAATCGGCGATCAAGGCGCAGTTTGCTATGTCGATTAAAATCTACATGCATTTTCAAGTACCCACCTTTTTCTATCTGATGAAGACCGCCGCCTACAAAGTGGGAGTCAGGTATAATTCCGTCAATACCTGTCAGACTCTCTAAAAAGTTAATAAAGATTGAAGAATTAAATTGATATAGGAGAGGTCGTGTCGTGTCTCCCATTTGTGATTCATGGTTAGACGCCAGCTTCTTTTCAGTAAATCCATCAAACTTTTGCCAGTCATTGGAATTTACTTTTGGAAACTCAGTAAGTATATTTTCTACTATAAATTCTGGCAAGAAATTATCAATTACAACATGGGGAAATGGTTGGGCTTGAGAGTAATTTTTATGATGTTCAACAGCCAATTTATTTAAGTAATTTGGATTAAGATAAAACATTGATGTCGAATTCATATAGTCCTCGAAAAGGTTTAAAAAATCAGAAGTAAGCTAATTAAGCAGCAAAAGAGTGCGTAGAGAAAATTTCAAAAGATTGACTATAGCATTTTGCTTTTTAGCGGCTGTTTTTGAGATTTTACTGATTTGTACTTATCGTATTTCTACTACTTAGGTTGAGATTCACTAACTTATATACATAAGATAACTAGAATGACAATAAATTGAAAATAAAAAATGGCAAAACTTTAAGATAATTTTATTTATTCAGCTCTAACTTTAATAAAATTTTATAAGCGTCATTGCAATTTGTCTTTTCAAGGAAGCGAAGCGCTGTCTAGGGTTAACCATTATTCCTAGGAATAACGGGCGAGGCACAAGCAGAAAGCATAGCAAAACCTGGTCAAATTCTTGCTAAAAACAACTAAGGAAATACTCAACAAATTGCCTGACAAGCTGCCATCAATCTGGTTTAAAGTAAGCGCCTCGTATCCTCTATGCTTTGCGAGCATCAGGATGGCAGCCAAGCCCCACAAAACATCTAGTCCTTTCCAATGAATACTTACCTTATTAGTATTGTTTATCATAGAATTTTAGACATATCCAAAAAGAAGTCACAGTGTTACTAGCGGTCGGTTTATAGCAGTGTGTAATGCCGCCTCGAAGCGTTCGGTGGCATCGTCCCATGTGTATTGAGTAGCTGTGGCATAGGCGGCATCAGACATTGTCTGCCACTCGGCTTCGGGGAGAGTGAGTGTATGAACTAATTGGTTGGCAAGTGCTGTGGAATCACCAACAGGCACAAGATAACCATTAACCCCATCCTTAATGATACCCAGAGGGCCACCAACTCGAGTCGATACCACAGGACAGCGACAGGCCATCGCTTCCAATGGTGGTAAGTGAAATCCTTCGCTCCAACTACCGCACAACCAGACATCACAACTGGCGTAAATGTCCTTGATTTTTTTTTGTGCAGGCTGTTGAATGTATTCGGTGCCCGCTGGTAGTGGCAAATCCGCTGAGGGAGCGCACGTTCCAAAAGCAATTAAACGCAGTCTCGGAAGCTTTTGGGCAGCTAAGGAGAAAGCTTTTAAACTAACATCGCACCCTTTCCAGTAAGCTGTACCATACATCATGCCAACAGTAGGAATAGCTTGTTTTCTGCGAACTGGTGCGTAGAACTGCTCAGTATCCACACTATTGAGAACTAGTGAGACATTGCTATCACCATACTGAGTTTGAGCCAGCTCAACCAACCACTTGGAAATAGTGATTTTGTGCAGAGGCATTGACCACGTCGCTTCTACCTTTTCTTTAGGCAGGTAATCAAATACCTCATGATGTTGGATGAAGTAAGCTTTTGCTCCTTTTGCCTCACATAGATTCGCTACCCACTCAGCAGTCTCCCACCAGGTTGCAACAACTACGTCGGCATCAGGTATGTCAGAATCTGTAACTGGACGCCAGCGCTCCAGCAATCGGCGTGGAACATCTACATTGTCGAAGTGCGACGTATTATTCTTTGCAGCGGAAAGCCATCCTCGGCCCTGTAGCATAGACTGCACCCGCAGGCGCAGACTTGGCAGTCTTTTGGGCGGAGAGATGATAAATACCTCATGATTACGTACTTTCAAATGCTTTGCATAAGTTGCAATCACGCGATCACCTCCGGCAAGAGTGAACCCACTACCCATGACAAACGTAATCTTCATATGGAAATACTCATCCAACAATTAATTACACCAATGAGACAAGCCTTTGTTTCAGCCACCGCCAATAAGAACCGGCAAGTGATTGCCCAAATATAATCCGTATTTTTTTGACAATTCCGACTGGCGATTGTCCATAATAAATTGCTTTGGTCGGATTTGGCTCATCGTCAGAAAATCCCGCATTCATAAAGCGTTTAATATCTTTGCGAGCAAGATATTTGTCACGTGTCTTTTTCAAACGCTCTTCGTAAGTATTTGTGTGAAATACCGTCCAGGTTGGATCTTCAACCTTGCATAACGTGTACAATTTGTTCCGTTGTATGTACTGCTCGAATGCGACTTCAACCAAAAACCTGCCTTGACCTGTTGCTTCAGCTGGATTCTCTCCCTTGAATCCAGCAGTAATGTAGTAATCGGCAAATTCATTTACAGCCGCCATGAATGTATTCCGCTTCATCAAAACAAAGTTAAGGCTACATTTGTGACTAAAGTACCATCCAGGCCAAGCATCATGATGTTTCGACGGTAGATTAAACGAGCCACCAACTGCAAAAACATCATCACGCTCAAGATAACTGATAGATTTCTCTAACCAGTTGTTGTGGCCTTCTCTATACGGTAGAGTATCAATCTTAAAACACAGCAAGTAAGGCTTACTAGCAATCGCTCCTGCTGTATATTCTTGGATGTAACAAGTATCCTTACTATTATCTTGATGGTTTGGCTGAATAAATTGTAATTTGTCAATTAGACCTTCTTGATACAACTCCCAATAAGTTTTCTGAGTACTGACGTCACTCCCACCGTCAACAACCACAACTTCGCCTGGTTTACCACCCAGAAAGCGAAACCAATCGAGAAGAATATCTTTATAGACCAATCCATTGCCAAAGTTAGCTGCTACCATTGATATTTCGTTTAGCTTAATAAGTTGCTCATTCATAATTTACTAACTCGACCTTAGTAGAAATTCGTAATCTCAGACTTTGCAGCATCAATGATTAGAAAATAGAGCAAGTGCATTGATTTTTTCCTTTACTGAATTAGCCCATTGATAGGGAAACCAAACCCCAAAACGAATCGGACTGTAAGCACAATTGTAAGTAACGCCATAAGTAGTGCGGTAGCCTTAATGTCCTGCATCAAACCACTCAATCCTTCACGCCAAAGACCATAGTTTATTGCCCCGTAGTAGCAAAAATCATTAAGCGCAACTGCGATAACAGCTCCTACGATACCCATGAGGAAAAATCCCAGCAGTAACCCAATCAAAGTGAAAATAAATCTGAGAAGTTGAGCTAAGGCTGGATATTGAAGCTTCCCAATAGCAAAAAGGGACGGCTCAATCGTATTGCACAGCATGCGAGGCCAAATGCCCAAGGCGAGGAGTGGCAGCATCCAGGTGGCCTGAATGTACCTCTTGTCATACAACACCAAAATTAGGATATCTCCAAAGCTAACTAGCACTGATAAGCCGAATGCCAATGTGATCAAGATAGGTTTGCGGTTCTTCAAAATCTTGGCGCGAACTGTTTCACGAGGAAGTTCAGCAAGCTTTGAAACCGCCGGAAAAATTACCTTACTGCTGAGCGCCAAAGTAATTTGGCGTGGCATGTCAGAAAGCGTGAAAGCAATGCCATAAACACCTAACATCTCGAATGAGAGCAATTTGCCTAAAATGAGTCGATCAATTTGCTCAGCCAGAAATGTTATGGCCGTTGACACAAAGATCCACCCACCGAAAGAAAATAGAGCGTTGACCGCATCTCGATCCCAGGCAAAATGGTTAGGCGGTCCGGGAATTAATCGATGGCTCCATACCAGCCGAATTAAATCTGACACAAGGCTTCCAACGATGAGTGCCCAAATGCTTGGACTGAACCAAGCCCAGACAATCACAACAGTAAAGGAGATCACCTGTCCACCTAACTCAAAAATTGCCAACTGACGGAGAGCCATATGGCGGTTGAGCGTGAACAGGGCAGTGGAATTGAAACCAGAAATGATCGTGCTTATACCCACCACCGGGGTCAACCACAGGAACTGGGGCTCTCTGTAGAAGTTAGCAACTGGCCAGGCAATCAAAAAGCAACAAAACCATAGACCAAAGGCTCGAATGATCTGCAAGGTCCAGGCGGTATTGAGAAAAGCTGGGTCATCCCCACGCTTATTTTGGATGATACTTGAACCAACACCAATGTCTGAAAACAGGTGCAAACCTGTTATGAAAACGTTGACCAAGGCTATGAGGCCGAACAATTCTGGGAAGAGCAAGCGAGTCAAGATGACGTTACTGCCTAATCGCAGCAACTGACTCGCTCCATAGGCAGCGATAGTCCAGACTGTCCCACGGATGGCAAGCTTTTTCAGTGAGACCATGGACTTCTTGAGAAGAAAAGCTCGGGGGTGGAGAGACTAAATCGACGTTTATGCATCGCTGGCTCGTAGTGATATGAATTCAGCCGATCTGTTTTAACTTTTCTACTGGCAACTACAGTGCTGGACACCTCACTGCCATTGCTGAGTCAGTATCTTAGCTAGGTGAATATTACCTTATCCTACCTTGAAGCTTCAGAATTTTTACATTAAAGAAGTGTAAGAAAGTTGTAAGATTGCGTAAGTTTTGCAGGAGTAGTTTTAAACTGCTTGCCTTGCTTATAAACGTAAACACTTCAGATTAAAGATGAATTGCTAGACAGATGATTTTTCAAGTTAGCTTTACGCAATAGAGTTACAAAATAAATTTAATTCTATCTCTCCCGTGTTTTCAAGTGTAATTTCACTGAAAATATTGCCTGCGTTTACTATCACCACTCTTTCACTTTTTAGTGAATATACGTTGATGCAGTTGGGGCTTCATGCTGTTAAGTAGATAAGACGTTTTCAGTAAGGACATGGAATTTGTTGAGAAGGGAAAATCGGGGGTGGAGAGACTCAGCCGACGTTTATGCATCACTTGCTCGTAGTGACATGGATTTAGCAGAGTGAACAACCAGTGGTACTTCAATTGCCTGGTTCTGCGATCTCTCGATGTTAGACCGGAATAGCACCGCTAATTTGCCAGCCTCGATCGCAGCATCATGTCGTTGAGCAGTCCGCTGAGCACCTGCTCTGCCCATTTGTTCTAGTTCTTCCACTGGCAACTGCAATGCTGCACGCATCGCCACCGTTAACGCTTCGACTGAGCCGGGTGGCACCAACCAACCGCAGACGCCCGGCTCGATTAACTCAGGGTTCCCAGCAATATAGGTGCTGATGACTGGACGGCCCAGTGCCAGTGCCTCCATGAACACCACTGGTAAACCTTCAGCAAAGCTGGGCAGTACCATTGCCCGGGAAGATAGGATATGTCGACGCACCTCAGCATTACTGGCCCAACCGACAATTTCGACATGATTGTGCAAACCAAGCCGTACGATCAGGGCTTCGATCTCGCCTCGCAGCGGCCCATCGCCCACCAACACCAGCTTAAACTGCAAGCCTTCAGTTGCTAAGTGACTCACTGCATTTAGTAAAAGCAAATGACCCTTCGTCTCGCAAAACCGACCAACACAGACTAAGCGCGGCTCCGTAGGTATGGCAATAGGTGGCTGAGCCAGAAATTCACTGTCTACGCCACAATGAACCACATGGATTTTTGACCACTGCTTCTGATTGCACCAGCGATAAAGCTGACTCTTACCGAAGGAGCTAACTGCCACCACAAAGGCAGCCCGCTCAACTTTTTCTTTTTCTGCCAAGGCAATAGTCTCGGCTTTATCGAACTCATCAGGACCATGAACGGTGAAGCTGTAAGTTGGCCCACCAATCGCGCGACACAACATTGCCACGGTGGTTGAATTTGTTCCGAAGTGAGCATGTACATGGGTTACGCCTGAATCTGAGAACCAACTAGAAGAACGCAGCTTTCAGCTAAGTAGGCAAGATGACGCAAAATACCTTGTTTTGAAGACCAGCCCAGACTAAGCGTCAGCCACAAGGTCTGTAGAAAACGAACAGGTCTGGTGACGGCAACGCTGATTAAACTAAAAAGCAAGCCTACCATCCCACTTCCTAAAACTACCCGAGTCCTCTCCAGTTCTAATTTGTCTGCTGCGTCAACCAGCTCAGTACTGCAAGAACGAATTGAAAACCGCTCGGCTCGAATTCCGCAAGCTTCGATGCCAGCGATTTCTCGCCGAATGAAGCTATGGCTGACCTTGGGATACTGATTGATCAGGTAAGCAATTGTCATGATGGGTAGTCCGAAAGATTTAAGGATAAGAGAAGGAAATTTAATTTACTTATAATGAAGCTTGAAGAGATAACGTATTGTTCTATGCTAGCCTTCTTACAAAATTAGAAAAACTCTCTGTTGAGACCGTTAACGGTGACTGTTCGCTGTTAGCTGCTACGACTAACCATTGACAGTCGTAGCAGCTAAATAGTATTTATAAAAAATATCTAGTAGATTTAATGCTTGGTTAGCTTATTTAATACTTGCTTATTACTAAAATCCCTTAACTCGTAATTGTCCTCTGCTCTAACTGGCATTTGATTTAGATTAAGTTTTTGTTTTAAAATCAGCCAGAAAAAAGGTAAATCTTCTATTAAGTATCTTTTCCATAATCTCTTGGGCTCAGATAATAGTCTGTATAACCATTCCAACCCAAGAGCACTCATCCACTTCGGAGCTCTCTTGATATTGCCTGCTTCAAAGTCGATAACTGCACCTACTGCCAGAAATATTTTGATATTTGGGAGATAGTGTTTGTATTTATATATCCACTTTTCTTGTTTCGGTGCTCCCACGCCGACAGCCAATACTGTAGCTTCTGATTGATTAATCATTTCAACTATTGCCATACACTCTCTTTCATCTTTTTCAAATTTAAAAGATGGAGAGTGTGCTCCTACAATAATATTTCTGCCAACTTTACTATTTATTTTGTTTTGGGCTTTACTAGCTACTCCTTTAGCTGCTCCTAGTAAAAATATCTTAATATCTTCATTGTTTTTGTGATAGTTGTAAAAAGCAGGAAAAAAATCAGAGCCTGAATTTTTTTCTTTTATTGGTGTGTCCAAAAAACGAGATGCATAGATTAATATTTGACTATCACATAAAATATAATTAGCAATACTATAAGCAGTGAAAAAGTCCTGGTCATTTTGCAGTTTTATCAGATGATCTACATTTGGTGTAAACACGACTCCGTGTTCGATTTGTTCTAACAATTCTGTCTTTGATAAATTATCAATCCAAATATTTAACAAATTAACTCTTTTCATCTTTGTTACTTTAAAAGTCTAATTTTTTGCTCTCATTTCAGTAATTTTACTGTTACTTACGTGTTGATGTTGTATTCTAAGTGCGTTTTTACACAAAATTTACCTAACCAGGGTATTTGTAATGAAATGGTAGAGCTTGAGAAAACTGCCAATTTAAACCGCAAGCAATTCCAGCGGAATTTCTAAACCTTATCCAGTCTTTGGCTAGATAGTATGTAGTACATTCTTCCCCGTGACGATTGAACGCCACTTATTGTCAGCTGGCTTTTCTGTAAATATGCGTAAAACTTCTTAAGTTGTCCTAGTCAATAATCGGCAATTTACGCAATTTTTAAACTGTAGAGGGTTTTATAAAATTTCAGTGTTTTTTCTCTAGTCAGCCTGCCAGCAATTCCATCAGGGCTTGCGCCAGGTATTCATACTGCTCTTGTTTGTTGTATAGCTGAGCCGAAATGCGAATCAACTGCTTTGGTGCATCTGTCCTGGTAATTACCGGCACCTCAATCCCGAATAGCTCAAACAACGCATTTTGTAGAGGAGGGATTAACTGCTTCTGAGCCACGTTAGTAGCACGCCCCGGCAAAGGCACAACCGCCATTGAACCAATCATCTGAGGTGGACAAAGTGGCAGCGCGCCCAGAGCCTCACAAAGCAACTGCTTAGCCGTCAACGCCAGATCCCGATTTCGCGCCATCAACTCTGACCAACCCCCCGGCAGTAGTGAACCCATGAAGCGGATAGCCTCTGGTACGCATAGGTAAGCAGTTGGATCATCTGTACCTGTCCAGTCGAACTCCAGCTGAAAACGTGAGCGATCGCTGCGGGGCGAGTTGGCACCGTGGCTAATTGTCAGGGGACGGATCGCTGAGTGTTTATCACGTCGTACATACAGAAACGCTGCTCCCTTAGGCGCGCACAACCACTTGTGGCAATTGCCGGTGTAATAAGTCGCCCCGATCTCTCGCAAATTGAGCGGCACCATTCCAGGTGCATGGGCACCGTCTATAAGCGTATCTACGCCACGCGCTGCCAGTTGCTGAACCAACTTTGATCGGGAAGATCAGACCAGTCTGGCTAGTCACATGATCTAACAGTGCCAGTCGTGTCCTCGGCGAAACTCGCTCGAGTACAGCCTCGACTACCTGTTCTGGTGAGTTAATTGGGAAAGGAATCTTTGCTACCACCACCTGCCCACCAGTACGAGCACTCACAAAGTCCAGAGCGTTGCGGCAGGCGTTATACTCGTGGTTTGTTGTCAGCAACTCGTCATCGCTCTCAAACTGGAGCGATCGCAACACAGTATTGACACCAGTTGTTGCGTTTGGGACAAAAACCAGGTCATCTGGTTCAACACCAACGAAAGTTGCCAGTTGACTCCTCGCTTCGTCTAGCAACTGCTCAAATTCCCGCATAAAAAAGCGCAGTGGTTCGCCTTCTAGTTGAGCCCGCAGGCGTTGTTGCGCTGCTAATACCGGCAATGGACAGGCACCAAACGAGCCATGATTAAGAAAAGTTACAGTTGGGTCAAGCGACCAGAACCTTCCCCAACCTGTTACTGAGTTGAATAAATGACGAGCATCATAGAGCATAAATTTAAAACTCCCCAGGTAGGATTCGAACCTACGACCAATCGGTTAACAGCCGATCGCTCTACCACTGAGCTACTGAGGATTATGAATTCCTATATTAACGATAACCTATGCCATCTGGCAAGCACTTTGGCAAATTTTTTGAAAATTTATTGGTGCGGGTACCTAATGCTAAAATTTGCGTAGTCTATACCCGTGTAACCGCGACTAAATAGCAATAGTCATATCTATTCCAATCCCATGCGCAACTCAGCCAGACGTTGTCGGGCTTTTGCATCCAGCGAGTTGGCTAAAAACCGGCTGGAGGATTGCTTCCGTGGTTTATTTTGGCGCTGCACTCGAAGAGCTGTGGATTCCACTTCACAACCGAGTTGCTGAGCCGACATCCATTCAGCACCATACCCCAGCACCATCAACTGCTGCACTCGGTCTGAGGTGGCAACAATTAGCCGCAAAGGTCGAGCTTGGCGGAGATAGAGCCGAGACGAGGCACAAGCTTTTTCTATATATGTGTCGGCGGTCTGACCAAAATCGGTGTAATGAACTGATAAATTCTGAGTGATGGTCTCCTGATTACTACAGGTGTTTTGGTACTGAGCGTCAAATACAACCTGAGTCTCAAAACCCTGAAACGCACTGTAGCTAATCAAAGCTTCAATCAATTGCCAGCGAGCTGCCTCTAGTCCGTCACCGTCACGGGTTTCTTTGAGGTAAGACCAAGCGCCAATGATGTTATAGCCGTCCACCAGTAAAACGGCTTGGGGGAAAGAGCGGGACATAAGTGCAGGTCACTATTTGCTAAATTTAACATTATTTATCCACAATCTTAATAGTAAAGTAAGTATTTGTTCTAACACTTTGCTAAATAAAGTCTTGAGGCAGCACCCATTTGACACTCTCAGGTCTAAAGACGCTGAGATTCTTTCGGACAAGTGCTAAACTTAGGCGTTGCCCAAAGTCTAATTCTGCCTACGGTGGTCAAACACCGTCTACCCAGTCTGCTTACAGCAGATTTCAAGTAAGCAGAGTACACGGGTTGTGCCAGGGTATCGGAGTTCACAGGTTGCCACTGTACTTCATCAAGCTGAAATCCGCTGTAAGTCAATGCCTAAGTTTCCGGCTACTTTGCGGAGAATATTTGCCGCCCCATTCAGGTCAGCATTCACCTTGTTTCTATTCGCAGTTGCGTAGAGTCCTCTCGGGCTACGTCTACCAGATGCTTTC
>JAABUQ010009027.1_pt1 | contig 13689 bp, 13 predicted proteins | sample 5560001 | NCBI WGS metagenome assembly JAABUQ01 (sample SAMN10711888, study PRJNA513371) | rock metagenome | isolation source: Antarctica rocks | place: Antarctica: Victoria Land, Finger Mt nord | collected 2015-12-18
ATCGTTGCCATCGACTTCAAAATTGGTCGCATGGTGCACCCCCTGGGTTCGATGATAAGGCTTAAGCCCTCGGAGTGAGTGGGGACCTTGCCCTCGCTCAAGCCCCTCGATTTGAGTGTGGTTCGCAGTTCTTGTGCCGCGAATGGGATTGGCTTCCACAATCCCACGTTAAGCGACGGGGCAGGGGGTTGTGGGGTCGATCTCCCAAGGTCGAGACCAGCGAATGGGCATGAGGGTCCTGGTGGACGCAAGGATTCTCGCTCGGCCCGGTTGGGAGACGGCCGGGTTTCGCGTGGCGACGGAGTGCCGCGGCCCGTCTTGCCGCAGACGCTTTGGGGCGCGGTGTCAATTTCCAGGGTGTGCGGAATTCGTGCCTGCGGGCGAAAGGGGTGCCACATGTCCTTCCCAATGACGAGTAGGATCTCGCGACGCCACCTGACGATGGCCCTTTGCGCCCTTGCGCTGGGCTTTGTCTCGGCGCCGGCGGCGGCCAGGGACCATCACTCGGTTCTCCGGCAATATGGCATCCGCGGTTACATGACCGCGGACGGGTTCTTCATCGATCAGGTGTACGGCGGCTCGGAGGCGCAGGACAACGGGCTGCTGGCCGGAGACCTGATCGTCCGGGGCAATGGCGACCTGATCCGCGAGGCCGACGACGTTGCCGAAGACCTCGTCAACTCGCGGTTCGGCCGGGGCGCCGCGGTCTTCCTGGTGAGGAAAAATCGGTCAGGACGGTTCGTCCAGATCATCGCCAACGGCAATTGACGGGCGTCCCCGGTCGTTCTCGACCGTGGCCTGACGTGGCGTGAGGTTGTGGTCCCGGCGAGGGTTGCGGGGCCTTCCCCTTTCCCGTGGGGCGCGCTAGGCTAACGACCCTGGCGACCCCCGTCCCGAGGCCCGCGGAGCCGATGCCGTGACCGACCCGAACACCGACAACAGCAGCGAACTCCAGCAGAAATACCGCCAGTTCCTCGACCTCTTGCCGATGACGCTGGCCCTGGCGGGGATGCCCACCAGCGAGGGGCGGCCCTACAGCGAGGAGCAGATCGAGGCCCGCGCCATCACCTTCCGCGCGGCGTTTCGCGTGGCCAAGGCGACGACCAAGGAATGCCTGGGCGGGTCGTAAGAGGCGTGCCGGGGGGCGTCCACCCAGGCGTTGAATCGACCCCCCGGGCGCTGTTCGGCCGCTCGCGGAGAGCCGATAAGAGTCGCGTGGCCGCCCGGCGCACCGCGACGCCCCGCCTCGAAGAGGGCTGGCCCGCCGGGCGACTCGACGACGATCGGCACTCCACTCCCCTGGCGAAAGGCCATCCTTGAGATGACGACGCACGCTGAGGGCGGACCTCGCCGGCTCCGGGCCGCAATCGTGGGGCTGGGTATGCAATCCGACGACGGCCAGCACCGCATCATCACCGGCGAGCAATACCTGCTGGTCGGCGGGTCGGCCGAATCCCACGCCGAGATGGTCGAGACGGTGCTCCGCCTGGAGTCGGAACTCGACCGCCTGGGCCGGGGCCTCGGCGAGATGACCCCGGATCAGCTCGCCGAGATCGCCTGGCGCATCGACTCCCCGGAACTCCACCAGATCGCCGTCCGCCTGGACGATGGCCTTAGGCGCACCGGCCGGACCTTCGAGGAATCGACCGCCGAGGAGCTGACCGCGCTGTCGGCCGGCGGCGACGATTGATCCCAGGCTCGGTTCCGGCGGACCTCCCCGAAGTTCTCCGCGCGGCCCGTCGGGGTCCGAGGTACGGCCTGACGGCCCCCTTGGACCCCGACGGGCCGCGCCGTTTCGCACACAACGACCTCGCAATAATACTGGGGCTTGGCCGAATGGTGAAACAGGGGAAGCCCGGCCCAGGTATCCCAAGCGAACTGCCGGTCTTCCCGGCGACGGGCCGGGGTGGACGACGGGCGAAGGCCGCACGCCGATGGACGACCGGGAACTGGTCGAGGCGATCCGGGCGGGCGACCCGAGCGCGCCTGCCCTGCTGGTCGACCGCTTCCAGGGGGTCGTCTTCGGGCTCTGCCTGCGGATGTTGGGGCATCGGCACGACGCCGAGGACGTGATGCAGGAGACGTTCGTGCGGGCCCTGCGAGGCGTCTCGGGCTTTGACGGCGGACGCCCCCTCCGCCCCTGGCTCCTGGGGATCGCCGCCAACCGCTGCCGGACGGCCCTGGGCCGACGTTCCCGGCGGCCGACGCCCATCGAGTCGCCCGAGGAGCGCCCCGACCCCCGGCCCGGTCTGGCCGACCCCGACGACCTCGCCGGGGAGCTTGAGCTCGCTCTCGGCCGGCTTCGCCTCAATTATCGGCTCGTCTTCGCCCTCTACCATGAGCAGGGCTTGCCCTACGAGGAGATCGCGAAGGCCGTCGGCAGGCCGGTCGGTACGGTCAAGACCTGGCTGCATCGCGCCCGCGCCGAGCTGGCCGAATCCCTCACCCGCAGGGGCGTCCGTTGTTGATTCAGGAGGAGCAGCCAGGGGGGTATAGTTCTTGATTCTGGGAATTGGATCGCAATTTCCGGGTGGCTGGGGTCGCTCCTCCGACCTCGGAATCCCCGCGGATCGGCCCCACCGGCAGATTCCGGGGTCTGGGTACAGACCCCAGCCACCCGGAGGGGATCGGCGAATCTCCCGAATCGAGAGCCACACCCCAGCTATCGAGTCGGACGGGACAGACAGTAGGGAAGGGGAACGGCCGCGATGACCTGCCGCGATTACCGGCGAACCTGGGACGAATGGCTCGACGCCCGCGAAGGCGCCCCGGCCGACCCTCCGCTGCTGTTGGAAGCGCACGAAGCCGCGTGCGCCCCGTGCCGGGCGCTGGGCGCACGCTACCGACCGCTCCGGCGCGCGCTGGCGGCCCTCGGCCCGCCTCCCGCGCCTCCCGCCGGGTTCGCCGACCGCTTCGGGCCGGGCGGGGTTGTGGCCGTGCCGTTCGCCCGTCCGACGCCGGCTCGTCGCCTGTCCAGGTTTGCCGGGGCGGCGGCGCTGTTGCTGGCAGGCTTCGTGGCATTCCGCATGCTGGGCCATGAGCCCGGCGGCCCGCGGAACCCCGTCACGCCCCCGGCTCGTCCGCTGGGGGAGTCCCTGGCGGAAGCGACTTCGGCGACGTGGGAGCTGGCGCGCGAGGCGTCGGGCCCCGCGGCGCGGATCGGGCGAGGCGCTTGGGTGGCCTGGCCGTCCTCCACGATCGCGGGTGGCCCGCCCCCGCCGGGCATGCCCGCGTCGAAGGTTCTGGGACGCGTGGGAGATCGCGTCAACGCGGGGGTCCGGCCGCTGTCCGGGACGGCCCGCAACGCCTTCCGTTTCCTGATCGATCCGGTGCTGGCCGGGGACGGCCCGCGCGACGGGGCCTGACCGGCCGACAGTGGAAACGTGGAGAACTGCCAATGCGATTGCGTGCAAGCTTCGCGGTCATTTTCGCCGCCATCCTGGTCGCCCCGGCCCGAGGCGAGGAGGCCGCCGACGAGTTGCTGCGTCTGACGCCGCCGGACGCGGGCGTGACGATCGCGGTCGAGGACCTCGCCGGCCACATTCGCACCTTCTGGGAATCTCCCCTGGCCGAGGGCCTGGCGCGGCTCCCGGCCGTGCGCGCCTGGATCAGTTCCGACGCCGGCCGCCGCTTCCTCCGGTCCCGCAAGGAGATCGAGGGGGCACTGAAGGTCGACGCGGCCGATCTCCGCGACGCCCTCTTCGGCCAGGCGTTCGTGCTTGCGCTGCAACTTCCGCCGGGCGAGCCGCCAGACCGGGCGCGGGGACTGCTGCTAACGAAGGTGCGCGACAAGGCCCTGCTCCAACGGCTCATCAGCACGATCAACGACGCCGAGCGCAAAGACGGCGCCCTCGTCGAGGTCGCCACGCGGGACAGGGGGGGCACGTCGTATTCCGTCCGCACCTTTCGAGCGGGCACGAAGCCTCCCGAGGCGTACGCGATCCTGGGCGACACCTTCGCCTGGTCGAATTCCGAAGCGCTGATCCGTGAGGTCATCGACCGCACCGCGCAGGGCCCGGGGCTGGGAGCCTTGCCGGGGTTCCGCAAGGTGCGCGACGGGCTGCCCCCGCGATCGGCGGCAAGCCTGTTCGTGGACCCGAGGTTCGTGGAGCGGATGCTCGCGGCCGACGCGAAGCCGCACTCGCGCGAAGAGGAGCGAAACCTCGCATTCCTGCGGCGCTACCTGAGTCCGCTGGAGTATGCGGGTGCGTGTCTCCAGTGGCGGGACGGGCTGATTCTGCACGCTCGCGAGGCGATCGACCCCGACAAGCTCGACACCGCCCTCAAGCTCCGAAAGTCCTTGGTCAGGGCCGAGGGCGCGCCCTCGCGCCGGGCGCCGGCGACGGTCCTGGCCCTGGCCACCGGGCCCGTCGACTTCGCGGCGATCTTCGACGGCCTGATCTCCCTGGTCCCCGAGGCCGAGCGTCCCCACGCCGACCACGTCGCGGCCGTCGTTCGCGGTGTCCTGCTGGGCAAGGATGCGCGTTCGGAGATCCTGCCCAGGCTGGGGCCGGGCGTCCTGCTGTACCTCGACGCGCCCGGGGCCTCCGAAACGTGGCCTCCCTGGGTGGTGAGCGTCGACGTTGACGATGTGGGGACCTCGGCGGCCATCGAGAACGGGCTGCGGACGGCTCTATCTCTATACGCGCTCGGCCAGAAGGGCAAAGAAGCCACCCTTCGCGTCGAGACGCGCGAGATCGGGGGTGTGCGCGTGACGGGCCTGACCGGGACGCGGTTCGCCTACGCCTTCGGGCGCGGTCGACTGGCCTGCTCGGCGACTCCCGAGGCGGCAGCTGGCGGGATCGACGCCGGGGGAGGGGGGGCCCAGGGGGATTCGCGCTTCGAGCGGGCGCGGTCCGCCTTCTTCCCGGGGGTCGAGTCGTTCGCGTATGCCGACCTTGAGGCCATCTGGAAGGTCGCCGACAGCCGCCGAGACGCCCTGGCCCAGGGACTCGCGGCCGGCAGGCCCAAAGACGCGCGCCGCGACCTGGATCACGTCCTCGACTTCCTCCACCTCTTCCGCTTCGCCTTCGCCACCAGCGCCGTCGACCCCGGCTACACCGCCACGCACCGCACGCTCGGGCTCATCACGCGCGGTGCCGGCGAAGGACCCGCAGCGCCCTGATCTATCGTTCTCCCCGAGGCTCTTGGCGTCATCTGGATCACCCCACTCCCATCGGAGCCCCGTGTCTGGGGACATCGCTCCCGATTCTGGAGTGGGGTTGCGCTTTGCTGGGTGGCTGGGGTCGGTCCTCCGACCCCGGAATCCCCGCGGATCGGCCCCCCTGACGAATTCCGGGGTCTGGGTACAGACCCCAGCCACCCAGAGGGGACCGGCGAATCTCCAGAAATCGAGAACGACACTCCGCGCCTGGTGACACGCGAGGGCCGGGGGCGTAGAGTCTGGCGGGGAGGGGGGCCGTCCCATTAGGATAGAGCCTGCGGGACTCGGGGCCTCACGGGCCCTTGCGAGGCGCGGCGACCGCCCGCGCCGGGAGTGGGCCAGGAGACGGGTCGGATGGCGATGCTGGAGACCTTCCTGAATCAGTTTCCCGGCCGCGACTACGAGATCGAGATCGAATGCCCCGAGTTCACGGCGATGTGCCCCAAGACCGGGCAGCCGGATTTCGGGGCCATCCGCATCGGTTACGTCCCCGGCGAGGTGTGCATCGAGCTGAAGAGCTTGAAGCTCTACCTGCACGCGTTTCGCGATCGGGGCATTTATTACGAGCACTCGATCAACACCATCCTGGACGACCTCGTCGCGGCCTGCCGGCCCCGGCGGATGGTCGTGATCGGCCAGTTCACCCCCCGTGGGGGAATCTCCTCGCGGATCACCGCGCGGTTTGAGGCGTCCACCGGCAATGGCGTCGGTGTCGGCGCGATGGTCGGGGCGTCGACCGTCCGGCTCTCTTGAATCGAGGCCAGCGGCCACGCAAACGGAACGGGAGGCGTGATCGATGGAGCGCGCCGGGATCATGACCCTGACGACCGACTTCGGCGGCGACGGGCCGTACGTGGCGGCGATGAAGGGGATCGTCCTGGGCCTGGCGCCCGGGACGCCGTTGGTCGACGTCAGCCACGCGATCGGCCCGCAGAATGTGCTGGAAGGGGCCTTCGTGCTGGCGGCGGTCGTCGACGCCTTCCCCGCCGGGACGGTCCACCTCGCGGTGGTCGATCCGGGGGTCGGGACCGATCGGCGCCTGATCGCCGTGGCGATGGCCGACCAGTGGTTCGTCCTGCCCGACAACGGCCTCATCAGCGGCGTGGCCCTGGGGCGCACGCCCTCGGGGATCTGGGAGGTCGCCAACCCCTCGCTGCGGCGGTCGACGGTCTCGGCCACCTTCCACGGCCGCGACGTGCTGGCGCCGGCGGCCGTCCACCTGCTGAAGGGAGGCGACCCGGCGGAACTCGGCCCGGCCCGGCGGTCGTTCGTCCGCCTGGCGAACTTCGAGCCCCGCGCCGACTCCCTGGGGTTCCTCGCCGAGGTCATCTTCCGCGACGCCTTTGGCAACCTGATCACCAACCTGTCGGTGCATCACCTCGCCTCGGCGGGCTCACCGGGCTGGTGCATCGAGGTTTCTGGCGAGCGGATCTGCGGCCTCTGCCGGACCTACGGCGACCATCCTCCCGGCAGCCTCGTCGCGCTGGCCGGCAGCGCCGGATGGGTCGAAATTGCCGTGGTCAACGGCGATGCCGGCCGCTACCTTTCCGCCGGGCCGGGCACCACCGTCCGGTTCCACCGATCCGGGCCGCGGGGATGATGACGCCGCCGACGGTTGAGACGCTTTCCGCCTGGGACAAGGCCCACCTCTGGCACCCCTTCACCGCACAGGCCGACTGGGCGGCGGCCGACCCCCTCATCATTGAGCGGGCCGAGGGGGTTTACCTGTTCGACGCCCAGGGCCGCCGGTATCTCGACGGAGTCGGCTCGCTCTGGTGCAACGTCCACGGCCACCGGCACCCGGCGCTCGACGAGGCTCTGCGCGCGCAGCTCGGGAAGGTCGCGCACACGACCCTGCTGGGTGTGAGCCATCCCTCGGCGATCGAGCTGGCCCGCCGGCTGGTCGAGCGGGCACCGGAAGGTTTAACGCGCGTCTTCTTCTCCGACGACGGGGCGACGGCCGTGGAGGTCGCCCTCAAGATGGCCTTCCAGTTCTGGCGCCAGAAGCCCGACGGCGCCCAGCCGCGCCGGACGCGGTTTGTCGCCCTGGAGGGCGCCTACCACGGCGACACCCTCGGCGACGCCAGCCTCGGCGGGGTCGACCGCTTTCGCGCGCTGTTCGCCCCCTTGCTGTTCGAGCCCTTGCGGGCGCCGATCCCCTATTGCTACCGCTGCCCGCTCGGCCTGGACCGCCCCGATTGCGGCCTCGCCTGCCTGGCGGAACTGGGAAAGCTGCTGGAGGCCCATCCCGGCGAGGTCGCCGCGGTCGTCGTCGAGCCGATCGTGCAAGGCGCGGCGGGGATGGTCGTCCATCCCGAAGGCTACCTGCTCGGGCTGCGCGAGCTGACCCGCCGGCACGACACCCTCTTGATCGCTGACGAGGTCGCCGTCGGCTTCGGACGGACCGGAAGCCTCTTCGCCTGCGAGCGCGAGGGCGTTTCGCCCGACTTCCTCTGCCTGGCCAAGGGCTTGACCGGCGGCTACCTCCCGCTGGCCGCGACCCTAACCACTGAGGAGGTTTACGCCGCCTTCCTTGCGACCGCCGCCGAAGGTAAAACATTCTATCACGGCCACACCTATTGCGGCAACCCACTGGGCGCCGCGGTCGCCCTGGCCAGCCTGCGCGTCTTCGACGACGAATCGACCCTCGAAAACATGCCCCCCAAAGCCGCGCTCTTGCGCGAGCGCCTGGCCACCCTGTCGGCCTTGCCCCACGTCGGCGACTGCCGGCAGTCCGGCCTGATCGCGGGCATCGAGCTGGTGGCCGACAAGGCGACAAAGGAACCGTTCCCCTGGGAAACTCAGGTCGGCGCCCGCGTCTGTCAACGCGCCCGCGACTACGGCCTGTTGATCCGCCCCCTGGGTGACGTGCTGGTTGTCATGCCCCCGCTGGCGATCACCGAGGCGCAACTGGCCGCAATGCTCGACGTGATGGAGCGCTGCATCCGCGAGGTGGCCGGATGAGCCTCCGCGGCCTGCTCGTGGTCGGCACCGACACCGGGGTCGGCAAGACGCACATTGCCTCGGCGATCGCTCGACATCTGGTGAACGAAGGCCATCGCGTCGGCGTCCTGAAGCCGCTGGCGACCGGCCCGTCGCGGGGCGGGGATGCGGAATTATTGATCGAGGCGATCGGCGGCGGTGTCCCGCTCGAACGGGTCGCGCCGATCACCTTCGACGAGCCGCTGGCGCCGGCGGTCGCCGCGCGGAGAGCCGGGCTCGCGCTGGGCCGTGCCGAGGTCCTGAACGCCGTCGCCGACGCGCTGGCCTGGTGGCGAGAACGCGCCGAGGTGATGGTCGCCGAGGGGGTCGGCGGGCTGCTCTGTCCGCTGGCCGAGGGGATGACCGTGGCGGACCTCGCCATTGCGCTCGACTATCCGCTGGTGGTCGTCGCCAGGCGTGGGCTCGGGACGCTCAACCACACGCTGCTGACGGTCGAGGCGGCGCTCGGCCGGGGCCTTCGAATTGCCGGGGTCGTCCTCAACGGGGCCGAGCCGACGGCCGACGCGCTCGCCGAGGAGACCAACCCCGGGGCACTGGCCGAGTTCCTGCCGGGCGTCGCGGTGCTGGCCGAGCGGCCGCACGGCGGAGACCCCTCGGCGCTGGGCGTCATTGACTGGTGGGGGCTCGCCTCGCACCCGAGGGGCGTGGGGGCCGAAGCCGATGGCCGCTGAGCAGGTCTGCCCGGCATGCGGGGCCAGTCTCCGGAATCGCCCCCTGCCGTCGCTTTCCGGGGCGATGGCCGGCACGGCCGAGATCGAAATCCCCACGACGCAATCCGGCAGCTCCGACGACCTGGACCCTTCCGCTTCCGGGTCGTCGAGGATGGCGCCCGACCCGATCCTGGACCTCGTCGCCCGCGTCGCGACGCTCGTCGACCACTCGCCTTTACGCGTCCGGGAGCCGGCGGCCGAGGCAGGGCGTTCGGTGCTCGCCTCGTCGTCGTCCGGGTCGTGGCCGGGCCTCGCTTCCTCGGACGGAGAACGCTTGCCGGCCCCTCTTGCCCCTCGCCGGAGCTGGCCCATCGCGCTACTGGCGGCGTATGCCGTCGCCGCGACGCTCGCTTGCGGATGGCTGCTGTGGTCCCGGCGTGGTTAAGGTGTTCCCTGCGCAGGTGCCACGGTTTCCGAAGGGTCGGATGTCCCCGACCGGCTTCGGCCTTCCGGAGGCCGGTGGGATCCGGCCCCGCGGAAGTTGCTCCGAGGCGGATCGAGCGGCACGTTGGCCTGGAACGCGTCGAGGAAGGCCACGACCCAGGCCCCGCGGCCGTCGTCCCGCTCGTCGGCGGCCGGTTCTCCGGAGAACTTGGCGAGGTCGGCCGCGCGGAGGAGATCGATCAGCGGCCCCGCCCATTCGGGGCCGACCAGGTCCGCCAGCGCCGGGTCGTCGGCGATCTCTTCCGTCGTCCGCGAGCGCCACGACGGGCCGAACCGGGCGATCAGCCCCGCTCGGACCGCGGCGGCGTGGGCGATCCGTGGGTTCTTGTCCCGTTCGACAAAGGCCCCGGCCGGTGGGCGGTGCGCCCGGCGCCGGCGCGCCCACCCGATCGCCAGGATCGCCAGGGCCGCGGCCAGCAGCGGCGCGAGCCAGAGCCACCAGGGCGCCCACGCCTCGGGCCAGGGCTCGGGGCCAGGGTTTGGCCTCGGTGGGACGTATCGGGCCCCGGGCGTCAATGGACCCGCCGACGGGCCGGCTGGCCCCGGAAGAAGCGGACGAGCGGGCTCAGCGGGTCGTCGGCCGTCGATGCGTCGAACCCGGTCACACCCACGCCGGCGCACCAGGCCCGGAAGGTCGCCCGACGCGCGACCGCCGCGCGGGCGTAGGCGTCCCGGACGCGCCAGGAGCCCGAGTCAACGACCCGGCGCACCCCCGTCTCGGCATCCTCCAGCGCGACCAGGCCGGCGGCGGGGAGGGATTCCTCACGGGGTTCGACCAGGCGCATTGCGACGACCTCATGACGGCGCGAGACGCGTCGCCAGGGGGCGTCGGGCTCGGGAGTCAAGAAATCGCCGATCGCCACGACCAGCGACCGCCTCGGAGGACACCCGGCCGCCGTCAGGCCCGCGGCGAGGCCGGTCTTGCGAGAGGTCGACGGCGTGGCGACGAGCAAGCGGAGGAGGCGTGCCAGGTGCCTCGTCCCGCCGCCGGGGGGCAGCTCGGCCTCGACGCGATCGCTGACCATCGCCAGGCCGGCGCGGTCGCCGTTGCGGATCGCCGCCGACGCCAGCAGAGCCGCCGCCTGCGCGGCCCGATCGGCCTTGGTCCGCCCCTCCGGGCCGAAGCGCAGGCTGGCCGAAACGTCCACGATCAGCCAGAGGCCCAGCGCCCGCTCCTCGACGAAGTGCCGCACGTAGGGCCGGCCCTGCCTGGCCGTGGCGTTCCAGTCGAGGTGGCGGACGTCGTCCCCAGGCTCATACGCTCGCAGCTCGCTGAAGGCCAGCCCCGTGCCCGGCCGCGCTCCGAGGTACGCCCCCGCCAGCTCCGAGACCGCCCCCGGCCGCAACCGGAACCGCAACCGCCGCGCCTGCCGCACGATCGCCGCGGCGTCCACCGGGGAAGCCCGCGGCTCGGGCTCCGGGCGCCGGAAGGGCCAGATCATGCCTCGCGGACCCTTGGGAGGATCTCATCCCGGACCCAGCCGCGGAACGCGCGAGCCCAGCTCGTCTTGTCCATCGTCGCCGCCATGTGCAGGAAGCGGAGGAGTTCCGCCATCGGCAAGAAGGGGAAATTTGGGCTCGACTCCCGGATCGCGTACGGCCCGTCGGCCTGGGGGACATAAACATGAATCGTCGCGCCGTCATTCCGCCAGACTTCCGGGAACCCCAGCCCGGCGTAGATGGCGAGCTTATCGAGCGCGCTGCGACTGACCTTGACTTCGATGGCCAGATCCGGGGGCGGGTCGACCATCAGGTCGATCTCTTCCTTCTCGCGCACAAGCGGCTCATGGCGGAGGTAGAAGCAATCGTCGGGTTCCAGGCCCTTCCCCCGATCCTCCCGGCGGAAGGTCACCATGCCCAGGATGTCGATCGGAATCTCCAGCTCCTCGGCCAGGATCAGAATGGCCCATCCCAGAATCGAGGTGGATCGTCCATGCACGGTCGAGGGCGACATGAGTTCGAGGGTCCCCCGGTCGTAGGTCAGGAAGAGCCGCCGACCGCCCATCTCGGCGAGGAAACGCTCGGGGAACTGCCAGCTAACGTCGTACAGCAGAAATCGCTGATCGGCGGCGAGCGTCGAGGCCGGGACTGATTCCATCAGGGACATCGCGCGGGCTCCGTTCCGTTCCGGTCAATCCCTGTTCACGGCGTCGAGGAGGCGGCCAGTCATTGAGGCAGTGGCCGGGGCGTGGGCGCGATCGAGTGTCCAGGAGATGCGGACCTCCCAGCGCCTCGATTCGTCGGCCGTGACGACCCAGTGGGGGATGACCGCCGAACTCTGGTAAACCCTCTCGTAACCCGATTCGCTCTGGCTCACCGTCTCGACGGGGAAGCCCCAGAGACCCGCGGTTTGCGACCAGCGAAGCCCGACGGACAGGTCGAGCCATTCGTCGTTGAGCGTGATTCCGCGGACTTCGGGCAGGTCGAGCCGGGTGTCAAGGGGTCCGAGCGTCGCACCCTGGGGATTGGTGTAATAGCGGTCGTGGGCGTGCCCGGCCATCGCGGCGAGGTTGATCTCGACGGCGAAATGGATGGCGACGCCTTCGGGAAGGTCTTCCAGCACGTAAACGATTTCCAGGATCGGGCTGCCGGCTTCCATCGCGATCGACTTGCGGATGCTGATCGAGTGGCCGTCGGCCAGGCCGGGGCGGTCCATCAGGAGCACGACGCGGTGGGCGTCGCGCCGGACCTTCGCGAGGTAGGTGCCGCGCGCGAAGTCGCCGCGCTCCACGTCGGCGCAGGAGATCAGGTCGTGCAGGGTCACGTCCCTCGGGAAGACGTGGTCGACCAACGCTTTCCTCGGGTGTCGGTCGTAGACGAGCAAGCGGTCGAGCCCCTCCTGCTTCAGGATGACGCGGTCGTGGATGCTGGCGGGACCGTCGTGGTGCCCGGGCGCGGTGTGGGACCCGGAGGCCGCCAGCGCGACGGCGCCGTGGTAAGCCTCGGGGCGGCGCTCAAGCGTGGCCAGGACATTGGTCAGGGCGTGGCGGACGTCCAGCTCGTAGATGTGCCCACCGGCGGCCGGTCGAACGAAGGCGACAAGGCGGTCGTTCGCCATCCGGACTTCCTGGCGGGCATCGAAGTTAAAGTCGGCGACGTCGAGGCTGACGCGCGGGCCTTCCAGCCCCTCGGCGTCGTCCAGGGCGTTGTCGGCGGCGATCAGGTGGCGATAGACGGCGTTGCGCAGGTGCGGTAAATACAGGCCACCGAAGGCGCCGTGCCAGTAGGAGCAGTTGCACTGGCCGCGGTAGAGTTCGCCGCGGGCAATTTCGAGGTAATCGGGATCGGCGCCGGGCAGGGCCGAGGCGGCGGCCAGGCGGTTGGAGACCCCGAGCATCCGGGCGTACATCTCGTCGCTCTCGGGATACTTCGCCTTGAAGTTCCGCCAAGAGCCGCCAGCGCGGACGAACGGCCTCAGTCGGCGCGCGACGGGGTCGTGCTCGGTCGCCTTGACGGCCTCCTCGAAGGCGGCGAGCTTGCAGGCAGGCAGGACCCACTCGGTCATCTCGCGGTACGACGAGTCGGGCAGGTAAACCTTGCCGGAGGGCAGGGTCGCGTCGACCACGCGGGCGAAGGTGGTCGGGCGGAGCCAGTCGCGGTTGGCGACGATCATGTCGCAGAACCGCTTGAGCCAGCCGCGTGTGTAGACGTGGTCGTGGGTGTCGGGCCAGCAGCCGAACTTCTCGCCGTCGTCGGCAAAGACGACGACCGAGCCCGGGCGCTCCTCGGCGATCTTGCGGAAATATTCGTAAGTGGCGTGCGGCTCCTGGAACGGCACGAGATAGCGGAGCCGCTCGGAGCCGGGAAAAACCTTCAGGAGGTGGCCGTCGTCCTCGGTCAGGTAGTAGCCGAAGAGGTCGGACTCGTCCAACCCGGTGCGCTGAAAGTGAAAGTCGTCGAGCACGGTGTACTCGATTCCCGCCTCCGCCAGCGAGGGGACGAGGTGCGGCTCCCAGACCCGCTCGGGCATCCACATGCCTCGGATTTCCTGGCCGAAGGTCTCACGGAGGTACGCCGAGTAGTCGCGGATCTGCCCGACGCGGTCGCGGTGGGGGATCATCGTGAGGATCGGCTCGTGGAAGCCGCCGCCGAGGATCTCCACCCGCCCCCCCTCGATTAGCGCCCGGACCCTCGCGACGTACTCGGGCCGCCGCTCGACCAGCCATTCCAGCAAGGGCCCGGAGGTGTGCAGCGCGAAGGGGATTTCCGGGTATCCCTCCAGAACCTCCAGGAACGGCAGGTAACTGTCGCGATAGGCCGTCTCGAAGACGCCCTCGAAGTTGCCCACCGGCTGGTGGTCGTGCAAGGCGAGGATCAGGCGGACGCCGGACATCTTGAAACCTTCCCAGGTCGGGGGCGGGCTCGCGC
>JAABUQ010009028.1_pt1 | contig 13689 bp, 12 predicted proteins | sample 5560001 | NCBI WGS metagenome assembly JAABUQ01 (sample SAMN10711888, study PRJNA513371) | rock metagenome | isolation source: Antarctica rocks | place: Antarctica: Victoria Land, Finger Mt nord | collected 2015-12-18
TGGAGTCGGCCCGGCCGCGGATGTATGTGACCGCGAAGGACGCCGGAAAAATCGTCGTCATCGACACGGACAAGGACGAGGTCATAGGCGGGTTCCCGGTCGCCCCGGCCGGAAACCCCTCCGCGCTCGCGATCGACGAGCGGAACCACCGCCTCTTTGTCGGCTGCCGCCGGGACCCGTCCCTTGTGGTCATGGACAGCGACACCGGAAAGGTTCTCGCCCGCGTGCCCATCCCGGGGGACGTCGATGACGCGTCCTTTGATATCAAGCGCGGAAGAATCTACGCCTCGTGCGGCGAAGGCGGGATCGCGGTCATCCGCCAGGTGGACGCCGACCGTTACGAGTCGCTCGGGACGGTCCCGACCGTCAAGGGAGCCCGGACGTCGGTCCTAGACGCTGAGAACGGCCTACTTTATGTGGCGGTCCCGAGGCGCCCGGAGCGGCCCGATCAGGAAAACCCGGAGGTCTGGGTCTACCGCGCCCGGCCGTGACACTCGGCCTAGGATGTCGAGGAGTTCAGAAGAAGAGAGGATGTTCAATGAAATGGGTTACACGCGAGAATGCGAAAGTTGACCGCATCGCCTGCCCTTGGCTCATCAGGCGGTTCATCGACAAGGACGCAGAGTTCCTCTTCGTCCCGATCGACAGGGTTCTTACCGTCGCCGAGCGCGAAGGGGCCATCCCCTACGACGTCTCCGGGGTCGAACTCGGCCACGTGGACGGCCGATGCTCGTTTGAGAGCATCATGCTCAAATACGACCTCATGGGTGACCCGGCACTCGTTCGGCTCGCGCAGATTGTCCACGCGGCAGACGTCTCGGCCGACCTCGACTCGGTCCCCGAGGGTCGTGGCCTGAAGACAATCGCACACGGCTTCTCAATTCTTCACGGCTGGGACGACCATAAGAAAATCAGCCTTGAGTCTCCGATTTATGACGCCCTCTACGCCTGGTGTCAGCATCAAGCCGCGGCGTAGACCCGGTGCCGCCCGTCATTCTCAGAATATGCGTCTATGGTCCTGTTACTTGGCGATACATGACATGGAAATTGGACATCCTTTGGTCAAAGCATGCGGGCTCGGTCGAAGGAAACCGGGCGGACCGGACTGGCTATTACGCGGGGTCTGTCTGGAGCTTCGGCCCGGAGACAGGCTCGCCGTTCTCGGGCCGACCGGGGCAGGAAAGACGGTGCTTCTCCGTGCCTTGGCGCTCCTGGACCCCCTCGACGAAGGCGTCATCGAGTGGGGAGGAGAGAGCATCTCGGCTCACGCCGTCCCGGCCTACCGGCGGGAGGTGAACTACTTCCACCAGCGTCCCCCGCTCTTTGAGGGAAGCGTCGAGTCGAACCTGCTCAGGCCCTTCTCGCTCCAGATCAATCGAGGCCGGACGTTCAACAGGGAGCGAGTTTTGGCGTTCCTGGACATGCTAGGACGTCCCCCGTCATTCCTCGAACAATCAAGCCGCGACCTCTCGGGCGGTGAGGGTCAGATCGTTGCCCTCCTCCGAGCCCTCCAGCTCGACCCCGCTGTCTTACTCCTCGACGAGCCGACCGCATCGCTCGACGAGGGCTCGACCCGCACCATCGAAGGGTTCGTGAAAAGTTGGCTCGACGAGGCCCCCGCCGAGCGGGCCCTCGTTTGGGTTAGCCACGACCGGGAGCAGGCGAGCCGCGTCTCGAACCGGACTCTCTCCATGCAAGGCGGGAACGCCGGACAGGGAGGATGAGATGGGACAGAGCTACTTCGACCTCTCGTATTACCAGGTAGGCTTTGCGGCCCTCCTCATCCTCATCAACGGCTCGATCTCGGCCCTCCTCGGGCTCGGGCTCGGGCGTCAGCTCTTACTTGCCGCGGCTTGCACCGTCGTTCAGCTCCTTCTCGTCGGGCTCGTTCTCGAATGGGTTTTCAAGGTTGACCGCTGGTATGTCGTCCTCGGGCTCATGCTCGTGATGACCCTCATCGCGGGGAGTGCCGCGATCAGGCGGGTCAGCTTTCGCTACCCGGGCATTCTGCTGAGTAGCCTCGTCTCGGTCTGGGCAAGCTCATGGTTTGTGACCTCGATCGCTCTCTTCGTCATCGTCCCGGTCCGGCCTTGGTATACCCCGCAATACGCCGTCCCGCTTCTCGGGATGATCCTCGGGAACACCCTGAGCGGCATCTCCCTCGGGCTCGACCGCTTGGGCGGTGAACTCACCTCGAAGCGGGCACAGGTCGAAACGCTCCTCGCCCTCGGAGGGACGCGGTGGGAGGCCGCGCGCGGGCCGGTTCAGCAGGCGGTCAGGACCGCGATGATCCCGCTCATCAACTCGATGATGGTCGTCGGCATCGTGAGCCTACCCGGGATGATGACCGGCCAGATTCTAGCGGGTGCTAGTCCTCTAGGTGCCGTGAAATATCAGATCGTCATTATGTTTCTCATCGCTTCCGGGACCGCGCTCGGTGCGGTCAGCGTGGTGCTACTCAGCTACCGTCGGCTCTTCAACGCTCATCACCAATTTCTCTACCACCTCGTCCGGGAACGGCACGAGGCGAGTATTTCCGGGAGTTCCTCCTTCAAGAGATAAGGCGTGGCTCCGATGAACCCCATCGTCTTCGCGATGCGGCGACCACTCACCGTGATGGTGCTCGTCGTCGCCGTGGCCCTCGGGAGCGGCCTTGCGCTCTTCCGAATGCCGATCGATATCTTCCCGAACCTGAACCTCCCCGTGGTCTACGTCGCCCAGCCCTACGGCGGGATGGACCCGGCCCAGATGGAGGGGCTTCTCACCAACTATTACGAATATCACTTCCTCTACATCGGCGGCATTCACCACGTCGAATCGAAGAACATCCAGGGCATGGCCCTGATGAAGCTGTATTTCCACCCGGGCACGAACATGGCCCAGGCGATGGCCGAGACCATCGGCTACGTCACGAGGTCCCGGGCGTTCATGCCGCCGGGGACCGTCTCCCCCTTCATCACCCGGTTCGACGCGGGGAGCGTCCCGGTCGGTTATCTCGTCCTTTCGAGCGAGACGAAGTCGATCGGCGAGATCCAGGACCAGGCCCTCTTCAAGGTCCGCCCGATGTTCGCGAGCCTTCCAGGCGTCTCGGCCCCGCCCCCTTTCGGCGGGAGCCAACGCACGCTCGTCGTTCGGATCGACCCGGACAAGCTCCGCTCCTACAAGATGTCCCCGGACGAGGTGATTAAGGCCCTCTCCTCAGGGAACGCGATTAGCCCGTCGGGGAACATCCGCATCGGGGACGAGATGCCGATCGTCCCGGTGAACTCTCTCGTCAAGCAGCCGGAAGACTTAAAGACCATCCCCATCCGGCCCGGGGTCTCCCCGACCGTCTATCTCCGGGACGTCGCGACCGTCCAGGACGCATCGGACACCACGACCGGATACGCCCTCGTGAACGGACGCCGGGCGGTCTACATCCTCGTCACGAAGCGGGCGGACGCATCGACGCTCTCGGTCGTGAAGAGCGTGAAGGACGCCATCCCTTCGATGCAGGCCGTTCTTCCCGACGACATCAAGGTCAGCTTCGAGTTCGACCAGTCGCCGACTGTGACGAACGCGATGACCAGCCTCGCGACCGAAGGGGCGCTCGGGGCCGTCCTCACCGGGCTCATGGTGCTCGTCTTTCTCCGCGATTGGCGGAGCGTCATCGTCGTCGTCCTGAACATCCCCTTCGCCCTCGCCGGTTCGGTCGTCGCCCTCTGGCTCACCGGGCAGACGATCAACTTGATGACTCTCGGCGGACTCGCACTCGCTATCGGCATTTTGGTCGATGAGGCGACGGTCGAGATTGAGAACATCCACGCGAAGATGGAGCACACGGAGAACATCCCGCGCGCGGTCCGGCAAGGTAATCTCGATACCGCCGTGCCGCGGCTACTCGCGATGCTCTGCGTCCTCGCCGTCTTCATCCCTTCGTTCTTCATGCAGGGGGCGGCCCAGGCCCTGTTCGTCCCGCTCTCGCTCGCGGTCGGCTTCGCGATGGTCTCTTCTTACCTGCTCTCAAGCACCTTCGTTCCCGTCCTCTCCGTGTGGCTCCTGAAGCACGGGCACAGGCCCGAATCCGGGAGGCGGTCGCTCTTCGACAGATTCCGCGACTCTTACGGCCGAGGTCTCGGGTGGATTGTCAGGCTCCGTTGGCTTGTCGTCCCGGGGTATCTCACCGCGGCGATTCTCATCACTTACGGGGTCGGCCGGCAGCTCGGCATGGAGATCTTCCCGCGTGTCGATGCCGGGCGATTCCAACTCCGCATCAAGGCCCCGGCCGGGACTCGCATCGAGAAGACCGAGCAGATCGCGAAGGCAGCCCTTGAGGCCGTCAGAAAGGAAGTCGGCGAGAAGGCGGTCGAGATCTCCGTCGGCTACGTCGGGCTCGTCCCGACGAGTTACCCGATTAACGCCATCTACCAGTGGACCGCCGGGCCCGAGGAGGTCCTTCTCCGAGTTGCCCTCCACCAAGAGGCGGGCATCGACGTCGAGGCCCTGAAGAGAAAGCTCCGGGACAAGCTCACCGCCCAGATGCCGAACGTCCATTTCTCCTTCGAGCCCGCAGACATCGTGAGCGACGTGATGAGCTTCGGCTCGCCGACTCCCATCGAGGTGGCAGTCAGTGGCCCGAACTACGCGGACGACCGGGCCTTCGCGGCGAAGGTCAAGGACGAGCTGGCGAAAGTCCCATCGCTCCGGGACCTGCAATACGGCCAAGCCCTCGACTACCCGACCGTGGCGGTCGAGATCGACCGCGAGCGGGCGGGCCTGAGCGGTGTCACGGCCGAGGAGGTCTCTCGCTCGCTCTTGACCGCGACTTCCTCAAGCCGCTTCGTCGTCCCGAACTACTGGCCGGACCCGAAGACCGGCATCGGCTATCAGGTCCAGGTCGAAATCCCCATCGCCCTCATGGACTCGGTGAAGAAGGTCGAGACGATTCCCATCCAGCGTTCGGGTGGGCCTTCGCTCCTCCTCAGGGACGTGGCCAAGGTCGGGCGTGGGACGATGCCCGGCGAATTTGACCGTTACAACATGAAGCGGTCCATCAGCCTCACCGCGACCATCGTCGGCGAAGACTTGGGACGAGCCGCGAGGCGCGTCTCAGAAGCCATCGAACGAGCCGGAACCCCGCCGAAAGGTGTGAGCGTCGATATCCGCGGTCAGATCGTTCCGATGCGGGAGATGCTCACCGGGCTTTCGGTCGGGCTCGCAATGTCGATCGTGGTCATCCTGCTTTTACTCACCGCGAACTTTCAGTCGGTGAAGCTCGCCCTCGTCACCATCTCGACCGCCCCGGCGGTCGTCTGCGGAGTCGTCCTCGCGCTCGCGCTCACCGGAACGACCATCAACATTCAGTCGTTCATGGGGGCGATCATGGCCATCGGCGTGGCGGTCGCAAACGCCATCCTCCTTGTCACCTTCGCCGAGCGTAATCGCCGGGAAGACTCGGCCGAGGCGGCAGACGCCGCGGTCTTCGGGGCGAAGGGGCGTCTCAGGCCCATCCTGATGACGAGTTGTGCGATGACGGCCGGGATGGTCCCGATGGCTCTCGGCTGGGGAGAAGGGGGCGAGCAGACGGCCCCGCTCGGCCGGGCGGTCATCGGCGGGCTTGTCGCCGCGACCTTGGCGACCCTCCTCGTCCTCCCCTCCATCTTCGCACTCGTCCAGGGTTGGACCGGGCGGCATTCGGCGTCCGTGGACCCGGACGATCCCGAGAGCCGCTACTTCGACCATCAGGCGGAAAGGACTCTCGCGCCTTCCGCAAATGGAGACGCCCGAGGTGTCGCGACCATCGGGGCGATTGCGAGCGACTATCCGCCAGAGTCTCCCGACTCGGAGGCACACCCGTGAATGACAAGCGACTCCGAAAGGGAGCTTCGACCATGCAGACGAGAAGTCCCATCGCTAAAGGTTGTTTCGCTGGCCTCTTCGCACTTTCGCTTTTCAGTGCAGGTTGCGTGAAGCCGACCGGGGAGGCGACCGCGAGGGCCGAAACGGCTAGTTCCCCGGCTATTGCGAAGGTCACGACGGTCAGCCCGGAGCGGATGACCATCCGACGCACGAGCGAGCAGCCGGGCCAGATCGAGGCGGTTGAGGTCACGCCCATCCACGCGAAACTCGCCGGATACGTCCGGACCGTCTCGGCCGATATCGGCGACCGGGTGAAGAAGGGCCAGGTGCTGGCCGAGCTTCGGGTCCCGGAAGTCGTCGCGGACTCGAAGCAAAAGCGGGCGATGATCGACCAGGCCCAGGCCGAGAAAAAGCAGGCCGAGGCGACGGTCGAAGTTTCCCGGGCGGGGGTCGCGAGTGCCGAGGCAAAGGTCACGGAGATTCAAGCCGGTATTCGGAGGTCCGCCGCGGACGTCGCCCGGTGGCGGTCGGAGTTCGCCCGCATCGAGCAGCTCTTTCGCGAGCGGGCCCAGACCGGGAGCCTCCTCGACGAGACGAAGAACAAGCTCCAGGCGTCCGAGGCGACCGCCGAGGAAGTTCAGGCTCAGGTCAAGTCGGCAGAGGCCGCACTTTCTGAGGCGAAAGCCCTTCTTGATAAGGCACGCTCGGACGTTCAAGCGGCGGCGTCACACATCGAGGTCGCCCGCTTCGATGCCGAGCGGGCCGAGGCGATGGAGAGTTACACGAAAATCGAAGCTCCCTATGACGGAGTCGTCATTCGCCGGAAGGTCGATACCGGCCAGTTGACGACCCCGGGCACGACGGGCGAGCCGCTCTTTGTCGTCGCCCGCCAGGACACCGTCACCATCTCGGTCGGAGTCCCGGAGACGGACGCTCCCTTCGTGAACGCCGGGGACGGGGCGCGCGTTCGCTTGCTTGCCCTCGATAGCCGGGTGTTCGAGGGCAAGGTGACTCGGACCGCGTGGGCGCTCGACTCGGCGACCCGGACGCTTCTCGCAGAGATCGACCTCCCGAACCCGGACGACGTCCTTCGTCCCGGACTCTACGCCTACGCAACGATTGTCGCCGAGGAGCACAAGGACGCCCTCACCTTGCCCGGAACGGCCGTCATCAAGGACGGAGGTAAGTCCTTCTGCGTGACGATCTCAGGGGACCGAGCGAAGAGGAAGGAAATCAAGATAGGACTCAGCGACGGTAAACGCACGGAGGTGCTCTCGGGCTTGGAGGAGGGGGAGAAGATTGTCGAAGCGAACGCCGCTTCGCTCACCGATGGCCAAGCGGTCGAGCAGAGTAAGCCCCAAGAGGCGACACCGAAGGCGAAAAGTTGACCCACGCGGCATAACCGGAACCATGAACCATCTCATCGCTTCAACTGGTTTAAGTTGAAGATTCGGCACGAGCGATAAACGAAGAAACGTCATTGCCGCGAGGCCAGGGAGGGCCTGATGAACCGGACAACAAGGCGAAAGACCGGGCTCATCGGGCCAGCACTTGCGTTCGTCATGCTCGGTGCCGGTGAACCGCGGGAGACCCCGCAAGCACGACGCCCGGCCGGACCAGGAGCCGCCGCAATTCGCACCAAGGCGGACCAGCTCCCCGAAGCCCTTCCCGACGAGAGACCAAGAGGCGGGCAACTAGACGAGTCGATGCCGCCCGGGTCTGACCTCGGGACGGCGCTCGTTCCCGGTCAGGTCATCCAGCCGATTGACCTACCCGGCGCCCTCAGGCTCGCCGGGGCAAATGACCTCGATATCGCCATCGCAAAAGAGCGGGTGTCTCAGTCACTCGCCGAATTGCAGCAAGCCCGGGTGCTCTGGCTCCCGAGCATTTACGTCGGCCCGAACTGGATTCGCCACGACGGCCAGGTTCAGACCGTCCAGGGGCAAATCCAGAACGTCAGCAAGAGTTCTTTGTTCCTTGGCGGCACGGCAGCAGCCGGTTCGAGCATCTCCGGCCCGGTGCCGGCCGGTGGCCCCGCCCAGGTGTCGGGGCTTACCTCCATCCTTCGGTTCTCGGACGCCATTTTCGAGCCGCTCGCCGCGAGGCAGGTCGTTGACGCGAGGAGGGCGAGTATCCAGATCGCGACGAATGACGCCCTCCTCGGGGTCTCAGAAGCCTACCTCGACCTGCAACAGGCGGCCGGGCGGCTCGCCATCGCCAGGGAGGCCGCGACGAACGCCGGGACGCTCGCGAGCCTCACCGCGTCCTATGCCCGGAGCGGGGCGGGCCTCGACGCCGATTACCGCCGGGCGGTCACCGAGCGGGACCGGCAGCGAAAAAACGTCGAGCTTGCAGTCGGAGACCTTGAGGTCTCGTCAGCCGAACTCGTCCGCCGCATCCGGCTCGACCCGAGAGTCGTCGTCGCCCCCGTCGAGCCCCCGGAGACGGTGCTCCGCCTCGTGTCTGATAGTTGCTCGATAGACGAGCTGATCACGACCGGGCTCAGGAACCGCCCCGAGCTTGCCGAGTCCCAGGCCCTCGTTCAAGCGACTCTCACCCGGCTGAAGCAGACGAAGCTCAGGCCGTTCATCCCGAGCCTCGCTCTCCGCTACTCAGGAGGCGGGTTCGGCGGTGGTGTCAACAGTTTCTTCGGGAACTTCGACGGCCGGAGCGACGCCGACGTGAACCTCTATTGGGAAGTCCAGAACTTGGGATTTGCCGACCGGGCGATCGCCAAGCAGCGGGCGGCCCAGCAGCGCGTGGCGAACCTCGAACTAATGAAGGTGCAGGACCGGGTTGCGTCCGAGGTTGTCCGGGCCGAAAAGGCGAGGATTGCGGCGTCTAGGCAGATGGACGAGGCGGGCCAGGCCCTGCCCGAGGCCCAAGCATCGCTTACTCTCAACTTGACGAACATCCGCCGCGGAGCCGGGCTCCCGGGGGCGACCCGCCCCATCGAAGTCCTCCAGCCCATTCAGGCCCTCGCCCAGGCACGGGCCGATTACCTCGATTCGGTCCTCGCCTACAACCGGGCCCAGTTCCGCCTCTTCCGGGCATTGGGACGGCCCCCCGCATTCGCCGAGCATTCGGAAGCGGCAGAACCCAATCTGCCGACCTCGCGTCAACGACCGCAGTTTGAGCCGACCCGAATCAATACCCTTGGAGGTAGGACGCCACGTTTACCAGGACGATGAACACATCATCCCGGCAGATTGCCGGCAAAAAGCTGGCCCCCGCCCGGCATCTTGCCGATTTCTGTTGACAGCCCGAGTGCTTCGGGCGACCATCCTCATGGATGACCGTCCGGCATTTTGCCGGCCCGTCAATTTGCCGGCAACATGCCGGCACTGGAAACCGAGCAATGCCAACGATTTGTATCACCAATCAGAAGGGGGGATGCGGGAAGACCAACACCGCGACCAATCTCGCCGCCGGGCTTGCCCGGAAGGGACAGCGTGTCCTTTTGATGGACCTCGACCCCCAGGCCCCGATAGCGTCCGGGGTCGGAGTCAAAACCCCGGAGGACATGCTTCCCATCGCCGAAGCTCTCAGGAGGAGGCGGCTTCAGGAGATAGTTTGCGAAACCCCGATAGAAAACCTCTTCGTCACGCCGGGAGACGTGAGCCTCGACCACTCGGCCCTAGCGAACGAGGCACTTAGAGACACGATTCTTCAGCGAGCCCTCGTCCCAATTCGTGACAACTTTGATTACATCCTCATCGACACCGCCCCGCATCTCGACCTCGTGACCTTGAACGCCATCATGGCCGCCGATTGGCTCATCCTCCCGTGCGAGGCCGACAAAGAGTCGCTCCTTAGCTTGAAGCGGACCCTTGAAGTTGCCTTTGAATACATCCAGCACCGGCCCGAGGTGGACCCGGAAGGCTTTTACAAAGTCCTTTGGACCATCTGCGACGACCGGGACAAGACCATCAACGATTGGTTCACCCAACAACTCAAGAAGCTCGGGAACCCGCCCTTTCGGACCGTGATTCACAAGGCCACCGCCTTCAAGAAGGCGAGAGGCCACGGTCTATCCATTTTCGATTACCGCCAGAACTTCCCCCGAGTCGCCGGGGCGAAGAGTGGAGCGGTCGATTTTGAACGACTCACCGAGGAGGTCATTTCATATGAGTCAGAGAGAAGAGATTCCCGCGAGCGTGGACTTGCCGCCCACGCCCGCTAGGCGGATGGGAGCGGCCGAGAAAGCTCGGGCACTGATAACGACGGTGGCAGAGCCGGACCGGCCGCAGGAGCCCGCACCGGCCTCGTCAGCGAGCACGTTCGCGAAGCTCACGACGCGGATTCCCCCGGACCAAATCGAATGGCTGAAGGAGGAAGCGAAGCGATACCGGACCGAGCACCCAAGAGCACCCAAGGTCACGATTGAGGAGCTTATCCGGGTCGCTATCGACCATCTGAAGGAAGCGAAGAACCTCGATACCTTGATTGCCAAACACAGGACGGTTTAGCCGGCACTTTGCCGGCTTTTTACCATTTTTTTCCCGGCTATTTGAATAGAGGCAACTTTCCCATGTTCGACCGTTCCTATCAGAAGCCCCTTGAACTCGCAGAACGAACGGCGGAGATGGAAGCCTTGCGGGCTTCGATAGAGGACATGCGGGCCGGGAACGTCGTCCCGGCTGAGGAAGTGCTAGCCGAGATGCGGCATATCCTCGCGAGGAAGCAGACCCGTTGAGTTCTTGCCACCAGTTCACAGCTAATTCGCAGAGGGGTCTTTGCTCAATTCCGCTTCGAGTTCTTTGGGGCTTGGCAGGGAGCCTTTCAACGTCGCGGGCAGGGACTCGACCAGTTTCGTGAGGAAACTCGACACGCCTACCGGCTTTGAGATGTCGCGAAGGGCGTATTCCGCGACGACCTTGTTCTTGGATTTGCAGAGGACGATGCCGATGGTTGGCTTGTCGTCGGGATGCCGCAGGAGGTCGTCCACGGCGGAAAGGTAGAAGTTCATCTTGCCGGCATACTCCGGTTTGAATGCCGTCATTTTCAGGTCGATGACGACGTAACACCGGAGCTTCAGGTGATAAAACAGCAGGTCAATGTAAAAGTCATCACCGCCCACTTCAAGATGGACTTGCTGGCCGACGAAGGCGAAGCCCGCCCCGAGTTCGAGTAGGAACTTGCGGATATGGGCAACGAGCCCGCCTTCAAGTTCGGCCTCGACCGCTTCGTCACGGAGCGTGAGGAAGTCGAACGAGTAAGGGTCTTTCAGCGTTTCGCGAGCGAGGTCTGAATGAGGGGCAGGTAGGGTCCGTTCAAAATTCGTGACCGCTTTCCCCTTACGTTTGTAAAGGTCACTCTCAATCCAGGTAACGAGCATGGCCCGGCTCCATCCATGCTCGGCCGCGGCCCGGATATACCACTCACGTTCCGAGCGGTCTTTCACCTTGTCCATAAGCACGCAATTATGGAACCAGGGAATTTGTGCAGCAAGCTGCTGCACGACTTCCTCATCGGGCCACGCTTGAGCGAACGCCCGCATGTATTTCAGGTTTCGGGGTGAGAAACCCTCGACACCCGGAAAGGCTTTTCGGAGGTCGTCCGCGATGCGGTCGATGACCTTCGCTCCCCAGCCTTTCTCTTTCTGACGGGCAAGGATGTCTCGCCCGTTCTGCCAGTAGAGCAAGATAAGCTCGCGGTTGACCGCGAGGGCCGCCCCCACCTGGGCGGACCGAATCCGCTCTTTCAGTTGCCTCAGGAAGGCATCATAGCCCGGAGGACCCAGCTTGCCGGTATCGCTCGCCTTACGGACCGCCTTGTTTTCATCCTGCTTCTTTTTCGCCATCGAGTTCTCCTAACCCCGATGAACTACGCTCCGGCCGACCATTCAGCAATAGGAGCTTCAGCGGCCCCATCGAGTCAAAGACAGGTAATTTGCCGGTTTTTTTCCGGCAATCTGCCGGCACACCGGGCACCCCGCTGAAACGGCCATTCTGTTCGTTGCAACAAATTTGCATTTGCGTTCATCTACTGTTCAGTGAAACCAACACCCCTTCCGAAACATCGTCGCGACTCCGGGGCGTCGATGCTCGAATTCGCCCTTGTCCTACCGCTGCTGATGCTCCTTGTCGTCGGCCTGATGGACCTTGGCCGCTTCTTCGCCGTCCGAACCTTACTCTACACCGGAGCCGCTCGCGGCCTGAACGAGGCACAGAAGGTCTCGAATTTCGACTTGGACATTAGTTCTACTGTATCCGCTACGTCCTGAGTTGATTCTTCAATCGGGGCATGACTTTACGCGAACGATGGTGGTAAAGCCGAGCTTGTTCGCTTCGACGCAGCCAGCGTGTGCTTCGGCGGCAGAGCGATGAAGGGGCGTTGGTGTTGAGTTGCTCCTCGATCAGACCCGCGATCAACTGCCGCAGTTGCGGCGTCGTCAGCGCGGGGGTCCGGATTTTTCCCCCGCCGCGTCTCCCGATTCAGGAACCACGCGGCCAGCAGCGACAGGGTTTGGTGGCGGTGCCACGCCGGCCAATTCCTTACCTGGTAGTCGGCCAACCCCGCCTCCCCCTTCGCTCGCTCGAAGCATTCCTCGATCCGGTGTGCCGCCTTCGACACGCGCGCCAGTTCCGCCAGCGGCGTCCCGGGGTCGGCATCCGACAAATAGTAGTCATGCTTGAACGTGCCGTCCGTTTGACGCTCGCGGGTCACGAACGTCAGTTCCTCCGGCCCCGTGCCGCCGGTCTCGGTCCGGGCCTGAACACGACGCTTCACGACCTCGACCACCAGCGGACCTTTCTCACCGTCCCGCGCGTCGATCCGGGTCCAGGCGGACTCGGGCAAGGCCGCCCGCCATCGATCCAGCCTCAAGAACGGGCTCATGGGATAACGCCCGCGTCCCGGGTATCCCGGCGGCGGCGCATCCGGGTCGCGGACCAGCGTGTTCGACGGCACGCACAAGAGGTAACGCTCGCCTGCCGCCCGCAATCCCCCGCGAAAAGCCGAGGAACGGCCCATCTCGTCATCACCGGCGACCCAACCGTGAGGCAGGTGCTTCCCGCTCTCGTCGAGCATCTGAAGGGCCAGTTGATGGCGGGTCTGGAACTTCACCGCCTTGGGAACGCCCGCGGCCTTGCAACGGCGACGGCTCTTGGTCCATCCGTGGGGGAGGTACAGACGCGTATTGACCAACGCATGTCCCTTCCTCGAGACGAGGGCCATGAAGACGCCGACCTGGCAGTTGTCGACCTTGCCGAGCCGGCCGCACCACTGCCGACCCACGCCGACCGACTGGGTCCCCTTCTTGACGAACGCCGAGGGGTCGAAGACGATCACCGCGTCGGGTTCGCCGAGGTCCTCTCCGACCTGACGGGCCAGGGTGTCGAGCATCGGCTGATGGTCCCACGACACGAAGCCGACGAACTTCTGCAAGGCTTGCCGCTCCTGGTCATGGAGGTAGGCGATCGCCTCGCCGGTCTTGCGCTCGAGCTTGGACAGGAGACCGGTCATGTACTCGGCGGCATGTCGCCGTTGCCCGGGCTGGGCCAGCGACTTGGCGAAGGGTTCAGCAAAGGTCTCGAGCCGCTTCAAGAGGCCCCGCATCGACTCGGGGGAGACCTCCGCCTGGGCCAACATCTGAGCCAGGCGAACCTCGTAGCGCCGTTCCATGACCGACTCCGTTCCAGGACGACTTCGTCACGGAAGGCTATGATCCAAAAACGGTTGGGGATTCGCAAGCACTACGATACAGTAGAATTAGGAACCTTTCGCCGACAAGCGTCGAGTATCGCCTGTAGTGCGCCCCGAAAACTGGACAGGTGCATAATGGAGGGGCGGGTCCAGTGGGAGGGCGCATTGAGATGGCGAAACGACGTCAGTTTACCCCGGAGTTCA
>JAABUQ010009029.1_pt1 | contig 13688 bp, 15 predicted proteins | sample 5560001 | NCBI WGS metagenome assembly JAABUQ01 (sample SAMN10711888, study PRJNA513371) | rock metagenome | isolation source: Antarctica rocks | place: Antarctica: Victoria Land, Finger Mt nord | collected 2015-12-18
CGGTCCGGCAGGCAAGCCCGGCTTCGGCCGCTGCGCCTCGCGCGTGGCATTCGAGGTCGCGGCACAGCGTGCATTGGGTGTCCGTGCTGACCGGCTGGCAATCCCAGAAGCACAGCGCCGCCTGCGGCGCGGGTGCGTCGGGTGTCTCGGCGTCTTTGCCGCACAGGGTGCAGATGCCCTCCTGGCTCTGGTAGGTGCGTGCCTCGCAGTGGCAGCAGCATTCGGCGACGGCCTCCAACTGGTCGATCCAGACGCCCGGGCCGTCATAGCCGCACATGCCGCAGTCCATGCCATGCAGGATTTGGCAGCCTCTTTTGCACCAATCCTGTCCATGCGGCGGGCCGTCCGGGTCGGCTGCGTCGTCCTCTTCGTTCTCGTCGTCGTCGTCCTCGAACAGCTCTCGCAGCGTCTCCAGGCTCGTGATCCAGCGCGCGACGTTGGCGCCGTGGGCGGCCATCATGCGGGAGGCGAAGCCGTGGGCGGCGATCCGGCGCAGCAGGTCCAACTCCTGGTCCGGCGCGAGTTCGGTGTTCTTCCAGGCCTGGACCAGGGCGACGGCCTCGCGCTGCGCCGTCCAGTAGGCTGGGGTGCCGGGGGTCGGGATGGCGGTTGCGTTCGTCACGTTCATCGTCGTGTCTCCGTGCTCGTCAGCATCGTTGCTGACCCCGTCCGGAGACGGCAGGCGGCGGGCCGGGGCAAAGGCGCGCGCTGGCGCGGGACCGCTTGCGGTCCTCCCCTTTGCGGCGGCCCGCCGGCTGCCGTAGGACGTCTCTCCTCCTTCAGCATTTCTGCCTCGTCCCGTCCTGCCCGTGTCGGCCTCCTGCCCGGCGCTTTCGGCATCGCGGCGGCGTTGGTGTCCGTTCACGGCCGGGCTGAACCCCCGCTATCCGGCAATGCGGCCTGGCGGTATGCCTGCCAAGACAGCCACGGCTGGATGGCAGGTGTTGAGCTTGGAAACCGACGTGACGCGCCCAGACGCCCTGAGGTTCGAGGTGGATGCCACCCACGCCGTCTCGGGCCTGTTGCAGGCTCCCGGGAACGCCATCGCCTGCTACGTGGTCGCGCACGGGGCGGGAGCCGGGATGACGCACCCGTTCATGGCAGCGGTGGCCGACGGCCTCGGCGAACGCCGGATCGCCACGCTGCGCTACCAGTTCCCCTTCATGGAGCAGGGATCACGGCGGCCGGACAGGCCGGCGCTCGCGCGCGCCACGGTGCGCGCGGCGGTCGAGGCGGCGGCCCGGCTCGCGCCGTCGCTCCCGCTGGTCGCGGGCGGCAAGTCCTTTGGCGGGCGGATGACCTCCCAGGCGCAAGCCGAGGCGCCGCTCCCCGGTGTCCGCGGCCTCGTCTTCCTCGGCTTTCCGCTGCATCCCGCCGGCAAGCCGTCGGATGACCGGGCGAAGCATCTCTCCGAGCTGCGCATTCCGATGCTGTTCCTGCAGGGGACCCGCGACACGCTCGCGGTCATGCAGCTTCTGGCACCGCTCGTCGAGCAGCTCGGGGATACGGCGACACTGGCGCCGGTCCAGGATGCCGACCACTCGTTCCATGTCCCGGTCCGGTCCGGACGGACGGACATGCAGGTGCTTGGCGAGATGCTCGACACCCTCGCCGCCTGGATACGAAGTCAGGCCTTGGGCCGTTGGGCGCTTTGTGCCGGCCCCGGTGGCTCGTCCCGCTGACGGACCTCGCGGTCATACCGCGCCCGCACGGCCGCGATTTCGTCTCCGTCCTCGCGCCCATCGGTTCGGAACAAGGTTGTTGAACGTGCGACTTCCCACTCCAGCGCCTGCATCAGGTGCTGCGCCGCATCGAGGTTGCCGATCCGGCACGCCTCGTAGAACGACGTGGCGATCTGGTCGGCGAGGCGCCGGGCGTAACGGGGCTCGATGTCCTGGGCGACCTCCTCGATCCGCTTGCGGTTCCTGAAGACGACGAGCTTAGGCATGCGCCCCGCCGACTGACGGGCGCATCAGGCTGCGCACGAGCGAACGGCCGCTCCAGCAGCTGCGCCCACGCCGTCGAGCGGGGCGGGCGGAGGAGCCGAATAGCGAGGGCTGGTCGCGGCGGGCATGGCAGGCCTGGGATGCTGTTGCCATTCCGTAGGGAGCACGATGCCGCCCTGCGGTCACGTCAGGCTCTGGCAGGAATTGTCTGCCGGCCAACGCTGCAATTCCGTCGTGTGCCGGAGCCTGAACGTCTCTCCTTCACCCGGCAGGAACGCCGCCACGACCAACCGGCCCTCGGCCGGCGCTGCCCGGTGCAGGGTCTGCCGGACGGGTCCAGCATTGAACGGATGGCGACATCGGCGGAAACCGACGCCGGCGCGCTGGAGCGCGACCCGAGGGGCAAGCGCGTTCTGGACAAAATACACAACGATAACAATATGTTGCTAGTGCTTTGTGCTTGATTCCTCCTGGCGTTTCGTTCTACAACGAGGGGGAGAACAAGGGAGACTACGATGGACATAGATCATCTTCCCGGAACGGACGGCGTCGTGCGCTTTCCGGTGGAACGCCGGGCCAAGCCGACGCTGAGGCTGGCCGAGGAGCTGGCGCCGCGGCCGGACCTCGCGGACGCGATGGCGGACGAGCGGGCCAACGGCGAGGACCGTCCCGATACCCTGGTCCAGGCGGTCGAGGCGTTCACCGCGCTCGCCACGGCGCTGGAGTTCAGCATGGGGGTGGACCCGGCGCTGGAGCATCTGCGGGCGATGAACGCGGTGCAGGTGCAGCGGGCGTGCACGCTGGGCTGGGCCTACCGGGACGCCGAGGCGGCGGCCGAGAAGGCTGAGCTGCAGCTGAGGAGCGCCAAGTCGGCGGGCTTCGCCGGGCTGCTGGACGGCCTGCACGAGCAGGTGCGGCGCAGCCGGGCGATCTGGACGGCCTGCGCGCTCGCCGCCCGGGCCGCGACCGATGCGGCGCGGGGTGCCAAGGAGGCGCTCGACTGCCACGAGAGCGGCGAGGTGTGGCAGCGGCACCGGACGGGTGTCGAGAACGGCGAGTTCCTGCTTGAGGCGGCGCTGTCGTTCCGCAAGCCTGCGGACGAGGCGGTCTGACAAGCCGGGCGGGGAGCCGCAAGATTCCCCGCCCGCGCCCGCGACACCACGTCTGCCAACGCCGGCGCACCTGGATGGCTGCCGGGACAAACGACCAAAAAGGGGACGGACGATGCCGTGGACGCGCCTGAACTCAACCACGGTGGTCCAGCAGCTGCGCGCCAGCCATGGTCCGGGGAACGAGGATCTCGCAGCGCCAGGACGAGCCGGCCTGACGACCGGGGCGGGCGAAGGAGCCGGCGGCTTTTCTGCCCATGCCGCCGCCCCATTCCGTTCGCCACGGCCGCGCTGCCCGCCAGGGCAGCCCAGGGCCGGCAACGCAGGAGGAGACCCTTGATGCCGTGGACGCGCCTCGACCCGGCTGCACTCATTCCGCATCTGCGCTTCGAGTGCGATCCCGCCAGCCCGGACGACGATGCCCTAGCTCGAAAAGCCACTGCGCACCTGCGTGAGGCGCTGCTGACGGGCGAGTACATCGCGGTGCAGAACGAGGAAGGCCGGACGTTCATCGGCACGCAGGACGAGGCGGCCGAGTACATCATGGACACTGTCGGGCGATCATAGCGACCGCGCCAACCCGGCAAACCGCCACTCTGCCTGTCAGGCTGCGGGGTCGGGATGGACGGCGGACGTGTAGCCCGCGAGCAACTCCGCCGCGCGCGCGAGCACGGAGGCTGGCAAGCCCGCCAGCGCGGCCACCCTCAGCCCGTGCGACCGTCCGGCCGGGCTGATCTGGTAGGTGAACACGTCCCCGTGCCGCCCCGCCGCGGCGTCTGTCGCCATGCACGTGGCGCACGGCATGGCGTCCGTCACGTCGGCCAACTCGTGGCAGCGCGTCGCGAACAGCGTGCAACACCGCTTACCGCAGGTTTTCGCGTCGCTGAGCTTTCCGCCCTGGGATGGACGGTCGGTGTAACCTCGGTCACACCCCGGGCCATTCAGGATTTCCTGCGACGCGCTGTTCAGCTAAGTTGAACGTCGCTGCTGTGCGGACCGGCGCCGCCGTTCGTCCCAAAGCACACAACGGGGAGAGGCTTTGCATGGCAACGTTCAACTGGTTCGGCGGCTACGGGCATTTTGCGGCCGCCCGGCTCTGGAACCCGCGCGGTCTGCCGGGCGTGGGCGACATGGCGGTGGTGGACGGGGGCGAGGTGGTCGTGGCGGGTCGCCAGGTCGGCGCGACGGTGCTGCTGGGTGGCCCGAACAGCGGATGGCAGCCGGTGCTCGACCTGCGGAACGCATCGCTGGCCGGGCTTTCCATGCCGAACGCCCTGCCGCCGCCGCCATTCGACACGTACGTCTCGCCGACGCAATACGGGACGGTCAACGTGCGCGGGCACAGCAGCATCGGCAGCATGGAGATCGGCGACTTCTCCAGCCAGTCGCGGGGGCCTGTCGGGTTTGGGCACGGCTCGCTCACGGCGCCCGACGTCCTCACGGTCAACTTGGAAGGGCGGGCGACGCTCGACACCCGCTTCGACGTGAAGGACGGCTCGACGCTCACGGTGAACGGCGGCGACGGGTCGAGCGTCAACGCGGGCAATTCGGTGATCGAGGGCGGCGCCGTCGCCATCCTCGCGCCGCTGGCCGGGCAGGGCACGATCCTGATGACGGACGGGTTGACCACCCTTTCCGGCTTCACCAACGCGGGAACGCTGGAGCTGGGCGGCCCGGTCGGCGCCGGGGAAACCATCGGGATCGACGTGGGAACGCTGGCGATCGACCGGCCGCTGGACTTTGCCGGCACCCTCGACTTCCAGCCCGACCTCGGAAGCCGTGGGGGAGGTTCCCACCCCACCGGGGAGCAGGGCGTGCTGCTCAAGGGCCTGGCCGCCTCCTCCTACGGGTTCGACAACGCGGCGCACACGCTGACGCTGTTCGACGGCGACGCGGTTCTGGACACGATCCAGTTCAGCCAAGGCGCCACGTCGGACTCGTTCCACATGGGGCAGTACGCCTCCGTCGACGTGCTGCAGACGGAGGGCGGCGTGTACCTGCGGGGGAGCTACAACTTCACCCAGGGGACGGAGATCCCGCTGCACGGGGCGCCGGCGGCGGCCTGACGCCGGCGACCGTCTCGCCCTCGGCATGGGCGACGGCCAGGGTGTTCAGCCGGCCGGCTGCGAGCACGTCGCGCTGCCCCACTTCACCATGGCAAAGGCCGCTTCAGAGGCGGCTAGCAGCGCCCCAAGCCCAACCAAGGTGAGGCCGATCAAGACGACGAATGCTGCGATCCGCCCCGCGACCGCCAAAGCGGCCGGCCCGGCGCCGAAGCACAGGCCGTCGCTGGCCGCGAGCAAGTTGTTCGGGCCAGGCACCAAGGAGAGAAAAAGCAACGCAGGAAGTGCAGCGAGCCAGGCGTGGGTACGGCAAACACGCAATTGGCTGGGGAACACGTCACCACGTACTGTCTCCGCCACTAAGCCGTGCCATGGCGTGTGCGTCAACGATCCGGCCCTCCCGCAGGGCGTAAGCGCGTAAGGTGCCTTCCACGCCGAAGCCGAACCGGCGATAGAGTGCCAGAGCCGGAGCATTGTCCGTCCATACCGTCAGTTCGATCCGACGCAGCCCCAGCCAGTTGTCCGCCGCTTCCAACAACGCACCGAGCAGGGCGGTGCCGACCCCTTGACCGGTCCAGGCGTCATGCACCCCCATACCCACCTGTCCGGCATGAATGCGGCGCCGGCTCATGCGGTCCAACGACGCGTTGCCCACGACCTCATTCTCCATGGTAGCGATCAAGCTCAACGTGTCTGACCCCGCCCCTTCCAGGCGTCGCTTGATCTCTTCCGGTGAACGGAAAGGCAACTGCAATGTACCCCAGCGATAGCCCGGCAGGTTCACCATCTCTGCGACAGCGTCCGCGTCCGATGGCCGAACGGCTCTGACCAATAGCCCGGGCGGGGGTTCCCGCGGCGACGGAGGGTGGCTGTCATCAACATCGTTCATGGTTCTCTCCGTTTGAGCCAGCACGGAGAGGACTGTCATCAGCCCCGACCAGTGTTGGCGGGGGCTGGGGTAGATGCGTCCGACGTTAGCGCGCGCCGCTCCCCAGTCCACCGAAGTGGGTCATGAGGTGGACGAGGCTGGTGCCGTGATAGCGCATGCAAAGATGTTCAACATCAAATTGCCACGAGGAAAAGTGCGTCTTGTGCAGGTCAGCATTGTCCGGAGATGGGTTAGGATGAAAATACGTGTAAAACTCATCACAATCCCATCTGGGCCGGTTTCAGATGCTTGTCCGGGAAAGCTTCGGACACCGGTGGCGAAATCAGGAAGGTGCGAAGGCGGTTTGAGCTACGTGCGCGATAGTTGAGAGTGCTAAGAATATCTTGCTAATATTCTCTGATTTCGCATTATGATATCAAGCCGATTTCTCGCCATAGTTTATGCGCCTGGCCAGTCCGGTGATTTCGCCACCGGTGTCCCCACGTTTAGAGTGGCCACACCTGAAAATGCGACACCGCCGCATTCGAGAACGGGCATGCTGTCAGGCTGTGGCCATTCTGCACAGCTTCGCGGTCACTGGGCCAACCCGGCGAACCGCCACTCTGTCTGTCAGACTACGGGGTTGGGATGGACAGCGGACGTGTAGCCCGCGAGCAGCTCCGCCGCGCGCGCGAGCACAGGGGCCGGCAAGCCTGCCAGCGCGGCCACCTTCAGCCCGTGCGACCGCCCGGCCCGGCCAGGGCCGATCCGATAGGTGAACACGTCCCCGTGCCGCCCTGCCGCGGCGTCCATCGCCATGCACGTGGCGCGCGGCATGGCGTCCGCCACGTCGGCCAACTCGTGGAAGTGCGTCGCGAACAGCGTCCGGCACCCCACGACGTCATGGAGGTATTCCATGCAGGCTTGCGCGATCGACAGGCCGTCGTGCGTGGAGGTGCCGCGGCCGACCTCGTCGAGGATCACCAGCGAGCGGCCGGTCGCCTGGTTGAGGATGGCCGCCGTTTCCAGCATCTCGACCATGAAGGTGCTTCGCCCAGCCGCGAGGTCGTCCGAGGCGCCGATGCGGCTGAACATCTTGTCGACCACGCCGATGCGGGCGCGGGCGGCCGGCACGAACGAGCCGGCCTGGGCCATCAGCACGATCACGGCCACCTGCTTATCAGTTACCGTGAATTGCAAGCAGGGAACCATCTTTTCCCGATTGCCCTCCACTCCCGTCGACGTGTGTCCGGAAGTAACGTGACGCTTTTTCCAATAGGTGTGGCGACCCGAGATCATCTGCGCTCCGGCGCGAGATCATCTGCGTTTCGCGCACTCGGACCGTCTCCGACCTGCCTTGCAGCAGCAACCTGACCTCGCCGGGCTTGGTGTCGATCAGATCGGCATCATCGCAGAAGTTGCTGATACACGGGTCAACCTACTCGCTCGGCAGCGTCACCGGCCTGAAGCCGAGCTGGGCCATGATCCTTTGGCCCTCGGGCGACAGGATGGCCAGCGCCAGCAGCGGCGCCGCGGGGTGCGCGTCTTTGAGAACCGCCAGCCCGTACTCCGGGCCGATCTAGAGGTCGGGCGGGAACTGCGCGAGCGTCGCGTCGGGCAGCAGCCGGGCGTAGCGGTCCCGCCCGGAGCAGTAGACGATGCTCGCGTCCACGCGCCCGTCGAGGATAGCGTCCGCGTCGGCGTCGCCGGATCGCGGCGGCGGCGTGTCCAGCACCACGGCACGTGATTGCAGCGCGGCGGCGCTGCCTGGCCGAAGACGATCGATCAGCCCGAACAGGCGCACCGTGTAGTCCCCGAGCGGATCGACCTTGGGCAGGGACATGCCGACGCGCACGCCGGGCGCCAGCAGCTTGTCGAGCGCGGTCTCGGTGATCGCGCCGAACCGGGCCGGCGAGAGGAGGCAGACGGTGTTGCGCACGAACACCGCCATGACGCTGGCACGCCCATCCTGCACGAGCTTGCGCGCATGGCCGACATCGGCCGCCCTGCCATTTCCAAGCACCTCGCACCATGGCCTACTCCGACGCGGCCCGGTGAAAGGCGACGCCGCCTATGACCAGCGCGATGCCAAGCAGCTCCGCGGTGGTCGGCACCTGTCCGAGCACGAGGAAGCCGATTGCGGTTGCCGTTGCCGGCAGCAGCGGGAGCAGCAGGGCGAAGGTCGCGCGTGGCAGGCGGCTCATGGCAAGCTGGTCGCACACGTAGGGGATTACCGAGGAGGACACGCCCACGCCAACGGCCGCGGCCAGGAGCAGCGGATCGGTGAAGGCAGGAAGTGCGCTGCGGATGCCGATTGGCAGCGCGGCGATAGACGCGATCAGCATGGCGGCGCCGAGCCGGTCGATGCCGGACATGGCCTCGCCACTCGACGCGATGCGGTGGCCGAGCAGGATGTAGAGCACGAACAGCACGCAGTTGGAGAAGGCGAACACGTAGCCCAGCGTCTCGCTGACGATCCGCACATCAGTCAGCACGAACACACCTGCGACAGCCAGGAAGAGCGCGGCGGCGTTGCGCCAAGTGCGCGCGCCTGCGGCCGCCACCAGGATCGGACCGAGGAACTCGATCGCGCCTACGGTGGCAAGCGGCAGCCGGGCGATCGCCTCGTAGAACGCCACGTTCATGACGGCCAGCACGAGGCCGAGCGCTGCAACGACGATCTGGTCCCGCCGTGGCAGAGCGGCGAGGAACCGCCAAGGCCGGCGCCACAGCGCGAACACCAGCCCAGCGCTCGCGATGCGCAGCCAGGCGACACCGGAGGGCGCAATGCGCTCGAACAAGAGTACGGCGAAGGACGGGCCGAGGTAGTGGAATACGGCGCTGACCAGGAAAAAGGCGTGCGGCGGCACCCGGTCGGCGAGCGAAGGGGTGGGGCTGTTTGCCGAGGCGTGGGCGCTGGTGCTCATGCCGGAAAGATGGCATGCCCCATTAAGGTGATGAATGACGACCGGAAGGCGGTATGCTGATATTACATTCAGATCAGCAAGGAAATCTGCATTTGCACCTTCAACTCACAGAATTGCTGCGCGACCGCCGCAACGTAGAGCTGCTGCGGCTGCTGCGCGACAACCCACGCCTGGGCACGTCCGAACTGGCCCGGTGCGTTGGCATGTCCGCACCGGCCGTCCGCGAGCGCGTGCTGCGGCTTGAGGAGGCAGGCGTCATCGCGGGTTACCGGTTGGAGCTGGACCCGGCTGCGCTCGGCTACGCGGTATGCGCCTACGTGCGAGTACGGCCGGCGCCGGGGCAACTGCCCAAAGTCGCCGAGTTGGCACGACGGCTGCCGCAGGTAGTGGAGTGCCACCGGATCACGGGGGAGGACTGCTTCATGCTGAAGGTTTACTTGCCGGGGCTGGACCAGCTTGACGAGGTGCTGGACCAGTTCCTGGTCTACGGCCAGACCACGACCAGCATCGTGCAGAGCACGCCGGTGGCGCCGCGCGGTTTGCCGCTGCCCGGTGCCCTTCCGGTCGAGTCCTAAAGGGAAATGAGTGCCCGGGAACTGGCGGGTAAACTGGCGGTATCCAGGCGGAATGCCATGGGAGGTCCGGGCCGCAAGGAAACCTGTTCAGGCAATACAATACGGGTATGTCCCGCTGGCCGCCCCGTGGGGACGGCAGCACGGAAAGTGCTGTCCGTCAGATTGGTTGCTTTCGGCTTACCCATAGACGTTTCCGCGGTGGTCCGGCGTGGGTTCACCTTTGAGCCGGACCAGCAACTGTTGCACCGCGTCGGCATCGCCGCTGATCGCCGCACGCTCGTCGTCCGCAAGTTGCAGCTCCTGCAACAGGCGAAAATAGCGCCCCTCCTGCTGGGCGAGCCTCTCGCGCATTGCTTCTGCGGGCTCGTAGAAGCTGCACCGCGCACAGGCCATGCGGTGCGCGCACATGGCAAAGGCAGGGTTGGTGCACCATCCATGGCCGAGATCATAGCGCAAGACCGGGTCGCCAGGCGTAGGGTTGCTGTCCGCAAGGACATTGACGAAGCGCAAGTTCTCCGACAGCTGAACATTTCTGCGAAACGCCTTCATCAGTCGGACTGGCGTGAGGTCGAGATAGTACCGGCCCGTGGTAAGATCGGTATGGCCAAGCCACTCCATCACCTCCACAGCCGCCATTCCAGAAGATGGGCTGTATAACTTGGTGGCCAGCGTCGACCGCGACCGGTGTCCGGTAATTGGTCCACGCGAATCAGAGCTTGGTAGGCCCCCCTTGCGAAGCAGGGCAGGGATAAGCGTAATGTTTATATAGGACTTGCCAAGCTTGCGACCCCGTATGCAGAACAGATAGTCTGTTAGCTGGCGAGTGACACGATCGACTTGCTTTGGCTGCTCAGGACGCTTGCTTCGCCAAATCTCGATCGCCTCGGCCAGCGGCATTTCCACTGGCTTGACAAACTCACCACGTGTCTTACCCGCGGGCACTCTCAGCATTGCTTGTCGGAAAGCGGGTGAGACTTCGCCAGTGCTGGTGTCGACCTGCTCGGGGACATCCTCCATATAAATGCAGTCGAGGTGAAGTCTTCGGATTTCATCGCCACGGCAGCCACTGAAGACCCACGCGACCGCGATGGCCCGCGCCATCGCTGCGGGAACAGGCGATGTGCGGCCTTTGCCTCCAATAGGCATATCCGCAGCTCCGAAGTTCAAGGCCGCCGTGCGGAGCTTAAGCCAAAAAGCATCGTCGATTGGCCGCGGGTTGGGCCCAACAGCGCGCCGGATGTCTCTCGGCACCCTCAGAGCTCGAAACGGGTCGAACCGTCGCTCGATCAGTTCCCAATCCAGCAAATCCCGGAAGAAAATGCGCACGGCGGCAATCAGCTTGATCCTGTGTGTCGCACCGCCGGGTTCGCCTGGCCGTCGCACCCGACACAGTTCGGCCGCGTCATCGCCGAGGCGTCGATCTGTGACGTACCTAACCCAATCATGCGCCGTGTCGATCGTCCATCCGACCGGCGACGTGATTGTGGGATGGCACCTCGCCAGCCAACGGCCGGCCAGATTCAGCGAATGCGAGACGGATGAGCGGCTCGATTGCGAGAGGGTGGACGCAGCTTCCCAGCGTTTGCACCAGCCCAGCCATTCTGCCGGAACGCCAGCCGGTCCGCCCGTCGCTCGGGGGCTTGAAGGACCTTCGATACGCCGTGAAAGTATACCGAGTTCGACCAGGCCGGCCGAAACGCCAAGGAGCATGCGGCGGCCTGCGCGCGATGGCGGGCTCTGCGCAAAGCGCGCGATGCTCTCGTCGGTCACCACATCAAGCGTGGGAGCCCCGTGCCAAATGAGGAGTTCAGCCACTGTTCGCGGAATCGCATACTGGCCGGGTGCCTGTCGATATCCCAAGCGGGCCATTGCCGAATGAAGCCGCGTGCATTCATCGTCCACCCTGGCTTGACCGAACAGGCGGCGCGCCAGCGGCAGGGGAGAGCAGGACCGATACAAGGGATGGTAAGGCTCTGACGACAGCACGCCGTAGCCCTCGACCGCGACCACCATCGTGGCCAAGCCGTCTAGGCCCGCGCAGGTGCGCTTCACCTCCAGCCAGTCCTCAAGGGTCCACAAGGCAGGAGGCCTGTCGAGGTGCAGCGCGCCACGTATGATGGTGTAGAGCACGTTTCTGAGGGTGATGTGCCGGGTGTAGGCGCGCGCTTCGCAGGTACGCAGCGCGGCCTCAATCATCCGCTTCAGGCTGGGTAGGGCAGCGCGCAGCGGGCCAAGTCCGGGACCGGTTGGATGCTCCAGCGCGCGCGAAAGCGCTGCGCGCTCGTCGGACGTCAGCTGCGGCCCTGTGAAGGCCAGCGTAGTGGAGCGACGGCTCACAATTCGACGAACCTATTGGCCAGCCGCGATGCTGCGCGCTGAAATGCGCGCGCAATGTCGCGGCCGCTCAGGTGGATGTATAGCCTTGTGCTGTCCAAGTTCCGGTGGCCGGCGAACTGGGCGATCTCCGTGATGTCGAGGCCGGCGCGTGCGAGGTCTGTCAGGCGTAGGTGACGCAGCGTATGCGTGCTGAAGCCTGGGACGCCGGCCTCGGACGCGAGGGCAGCTGCCAGTAAACCCCAAGTGAAGCCGCCAACGCGCTTGGAACGGTTCCGAGCGCTCGCAGACAGGAAAAGGTGGGGGTCGCCAACATGAAGCCGCCGCCGTTCGGCGAGATAGGCGGCAAGCGCGGCGCCGGTCGCGGGTGAGTAGAGGACGGTTCGCCCGTACCCGTTCTTGGCATGTTCCGGCCGTATCGTCACAAGCCGCGTGCTGAAATCGAAGTCGTCGAGCCGCAGCGTAACCAGCTTGGATCGGCGGAGCGCGCCGTCATAGGCCAGCATGAACATGAGCCGGTCGCGTGCTGGGCGGTGCCTGAGCGCGTCGATCAGCCGAGCCCACTCCTCCTCGTTTGGCAGGCGTGGCATCTGCCGGGGCAGCGGCACGAGGCCGCGCCGCAGCCCAATGATCTGGCCTTGCCATGCTCGGCGGATGTTGCCGCGGGCAACCGGGTTGCGGTCGAGGAGGCCCGCGTCGACAAGGTAGTCAGCATAAGTCCGGAGCCCGACGAGACGCTGCCTTACCGTCGCCGGCGCGAGCGGAGATGCCGGAGCTACAAGCACCTTTGGCCGGGGGCTACGCAAAAAGGCAAGGAACCGGTGGACTAAATCCAAATTCAGATGAAGCGATCCGAGTGGCCCAGCGAATTCGATCAATTCCTCGACTGCCCGGCCATAGGCGATCAGCGTGTTGTCGCTCAGCCCGCGCGCCTCGATGCCGGCCAGGAACGCCGACGCAAGGGGATCCGCTGCGCAGCGAGGAAGCTTGCGCGCCCAGTCTTGCCCTGCCCTTTGCTCATCGGCCATGCGCTTTATCGCGATGGTGTAGCTCCTGAATGATATTGCGGACATGTAATCTCGCCTAGGATGTCCGATTCACAATAATCAGGAACGTCGACTTGCCCGCCATGTTGGGTCCGGTCAGCAGCCAGATGCGGTCCGCCTCGCCCATGCGGCAATCGTTGGCGACAAAGGCGCGGCCCTCGGCTTCCAGCAGCGCCTCGGCCACGGGATGCCGGCCGCCCTCGATGTCGAGGCCCACGTCGCCGGCCAGCTCCGGCTCGGACCAGTGCCCCTCGGCGGCGGCCTGGGCAAGCCCCGCCACCAGGTCGAGGGCGGCGGCCGCGTGCGCGATCCGGGCCAGCGCCTCGCGCGACGCCATGGCGGCGGCGGACAGCTCCACGAACACGGCCTGCTCGGCGCGGCCCGCCTGGGCGGACGCCTCCTCCAACGTCGCGGCGAGGCTGTCCAGCTCGGGCGTGCTGAAGCGCGTGGACGAGGCCAGCCCCTGGCGCAGCGTGAACCCCGCGCCGAGGCTCTGCGCGCTTGCGGCCGGCACTTCGATGTGGTGGCCGACGACCGAGTTCACCCGGATGCGCAGCGACTTGACCCCGGTGTCCCCGACGTAGCGCGCCTGCAGCTCCTCGATCGCCGCCTTGGCGCGGGCGGCCTCGGCCCGGCAGGCATCCAGCCGCTTGGCATAGCCCTTGGCGACGAACCCAGGCTCCGCGAGAGACGCCGGCGGATCGGGGGCGAGTGCGCGCCGCAGTGCGCCGGCCAGGGCGCCGCAAGGTCCGGCCGAAGCTGCCCCGAGATCCCGCGCGACTGGCGCGATCCCTGGCGGCAAGTCGCCGGCTGCCCCGAG
>JAABUQ010009030.1_pt1 | contig 13686 bp, 16 predicted proteins | sample 5560001 | NCBI WGS metagenome assembly JAABUQ01 (sample SAMN10711888, study PRJNA513371) | rock metagenome | isolation source: Antarctica rocks | place: Antarctica: Victoria Land, Finger Mt nord | collected 2015-12-18
TCCTCGCTCCCTCCCCTGTTAGGGAAGGGCCAGAGTTGCCGAGCATCGGCGGGGCGTTCTCATTCTTTGTCCTGCTCTTTAGCCCTTCCCTAACAGGGGAGGGAGCGAGGAACGAGCGGGAGGGGTTCTTATCCGCGCAATAATCCGTAATCCTTTAATGCGGCATGAATGAGCGCCCGCTCTTTGTCACTGGCGTCCACCAGAGGCAGCCGGACGCGGCTGCCGGGCAGGACATCCATCATTGTCAGCGCCGTCTTGGTCGGGACCGGGCTGGGGACGCTGAACATCGCGCGGGTCATCGGCAGCGTGGCAAGATGCAGGCGGCGGGCCGCGTCCATGTCCCCGGCAAAGAACGCCTGGTGCATCGCCTGTAAATCGGGGCCGACGACATGGGAAATCACGCTGATATTGCCGACGCCGCCCAGCGCGAGGATCGGCAAATTGACTTCGTCCGCCCCGCCGTAAAGCTGAAAGCCGTCGGGCGCGTGGGCCACAATCTCGCCGACCTGCGCCATCAGGCCGCTGGCTTCTTTGACCGCGACAATGTTCTCAATCTCTGCCAGCCGCAGCACCGTGGCCGCTTCTAAGTTGACGCCGGTGCGGGCCGGGACATTGTACAGCACCACCGGAAGCTCCGTCGCCTCGGCCACGGCTTTGTAATGCTGGTACAGCCCTTCCTGGGAGGGCCGGTTGTAATACGGCGTCACGACCAGCAGGCCGTCCACGCCGGTTTCCTCGGCTTCCAGCGACAGCACGACCGTTTCCGACGTGTCATAGCTGCCCGTCCCGGCCAGAACAATGGCCTTTATGCCGACGGCGTCCCGGACCGTCTTATACAGCCGCAGTTTTTCTTCCCGGTGCAGGGTCGCGCTTTCGCCCGTGGTCCCGGTCACCACTAGCCCGTCGGAGCCGTGGTCCGTGAGCCGGCGGGCCAGCCGCCCGGCCTCTTCGTAGTCTACGTCTCCTGCCGAATTCATCGGCGTGACCATCGCGGTCAGCACCCGGCCAAATCTCGGTTCCATGCGTATTCCTTATGTGTTCTTTCTTAAAGACCTACTGCACCGCTTCGTAACAAGTTACTTCGCTGTGGTCCTTCCTAAAGGAAGGACTAGGACAGCAAACGTGAGCTTCTGCCTCTTTTCCTCATCTTCCCTTCAGGGAGAACCCTGCAAAGCGCCCTCCGGGTCTGCCAGTGCAGAAGAATGAGCGAAGCAAGGTGGTAGGTCATTTCCTCAATAATCCCTGCGCGACTAAACTCTCGGCAATCTGCACCGCATTCGTCGCCGCGCCTTTTCGCAGGTTATCGCTGACAATCCAGAAGTTCAGGCCGTTTGGATTGTCCAAATCCTGCCGGATGCGCCCGATAAACGTCGTGTCCTTGCCTGCCGCAAAGAGCGGCATCGGATACGCCCGGTACGGGTCCGCGCCGCTTATCTCGTCCAGCACCGCCAGTCCCGGCGCGTCCGCCCAGAGCGCCCGCGCCTCGGCAGGCGTCACCGGCCGCTCGGTTTCGACGCAGACCGCTTCCGAATGCCCGACCATTACCGGCACACGCGCCGCGACAATCGGCGTCACGCTCAGGGTGTCTAGTCCCATGATCTTGCGCGTCTCGTGCACCAGCTTCATTTCTTCTGAGGTGTACCCCAAATCATCAAATCCGCCAATCTGCGGGATGACGTTCGCCGCGATCTGCACCGGAAACACCGGCCCGGCCTGCGCGACCGCCCGGCCTTCCGCCAGCCCTTCGTTTTGCAGCTTCAGCTCGTCCGCCCCGGCCCCGCCCGCACCCGAGACCGCCTGATAGGTCGCAATCCAGACCCGCGTAATTCGCGCGAGGTCGTGCAGCGGCTTCAGCGCCAGCACCAACTGCGCCGTCGAGCAGTTCGGATTTGCGATTATCCCCTCATGCTTTTGCAGCGCCGCCGCGTTGACTTCCGGCACCACTAAGGGAACGTCAGGCCGCATCCGAAAATCCGCGCCGTTGTCAATCACCACGACGCCGCGATGCACCGCTTCCGGCCCAAACGTCACCGCCGCGCCTTTATCGCCCTCGGTTCCAGCAAACAGCGCAATATCTATTCCGTCAAACGCCTCCGCCGTCGTCGCCGACACCGCATACTCGCGCCCGTCCACAGTCAGCGTCCGCTCGCTCCGCGCCAGCACCTTAATCTCGCGGACCGGAAACTGCCGCTCCGCTAAAACGCGCAGCATTTCCTGCCCCACCACCCCCGCTCCGACAACTGCAATGTTGTAGTCTGACATAATTTTCTCGTTCCTCGCTCATCAGGCGGCAGCGACAAATTCTGCTGTTTGACATCCGATGCGGACTGTCTGCCCGCTCCGAAAGACAAAATACAGATGGTATTCGTCGGCGTCAGGAAGTGTACCGCCGGGGTTGAACACCGCCAGGAACCCCTGCGCTTTCCATTCGCTTGTCACCTCGGACGCGGGTATCTCAGCGACCGACGATAGGCAAGTGTCCTCCCCGATTGGCATCTCTTCATCTCGCGGCGTGACCTCAAAAAGATCCACTTCGCTGAACACGAGGCTGAAGCCGGACGCCGCGTACCGCGCCGGGTCAACCTGCCAGGACAGCTCCACCTGATTTCCCGCAATAAAGCCATTTGCATCGTGGGCAAAGCTGTGGCGCAGGCCGAGATAGTAGGCGTCGTGCAGGTTCCAGACCTTGTCCAACGCACTGATCTCAATGTTCCAGCGATTTTCGACAATCCGAAAATTGGTTAGCTGCACTGCTTCACCGTTGCCCTACGCGCCCAGTATCTCGTTTAGCCCCTCCAGAACTGCTGCCACTTCTTCGGTGCTCGCTTCTCCAAGTTTGTTTCCCAAGCGCTGTGTGGAAAGTGTCCGTATCTGGCTGATTTTTGCCCAGGAGCGTTTTGGAAAACCAGTCCCGATAACCTCTAAAGTCAGCGGAAAAGCGGCTCTCGGTTCCTGGCTGGTCAAAGCAACGGCAATGACCGTGCCAGAACGCGCATTGAAAATATCTTCGCTCAGAATAAGAACCGGACGCCGGCCAGACTGCTCATGCCCAAGCGTGGGATCGAGTTCCGCCCAGTAAACCTCTCCCCTTAGTATGGAGGCCACTGCGCCACCTCTGCCGCCAGTCCTTCGTCGGCTAACGCCTGCTCTTCCTGTGGATCAAGCTTGGCACACTCCTGCGCCAGCCGAGTTTTGCCAAGCCTGGCAACCTTCTCTTGAACTGCGGACTGCACCGCTTGACTGCGGTTCGAGAAGATGCGGGACTGAACCAGTACGTCCAATCGGCTTAACAATTGTTCATCAATGGAAATCGTAATCTTTGCAACACCCATGTTTTAGTATTACCCCAAGTCATACTAAGTTGTCAATCGAAAACGCATCCGGGGTTCATCTCGCCGGGAGACTTCCATTCAATCTGGTATTTGTCTTTAAGTATTCGCTGTTTGATGCGCCAAAGGCTGTGGCAGGAGCCGAAGCCTAAACCTTCTCCCGAGGCGACAAGTTCAGCGCGGGCCTCTTCAGTCGCCGCAATGATCAATGGATTTATGACAGGGTCGTCTTCAATCGGGTCGTGCTTGAAAGGATCGGCCTGTAGTCTCGGAATGGATTTTCGAGGTTGCTTGTTCATGTTTTCACGCTTGCGACGTTATGTTTGGCCTTGCTAAACGGGTTCCTACTTCGCCGGCATTTCCCACGTCGGCATGGCCCGGCTTAACTGCTCGCAGAGGGCGTCCAGCAGTGCGCCGGTGCCTTCCGCGTTTGCAGCGGCGGTGAGCGGTGGGCCACTCGGGGCGATGTCGTCGGTTAAGAGGACAATCGGGATGCGGGCGGATTCTTCTTCGGCTTTCAGCGCCGACAGCAGGGCGAATAGCTCGGCGTCCGGCAAGTCTGTGTCAATAAGTATCAGGCCCGGCATCTCGCTGACGACAAAGGCGACGGCGTCTGAGGCCGCTTCAATAATGGTCAGCGTGACGCCGTGATCGGCGGCCAGCACCGGAGCGGCGGCGCGGAAGTCTTCGTAAACCTGCGTGTTCGCGGCGCAAACGGCGAGAGCGCGGGCGTTCTCGCTGCCGCCGAAAGCGGACGCGATTATCGCAGCCAAGTCTGCCGACGGCAGCGGCTTTTGCAGAAACGAGAACATGCCGAGCGTCAGGTCGCCATGGGTGGGATCGCCCAGCACGGAAACGGCGACCACAGGAATCGAGGCCGTGGCGCGGTCGTTTTTTAGCGACCGCAAAGTCCGCAGGCCGTCCATATCCGGCATCATCATGTCCAGCGTGATGGCGTCGGGCTTGTGCAGACGCGCTTTTTGCAGGGCTACCGCGCAGTTCGCCGCTTCTAAAGTCCCGTAGCCGCGCCGGTGCAATGCCTGGCGAAGCAGGCTACGGACGTAAGCGTCGTCGTCTACGATCAGCACCAGGCCGATGCCGCGCTCGGGCAGCGCCACTGGCAGCGGGGCGGAGTGGCCGCCGGTTTCCAAAAACAGCGGCAGCGTGAAGTAAAAGCGGCTGCCTCGGTTCGGATTATCTGGGTTCGGCTCGCTTTCCAGCCAGATTGTCCCGCCCATCAGCTCAATCAGCGTTTTGGAGATCACCAGCCCCAGCCCGGTGCCGCCCGCCTCACGGGTGGAGGTGTTGTCCGCCCGAAAAAACTTCTGGAACAGCTTGGGCTGATCTTCGGGGGCAACCCCGATGCCGCTGTCGGCGACGCAGGTAGTCACGCTCGTTTCCCCCGAGACTTCCAGCGTGACCTTGACCCAGCCCCCTTCTGGGGTATACTTGAGGGCATTACTCACCAGATTAGTCAAGACTTGGGTGACTTTGTCGGCGTCACCGCGCACCGGCGGGATAAACTCCGGCAGGGCAGAGTCGAGACGGATATGCTTCGCGTCGGCGGCGGCTTTCATTAAACGCAGCGTGTCAGCGACAATTTTTTGGTAGTCAATCGGCTCATGCTTGATTTGAAGCGTGCCGGATTCGATGCGCGAGATGTCCAGAATGTCGTTGATCAGGTTGGACAAGCGGGTTGTGCTGAGCTGGATGATGCTTAAGAACTCGGCCTGAAGCTCAGTCGTCTCGCCTGCCGCGCCGGACAGCAGCAGGTCGGTGTAGCCCTTGAGACTGGTCAGCGGCGTCCTAAGCTCATGGGACACGACGGAAATAAAGTCCGTCTTCATTTTGTCCAGCTCGCGCTCGCGGGTGATGTCGCGCAGGGCGATGATCCGGCCAATCGTTTCCGAGCCGTCTTCCCCGGCCACCGGAGCCGTATAGAATTGCAGAAAGCGGCGGTCCGGCGTATCCAGCGCGATGATCTCTTCGGCTACGGTGCGTGTCTCGGTCGGGGCCAGCGCGGCCAGCCGGTGAGACAGGCGACCAATCAGCAGCGGACGCGCTTCTTCCAGTGTGTGATGCAGCAGAAGCTGAGAGCGGGTCCCCACCAGCTCGCCAAAGCGCCGGTTTGCCAGCACAAAGCAGCCGCCGGAATCCAGCATCGCAATGCCGTCGTTTGCGGCGTTCAGCACGGCCTCAAACCGGTGGTTAACAGCCGCAAGCGTCTGGTTCTGGTCCCGCAGGGCACTTTCCCGCAGGGCCAGCACGTCCGCCATGTGGTTGAACGCACGGGCCAAATCGGCAAACTCGTCCTCGGAGCTTGGCACGACGCGGGCCAAGTAGTCGCCGCGCTCGATCTGCTCGGCGCTCCGGCGAAGCTGCTCCAAGTGGAGCGTCATCGAGTAGGTCAGCAGCCGCCCGATAATCAGCGCCGGGATCAGCACCAGCGCCATGCCGACCATGTAGTCCGGGAGCTGGATCTCGTCCCCATGCAGGTGGATGACCAGAATGCCCAGGCCCAGCATGAACGCCACCGGCACCAGATAGGCCAGCACGATCCGGTTTGCGATTTTACGGCCAAACGTCATGAGTCCTATGCAACCATCTATGCAAAGAGAATACCCGAAAACCCGCACAATCTTGAAGACCCGCACAATCGTGGTTGTCCCGACCTACAACGAAGCCGGCAACATCGAGAAGATCACGGAAGAAATCCTGAAACAGCCTGTCGGCGTGGACATGCTCATCGTGGACGACAACTCCCCCGACGGCACCGGCCGGATCGCAGACACGCTTGCCGCGTCGCCCCGGAGCGCCGGCCGCGTCCATGTCTTGCACCGGCCCGGCAAAGAAGGCCTCGGACGTGCCTACCTCGCCGGCTTCGCCGTGGCTCTAAGCGCAGGTTATGACGCGGTGGTCGAGATGGACGCCGATTTGTCTCATGACCCGCTTTACTTAAACAGCATCATTGAAGCCGCCGCCAGCGCCGACGTTGTGGTCGGCTCACGTTACTTGAACGGCATCTCGGTTATCAACTGGCCCTTAAGCCGCATTCTGCTGTCGTGGGGCGCGAACTGGTACGTCCGCACTGTGACGGGCCTCGCCGTCAACGACTGCACCTCCGGCTACCGCCTGTACCACCGCCGCGTCTTGGAGTCTTTGGACCTGCCCAGCGTCCGCTCCAACGGCTACTCGTTTCAAGTCGAGATGACGTTTCGTGCCCAGCTCCGGGGCTTCCAAATCACCGAAGTCCCGATCATCTTCATGGAGCGCCGCGCCGGCCAGTCCAAGCTGTCCAAAGGCGTCGTCTGGGAGTCCCTTCTCATGCCCCTCAAACTGCGCTGGCACGCACGGGCCATGATGCGGCGGATGCGAAAAGCGGGGCAGTTAGGAGCGGCATAAATATATCTTCAAATGTTTGATTATTCTGCCACTACATATGGTACTATAGAAACAAGATGGACGATGCGAAAAAGCTACTACAAAATTGGCGGCAAAGTCCACCCAAAGATGGTGCGAAGTGCGAAGATGCTTTCAAGGTTATTAATTCTCTGGGCATGACCCTGAAAGGACCAAACGGTCAGGGCCATTTTCATGCGCTTCATGATGATCTTAAAGGTAGCGCGAGGTTCCCATTTGGTTCCTTCACAGTTAACTGTCACGCTTTCGGAGTTCAAGGCAAAGCTCACCCGAAGGCCATTCAAGATATAATACAAGCAGCTAGAATCATCGAAGTGCTCGGCAAAAGAAACAACAGGACAATGAAGACAACACCGATCAAAACACATCTGCCTCAGAATGATCACAACTCCAAAATGATTAGCTATTACCCAGTCGAAGTTACTCCACTCCTCGAAGAAGAGGGGAGCGGCTTTCAGGCACTGTTTCCTCCGCTTGCTCGTAGCGTCGTCGGCTATGGCATGACTCAGCAGGAAGCAATTGCGGACCTTCAAGCATTGGTTCCATCGTTTCTAGAACTCATGGAAGAAACTGGACAAGCGCTTCCCGAAGTCGTAGCCGAGAAAGAATGGGATGAATTTAGCGGCAAGTTCAACGTGCGTGTGGCTAAGATGCTTCATGCCCAGCTTGTGGAACTGGCTGAGGATCAAGGCGTAAGCCTGAACTCGCTGGTGCAGACAGTTCTTGCGTCTGGAGCAACCGCGCTTGCCGCAGGAAAAATGTTTGGAGCTTTAGAGCGGCATGTTGCAATGCCGAAGTCGCCTTATCATTGGGATAAGCAAACTGTGCAAGTTGTTAAGGTTTTCAGTGTCGAGTCCTACATGGCACAGGAACGTACTACTGAGGAATGGTCACTCACTCAGGAAGGCTAATTATGGCAAGAGCAAAAGCGGAAGCTATAACTGAGGAAGCATTCTTCCAAATACTCCAAACACTCGAAATTATTCGCATTGATGTGGATGATTTCTCCGGCAAGGTACACAACCGTGAGCGTCTAACTGCTCGGGATACAAAGCGCAAAGTTGCTGTTACTGAGAAATCCGAGTTCCGGTGTGGTGATGACACTGAAGTAATCGTCTGGCACTCTTACACAGTGACCGTCACGGCTGAAGGTGAGGACAAAGACGAAAAGCTACTAGTGATTGCGCTTAAATTCCGACTCCTCTACGATAGCAAGGGAGTATTTACAGAAGACTTCTTTGAGCAATTTCGCCAACTCTCGCTGCGCGTCCAGACCTTACCATTTGCACGGGCTTGGGTACATGATCATTGCTTGCGGATGGGCGTACCGCCCCTGATTATGCCTCTGATACGCACACAGAAGTAGTGGCAGATATTGCGACTTAGCAAAAATTATATATAGCCTCTCAACCCTTTAGGGTTGAGGGGGTATTTGTTTCGCTCATTGCTAGAGTTACAGCAAATTCTCTAAGCCGTAGACTAAGTCGCCCCCGTTTGCGGCGAGAACTGGAGCCTGGCGTATGGCGGCGAGGATGCCGGGCATGAAGGATTTGCGGTCTAGGGAGTCGTGGCGCAGGGTGAGCGTCTGGCCGGAGCCGCCGAAGATGACCATTTGAGACGCGACAAAGCCCGGCAGGCGGACGCTGTGGATAGGAACATCTCCGGCCTCTTTGCCGCCTCTCGCGCCGGGGATTCTCTCGAAGGCTTCTCCGGGAAGCGCCGCTGGCGTTGTCTCGGCGCGGCCTTCGGCGATCATTTCGGCGGTCTTGGCGGCGGTGCCGGACGGCGCATCGAGCTTTTTCTCGTGGTGCATCTCGATAATCTCGGCGTTCGGCAGGTAGCGGGCGGCGTCGCGGGCGAAGCGCATGAGTAAAACCGCACCGATGGCGAAGTTCGGAGCGATGAGCGCCCCCATCTCGTACTGGCAGCACAGCTCGCGGACAATGGCGATATCGGACTGGGATAGGCCCGTGGTGCCGACAATCGGCACGACGCCATTAATTAGCGCCGTTTCAATGTTGTCTACGATGGAGTCGGGAACAGAGAAGTCCACCAAGACGTTTGGCTTCTTTGATGCCAATATGTCGGCCAGATTATCGCCCCGGTTTATCTCGGCGACAAGCTCTAAATCAGATTCCGCCTGCACGGCCGCCACGGTTTCCCGGCCCATACGCCCGCCTGCGCCCGCGACCGCAACTGTGATTGTGTCTGCCATTGACGCTTACTTCTCCAGCTTCGGCCCAACGGTTGCCATGGCGTAAGTGTCCGAACCAAATAAATACTCGGCGACTCCCGCGATGTCGTCCAGCGTCACGGCGGTAATCTTTGCCATCGTTTCGTCAATCGGGATGACCCGGTCGTAGACCAGCTCGTTGCTGCCGATCCGGCGCATCCGGGAATTCATGCCTTCCTGGCTCATCACGACGCTGCCCCGGAACTGGTTCTTGGCCCGGTTCAGCTCGGCTTCCGTGATGTTGTTCTTGCGGACATTGGCGAACTCGGTCTTGACCAAGTCTATCACCTGCTCAGATGTCGCCGGACTGGTCCCCGAGTAGACCGCAAAGTAGCCGCCTTCCCGGAACGACTGCGAGTACGAACCGATGGAATACGCTAAACCCCGCTTTTCGCGGATTTCCTGGAACAAGCGGCTGCTCATGGAACCGCCCAGCACGGCGTCCAGAATGGACAGCTTGTACTTGTCGTCATTCATCTGCGAGTAGCCTGGTGCGCCCAGCACCAAGTTCATCTGCTCGATGGACTTCTCCACATAGGCCGTGCCAGGAACAAACTGCGGCGTCGTGTCCGGCTCGCGCCAGTCCGACTTCTTCCCCGTCAGATGCCCGAACCGCTCTCGGACCATCTCGACAATCTCCTGGTGGTTCAGGTTGCCCGCCGCCGCGATGACAATGGTATCGGGCGTGTAGTGCCCGTTCATGTAGCCTTTGAGGTCGGCGGACTTCAGCGCCGCGACTGTCTCCGGTGTGCCGATGACGCTTTTGCCCAGCACATGCCCTGGCCAGAGTGTTTCGGTGAACACGTCATGGACCAGATCGTCGGGTTCATCGTTGCGCCGCTTGATTTCTTCCAGAATGACATTCTGCTCGCGCCCCAGCTCTTCCGGGTCAATATTGGAGTTCAGGAACAAATCGGAAAGCACGTCTACCGCCAGCGGCACATGCTCGGATAGGATCCGCACATAGTAGCAGGTGTTTTCTTTAGATGTAAACGCATTGATGTCGCCGCCGACCGAGTCAATCTGGTCCGCGATCTGCTGGGCGGTGCGCGTCGGCGTTCCCTTGAAGAGCATATGCTCGATGACATGGGAGATGCCGCGCACGTCGCTTGCTTCGTCCCGTGCGCCGACGCCGACCCAGATGCCCAGGGCGACCGACTGGACATAGGTAATGTTTTCCGTCACGATGCGGACGCCGTTCGGAAGCACTTCACGCTGTATCATAAAATATTCGAGTCCTGACTGTTAGATTTAGTTGATGGAGTTGTACGCTCTTAGTATACCCGCTAACCTTCCGGCCCGTCACCCGGTTCCACGAAATCGCCCTGTCGCGTCGAGCCAGTAATTGACCGCCTGCTCACAGAATTGCTGCGCTTGAACTGAATTCTGAAATGCACCGGCAGGCACAAAAAAGCCTCCGCCACAGCCATTCTGGAAGATAATAACACCGTCCTCAACGCACATAATCTTGATCACATCACTCCATTTCATGGCCGCTTTGGAGTGCCAGGCTTCATTACGCACTCCTCCCTCAGAGATGCTTACGGTGTATGGTTTTGTAGCGCGATTTGCCACACCTTGAGCAGAGCTGAGCAGCAGCATGATGCCCCAACCCCCTGCCCAACTTCCCGTCACTGCAGCAGTGATCCCGATAGGGGCACCCATCCAAACAAGAAACGGCAGCGGCAGCAGGAAAAACAGAAGCAAAAACACGGTGGCACGTAGGAAATATGGATAATTGAAGTAGAGGTAGACAACGATCCCTCGCCACAATGCAAACCAGCCAGCAGTGTATGTGATTGTCATAGGAAGTGTCTCGGCAAGCCAGTAGTCGCAGAAACAGGCGGCGGAGAATTATTCTCCGCCGCCTGCCGGGTTTCCTGCCGAATGAAGCACACCGTTTTGGAACCATGTGTTGAAACACACGGCTAATCAGCGCAGACGCTAACAAACACCGCTTCGCGGGGTTAAGACAAAGCCATTTGGTCAATACCGAGTGCCGCGAAGCGGTGCTTCTTGGCGTCCTCGCCCAATAGCCGTGTCCTTCAGGGCATGGTCCTGCCGACAAACCGTCCGTCCGAGCAGCACGTCACCAGCACACGCGGACGCTCCGGCGTCCACCGCGCCTTGCTGGTGTACGCGGCGGCTTTAGGTGCAGTTGTCATGCTCATCGGGGCGAGGCTCCTGAACGTGGTGGGGGCGGCCAGACTGTTTCATCATGCGGCACTTGCATTTGGTCCTGCTTCAGCAGCGCAGCCTGCCACCGGCCCCGCGCTTCCGCGAGGAACGTCTTGGCGGCCGCTTCCCCAGGAAATGCGGTCTTTGGAATACGCAGGTGTTTCGCACTGCTCAGAACAAAGTAGAGACTGTCCCTTGTTTCCCGGATGTCCTCGAAGCGTGTCCAGTGGTAGAAGTGCCCGGCACTCTCAAGCAGCCCAAAACGGAAGTCATTCTCCCCAATTTCTGCGACTCTGACCGCTGTGCTTTGTTTGTTGGCGGCAGAAATCTTGCGGAACAGGTCTAAGAATGCCAGCAGTAACGCAGCGCCGGGAACAATGCCGATGACCCAAACGACAACCGTTGTCAGCAGCGCGTCAAGTCTGCCGGAGTGACAGAGATAATAGGCAAAAACAGGCAAGGCGCAAAGCCGCAGCGTCAGGCGCAAAGAGGAGCGCGTCCAATTCTGCCACTGGTGTTTCCAGGCATCCCGATTTGAGATTGTGAACGTAACTCGCATCGGTCTCAAGCTCCGGGGCGCGGTGCAGGCGGCCAGACTGCGGCATCCTCAGCCGTGACCGGCGTTCCGTTTTTAGCCGCACTCCAATACCGGCGCGTGGTATCCAAAAAGGTTTGCGCCTCATGCGGGCTGGGGAAGGCGCGTTTGGGAATGAGAAACGCAACATTTTTGGACAAGAACAAAAAGAAGTACCGCTGATTTTCTTCAACGCTCTCAAACGACCTCCAGGTATATTTTATTTCGCGGGCCAATGTCTCCTCGAAGAACCAACTCTGGTCAATGCTGACACGATGCGGTCCGATTATGTCAGGCTGCTGAGGCTGAAGTTTTACCAGCCGCTTTTTAGTGGGAGGCCAGATGCGCGGAACGCAAAAGGCCATAAAAATTAAAAGCAGCAGCCCGGCCCAATCTAAAGTATGATGGCGAAATACTGCTTGGATAATCCCCCAAAATCCTGTCACACAGGTTACACTTATGAGTATCGCGAAGCCATACAGAAGGATCGTGCGGAGCATAGACTTTTGGCGGCGATGATACAAAGCGTACTGCCAAAGATCATCCAGCGTTAATTCAAAGGTGACTTCCAGCGCAATCCCCTTTCGCAAAGCAAGGCGGGAGAATTGTTCTCCGCCGCCCGCCTGCTTTCCTGCTTGTGAAGAAAATCGGCACACAAAAAGGCTCCCGTCACGGCTGTGATTGGAGCCTCAGTCTGTCTATGAAAAGCGTCACAAAAGTTATGGCATGGAGGGATTGGGGAGTGGAATAAAACCGCGTGTCTGCATTAACTTCTGGGCGCTTGTTTTGAGAGTGAGGATGGCACGCTGTCCCAATGGGTCAGGAACATCTTCCACTTCCAGCGCCATCACAGCGTTGTTCAACTGCTCGTTTGTGACGGTTTTCAATTGGCGTCGAAAGCTCTGCGCGAAAGCTTCCTGCTGCCACGGCGCGAGCGAGGCAAATGCCAACCCGCTTTCGGAAGAAGCCGCCGAGTTTTGAGCGGGCGAAAGCAGCCCAATGACATGCAGCATTTGGTAGAGATCATTTGACCAGGGGCCAGTCTCGGGCAGTGCTACCTTTAAAGTCAGGCCCACCTGCCGCCATGTCAGTGCCGCCGCCATGTCGGCTCGGTCGGCAAGCGTCAGCTTGCCCTGCTTTTGGAGGCGCTGACGCCAGGGAGACAGCAGCCGTTCGGGAACATCATCGGCGCGGTCCTGCGCCCATGTCCGGCTCCAAAACAGGTAGTCGTCGCCGACCTTTTGCCATTGGTAGTTCCAGTGCGTACAAATCGCGGCGATCAGCACCGGCAGTGGTCCTTTGAGCGTCGTCAGACCAACAACATTAGGAGCTTCGGTCGCTTCAATCTCTGCGCTTCTATGCAGAAAATCCTCTTGATAGAAGGTAATGTGGGCGGCATGGGCAAGGGCTTGCAGGGTAAAGCCGACATCGCGGCGCTGGGCAGGGGTTACGCTTTTCGCCGTAAGAAGTGGGGTCAGGTCTACGATTGGTCCGAGTTGTGGTCCTTTCGGCGGCGGCACCCGGTCTGGTGAGCGGTTCGCATTTGTGTCGTAGGTATCCAGTAGAAGCGAGTCATTGGAAACGCCTTCCAAGTGAACATTGTATTGCGTCGGCGACGACAAAAAGAAGTTATCAGTGTAATTCTCATAGTTGCTCCCCGGCACCACAGACAGCATTGGCGGGGTCAGCGGCACGTCAGGGGGAGGACTAGAAAGTGAAACGCCAGGCATTGAAGCACCCGGATTAGCCGCAAGAAATGCCTGCGCCGACTTCCAGCCTGCCTGCGCTCGGTCAACTTCCTCTTGATGCAGCGCAGCGATTTCGGGAGCGAAGACTGTGGGATCAAGGGGAAGAGGTTGTCCGGCCACGAGATCATCAAGCTGAGTGTCCGACAAGCCTTGAAAAGCGCGAGTATAGAGGCTATCGGTCGAAGCGCTGATTTTGTAGGGAAA
>JAABUQ010009031.1_pt1 | contig 13685 bp, 14 predicted proteins | sample 5560001 | NCBI WGS metagenome assembly JAABUQ01 (sample SAMN10711888, study PRJNA513371) | rock metagenome | isolation source: Antarctica rocks | place: Antarctica: Victoria Land, Finger Mt nord | collected 2015-12-18
CCTCAACTTGTGGTGGATGACGGTGGAGATGTCACGCTGCTGATCCATAAGGGATATGAACTCGAAGACGGCAGCGACTGGGTGAACACGCCTTCCGGAAGCCAGGAAGAAAAAGTCATCAAGGATCTGCTGAAGAAGGTTTACAAAGAAAACCCGCGGCATTGGCATGAGCTTGCCAAAGAATGGCGCGGCGTTTCTGAAGAGACCACCACGGGCGTTCACCGTCTGTACAAGATGCAGGAAGCGGGCAAGCTGCTGGTGCCTGCCATCAACGTGAACGATTCGGTGACGAAGTCGAAGTTCGACAATCTATACGGCTGCCGTGAGTCGCTGGCGGACGGCATCAAGCGCGCTACCGACGTCATGGTGGCCGGCAAAGTTGCCGTGATCTGCGGCTACGGCGATGTGGGCAAGGGCTCGGCGCACTCGCTTCGCGGGATGGGTGCTCGCATCATCGTGACGGAAATCGATCCCATCAACGCGCTGCAGGCGGCCATGGAAGGCTTTGAGGTGACCATGATCGAAGATACGCTGGGGCGCGGTGACATCTACGTAACCTGCACCGGTAACCTGGATATCATCACGCTTGAGCACATGCGCTATATGAAGGACCAGGCGATTGTGTGTAACATCGGGCACTTCGACAACGAAATTCAGGTGGACCGGCTGAACGACCAGGCGGAAATAAAGCGGACCAATATCAAGCCGCAAGTGGACATGTACACATTCCCGGATGGCCACAGCATCTTCATGCTGGCCGAAGGACGCCTGGTAAATCTGGGCTGCGCGACCGGCCACCCCAGCTTTGTGATGAGTAACAGCTTCTCTAACCAGACGCTGGCGCAAATCGACCTGTGGAAGAGCCGCGACACTTACAAAGTGGGCGTCTATACGCTGCCGAAGAAGCTGGACGAAGAAGTGGCGCGCCTGCACCTTGAAAAGATCGGTGTAAAGCTCACAACATTAAGCGCGAAGCAGGCCGAGTATCTGGGGGTGCCGTTAGATGGACCCTACAAAGCGGATCATTACCGCTATTAGGCGTCAGCATGAGACTTCTCTCATCTGAGAAACACTCGATGTATGAGGTTTCTAAGATGAGACGATCAGTTGCTCTGCTGGTGCTTTCGCTCTTTGCTCTGGCCATCCCTCCGGCTGGGTTTTGTTTTTCGCTCTTTCATCACCCGTCGCATCCAAAGCCTCACAAGGTGAAGCGCCACAAAGCGCAGAGGCACGTCTAACATCTACCCCGCTCTGCTGAGGCAAGAATGCCCGGCCCAGGTGAAGCGTAGCGGCCAATCCACGCAATCGCGAATGCCGACGCGCGGCGACACTGCGATAGTGAAATGCGGCTTTTCCCTCCAGCGGCGGACCGTCAACTCGCCTTTGTCCAGCCGCTGGCCGTAATGCTCACGCGTGATGGCCAGAGCTTGGGTCAGTTTTCCCGGCCCATTAGCCAGCCCTTTCACCGGCCCATCCCACTTTCGGCGTTCGTACATCTCCGGTAATCCGCTGAATGGTTCGAGTGCGCGGATCAGCACACATCCCGGCGACCCGTCGCGATCAGCCACCACGTTGAGGCACTCGTGCATGCCATAGATGAAGTACACGTAGGCGCGTCCGGCTGGCCCAAACAGGACTTTGGTGCGTTCCGTGATCCCCTTTGACGCGTGTGCGGCAAGATCGTCGAGTCCCAGATATGCTTCCGTTTCGACAATCATACCGGCCGTTTCGCCATGCCAGAGAACGTCGCCCAGCAACTCGCGTGCTAGATCGATAGCCGGTCGTTCGAAATAGGGGAGGGCGACCGCCTCGGTCTCTTTGAGCAGCAGCTGAAGAGGCAACTTATCTTCAAGTTTTGGGTGCGGCCTCAATGTACGCTAGAACATTAGCACGCCTCCGCCGTCATGCGTCTCTTCACCGCCATCGATTTGCCTCCCGACGTTCTGCTGCGATTAGAGCGTTTGATCAGCGAACTTCGCCCTGAGGCGCCGATCAATTGGAGTCCACTCGCTAATCTGCACGTCACGACGAAATTTATTGGCGAGTGGCCCGAATCGCGCTTAGATGAATTACACGGAGCGTTGTCACTGCTCACGATGCGAGAACCGTTCGATGTGAATGTGAAAGGAATCGGATGGTTCCCGCACGAGCGATCCCCGCGCGTCTTGTGGGTTGGCGTTCATGGAGGCGACGGACTGAGCGGACTGGCCCGCCAAACAGAGGAGCTGCTGCTGCCGCTTGGAATCAAGAAGGAGGAACGCGAGTTTTCGCCTCACCTGACGCTGGCGCGGATCAAGAACCCGGTTCCACTTCAGCGCCTACGCGAGAAGGTAGAAGAGAATCAGCCGGCCGCGTCAGGTCGATTCGCGGTGTCGCACTTTACGCTTTTTCGCAGTGAAGCCGGGCCCACTGCGAGCCTTTACCGGAGGCTGCGCGAGTACAAATTCGCACCGGCACCGGCGGCTTTATAACATCTCAACGTGCCTCCTATTCCATTCGAAGTTCCCGTTGCAATCACAACCCTTATGGCGTATCTGATCGGTGGCTTGCCATTCGGATATTGGTTCGTTCGAATGTCGTCAGGCGAGGATATCCGCACGATGGGCAGCGGAAACATCGGCGCGACCAACGTTCACCGTGCAGCGGGCGGGAAAGCAGGCTTCGTCGTCCTGCTGTTGGATATTCTCAAGGGGTTTATAGCAGTCTGGCTTGCCGCGGCTCTCACCGGCTCTCTGCCAGTAGCGCTCGCTCTAAGCGCAGTGGCCGTGATGCTTGGCCATTGCTTCCCCGTGTTTCTTCACTTTAAGGGCGGTAAAGCGGTCGCCTGCTTTGTTGGCGCATTTCTCTACATAGCTCCGCTCGCGTTGCTATGTGTGGCGGTGGTCTTTTTTGCGATCGTTTTTTTTAGTAAGTACATCTCGCTCGGCTCGATCGTAGGGGCTGCCACGTTTCCCTTCCTCGTGTGGATGACAGGTCATCCGCCAGTGCCTATTCTGGCCGCTTCCCTCTTCGCCGGGTTGCTGATCATTTACCGGCACCAGGCCAATATCCAGCGCTTGCGGAGCGGGAAGGAGCACTTGTTCTCGTTGCGCGGCGGCAAACAGGCCATATGAGCGATCGTTTAGCCGTTATCGGCGCCGGCAGTTGGGGGACCGCACTAGCCATCGCGCTTGCCGGACGCTTCGACTCGGTCCGATTATGGGCACGTGACCGGGGCCGAGCCGCGGAGATGGAGGCGCTGAGAGAGAATCGCCGCTATCTTCCCGGATTTGTTCTGCCGCCACAAGTCAGCGTCTCTTCCGACCTTGCCGTGACGATGCAGGACGCCGGCATCGTGATCGCGGTTGTGCCTTCGCGATATTTCCGGCCAGTGTTGAGCAGCGTCAAGCAGCATGTGCCGGCGGAAGCAAAGCTGGTCAGCGCCACCAAAGGCCTGGAGAACCCTGGCTTGGGCCGCATGTCGCAAGTGATATCAGAGGTTCTGCCGGAGCATCCAGTGGCCGTGTTATCCGGTCCGACCTTCGCCAAGGAAATAGCGGCCGGCGAGCCGGCGGCCGTGGTGATTGCAGCGGCGGACATCGCCTTGGCTGAAGAAATCCAGCGCGCTCTGGCCACGTCGGCGCTTCGATTCTACGCCAGTACGGATGTGGTGGGGACCGAAATAGGGGCCGCCCTCAAGAACGTAATCGCGATCGGCGCCGGAATATGCAGCGGATTGGGCCTGGGCAGCAACAGCGTGGCGGCGCTGGTGACGCGGGGCCTGGCTGAAATTACGCGGCTTGCCGTCACCATGGGCGGAAGTCCGCGCACCTTGAGCGGCCTGGCCGGATTAGGCGACCTTGTGCTGACCGCCACCGGCGACTTATCTCGTAATCGCTTTGTAGGCGTGCAGCTTGGGCAAGGGCACGCGCTCGCTGAGATTGAGGCGGGCATGACGATGATCGCCGAAGGCGTAGCCACCTGCCGGGCAGCGCGTCTGCTGGGACTTCGAGAAGGTGTGGACCTCCCCATTATCGGTCAGATGTATCAGGTGCTGTACCAAGCGAAGGAGCCACGGCAAGCCATCCGCGAGCTCATGGACCGGCCGCTTACTACGGAATAAATCACTCCTTTGTAAACCCATCGCCGCTTTCCCTCGTTAGCGAAGGTGAACCTGCGATGGGTACAGCGATTCAAGAACTGAGTGTCGTCCCAGGCGAGATCACGCTCCGGGCGGCGCACTATCCGGTCGAAGTTGACGGTCAACTCATGTGCCGGGTGCGCGACGGCGATGCCCACGCCTACTCGCTTTTGGTGCATAGGCATCAGCAGCCGCTGATCCACTTCTTATTCCGTATGGTGCAGAGCCGGCACGTGGCGGAAGAACTGGCTCAGGAAGTGTTCTTGCGCGTCTATCGATCGCGCGAGACATATGAACCTACAGCCAAGTTCAGCACCTGGCTTTTCAAGATTGCGACTCACGTCGGCATCAATTGGCTGCGGGATGGGAAGTACGAAAGGAACCGTCAAAGCCTGGACGAAGAGGGCTGCGCGGGCACTTGCCGTCAATTGGCCGACGGAGCGTCGACTATTGAGGAGCGCCTGCTGGCTAGCGTTAGAGTATACGAGATACGGGAGGCGATCAACAGCCTGCCGCCGAATCAACGCGCGGCGGTGTTGATGCACAAATACGAAGAGCTCGCTTATTCGCAAATCGCCTGCGTTTTGAATTGCTCCGAAGGCGCCGTAAAGAGCTTACTGTTTCGAGCGTATGAGCGGCTTCGAGTCCGCCTTCTGCACTTCAGCGCGTGACGTCGTGTCGGCGGTAATCGAGCCAGGAGAAGAAGCCGATGAGCGTTTTCCCATCGTGGATGTCGCCCGCGCGAATCAGGCCAGCCAACTCGTCTTCGGGGAACCAGCGCATCTCGATGCGTTCGTCAGGCATCTGCTCGGGCTTGCCCGCGGTCAGCTCACGCGCCAGAAAAAGATCCATCTTCTCATCCACGTATCCGGGGCTGGGCCAATAAGACACCAGCTTCACCCAATTGCTGGCCTGGTAGCCGGTCTCCTCGCGCAGCTCGCGTTTTGCCGCTTCAAGCGGCGACTCGCCTGGATCCAAGCGGCCTGCCGGAAGCTCCCACAGCTCCTGCTGGGCGGGCAGCCGGAATTGGCGGACCAGCAGCACACGATTTCCATCGTCAACGGGCATCATCACCGCCGACCCGGGGTGACGAACGATATGGCGGTGAATCTCGAATCCGCTGGGGTCGGTCGCAATCTCATCGACCACTCGGAAGAGCTTGTTCTTGAGCACCTCTTTCGAAGAGATTATCTTCATCCTCCTACGGTACCGCTCCAGCGAGCTACATCCCCGGCATTCCGCCCATGTTCATCATCATCTCGATGATGGGCCGCGGCATCACCACAAACGGCCGCATCATCTCCATGTCTTCGTGTTCCAGCACGTGGCAGTGGTACATGTATCGGCCCGTGAAACCGGTGAACTGCGCGGCGATGGTCACCATCTCGCCCGGATTCACGCGAATCACGTCTTTCCAACCGCATTCGTTGTCGTCGATCGTTAGCTGTTTCGACGGGTCGCAAAGAATTGGTTGGCCCGGCTGCGTCGAGCATGTCGTCGGCTCAAAGCTCCCCTTTTCATACGCATCGCGTGCCATGATCTGAAATTGAACAAGGTGAACATGGAAGGGATGCGTGTCGTCCGTAAGGTTCACAATCTTCCAGAGCTCCCAGCCTTCCGCATTTACCAGAAAATTCACCTTGTCTTCAAACCGTTCCGCTACGCTGCGCCAACACGTCGATACGCCTTTGCCGTCCTTTAATTCCACAACGCCCGGCTTGCCGATATCGGTCTTGCTTACCGCCTTGTCGTCCAGCTCGTGAAGCGTAAGCATGTCGGTTTCCGCCTTATCGTCCTTCACCTCCACCAAGGCGATCATACGGTGTTGATGCTTCGGCAGAGTAGCGTGTGTCAACCGGACACAATCGGAGAGCGGATTTCGGAGTGGCTTGATTTTTCGTTTTGTGTGCTGCCCCACTCGGAACTGCATAACGTCCGGGTAGGGCAGCCGGCAATCTGGATTTGCTTCGCCCGCGGTAGCGGCGGAAAACGGTACATTGTCAAACGGCGCTTCCCCTACGTTCACGAGACGCAAGTAGTGGCCGCGCAATTGACTGAAGTCCACAACCAAGTCGGCACGCTCGGCGGGCGCCAGCGTCAGGCCGCCGGGCGGCAGAGAAACTGCCTTCGGCAGCAACCCCCCGTCGGTTCCGATCTGCCCGATGCAAGAGTTCACGATAGGGGCGGGTCCGGTGTCGCCGTTTGACGGCCTGGGTGCAGTGACGCCATCATCCACCAAATGGAATCGATACGTACGCGCATTCGAGCCATTGACGATGCGAAATCTATACTGGCACGGCTCAACCTCCGCATACGGCCAGATGGTTCCGTTCACAAGCGTGTAAGGGCCGAAGAATTCCCAGGTTCCCTGATCTGTTTTGTGCAGCAGGCGGCCGGAGAAAGTGCCTTCGGGATTGAGGTCGAGATTCCGATCCTGTATCAGCAGCGGTATTTCGTATTTCCCGCCCGGCAACCCGCGCTCTTCGTTCACATCGTCGTCGCGGTCGTCGCGAATGATATACAGACCCGCCAAGCCCGAGTAGACCGTCAGCCGCGTAACCGCCATGGCATGATCGTGATACCAGAGCAGCGCGGGACGCTGATTATTGGTATACGCGCAGGTGAGAGATTGCCCTTTCAAAATCGCATTCTCCGTCCAACCATCGCTATCGGGGCGCGTCTTGCCACCGTGCAGATGCACCACGTTCCAGGCCTCGAGTCCTTCCGTTCCGGCAACCGGTTTGAACTTATGGTCGTACCCGGGGAAGTTGTGCGACGGCGGCTCGCCGTCACCAGGCTTATCGACTCGCACCGCTGTAAAAGGAAGCGCTGTGCCGATCTCATTTATCCATTCAACCTGGACACGTTGGTTGGCTTTCACCTCGATAGTCGGCCCCGGCACGCATCCCTCGTACGCCCACACATCTGTTTCGGGCAGTTCCGAGTGAAACCGATGGCGTGCCGCGCGCATGCGTATTTGCGCCCGGTAGAGCCCTTCTTTGTCCTTGCTCGGCTCCGGCCGGAGCACCGGCGGAATCCGAATTGGATCTTGAAACGCCTTCAGCGTCGCAGGCACGATTTTTTCCTGCGGCGCTGGATGCAGCACGGTAGCGCTGGTTGCCATGTTCCCCCCTCGAAGGGATCACGGTAGCAATCCGCACACCATCCGAAAATTGGGGACGCAGTCAACCTTCTGCCAATCGCAATGTAGCCAGTCGCATTCTCCACGGGTGCAACAAAGTTCGCAAGTGCCATATCTCGTTAGCCGTTTGGATAATGCGCACACGCGGGGTCATTCCTCCCGCAACGCGACCATTGGATCGATACGAGTGGCGCCGGGCGGGAATGTAAGAAGCAATCACGGCCGAGCCGAGCAGCAGTGCGGAGACTGCGGTCACAGCTGCTAAGTCGGCATTTTAGAAGCTGCGTACAAAACCCTCATTTACAACTGCCACGCGGAGACTACCGGCCCGGTCCTGTTTGGTGATGGCGCGGCCTGCTACAAAATGGATTCCATACGTTTCGAAGAAAGCCGGTGACACCAGGATGATGCCGCTTCGGAGGCGGGTTACGGTTTCGCTCGCTTGCCCCATCATCGCTCTTGCTTGGAGTTCGTATGCTGAAACGAACGTCCCGCCACAAATCGCCGATGCTATTACGGCCCTTTCTTCACCTTGACGCTACTATGCGGACGGTCTGCTGAGTGTATGTCCCGTCGTTGGCGTGGGCCAGCGCCGTAAGGTAGTGAGCCCCCACGGGCAGCGAACCAGCGTCAAGGTCGGCGTGCCATCCGGAGGCGGCAGCGTGCGCGGCTTGAGGATAGGACTTGACCACTTCCGGCCGGCTTAAGCGGACTGTGGCTTACGCCGCACGTTTCGCGTCGATGTAGAGCGTCACGGACCGTATGCCTGAAGCCTGCGTAGCCCAGCCGGTCAGCGATGTGGCTCCTTTGACAAGTCCGCCATTGGGAATGGGATCCATCGAGAGGAGCGGTATCTGCTTGGAGCAAGACGTCAGACGCAGCAAGCCGCCAGCGCAACGAGGATCCCGATGCTATGGAGTCGCGTCATCAATCCCGCGTCATCAATCAATGAGATCAGAGTACTCGGAATGCCGGCGAACGTATTGAGCGACGAAGGGGCAAGCCGGAACCACGCGATAACCCTGGGTCCGCGAGTCGTCCAGCGCCGCTGCGACCAAGTGCGCGCCCACGCCTCGGCCTTCGAGAGCAGGCGGCACTTCTGTGTGGGTGAAGGTAATGGTTTTGTCTTTCACCTGGTACTCCGCGATAGCGATTAGGTCGCCAATTTGGAGTTCGAAGCGATGTTTCTCCGCGTTGTTGTGTACCGGAACTTGGTCTTCCGCGCTCATGGAAATCAACAATGATACTAGAGGGCTTGTCGCTTTTATCGAGAACTGGTCATGCTGGAACAAACTCTGCTCATGATCCACAAAGCCAAAGATCTCTCTGCTGACCAACTATGTGAGGTGGTTCATTGCAGATGGTACTGGAGGTGGGGGTCGAACCCACATGAGAAGTGAATCCCGCGGGATTTTGAGTCCCGTGCGTCTGCCAGTTCCGCCACTCCAGCTCGATGCAGAATCAACCTGAGTATAACAACGCTCGGCAGGCACTTATGGCTCGCGCGGGTACCGCGTAGGGGTCCCTTCCAGAGCACCAACGGCACGCTCGCGTACCGCGTAGTGAAACGCCCTAAGCCGCTACCGAACTTTCCGGGGCGGTGGATAGCTTCAAACCGTGGGCGGCTGTAGCTTGGTATTCAAGACTTCACCCGTGACGCCTCAAAGTTGAGTGAATGGAACGGGATCTTTAATTATCCAGGAGATCAGGGTTTATGGAACAGCAAGCTTTTCGGTGGGCTCCGTTGACGGTTGCGTTAGTGGCGGGGCTTCTCATTCTATTGCGGAACGTACAGATGACCGGGGAGCGACGCTCGCCAGGTCAATGGTTCATTTTTCGCATGTACCGGTTCATGCAGTTTGTGTGGGCCCTAGTGCGCGGCATCGACGTGGGCTACTTGGAATACAGGCGAGTGCTGCAACAGTCGCGGATCGAGGTGGAGAACGAGCGCTGGCTTGGAAAACTGATCAAAGGCCGGCAAGCCGCAACGCTGAATCAGTTTGAGCAGGAAGCATAGTTATCGTCGACAAACCCGCAACTGAATCGGATCTCGGGAATTCAGCGTAAGCTTCGCATCTGCTGAGGGCACTCGGTTATCGAGCAGCTCAAAACGCCAGCGCCTCAGCAGACGGGCGAGGAAGAATACGCCCTCCATCCAGGCGAACCGTTCTCCTATGCAGCGGCGCTCGCCGGCTCCGAAAGGTAGATAGGCGAAAGCCGGCCAGGAAGGATGGACCCAGCGCTCCGGGTGGAACTCGTTTGGTTGCGCGAAGAACTCAGGACGACGGTGCAGATCTGCCATACAGACCAGAAACACGCTTCCCTTTCGGGCCGTGAAGCCGCTACAGGCGTAGTCTTCCAAGGCACGGCGTCCGAGAATCCAGATCGGCGGATAGAGGCGCAGAGATTCGGCAAACGCATGTTGCAGGAAGTCGAGTTTTCCGTAGTCTTCCACCGTGGGCGGCGAGTCCCGAAGAACGGCCCTCGTTTGTTCGGCCAAGCGCTCTTGAACCTCTGGATACCGCGCCAACAGATAAAGGCACCAAGTCACGCCAACGGCCACAGTCTCATGTCCGGCGACCAGCATGGTTACGATCTCATCACGTATGTCGTCGGCATCCAACAGCATCGAGATAAGAGTCTCGGGATGACCCGAAGAACGGGCGTTGTGAATGAGTAAACAGACGATCTCATCCAGCCGCTTGGTCGCATTACGATACCGCCGGCTCGAAGGGAGCGGCAGGCGCATCAACAAATCGCCCCAGGGTAGAACGAATCTGTTCACAAGCTGCAGCATGACGTGCAATTGCTTGCCGAGGTCCGCGATCACGGTGCGGTCGCGAAGCGCAAACAAGCTCTCGGCAATGACATTCAATGCGAGGGTGTTCATTGCAGCGGAGATATCGATCTGCTGCCCGTCTCGCCAACTGGCGGTCACTGAGTCCACGCCGTCGACCATCTGACCGGCATACACGCGCAAGCGGTCGCGATGGAAAGCGGGTTGTAGGGTGCGGCGTTGCGACTTATGGAGAGATCCTTCGCTTGTCAGCAGCCCGTTGCCGAAGAGGTTCTGCTTGGGGTTTCCCGGCGGGAATTTCTCAAACGATCCCGCGCGAGTGACAAGCAAGTCGCGGATCATACCGGGGTCTTTGACGACATAGAATCGCCGCGGGCCTAAGCGGATTTCCGCCAGGTCGCCGTCATGTTTTGAAATTGCGCCGAAGAATTGAACGGGGTCTCGTATGAGTTTCAGGAAGGAGGCGCGCTGGCTGACCACACGAACTGGCAGCACAGCATTGTTCTCGTTCGACACAGTGAAGTGTTTAGGATAGCGGTCGATAAGAGGAAGATGGAGTTAGTTGTTCCGAAACTTATTCGACGCGAACCCACCGGGCTAGAGGCGCCTGCCGAAGAACTGCTTTTGGCGGCGCGTAACAGCTCACGCCGGCTTTACGTAGCGCTCACGGTAGTTCTCTCTTTGAACTTCGCCGTTATCTCCGGCGCGCTCACTTTTTGGGCGCTCGTGTTTCGGAAGTAAGCGCCAGTTATGCGCGCTTGGATCGCCGCAGCCAGGAAAGCTGAGAACATGCCGTATAGCTGGTTCGGGCGGCTCCGCGTCGTGGGCGGACGCACCAATGTTTGGGGCCGCCAGTGTTACCGCATGAGCGATCTGGATTTCAAAGCTGCCTCGCATGACGGATTCGGCGAAGATTGGCCCATTAGCTATAAGGACGTTGAACCCTACTATGACACGGTAGAGCGCTACGTGGGCATCACTGGCATGCGTGAAGGGAACGACGTGTTGCCGGACGGCCAATATCTCCCGCCCATGGGGATGACGTGCGCGGAATGGCAGATGCGGGATGTCGCGAAGAAGAAGTTCGGACGCACGCTGACGCTGGGCCGGTCGGCTAATTTGACAAAGGCGATCAATGGCCGGCAGCCGTGCCATTACTGCGGGCCCTGCGAACGTGGCTGCGTCACGCACTCCTACTTCAACTCCTCATTCACCACCGTGAAGGACGCGCTGGCGACGGGCAAATGCGATCTGATTACGAACGCGATGGCGTACAAGGTGCTGAGGGATTCGGCAACCAACCGGGCCAGTGGCATTCTGTACGTGGATCGCGTGACGCGCGAGACCCAAGAGGTGCATGCGCGCGTGGTGGTGGACGCCGATGAGCAAGCGGCTGAGATGCTGGAAGCCGCCGGCTTCAACTCGCCCGGTTGCCAGAACCCGACGATGACGATTATGGCGCTGGCGCTACGTTCCTGCGATTACCTGAAGCACGAGATGCAAACGGGCAGCGTGTAAGACGGGTGATTTAGGGCTGCGAGGTCTGGGAAGCGGTTGAGTTCTGCTTTTTGCGCTTTCCTTTGCTCTTCGAGCTATGCGGCTGGGTGCCCGTATCGTTTCCGGGACTGGGCTGCCGCTGCTTGCCTAAATCCGGGCTATCGGTGCCGGGTTCCTGATGCGGCACGTCGGGGTTGTTTTGCGTGGGAGTGTCTTGAGCGCCACCGTTCTGCCCGGGAGCGTGATTCGGCGAGGGCTGACGCTGTTTGCCCATATCGGGATTGTTGGTCCCCGGCTCCTGGTGTGGCACATCCTGGCTGTTCTGCGAAGGATTCGGCTGCTGGGCGAGCAGCACTCCCGATCCACAGCTTAAGCTCGCGGCCAAGACAAAAGCCGTTATTTTTTGCATCTGGTTCTCCTGCGGTGTCTAGTGTTCATCCATTGGGACAAGATTTCGGCGGCCTTTGTTACCAGCAAGCTGAGGCAGACCGTGTTAGGCGGCCTGTTTCGCGGTTCTTGGCACGGCGGATACGGGTTTTTGGCCGGACGAGGGGTTGGCGCCGATTCTGCTTGGGGATTGAACGCGATCGAGATGCTCTTCGATTTGAGCAGTTGAAAAAACGAACCCATTCGCGGCGGGCTCAAAGGGTTGGCTGGTCGCATGTGCCGCGAGGAAGCGGCTCGCGACGGTTTCGAGGGCTTCCTTCTCGGCTGCGCGGCGCTCCTGCTGCAGTTGACGGAGTTCGGCTATCTCTTTTTCGCGGCGGCGGGCCAGGCGTGATTCCTGAAGGTGCAGATTGCGGAGCTGCTTTTCGTATTTCAAGTAGGTTTGGAGTTCGATCATGCCGGCGCGGAGGGCTGGGTCATGATCGTTGAAGGCTTCGGCAAATTCGATGTGGCCTTGCGCGAAGAGGGCGGTCTCGAGACACGGGATGCGTTTGAGGCGCCAAGCGGAATCGGCGATGGATTGGACCAGATCACACTCGCGCGCGCCGGCGGGATGGAAGTCGTCCTGATAGGCGCGGAGATGAAGTTCGTAGGCAGGGGCGTCGTCGGTGGGGAGCAGGACGGTGCGGCCGGTAAGCGCGGTTTTCACTGCGTTTAGAGACGATTTGGCTTGGCCAGCGGGAGTGTTGGGACCGGTGGAGAGCAAAGCGTTCGCCTGGTTGGCGGCCAGTTGCGCGGCGGATATGGGGGAAGGCTCGAAGAGCGCTGCTTCAAAGGGTATCTCGGTTTCTCGTGTATGGTGCGCTTCCGGTTCGACGACCGGCGCTGGCTCGGAGTACGTGCTTTCGAGCGCGAGGTGACGTTCGGACTTCAGGGCGGCTTTTTTCGCTTTACGCTCAGCGGCGCGGCGGATGGATCGAGGTGTCATGGTTTCTGTCTCCTCCAATAGAAATGCTCGCGAGAGGATGGACCTCATCGCGAGCCTGCCGAAACATAGCATATGAGGGGCTCAAAACGTTCTTTGTAGGTTTGGAAATCGGTGCAAGTTGATGAAGACAGAGTAAAAAGAAAATTCGGCCGAATTGAACTGCTGGGTCGAGGATGTTCGGATTTGCTTTGAAAAGGAGCAGCTCCGACAATTATTTGGGAGTGTCGAAAAAATGCGGGGCTGACCGGCAAACCGTTCGCAGCGTATCGCAGGCGCCGCAGAGTGGCATTGTCCACTTCGTCAGGTCTAGGCATTCGCACATGAACCACTAAGAGTTACGGGTCAATACGATTGTTTTTCGAAAAACAGTTTCAATTTTCTCTTGGAATCCGCCTCCTGCGATTGCTGCGCTTCCGCGGCCTGAACAAGCCGATCCCGATTTCGTGACAGGTCTCGGCGCGTTGCGACGGAAGTTATTTGTCGTGCGGCGAACATGCCTGGCTCGCGTTCTTACATAGTAAATTTGCTGGAGTAACTATGCACCTGTTCGTACGAATAGCTGTTCAAGTGGCCTCAAGCTAAGTCAGAAAGGAATATCTGTGAAATCTAGCAAACACCTGCTCACCGCGGCGGCTATTGCTGCGTTCATGCTGACGCCGGCTTTCGGTGGTCCCCTCCTAAAGGGAACCTTGAACCATCCCGGCGATCTCACCATCGACTCTAACCTGAACCTCGAATTCCTGGCGCCATCCGC
>JAABUQ010009032.1_pt1 | contig 13684 bp, 9 predicted proteins | sample 5560001 | NCBI WGS metagenome assembly JAABUQ01 (sample SAMN10711888, study PRJNA513371) | rock metagenome | isolation source: Antarctica rocks | place: Antarctica: Victoria Land, Finger Mt nord | collected 2015-12-18
ACAAACCTGCATCAAGGCGTGCTGACACTCGTCGGCCTGCTGATTGGCTCTGCGGCAGGCGACATCGGGGCGGCGATCTGGGCGCGCGCTCACGCTGCCGCGAGCGACGGCAAACTTGACACAAACTTCCTCCCCCCGCGCTTTCATCTTCAGCGCGCCCGGCGCATGCTCTCGACCGCGCTGGCCTGCGCCCTCGCCGTCATGGTTTCACCCTACGGGTGGCGCGTGTATCGGAACGTTTTTGTCACTCTGCGCGACCGGCAGCTCATGGCGAATGTCACCGAGTGGAGGCCGATTACCGTTCTGCCGCTCCCGCAGATGATGCCGTTTTTGATCCTGCTGCTTTTGACGGCGTGCGCGTTTGCGCTGAGCCGCCGCCGAAATCTTCCCGATGGCGTTGTGCTGGCCGTGCTTGTTGCCCAAGCCATTGTGCATGCGCGCGGCGTGCCTTTGTTCGCCATCGGCGCGGTCGTTATCGGCGCTCCCCACCTCGCCGATCTGCGCCATCGTCTGCCTGCGCGTGTCGGCGCGGCGTCCCCGTCTCGCCTGCGCGGCGTGCTGCTGGGCGGCTTTGCCATTGTTTACGCAGTCACGTTCGGCCTGGCGACTTGGGTCAACCTGCGGCGGGCGATGGGGCCGCGCGGGCTTGGCCCCGAAGGCATCGGCGAGGCAGTGGCCCGCGTGCCGGATTATCCCGACGCGGCGTGCGCCTTTACCCAGGCCGAAGGCTTCCCCTCTCACCTGCGCCTTCTCAACAATTTCGAGATTGGGGGCTTTCTGATGGAACGCCTGCCCCAGCAGCCGGTTTTTATCGACGGACGGCTGGACGTGTACGCGGGCCGCACATTTGACGACAATTTGGTGCTGTCGCGCGCGGGCGGCACGCCGCAATGGGCGGCGTTGGTGCAAAAGTATGATTTAGACTGCGTGCTGACGACCAATGCCCGCGAGGCCCGCGCCTTCGGCAAAGACCCGCAGTGGCAATTAGTCTATGCCGACCCCAAGCAGGGGCACAGGCCGCGCTGCCGCATTTTGCTGCGCCGCCGCCCGCAGTTTGCCGCCCTGATTGCCCGCTGTTTGCATGACCGCGCGGGGTCGCCGCAGCCGCGTTTTGGAAGAGTTGTGCCGGGATTATGAGGGGTTTGCACGGGCGTTGCAAGCGTGTCCTAACGACGGAAGGATTTCTTCCGTCGCTGCAACGCCGTGGAAAAGCCTTCAATGAGCCGAAAGGATGCCTTTACATTGCCCGTGCAGCCAGGCCGCCGTGGCACAGAAGCAAGCCCGGTGTCCCGAACAAACAAAAGCCGGGCGCTTGGCACACCCGGCGGAAAAGAAGCCGTGCCCGTTGGGGCATTGGAAAGGCAGCGAATTGACACGTCAGCCGGGCGGGGAGGATGATTTGCCGTTCTTGGGACGGCTGGCCTGACGCGCGGCTTCGGGGTCGTTGGCGGACGGGCGACCGGCAGCGACAAAGGCCATGCGCAGGGCGAAGCCGCCGACCAAACTTGCCACTCCCGCCGCGAAGCGCAGGGCGGGGCGCAATTTACGGGGGGCGGGCACGCGCTCCAAAAGCTCGGGGAGGAGGAGGGCGCAGACGATGGCTCCGCCCCAATACCACGTTTTGTATTGGCCGGAGGTCAGAGGTTTCGCCAGCGGCCCGGCCTTGCGGACAAAGGCGATCTGCGAGGCGGCTTCGGCCACGCGGGCGGCTGTTTCCATCGAGTGCAGGGCGTTGGCGGCGGGTGTCGGAGCGCCGTCTTCCCCGGTCGCCTGCCCACGCGCTTCCAAAGTTAAACGAATGGCCCCGGCCCCCGCGCTGACGGCGGATGCGCTGAACAGCGTTCCAATATACGGGTTTTTGCTCCACACAGGCACAGCCGTCGTGCTGAGCAGGACGCCGGTATAAGCCGCCAAAGTCAGGCCGAAGGGAATACCTAAAAGGTCGGTCGCGAGGCCGACACTCGTGTCCAGGGTTTTTGCCGCGCCGGTCGGAGGCTTGCCATTGCGGCGGGCGCGTGCCCACTCGCGAAAGGCAGCCAAGACCGACATGGCGGTGTAGCCGGTCAAAGCCCAGGTTCCCAGGTTCATGGGGGAGCCGGGCTTCCACACGCGCAGCATATGATGGAAGCGTTTAGGGTCGCCCAGGTCTTTAATCAGCAGGGGGGCGCAGGGCAAAGCGGCGAGGGCCGCGATGGCGGTTCCATTGCGGGTCAGGGCGCGATACTCGCCGCCGCCAAATCGTTCGGCCAATCGAGCGAGGGTAAACGCGCCCGCCGACAGGCCACCCAAAAAGAAGTACACGCCGACTTCCGGGGTCCAGACCGGTGGCTTCAGCATGGAAATGTCGTAATAAGACGGCGCGGCATCGGGCGACGACGGGTTGTCACTCGCGCGCTTGCCGTCGCGCGTCTGCAATGGGTCGGGCTGGATGCCATTTGCCGCGCTCCACCGTCCGACGCCTTGCTTGGTTTCCACATCACCCGGCATGCGCAGACCCTCCTTTACTTCCGCCCTGCGCAAACAAGGCCGCCGACAGCAGGGCCAGCCCCAGCCCGGTCACAAGAGAGGCGGCGTAGCGCCCGATCATGCCGTGAAACGGCTGGGGCGGGGACTCGGGCAGGTTGTAATTGTTGGGATGATCCTCAAGGAGAAAGAAGGAGTTCAGGGAGCCGTACTCGTCGGACAGGGGCTTGTCGCCGTACAGATAAGCATTGGTGTTGCCCTGCCCGTGCAGTTGCTCCACGCGCAGGCGGGCTTTTTCGCGCAGCTCATCGACGGGGCCGAACTGGATCGACTCGGTGGGGCAGGATTTGGCGCAGGCGGGCGTCATGCCATCCTTCTGCCTGTCATAGCACAGCGTGCACTTGTGCGCGTGACCGTCCTCCGACGACCGGCCCAGCACGCCGAAGGGGCAGGCCGACACGCAGTAGCCGCAGCCGTTGCAGATGTCTGATTGCACATACACATCCCCGAACTCGTTGTAGATGATCGCGCCGGTCGGGCATGAACGCTGACACGGGGCATCCTCGCAATGCTTGCAGACATCACTCATCATCAACCAGCGGCTGCTCTCGCTGCCCATCTGTTCCTTGAAGGCGACATGCCGCCAGGTCGTGCCGGACAGGTGCTCGGTATTGTCGTAGGAATTGCCGGTAAACTTGAAACCATCGGAAGGGAGCTGGTTCCATTGCTTGCACGCAACCTCGCAGGCCTTGCATCCAATGCAGACGCTTGTGTCTGTAAAAAAGCCCATCTGCCGCTGTCCATCGGGGCCGGGCGTGGGCACAGACGTTTGACGGGGCGGAAACGCGTTGATAAGGCTGCCTTTCAGCTCGCCCCATTCGCCGCCGATGTCTAAGGGGATCATGGGTTGTTGTCCTTGCGATCTGACTGGGGGCCGTCTTTGCGGCGATGGCGCTCCAAATGTCCCTCGGGCTGGGCAGACGCGCTCGTGTTGGGAATAGGCTCACGGTTGGCCCAGGGTTCCATCTTTTTGGTGGGCACGGTGGGCTGGTTCGGGCTGCGCCCGGCCCGCACGCGGCACGCGAACACCTTCGCTTCGTGCATGGACACATTGGGGTCGGCCACCAGCGAAGTGAGGTCGTTGGCGATGCTCCCCACGGTTTCCCCGGCGTAGCCCCACTGGAACGGAATGCCGATTTGGTGGATGGTCTTGCCGTCAATCACCATTGGTTTCATGCGGCGCGTGACGAGCGCACGGGCTTCAATCGGGCCGCGCAGGCTTTCCACGGTCAGCCAGCCGCCGTTTTCAATGCCGTGCTCATGCGCCAGTTCGGGGCTAAGCTCGACAAACATGGCGGGCATCAGCTCGTTAAGCCATGAGTTGAAGCGGCTCATCGGGCCGCTGAGATAGTGCTCCGTCATGCGGAATGTGCAGCCGACAACGGGGAACTCGTCGCTGGGCGCGTGGGCGAGCCGGTTTTCCGGGCCTTCGAAATAGCGCGTGGTGGGGTTGTCCTGCACCTTGTTGTAGAGCAGGTTGCGGACAGGCGACTCGACAGGCTCGTAGTGGGTGGGGAACGGCGCATCCTGCGTGCCGCCAGGGGCAAACAGCCACGCCATGCCGTCGGGGTGCATGATAAACGGCTGGTCGCCGCCGATGGCGTCCATGCCCACCGCGCCGTTCGGGGCGCGATAGGAGGGAGGCTTGGTCGGCTCAAAGTCGGGTTCGTCGAGGCCGTCCCATTTCTTTTCCTGTTCATTCCAGAAGATCAGCTTTTTACGCTCCGACCAGGCCGTGCCGTCAGGGGCGGCACTCGCCCTGTTGTACAGCACATGCCGGTTGTGCGGCCACGTATAGCCCCAGTTCGGCTCCACAGGGTTGCCGGGCGTGCGGACACGGTCGCGGGCGCGGTTGCGGGTGGGGGCGGGCGTGACGCCGCTGTAAATCCAGCAGCCGCAGGCGGTCGTGCCGTCGTCCTTGCACTTATCGAAGCCGGTGAGCAGGGTCGGTTTGCCCGTTTTGGGGTCTGTTTTACTGAGGTCATAGCCGTTGATCTCCTGCAAGACTTTGAGCAGGTCCGGCTCGCCCTCGATGCGGCTGATGCTGCCGTCGGGCAGGGCGCGCGGCTCGTCCGGGTCGTAATCCCATGTCAGGTGGAGCAAGGGCTGGTCTTTGGCTTCCGTGGACCCGGCGTACAGAGCCTTGAGCCTCTTGCCCAGGGTGTACAGGAACCAGGCGTCCGAGCGGCAGTCATCGGGCGGGTCCAGAGCTTTGTCGTGCCACTGGATAAGGCGCTGCGTGTTTGTCAGCGTCCCTTCTTTTTCGGGGGAACTCGCTGCCGGGATCAGAAACACCTCGGTTTTAATCTCTTGGGGCGGCGGGCCGGTGGGGTCGTTCTTCCAAAACACCGCGCTTTCGGTCTCGAACCAATCGGCGCATACCAGCCAGTCCAAATTGCGCAAACCCTGACGCACCATGCGGGCATTGACGCTGCCGGCAGCGGGGTTCTGCCCAAATAAGAAGTAGCCGGTCATTTCCCCGCGCGCCATTTTGCGGAAGACAGGCAGCATCGAATAGTCGTCGTCGATGCGCGGCAGCCAGTCATAATGGAAATCGTTTTCTTTGGTCGCCGCTTCTCCGTAGTAGGCTTTCAAGAGGCTGACGATGAACTCCTTGAAGTTGGCCCAGTAGCCGGTCGTCAGCCCTTCCAGTTTAACATAGTCGTCCAGGGTGTCGTGGTTTGCGGCGGCGGTAGGCTGCGGCAAATACCCCGGCAGCAAGTCGTACAGGGTGGAAATGTCCGTGGAGCCTTGAATGCTGGCATGGCCGCGCAGAGCCATGATGCCGCCGCCCGGACGCCCAATGTTCCCAAGCAGCAGTTGCAGCACGCCCGCCGCGCGGATAATCTGCACGCCGGTCGTGTGCTGGGTCCACCCGACCGCGTAGCAGACGGCGCTCGTGCGCTCGCGCCCGCTGTTGTTGCACAGCAACTCAGCGACCCGAATAATCTGTTCGGGCGTGCAGCCGCAGATTTCCGCCGTCAGCTCGGGCGTGTAGCGGGCATAATGGCGGCGCAGCATCTGCATGACACAGTTTGGGTCTTGCAATGCCGGGTCGCGCTGGATTTCTCCCGCCCTGGTTTCCGTGGACGCGCCGCCGGGCGACGAATGCACGCTGGCCCCGCCGTCTACGCCGTGCCCATGCATTCCCTTGCTGCCTTTTTGGCTTTTGGCCTGGCCGCTGCCCCCGCCGCTTTCGCCATCCTGGCTGCTGTCGCCTTCCGCGCCTTCGGGCTGCTTGTAGCTCCAGTGCCCCGCGCTGGGGTCGTAATCGCGGGTTTCGGGGTCGTAGCCGCTGAACAGCCCGTCCAGCTCTTCCGTATCCTGGAACCGGGGGTCGATAATGGTGGACGCATTGGTATAAGCGACCACGTAGTCATGGAACCACCGCTCATGGGTCAGCACATAGTTGATAATGCCGCCCAGAAACGCGATGTCGCTGCCTGCGCGGATTTGCGTATGGACATCGGCCATCGCCGACGTGCGCGAGTAGCGCGGGTCCACATGGATCAATTTGGCCCCGTTCGCTTTGGCCTTCATGGGCCAGCGGAAGCCCACAGGGTGGGCCTCGGCCATGTTGGACCCCATGATAAGAATACAATCGCTGTTGGCTAAATCTTGCAGGTAGCCTGTCGCCGCGCCGCGACCAAATGATGCACCCAGACCGGGCACAGAGGCGGAATGTCAGATACGGGCCTGGTTCTCGACCGAGACCACGCCCAGCCCCGCGCTGAACAGCTTTTTAATCAGATAGTTTTCTTCGTTGTCCAGCGTCGCGCCGCCTAACGTGCCCATGTTTCGCACAATTCCCAGCCGGTTGCCGTCGCTGTCTTTCGCCACGTAGCCTGCTTCGCGGGCGTCTTTCACTTTCTGCGCGATCCGCTCCATCGCCCAGTCCAGCGGTTTTTCTTCCCACTCGGTGGCGTAGGGCGCGCGATACAAAACGTGCTTGACGCGGTGCGGGTTGCGGGCGAGCTGGAACGTGTTCGCGCCTTTGGGGCACAATGTTCCTTCATTGATGGGGCTGTGCGGGTTGCCCTCGATGTCGATAATCTGGCCGCCCTTGGTGTAGATATGCTGGGCGCATCCGACCGCGCAATAGGGGCAGACGCCTTCGGTGACGGTGGCCCCTTCCAGGCGCGACGCTTTGTGCAGGGTTTGCTCGCTGAACGGCTGCGGGCCGCGCGGCTTGGCATCCTGCGCCGTGGCGGCTTTGCCTGTCTGAAAAAACGGCAGTTTGAACATGGCGCTGTGTTCCTTGATTGAGGGAGGAGGCACGAGTTTGGGCTGTTCGGCCCGTATCTTGATGCGCCCATTGTACCCCGCATGGGAGCGGGAATTAAACATCAGGGGGCAGTTGACACATCATCCATGACACGTGACACCTGCGCGCAAGGGCTGCTTGGTTTCCGGCTTCAGTGGGATGGTCACGATTTGTTTCTGCCTGTCTTGGCCTACTGCTCCGAGAAGAAGTCCGAGTCGATGCGCTTGACATCGTAACGCTGAACCAGAGAAACCCCCAAGTCGTAGTCGATCATCAGACGTGCCAGTTCGATGCCTTCCATCAAGGACACCTTGACGCTGTGCATGTTGCGGATATACTCTTTCGCCTGCTTGGAAAAGACCGACGTTGTTATAAACACGCCTTTCGATGCGCCCTGCCCGCTGAGCGCACCGACAAACGCTTGCACATCTTTGCTGCCGACCGTGCCGTTATCCCAGCGTTTGGCCTGCAAGTAGATTTTATCCAATCCTAACTTGTCTTCACTAATCACGCCGTCCACGCCGCCGTCGCCGGATTTGCCGATGGCTTCCCCGGCTTCCGCCGCGCCGCCGCCGTACCCCAGACGCAGCATCAGTTGAACAATCAGCCGCTCAAAAAAGGCGGGTGGCATGGCCTTGACACGCTCCAGCACTTCCTGAGCCAGGCTTTCGCGCAGAGTGTTGTAGGTTTCAGCGACAAGCTCTTCGGGCGTCGCCTGCTCCGGCAAGGGCGACAGGGCGGGACTATCCGGCGTGAGGGCTGACGACGCACTGGTTTTTGGAGCTTTGTTGCCGTTCGCAAAAGCGACAAACGCCGGGAATTGTTTCAGGTCATTGGCCTTAATAACCCCAGGGCTGTTCGGCAGGTACTTCAAGCCGTCAGCGGTAATTTGGGTAATCCCGCGCGCGACACTCTTCAGCAATCCCGCCTGCCGCAAATAAGTCAACGCCCAGTGAACACGGTCGATAAAGCGCGTGGTGCTGCCGCTTGGCGTTAGTATCGCCAAATCTTCTTTCGACAGAGCCATCTCCTGTGCCAGATGAGCTTTTGCTTCCAGCAGAGGATGCGGCTGTCCATCGCCATGCAGCGACAGCACGGGTTTGATAAAGCGATGAAACTCAGGAACAGGCATACTTGGTCTTTCAGTAGATCACTTTGTTCAAGGGATACTCCACCAATCCCTGCGCACCCGCACGGCGCAGGGCGGGCAGGATGTCCCGGACTGTCTTTTCGGGGATGATGGTTTCCAGTGCCACCCAGTCGGCTTCGTCCAAAGGGGAAACCGTGGGCTTGCGCAAGGACGACAGCAGCGCGGTCACGGCGGGCAGGTCGGCTTTGGCGACGTTCATTTTCAGGCCCACCAGGTTGTCGGCGTCCAGCGCCCCCTGCAATAACAGGGCGATGTTTTCGATCTTTTGACGCTTCCACTCGTCCTGCCAGGATTGATGGTTGGCGATCAAGCGCGTGGTGCTTTCCAGCAGCGTGTCAATAATCACCAGGCCGTGCGCGGCCAATGTACTGCCGGTTTCCGTGCCTTCCACGATGGCGTCCACCAGATCGGGCACTTTGACCTCGGTCGCCCCCCAGCTAAACTCGACGTGCGCCTGCACGCCGTGCCGCTCCAGATACCGCTGGGTGACGCTGACCAGCTCCGTCGCGATCCGCTTGCCCTGCAAATCTTTCGGCCCTTTGATGCCGGAATCTTTGGGTACGGCCAGCACCCAGCGGTACGGGCGCGAGGTGGCTTTGGAATAGATCAGCTCGGACACTTCGTGGACATCCGCCTCAGATTCCACCACGTTGTCGTGGCCCGTCAGGCCAACGTCCAGCACGCCCGCCGCCACATAGCGCGCGATCTCCTGCGCCCGCAGCAGCACGGGTTCGAGTTCGTCGTCGTCCACGACCGGCTGGTACGAGCGGGCGCTGACCCGGAAGTCCCAGCCTGCCTTCTTGAATAAGGCGAATGTCGCGTCTTGCAGGCTGCCTTTGGGCATGCCGATCCGCAATTTGGTCAAGTGTCTGGTTCCTGTTCCCGCGCTGAGATTGAAATGTGCGTTTTTGTCTGTTGGAGTGTGCGTCACCCAAGACGTTTCAGTATAGCCCCGCCGCGCGGTGAAGTCAACGGCGACGGGGGCATGGCGCGTAGGCTCTGCATGGGGGGCGCATAGGCTTGGCAAGCGTGCAGCGACGACGGAAGAAAGTATTCCATCGTCGGGACTGGCTTGAAACGCGGGGGAAACGCCCTCGCGCCGCGCTGGGCACGCCGGGGCGCGGCCCTGATTTTGGAGACGGTTATGAAACACGGCGCGTGCTCAGCCTGAGATGTTCGCCGACACGCACTCGGGTAAACGAACGTGCACGGCGCAGGAGACGCCCAATGAGGCAGGTTTTACGCCGGTGCGTATGCGATACACGGCTTGACTCCAAGCGTAGAGCAGAGTATAATCACTGAACATTCGCGCAGAAACACAGTCTGCACCCCGCAAGCGAGAGCCGTTCGGCTCGCGCTTTTTTTGTTGTTGCCCGCAGAAATACCGGCGCGCAATCGCCCGTGCGTGTGATACAATAAGCGCGTGACCGCAAAACAATTTCCCCATTCTCAGCGTGGGGCGGTGCAAGTCAGCGCCGCTCAATTGCTTGTTTTCGTGCTGGCGCTGATCTGCCTGGCCGTTGTCTTCAACGTGTATCAGGCCAACACCCACCCCACGCGCTTGCTGCCGACGGCTCTGCCCAATTCCAGCCGCACGCAGATCAAGCTGGCCCAGAACGTCGCGATCTGGCAGGCGGCCCTGCAAAAGCAGAACATCGCGCTGACCTGCCCGTACCTCGGGCATGATTATGTCGCGCGCGTGGACCTGCCTGTCCGGCGGCCCGTAACCCTGCAAGCATGGGACTACCCCGCCGAGGCGCTTGTGGCGCGTGATGCGTACATCAACTTTGCCCGCGCGCGGCTCAACGCGCGGACGGCAAACCCGGTCGGCTGCATGGTGCATGTTTTCGACTCTACTGGGGAAGAAGTGGCGCGCGCCAACCAGTCCGGCGTGGTGACATCGCAGTTTGCCCCCATCCCCGGCTCGTAGCCTTTCATGGCGCGGCTTTGTTTATTTCCGGCTTTCCAAAGATAGAGCGTGTTAGGGAAAACAGGTCACAAGCGCGGGGCGGCTTTCGACGATGCGCCCCTGCTCGTTCTGGTCGTCTTTGATAAAGCAGCGTACGCGCACGGCCACCTCATGCCCGGCTTTCGCACCCTCGCGGGCATCCAGGGTGAGCAGATTGCGCTGGGCCGGGTCGGCGCTGAAGCCGGTCATGCCGACCGGCGGCCCCCACGCGCCCTGCGCGGCGAACTGAGTGCCGCGCACGCCGTTTGCGACAGCGCCGTTCCAGGTGACGGCTTCGTCCGGGGCCGTTTCGCCCGACTGCGTGACACGGAAATGGCCGATGGCGGAAAAGGGAACGGTGGCGCTGAAGCCGCGCAAAACAACGCGGGCGGCGGCGGGGGCCAAAGAAACGCTTGTCAAGGTCAGGCCTGTCCCGCCCGCATACGCTTCCACGGGCGGCAGCAGACCCCAGGGCAGCCGGGGCGCGGCCAAAGCGACAGCGGCCATGCCCGCCGCCGCGACGCGCGCGAGCCGCAGCCGGGGCGCGAACAAGTCCCACGCATTTTCAGGCCGGTTGATGGCGGACAGCCCCACGCCCAGCGCGGCCCAAAACAGTTCGGACACTTCCCCGAACTGCCAGGCCGGGTTCGCGAGCGCATCGACAAGGTGCGCGGCGACCAGGGCCAGCATCGCGATTATCAAAACCGTCCGGCTGCCCACCGGGCCGCCGCGCGCCTGCCGCAGCAGCACGTAGCCGCGTCCCCACACGGACAGCAGGGCCAGGCCGTACAAGCCCACGGCGGGCCAGCCGATTTCCGCCGCCGTTTGCAGGTACAGGTCGTGCGCCTGCTCGGACAGCGACGGACGCTGGGCCGAAGATAAAGCGCGTCCGACATGGGAAAAAGCGCGCTGCCGGTCGGGATAGCGCCCCAGCCCCACGCCGAACACGGGCGACTGCGCGGCCATGCGCCGCGCCCCACGCCAGGCGATCAAGCGTCCCTGCCAGCTTGTGTCGGCGGAAAACGCTTGCAGCGTCTGCATGCGCAGGGCCAGCGGCTTTTGCATCTCGGTCGTTTCCACCAGCACGGCGCACGCGCCCATCACGCCCAGGCCGAGCAGAACGGGCAGCAGCAGGACGCGCCGGGCGGGCCGCGCCGTCCACAGCCACAGCCAGGCAAAGACCAGCACGCCGGCCCCGCCCCCGATCCACGCGCTGCGGGTCTGGCTGAAGGCAAGGCTCACCGCCACCGCCAGCGCGATGCTCTGGGCCGCCCACGCCTGAGGCCGGCTGCGGGAGCGGACGCTGAACGCCAGGGCCAAAGGAAGCAGCGTCAGCAGCGCGCTGCCGTAAAGCTGATGGTCCCTATAGGGGCCGGTAATCTGCGTCAGGCCGAGCGCCGCCTGACGCAGGCCCCATACGGCCAGCGCCCCGGCGACGATCACCAGCAGCCATCCGGCCTGCCGCGCCCGCGTCAGCAGTCCGCCCAGCGCGAGAGTCAGGCCGATGCCCGAGGCCCAGCGCACCCACTCGGTCAGCGCGTCCAGACGCCAAGGCGTGTTCCACGAGCGCAAAGCCGAGGCCGACGCCCACGCAAGCAGCAGAGCAAGCCAGAACTCCGGCCTGCCCGCCAGCCGCATCGCCGTGTATTTCATGGGTGCCTAGTCTTTATGAGAGTTTGGAGCGTCAAGCCACAACCACTTCCACGTTGGCGGCGGCCAGGGCTTCCGCCAGCGCGTGTTCCGGGGCTATGTCGGTCACCAGGACGTGGGCGGCGCTGAGCGGGGCGACGGACGCGAACGCTGCCGCGCCGAGCTTGGCGGCATCAGCGACGACGACCACTTCGCGGGCGCGGGCCATCATCGCCCGCTTGACCTGCGCGGCATCAAAGTCCACGACCGTCCAGCCCGCGTCGGCATGCACCCCGTTGATACCCAAAAACGCACGATCCACTTGAATGTTCTGCAAGAAGTCGGTCGCCAGCGGCCCCAAAACGGCCCGCCGCCGCGCATGCACATTGCCGCCCACGACGATGGTTTCGACATGGCCGGGCGGGGCGTCCATCAGCTCCCAGGCGGCCTCCAGGGAATTGGTGACGACGGTCAGCCCGATGCGCGCTTTGAGGCAGACGGCCACTTCATAGGTGGTCGTGCCCGCATCCAGCAGCACGGTTTCGTGGTCGCGGACGCGGGCGGCGGCGGCGACGGCAATGCGGGACTTTTCAAGCTGGCGCACGCGCTCGCGCTCGGCATACGGCGGCTCGTACAGCGTGCTTTCCAGGGCCAGCGCGCCGCCGTGCGTGCGCCGCAGCAGATTGCGCGATTCGAGTGCGCCGAGGTCGGCGCGGACGGTCGGCGCGGACACGCCCAGCAGGTCGGCAAGCTGCTCCACGGACACTTTGCCGGTCAGCTTCAGGCGCTCCAGGATTTCGCGGTGTCTTTCTTCGGCATACATAGCTGTTTATGAGGGGGCAAACGGAGTTTGGGAAGAGATAGGAAAAGAGTACCCGGTTTTTACAAGATGCAGGGCTGCGTGGCAAAGAACAACGCACTGGCGGACAAAAACAACGCGACTGCTTTCTTTTGCTTTCGTTTATGCGCCAGTTATGCAAAAATAACCCTTGACTTCTTTCGTGTTACCCTGTATGATAAACAAAGACGCCAACAGCCAACGGAGACCCACCCATGCCCAAGTCACTGACCATCCATCCTGCCCAGGTGCGGCAGGCCCACGAGATCACGTTTCAGCCTATCCCCGCCAACCAGTATGGCAAAAGCATGGCCGATGAGCTGGACAGCTACGCCGCCGCCGACCTGGTGCGTATTCAGCGGGACATGGCCGTTATTCGCGGCTTCGAGAATATGCTGCAGGACGTGAAAGTCACTGGCAAGTTCCACGACATCGAATACAATCATCGCGGCCCGGCCCACCTCAGTATCGGGCAGGAAGCCAGCGCGGTCGGGCAGGCCTACCTGCTCGGCGTGGACGACCACATTTTCGGCTCGCACCGCTCGCATGGGGAAATCCTGGCAAAAAGCCTGAGCGCCATCGAGAAGCTGCCCGACAACGTCCTGATGTCCATTATGAAATCATTCATGGACGGCGCGGCCTTGAAGGTCGTGGAGGGCAATGGCGAGCAGTATTCATCGGTGAAAGACCTGGCGATAGACTTCCTGCTGTACGGCACGCTGGCCGAAATCTTTGGGCGCGAAGCGGGCTTCAACAAAGGCATGGGCGGCTCCATGCATGCGTTCTTCACGCCGTTCGGCGTGTACCCCAACAACGCGATTGTCGGCGGGTCGGCGGATATTTCAGTCGGTGCGGCCCTGTTCAAGCGGGTCAACCGCAAGCCGGGCATCGTCATCTGCAACATCGGCGATGCCAGCGCAGGCTGCGGCCCGACGTGGGAAGCGCTGTGTTTTGCCACGATGGACCAGTTCAAAACGCTGTGGGACCAGGAGTTGGGCGGCGGGCTGCCGCTGATTATGAACTTTGTCAACAACTTTTACGGCATGGGCGGACAGCCTGTCGGCGAGACGATGGGTTTTGGGACACTCGCCCGCATGGGCGCAAGCCTCGGCCCGGACCAGATGCACGCCGAGCGCGTGGACGGCTACAACCCCCTGGCGGTCATTGACGCTATTCGGCGCAAGCGCGACATTCTCGCCCAGGGTAGCGGGCCGGTTCTGCTGGACACCATCACGTATCGCTTTAGCGGACACTCGCCGTCCGATGCTTCTTCCTACCGGGAAAAGGCGGAAATCGAAGAATGGCGTCAGGTGGACAGCCTTTTCACCTACG
>JAABUQ010009033.1_pt1 | contig 13684 bp, 12 predicted proteins | sample 5560001 | NCBI WGS metagenome assembly JAABUQ01 (sample SAMN10711888, study PRJNA513371) | rock metagenome | isolation source: Antarctica rocks | place: Antarctica: Victoria Land, Finger Mt nord | collected 2015-12-18
CCAGGCGATCACGTGCGCGGCTCGCTCGAACAAGCCGGTGCGCTCCTTACTCATCTGCAAGCGCCCGAGCCCGAGCGAACCAGCATCGAGTTCCTCATTACTAATCACCTTCTGCTCTCGCAGGTCATGAACGGGCGCGATCTCGACGACCCCGCCACCGGACGCGATCTCAGTTCCGCCATCGGCACGTATGAGCAGCTGCGAAAACTTACGCTTCTCACCTTTGCTGATATTTCCGCCGTCAATCCCACTGCCATGACGCCGTGGCGCGCCGAGCAGCTCTGGCGCGTCTATTCCGTTGTTTCCGAACAGCTGACTCGCGAACTTGCCTCCGATCGCATCCACCGCTCCCCCGAAGCAGCCGTTAGCACGCTCGCGCGCCCTGAGCTGGCCCGTTTCATCGAAGGCTTTCCCACTCGTTACAGCCACATCCACTCCTCTGACCAGCTCGAACAGCATTTCCATCTTGAGCAGATTAGGCAGCGCGATGGAATTGCGCTCGATATTCGCGCCGAGCCGGGCGTTTGGGTGATGACCGTGCTTACCGCCGATCACCCCGGCTTGTTCGCCGCGCTTTGCGGAACACTAGCTAGCTTCGGCATGAATATCGTGAAAGCCGAAGCCGCTTCTAACGCAGGTGGCTCAGCGCTCGACGAGTTTCGCTTTGCCGATCCCACTCAAACGCTCGACCTGAACCCTGCCGAAATTGAGCGTCTGCGCTGGACAGTAGAGTGCGTCATTAAGGGTGCCATCGAAGTGAGCGATCTGCTGAAGCGCCGCCGCCCCCCACCCCGCCATTCGTCGTTGCCCCCCAGCGCCCCTTCCGTCCGGTTCGACAACACCGCTTCGGACTCTTCCACGCTGCTCCATTTCGCAGGTGACGATCGGCCGGGGCTGCTCTTCGAACTCGCTTCTGTTCTGACGGAAGCCGGTTGCGATATAGAAGTCGTCCTGGTCAACACCGAAGGCCACCGCGCCATCGACGTCTTTTACGTCACCAAGAACGGCACTAAGTTAGGTACCCAATCGCAAGACCCAATCGAAGCGCGGCTGGCTTCGATCCGTTAATTCCGGTGTGCGCTTCTAGCGATAGCTCTCGCAGAAGTCAGGAGCATCGCTTCCCAAATGCGAGCAGCCCCGCCTGATTTCCTCTTGTATCAGCTCACACGAATTCATCCCGTTACACGGCGGATGCGTCCCGGTTGTTACCTTTAGACACTGTCCGACCAATTCATTCGCGCGCACTGGCCCAGCCGTCACCTGGCACGATTTCCCCGGCGCTGCTTCCGGCCCGGATTCTTCCCCATGAAGCGCACGGCCACGAATATCGGGTCGCAACGCAATCCGGATCTGACCAGCCGCCGTCGCTATTCATCCGTACATTCGAATCGCTCATCTGACAAAGACGCTTGCCTCTGTCCCGCGGCCTGTCGCCGTCACTTGCGTCCATCCTGCTCACCGGTAGCCGCTTCCCTCGCCCACCTAGCGCGAAGTCGGCCCGGCATCCATGGTCCACCCAAACTCCGCGTTCATCAAAACCCCACGAGTAGCTTTCCTTGCATGGTGAACCGCTGCGCTGCCGCACCATCGTCACGCCCGACCGGGTCTCCGCCTTGCAATACTGCCTCCCGCCATCTTCGGATGAACACGTAAGAACCTTGCGCCCTGACCGCGGCCGCTCCTGTTCGCCGGCCCCATCATGAGAGCGGCTGGTACGAGGCTGCTCACCTGGCTGAATATAGCTAGCCCGGCCGTTGCCCTCCGCAAATTGTGCCCGGCAACCGCGATCAACCCAAACGCCCTCCTCGTCGAATCCCCACGAGTAGCCCGGACGACACGCCTGGCTGCCGGCCCACTTGGTCGCAAGCCGGACTCCACGCGACGTATCCGCCGCGCAATGTTTATAGCCGCCTTCCTCCGACGAGCAAGTCAGAGGAAACAGATCGTAGGCCGCGGGAGCGCTCGCACACAGCAAACCCGAAAGGAGCAGTACGCCTGCAGGGTGGTTCACTTCGTTCTCCTCGTATTTGGCTAGCAGGAGCGTTATCGCCTCGGCGAATCCTGCGGCGAAATGACAGAGGTCCGCACAACGTCCGTTTTCACTTCCTTACCGTCCTGATCCAGAATGTATAGCTTGTTTTTCTCGACAGCGAACTTGACCGTGTTTCCCACTTCCGACGTAGCGGTTTTCACCCATGGCAAATTGATCATGTGCCGCGCGATGTACATCTTGTTCCCTGCCGATATCTTGTAATACATCCAGATAATGTACATGTCCGACTTCTTCACCGTGTCGGTGCGCGACGAAGAATAACTGCCATTATCGTCCGACGACGCATTCGTCTCCGTGTGATGCTCCAGATCGCGATCCTCCTGCCGGTCCGCGGATACTAGAGTGCCCTCCTGCCATTTCTTGCCCCACCCCTGCAGAGTCAAACTCGGGTAAAGAAGAACAACGGCGGCTGAAAAAGATCTTCTGGTAAGCATGTTCTGATCTCCTTAGAAGACGCTGGAGGTTTTTCCAGGCTCGTTCAGTCAGCATATCCTTGACCAGCGAGCCAGTACGTAATACCCTGAATGCGACGATAGACAACATGTCTGATTCGTTCCGTCTCGATGGCAAAGTCGCGCTTGTGACCGGCGCAGCCAGTGGCATTGGCCTCGCGATTGCCCAAAAGTTCGCGGGCGTCGGGGCATCTGTCATCCTCCTCGATCTCGATCCCCGGCGAGTCGAAGAAGCCGGCGGATTAATCCCTGGTAGCCGTACGTACGTATGTGACATTACAGATGAAGACCAGCTTCAGCGAACATTCTCGGCCCTTCACCATCTCGATATCCTGGTCAACTGCGCCGGCATCGGGCTCGTCGGCAACATCGAGCAAACGGAGGCCGCCGACTTCGAGCGCGTCTTTCGAGTCAACGTCTTGGGAACCTTTCTCGCGACGAAAACCGCGCTCCCTTTACTCCTCGAATCTCACGGGTCAATCGTGAATATTGGCTCAGTCGCCGGAATGGTCGGCGTCAAGCGCCGCTTCGCCTACTGTGCCTCGAAGGGGGCTATCCATGCCATGACCCGGCAGCTAGCCGTCGATTACCCCACCGAAATCCGCGTGAACTGCATCGCCCCGGGCACCGTCGATACGCCTTTCGTCGAGGGCTATCTCGAAAAGTACCATCGCCATGAGAAAGAAAAGGTTCGGGCGGAACTGAATCAAAGGCAGCCTTTAGGGAGACTGGCCAAACCAGAGGAAATCGCCGGTCTGGCGGTCTATATCAGTTCTCCCGCCGCAGCGTTTATGAATGGTTCGGTCGTTACAATAGACGGCGGCTGGACCGCCGCTTGAGGTCCTAGGACTAATTTAAATCGTGCAGAATGTCTTAGTTGACGGAAATAGCTAAACTACATAGGATAGTAGTAATTCCAGTTTCGGTCGGTTTGCGACTAAGCTGCTTCAATTTGATGGGAACTCTAAACTTCTTCGAAGGAACGCCGGAATGATCCCGCTTCCTGTTTGGTCCTACGGTCGCGCGACCTGCTGGCTGGCCGCCCTGCTGTTTGCAGTGCTCGCCTGCCCGCAGAACGGGTTTTCCCTTACGGCCTCCGCGCGTCCAGCCGTTCGACGACACCCCGTGCGGAAGCATCGTTTAAGTAGCGGGACAGCCCCGAATCTACTTGCCTCCCGTCCCACCCGGCATTCCGGTTCCCGCAACAGCACACGAGCTGCTGTGATCCACACCACACGTCGAGCCTCCCTCCGTGCTGTAACTGCCCGGAGTCGCGCTCGCGGACGTCACCGCATCTTCTTCAATCCCTGGACAGAGCCAACCTACGCCGATTCGACCGTCGGGGACAATGTCGACGGCGAGGATCTGGCCGTCCGTAAAGCTGCTGTTGATGCGCTTGGCCCGTATAACGGCACCGTGATCGTGTCCGACCCTCAAAGTGGACGCATTTTGAGTATGGTGAACCAGAATTTGGCCCTCAAGGGCGCTTACCAGCCCTGTTCCACTGTAAAGGTAGTCGTATCGTTGGCCTCGCTCAAGGAACAGATCGTCGACTCGGCTTCGGCCGTGCGCGTCTCGCGTCGCTCCAGTATGGACATGACGCGCGCGCTCGCCATGTCGAACAACCTCTACTTTGCCCGCCTCGGTCAGGAGCTTGGCTTCGACCGCGTCCAGAAATACGGACACCTGTTTGGCTTAGGCGAAAAAGCCGGGCTGGATATCCCGGGCGAAGAAGCCGGCTATCTCGCGACCGAACCGCCTGAAACGGGCGTCGGAATGATGACCAGCTTCGGCGATGGCATCCGCCTTACTCCGCTCGAACTCACCAGTATTGTTTCGTCTGTCGCCAACGGCGGGACCATGTACTATCTGCAGTATCCGAAAACGGAGGAGGAAGTGCAGAAGTTCACCCCGCGCATTAAGCGCCAGCTCGAAATCTCAGATCTCATTCCCCAGGTCAAAGCGGGGATGATGGGGGCCGTCGAGTACGGTACCGCTCGCCGGGCCAACTACAGCAACACGGACGAGTTGATCGTCGGCAAAACAGGAACCTGTACCGATACCGCTCGTCCTGGAGTCCATCTTGGCTGGTTCGGTTCCTTCAACGATATCGGCAGCAAAAGGCTGGTCGTCGTCGTCCTCCTCACCGGCGGCAGAGGCGTGAGCGGTCCGATCGCTTCGGGCATCGCCGGCAACGTGTATCACAATCTCGACTTACAAAGCTACTTCGGCCCGGCCAGGCAGTCTGCAAGGGGACCAACTGCATTCGTCCCCTTGCAGAACAGCTACGCACAATAAGGCGTCAGTTGAAGAGACACTCTATCCAGGCGTCCTGTATTGGTCATACCCGCAACTTACTCTGCTAGCCTCTTTCTGCTCTTGCTCGCATTCCTCTGCTTTGCGGCCTGGCCCAATCTCTACAAACAATCGCAGGGACGCTGGCGCTATGAACTTTTCTCCCTCGACTTCGCTCTCGGAGCGCTTCTTTTCGGACTCCTCACTGCGTATACGCTCGGTACACTCGGTGCCGAGATGTCCTTTACCGACCGCATGCTCATCTCAGGCAGAGCCGCCTTCGTTTGGATCGTCGGCGCAGGCGCGATATTTGCCCTAGGGAATATGCTGCTGCTTGCCAGCATGAGTCTGGTGGGCGTGGCCGCCGCTTTCTGCATGACTTTCGCCACCACGATGATCGCGGCTGCCCTGCTGCATTTCAGAGCCTTCGCTGCCGCAACCCTCGGGCTCGGGATATTCGCCATGCTGCTGGCGATAGTGGCTGCGGCTCTCGGGGTTTGGGGCCTCCGCTCGTCGAACCGTCGCGCGAATGGCATTAAAGCCGTGGTGTTCGCCATCCTGAGCGGGATCGCTCTCGGCGGCGTCCAATTTATCCTGAAACTCACCTCCGATCCGGATTTCGGCCCCGGCCCCTATGCCACCGTTCTCATGATGTCGCTTGGTCTCGTCATCGCCACACCGCTGATCGACATCTTCTTTATGAAGATCAAGATCGTCGGAAATCCGATCAGCTTTCGGAATTACAAGAACGGCGCACTCCAACTCCATACCCGCGGCCTACTGTCAGGCGCTCTGTGGGCAGCGGGCGCGCTGGCTGTTCTACTTGCCCTCAGTGTCACGGGAGAACAGGCGCCGGGCACACCTTTGATATTCCTGTTCCCGGCAGTTTCGGTCATCTTGTGCATGTTTTTTGGGCTGTTCCGCTGGAAGGAATTTGTCGCGGGCATGCGGCGTACCCGTAATTACGTTTTCGCCGGCGCCTGCTGTTTTGTACTGGGAACGGTACTCCTTGCCTTCGGTTTAGCGGCTCGATAAACGCATAGGGATCTTCCTGGTATGCGGCTGCATCACTTCTAAGAGAGAATAGGAATCCATGTCGTTGCGCGAGCACATCAGCGCGATCAAGCGGGAAGATCCGGCTGCGAAGAGCAGCCTCGAAATCCTGCTCTGCTACCCCGGCTTGCACGCCGTGTTGTTTCACCGCGCGTCCAAGTGGTTCTACAAACGCCGGTGGTTCGTCACGGCTCGCTGCATTTCGCAGTTCGCGCGCTTTCTGACTGGAATAGAGATACATCCCGGCGCGGCCGTCGGCGAGCGCCTTTTCATAGATCACGGCCTCGGCGTTGTAATCGGCGAAACAGCCGAGGTTGGCGACGACGTGCTGCTCTATCAGGGAGTGACGTTGGGCGGAACAGGCAACGAGCGCGGCAAGCGCCACCCCACGCTTGGCAACCGCGTGGTCGTCGGAACAGGAGCGGCTGTTCTCGGCAGCATCACTCTTGGCAACGACGTGAAGGTTGGGGCTGGATCCGTGGTCGTCCACTCGGTTCCTGCCGGCGCCACGGTAGTAGGTATTCCGGGCCGCGTTGTCCGATCCCGCGCCCAGGAAATGGGTACGCTCGAACACGGTCAGGTGGCCGCTTCCGGCGAATCCGAACCCGCCGATGTGGAACAGCTGGCCGACCGCATCCGCGAACTCGAAGCACTGCTCCGCTTATTGCTCGATGAGCGCGTCGGTAACGCCCGCGGCTGAAGCTGTCTCTTACCCGTCAACGAAATCGGTATTTGAGACTATTGGCAGCCAGCATCTCCAGCTCCTCCCGCGAGAAGCCAAAGATCTCCGCAGCCAAAGTGTATTCGCGGAGTAAGTCCGTGCCAAAGAGTGCCGGATCGTCGGTCCCAAGCACGATCGGCACGCCCGCCTCCCACAGCCGCCGCAGCGGATGCGACTGCAAGTTCGCAACGGCCCCCGTACACACGTTGCTCGAGGGACAGACTTCAAGTGGAATCTCCCGGTCCCGAAGCGCCGCGAGTAATTCCGGATCGTCAATCGACCGGATGCCGTGCCCGACGCGTTGCGAGCCGATCGCGAGCGCCTGCCACACGCTCTGCGCCCCTGCCACTTCGCCCGCGTGACAAGTCAAGCCAAGCTCCGCGTCCTGAGCGTCTTTGTAGAGCTCTCCGAACCACGAAGCCGGTCCCCGCTCCTCGTCTCCGCCTATGCCGATTGCAACCACTCCCTCGCTCCGTAGATCTTTCGCCAGGGCGAAAACCCGTGCCGCCTGCTCCACTCCGAACTGGCGGATCGCATCGAAAATCCAATGCACCTCGATGCCCTCCACCGCGCGTACCTGCTCGCGAATTGCCTCGAAGATTGGTTCGACCCGCTGCTCCTTCCACAGAATGACGCCAACCGAAAGCGTGATCTCCGCATAGCGAACGTTCTGCGCAGCCAGCTTCTCGAGCAGCCGCTTGGTTGCAAGTGCGTACGCCTGCGGGGCATCGAGTTTCTTCGAAACCCACACGTAAGCTTTCAGGAACCCCGCGAAACCGGAGAAGCGCAACGCGTCGCGGATCTCGTCCAGCGATAATGCCGGATCGATTTCCTGTAGCGTCTCCGGCTCGACGCTGCCCTCCAGGTGCAAATGCAGTTCAGCCTTCGGCAAAGACCAAATAAATTCCTGAAGCCCTACTTCCCTGTTTTCCATGCGCACTCAGGTATTGTCCGCCGAAGACTTACGTGCGACAGAGACACACCAGCGCCGGTCTGGGGCTACCGCATAATCGTGCAATGGACAGAGTGGAGCGTTACCGTTTTACGGCCATTCGATCTTTCGTTTCGGGTTTCAGGCCACCCTACGATAACGCTACTTTACAGCGAGGAACCGAATACGCTAAATGCTGCGCCGTTACTCGCGAGCTACGCTCAATGCAAGTTTCCGATACCGCCAGTTTGCGGACACGGCAAAAGGGTGTAGGTACGCTGTATATGCTTTGCTTCAACGAACAAGCTTCGATGCTAAGCTCCAGAGATGTTTCGGCGCGCTTTGGCAATCGCGATCGTTTCCGTTCTGAATCTGTCGGCGCAAGATCCGGTAGCTGCGGCGCAGCAATGGCGAATTGAGCATCAGGCTGAGATTTTGGACGGCTTTACTTCACTGCTGAGCATTCCAAACGTGGCGGCAGATCCTACCAATTTGAATCGAAATGCAAGCACCCTGATCGAACTTTTGCGGGAGCGCCACATCACGACACGGCTGCTGTCCCTTCCTGGAGTACCGCCGATCGTCTTCGGCGAACAGAAAGTTGCCGGGGCAACCCACACGATCGTTTTCTACGCTCACTACGATGGACAGCCGGTCACTCTCTCCGAATGGCAGAATCCCCCATTTAGCCCATTGCTTAAGAACGTGGATGGTGAGCAACGAATCTACGCCCGTTCCGCCGGCGACGACAAAGCTGCAATCTACGCGCAACTGGCAGCGCTCGATGCACTCAATGCTGCGCACATTCCACTGCGCTCGAACATTCGCTTCGTTTGGGAAGGAGAGGAAGAAGCCGGTTCGCCACACCTGGAAGAGATCCTCAATGCAAATCGCGATCTAGTGCATGGGGATATATGGCTGGTGTGTGATGGGCCGGTAGATCAAAGCCGTAGGCAGACCGTCGTTTTCGGCGCTCGCGGAGACACACATCTAGAGGTCACAGTGTACGGTCCGGATCGCCCGCTACACAGCGGCCATTATGGCAATTGGGCACCGAACCCCGCCATGATGCTAGCGCAGCTTCTTGCCGGCATGAAGGACGACCAGGGCCACGTCCGAATACCGAATTTCTATGAAGGCATTCTGCCGCTCGGCAAACTTGAGAAGCAGGCGTTAGCTCGTGCACCCGTGAACGATGAGAAACTTCGTCAAGACCTCGCACTTGGGCATGTGGATGGTGGCGGTGCTCGCCTGCTCGACTTGCTGAACCTGCCCAGTCTTGAGATTAGGGGCATGTCTTCTGCGCAAAGCGGGGCCCGCGCAACCAACGTGATTCCGTCAACAGCGGCCGCCGATCTGGATCTTCGTCTCGTAGTGGGCCTTGACTGGCAGCAGCAGCAACAGAGGGTAATCGAGTACATCCGTTCCCAAGGCTACTTCGTCGTTGATGCGCCGCCAAGCAAGGACATATTGATTGCGCATCCGAAAGTGGCGCTGGTCACAAAGGATTCATTCGGCTACAATGCAGTGCGAACGCCGATGGACTTACCGATTGCCGCCGAGGTTGTTGCAGCGGTGAAAGCGGCGCGGGGCAGCGTAGTAGAGTGGCCTACCATGGGAGGTAGCCTCCCTTTGGGCGCCATGGAGCGTGCAGCTCAAACCCGAACGGTAACGGTTCCGATCGCGAATCACGACAATAATCAGCATGCGGCAAACGAGAATCTGCGCCTCCAGAACCTCTGGGACGGCATTGAAACTATGGCATCTTTACTCTGCATGCAATGAGTTCCTCTTTCGATGTCCCGCTCTTTTGACGGACTTCGCTACGACGGCTTCCAGGCTTCCGGAAGAGTTTGCGAACGTCAGGTCATCTCTCGATGCGGGCGACCGCCCTCAAGCTGGGCGGCGCTCACCATAGCCGCTATTGCCTCTCAGCTTGCAGATCTAGGCTCCACTCCACGAGCGCATCAACCATCTCCGACACGGCCACCCGCCTCCTCACCCTCAACCCCGTTCGCGCCCTTGCCATAATAAACGTGCGATGACTGAGCAAGAAATGGAAGCAATTGCAGGCGGATACCACGGCGATGCGTTCGCCGTCCTTGGGCCTCATGCCGTGGGAGCCGGCGCGCGCAGTGAGTGGGAGGTCAGGGCTTTCTTTCCGCAGGCGAAAAACGCGGAACTGCTGATCGATGGCAAAGCAACCCCCGACGGCAAAGCGATCCCTATGGAGCTCACCCACCCCACCGGCATCTTTGTGGCGAAACTCCCAGCCCTCCCGAAAACGTACAAGCTCCGGTTGACCAGCCACTCGGGCCATGTCTGGGAGCAGGAAGACGTCTATCGCTTCCCGCCCGTCATCTCCGACTTCGACTTGCACCTGCATTCCGAAGGAACCAACTTCGAAGAGTACAACATGCTGGGCAGCCATCTCGCCACAGTCGAAGGCGTCGACGGCGTTCGTTTCGCGGTCTGGGCTCCCAACGCCATCGTGGTCAGCGTAGTCGGCGACTTCAACGGCTGGGACACCCGCCAGAACCCCATGCGCGGCCGCACCGGCGGAGTTTGGGAAATCTTCCTCCCCGGAGTGACCGTAGGCACTCCTTACAAGTACGCGGTGCAGTCCCGCTTCCGCGGCTATAGCCAGCAGAAGGCCGATCCGTTTGGCTTCTGGATGGAGATGCCTCCCAAGTCAGCTACCCGCGTCGCCGATCTCTCGAAATACGAGTGGAAAGATCAGGCTTGGATGGAGCAGCGCGCGCAAACGAACCTGCTCGACCAGCCGATGTCGGTCTACGAAGTACATCTTGGTTCCTGGATGCGCGGCCCCGATAACCAGCCGCTTTCCTACCGGGACCTGGCCGTCAAACTCGTCGACTATGTCAAAGAGATGGGCTACACCCACATCGAACTGATGCCCATCGCCGAGCATCCCTATTCGCCTTCCTGGGGCTATCAGGTCACCGGCTATTTTGCGCCCACTTCGCGTTTCGGGTCGCCCGACGATTTCATGCACTTCGTCGATAGCTTCCACCAGGCCGGCATGGGCGTCATCATGGATTGGGTTCCGGCGCACTTCCCGAAAGACGCTCACGGGCTCGCCTTCTTCGACGGCACCGCGCTTTACGAACACCAAGACCCGCGCCTCGGCGAGCATCGCGATTGGGGAACCCTGATCTTCAATTTCGGCCGCAACGAGGTCCGGACCTTTCTCCTCTCAAATGCCATGTTTTGGCTGAAGAAATACCACATCGATGGCCTGCGCGTCGACGCCGTGGCCTCCATGATTTACCTCGATTACTCCCGCAAAGCAGGCGAATGGGTTCCGAACATCTACGGCGGTAACGAAAATCTCGAAGCAATCAGCTTTCTGCGGCGCACCAACGAGCTCGTTCACCAGGTGCCTGGCGCTGTCACGATAGCCGAAGAATCCACCGCTTTCACCGGCGTGTCCCGGCCTGTCTATCTGAACGGCTTGGGTTTCACCATGAAGTGGAACATGGGCTGGATGCACGACATGCTCCACTACTTCGAGCACGACCCCATCCACCGCCGCTATCACCAGAACGAAATCAGCTTCAGCATGGTCTACGCGTTCACTGAAAACTTCGTCCTGCCGATCTCGCACGATGAAGTGGTCTACGGCAAACGCGCCCTACTCGACAAGATGCCGGGCGACGAGTGGCAGCGGTTCGCCAATGCCCGTGCGTTCCTCAGCTACATGTATGGGCATCCCGGTAAGAAGCTGCTGTTCATGGGTTGCGAGTTTGGCCAGACTGCCGAATGGAATTCAGAGGGGCAGCTCGAATGGTGGCTCCTGCAGTTTGCTCCCCACCAGAAACTAAAAGCGTTTTGCACCGCCCTGAACCACTTGTATCGAAGCCAGCCGGCGCTCTATCAGATCGATTTCCAGGGTGCAGGTTTTGAGTGGATCGACTTCCACGACGCGGATAACTCGATCGTGGTTTTTGTGCGCCGCGCCCGGCGTCGTGAAGATTATCTGGTTCTCGCCTGCAACTTTACTCCGACACCTCATCTGAAATACCGAATCGGGTTTCCGGAAGCAGGCCTGCATACCGAGATCTTCAACTCGGATGCCGAGGCCTTCGGAGGCAGCAATCTTGGGAACGGTGGAGCGGTCGTGGCCGAAGCTCTGCCTTCGCACGGCCGGCCGGCTTCAGCAGAAATCGTAATCCCGCCTCTGGGCGTCGTTGTGTTTAAGCCTGCCCGTCCGCTTCCGCCGCCGCTACCTGCGACGACCCTCGATAAGGTATAACTCATACACTCAGAGCGCAGCTTGGTTCTCCAGGCTGCGCCGTAGATATAGACACGCCAAGCTGTCGGCTGCGCTTCTGAAATGACCCTATTGTCCTCTAAAGCCAGCAGAGGGTTGATGTAAGCACTCGGCTCGCCCCCAACGACCACCTTTCGTTTCTCTTATTGTTTAGGGCTGTCATAAGGCTATCTTGCAAAACCTTGTCGGCTAGCTTCTGACCTCCGGATCTTCGGAGGGATCAGTCGGCATATTGGTCAGTTTCGGTTGCGCTTGCCTCGACACTTCCGACGGTAGTGCGTGGACCACGTAGATAGCGGCAATTTTAATGTTCTTATTAGGATCAGCGAGCGATCGAATCACAAAGTCATCCAGTGCGGGCGCGACCACGTGCTGTTTGCCTAACACCTTGAGCGTTGCTGTTTGAACTTCAGGATCCATCTGAAGACGCAGAAACGCCTCTATCGCCTGTAGTGCCTGTTGATCATTTTGCCTAAATTCAAGCAAAGCAGAAACTATATCGGCCTTGACCAGACTTGGTTTGGACGGACCAATAAGATGCTTCAGCATGATTGGAATAGTCAAATCGGAGTTTGCGGCTGTCAGGTAATTCAGAATGACAACGGCCCCCCACTGAGGCCTTCATCCCCGCTGTCCAACAAATTGCCGATGTCGGGAATCAACGAGCGCAGTAACAACCCACCGTCAGGTCGGCGAGCAATGGCGTGGATGACAAATTCCGCCTCTATCGCGACCTGATCCTTATCACGCTTTAGCGCGGCGGCCAACAGTGATACGACAGGCTTAAGATCTTTTGCGCTAGTACTTGATATCTTATCCGTAACTGACAAAAGCGTTTCATATGACGGAGCGGGAGCACCTGGGGCTGCGGCTAGTTGCTGTTTGAAGAAATCTTCGATAGATTGCGGCGCTTTGTGCGAAAAGATTTCCTTGGAGAACTGCTGTTAACCAAAAAACAAGTTTGATGTGCTTCATATAATTACCTCTAGTGAGAATCTCTTCGTTCTCAGTCGCCCGGCACCTGTTTATTCGGTTGAGTGTTGCCGATTATTTCGCCCTGGTGAAGGACTAGGCAGCCAAACACGTAATTGGGGTCTGTCCGGGGCGGCTGCCACGAATAAACCGTAAAACCCTGCGTCTTGACAACATGGGCGGGGAAGCAGCTGTGATTGTAGTCAATGCGCGTGACTCTCGCGTTAGTCGGATTGCTTCCATCCATAGTGACACGCATGTCCGATGAAATTTTCGCTACGCTGCTCTCCAGTGGATTTGACGCGGTACCGTAGAAGTGAGCAATCTCACTTTCGCCAGTTCCCCCGATAATATTCAGATCTCCATGCCTGTTTGACTTGTCCGCGTAGCCAACGTTGTTCCACAGATGGCAGTCATTTGGAACGTTGTCTTCGTCCGCTGAAGACAGGGTCGATCCGTTTGCGGGTGAGCCGGCTCCATAATTTCTAGTTTGGCCGACATCGACGTAGAGATTCGACCGATAAGCGGGAGAACTCTGGGCACCATTGTTGAAAGAGCCGTGGAAAAAAAGAGTCGGAGTATGTGCGCGCAGACTGAATCGGCCATGGATCTCCAATATCAGCGTGACCGTCACCTTTGTATATTCGTGTCGCGCTAACAGAGTTGTAGGTGTAGGTAGAAGTCGGCGGTCCAGTCAAATGATCGACAGGAATGTATGCAGAGTGAGTGGGGCTCTGAGGTGCCCCCGTTAACGGATCCGATTGCTATGAGAGTTTTCCCATCATATGACGTTGACCCGAAAGCGGTACCAGCTGGAAGTAGAGTTTTCCGGTTTCGAAGTGGCCCGGAGGCCTGTTTGCAGGCCTTGAGACACTACAATAGCTCAATCAAGGCACTCGAACAAGTGGGTGGA
>JAABUQ010009034.1_pt1 | contig 13683 bp, 10 predicted proteins | sample 5560001 | NCBI WGS metagenome assembly JAABUQ01 (sample SAMN10711888, study PRJNA513371) | rock metagenome | isolation source: Antarctica rocks | place: Antarctica: Victoria Land, Finger Mt nord | collected 2015-12-18
CGCGAGAACGCAAATCATCAGAATAAGGACGTGCCATTGCCGCTGGCCTCCAATCCAGCCAGCAGCTTGAATCACATCTCAGCCCGCGCCGGAATCGTGATTCGGACAGATACGAACGTGCTCTAGCAGCAAGCGAGGCGGATCGTGCCGGATGGTTGACAGCCGCGGGGCAACGTCTCCACTTCCGGGAGCATAGCAACTTGAGGCTTCCACCATGCGCCGCCCAGCCATTCTCACCCGCGCCGCCCTCGCCAGCCTGGCGCTGCTGGCCGCCGGCGCCGCACTGCCGGCACACGCGCAGCACCCCGATCATCCGCCCTTCATGCCGATGCGCGATGTCAGCGTCGCCTATGACGTGAAGCTCGAAGGAGCCCCCTCGGCGCAGCGCATCACGGTCATGTTCAGCGGTGGCGGCCGGCTGATGCGCGTGGACGGCCCGGACGGGCAGGGCGACACCATCCTCGATCGCGACAAGCGCCTGATGACGATCGTCATCAACTCGGCCAAGGTCTATATGGAGGTACCGGAGCGCGACGAGCTGCGCAGCCCGTTCCTGCTCGATGCCAGCATGAAGTTCACCCGCGCCGGCAGCGATCACGTGGCAGGGCTGGACTGCACGCGCTGGTCGATCACGAGCCCGTCCGGCAACGCGACCGCCTGCGTCACCGCGGACGGCGTGGTGCTGAGCGAGGGGGGAGTGGACTCCCAGGGTGCGCGAGGCCACCTCACGGCACAGCGCGTCACCTACGATACGATCCCCGCAGCCTCGTTCCAGCCGCCGGCGGGCTATGGCCGTGTGGCGCACCCGGAGGGCCCCGGCTCCTACGCGCGCGGCCAGGGCGCTACGCTGACCGGCCCGCAGGCGCCCTGATCGTCCGGCGTCGCGACGCATCGCCGCCATGGGGCTGCCTCTAAAATGCCATGGCGGTGGTGTCCTATGCAGGGGTGCGACCGATCACCATATCGGTCAGGGGGCGTGCCGAAGGCTGATCGCAGCCGACGCGGCGTCGCCGAAGCGGAAGGCAGGTTTCGTCATGCGCAACAGACTGCGTGTCCTATTGGCAATGCCGCTCCTGGCTACCGGCCTGATCGCAGCAGGCGCATCGCCAGTACAGGCGCAGTGGCGCCATCACGGTTATGGGGGTGGTTACGGCCGGGGCTATGGCGGCGACCGTGGCTGGCACCGCGGGCCAGGCCTCGGTGGCGCGCTGGTCGGCGGCCTCGCGGCAGGCGCGTTGCTCGGCGCCCTCGGTGGTGGCTTCGCGTCGCCGCCGCCCGTATACTACGCCCCGCCGCCGTATGCTTACGGGCCGCCGGTCGTATACGCTCAGCCGCCGGTGATCTACGCCCCGCCACAGCCCGGCTATTATCCCGGTTATGGTGGCGGCTATGGCTACGAGCAGGACGACTGACGGGGCGAGCGCAACAGCGCCTTCCGGTCTAGCCGAGGGCCGCGGCCGCGTGCATGACTTCAGCGACATGTCCCGGCACTCGCACCTTGTGCCATAACTGCGCCACCCGGCCGTCGGCATCGATCAGGAAGGTGCTGCGGTCGATGCCCATGTAAGTACGGCCGTACATCGACTTCTCGATCCAGACGCCGAATGCCTCGATCAGCGTGCCCGCCTCGTCGTTGGCGAGCGGGAAGCGCAGGTCATGCTTCCGGGCGAACGCGTCGAGTGCCGGGAGCGGGTCCTTGGAGATGCCGATCACCGGGACGACGCCCTTGCCCGCCGCATCCAGCACCTCCTGGAACCCGCGCGCCTCCTGGGTGCAGCCGGAAGTGTCCGCCTTGGGATAGAAGTAAAGCACGAACGGCTTGCCGAGCAGCCCGACGAGACGGACGCGTCTGCCCAAGCTGGCGGGAAGGTCGAAATCGGGCACGGCATCGCCCTTGGAAAGCCTTCCCGGCGCGGTCGTGTCGATGGATGCTGCGTCGTCGGCCATGGGGTTCCTCGCTACGCGACAGGTGCTGCCGACGCGGGCACGACACCGACCAGCCTGGTGAAGGCGGCACGAACCGCTCGCGACGTCTGCGCCATGTGGTCCTCCAGCTCCTCCAGGCTCGGCGCCGCCGCCGGCATACAGGATGCTGCCACTCCGCGCAGCAGCGCGTCCAGCGCCGGCGGCGGCGCGTCGCCGGGCGTATCCGGGATGGCCGTGCCGAACAGGATGCGCAGCATGCTCTGTATCGCGCGCCAGAACCGATCCGCCTCGATCAGCATCTCGGCATCCGCGCGCGTCAGCATCCCGGCCTTCGCCAGCCGGCGCAGCGCCACCCGCGTGGTCGGGTGGCCCATCCCCGAACTGGGCCCGGGAACGAGCTGCATGACCTGGGCGATGAACTCGACCTCCATCAGACCGCCCTCGCGCAGCTTGACGTCCCACCGGCCGCGTGTCGGCAGTTCGGCCGCGATCCGCGCCCGCATGGCGCAGGCGTCGTGCAGCAGGGTCTCGCGGCCGACTTCCGGACGCTCCCGCGCCGCACGCACCGCTGTCCTGATACGGCTGCGCATCGGCCCGGGTCCGGCCACCACCCGGGCGCGCGACAGCGCCATGCGCTCCCAGGTCCAGGATCGTTCGGCATGGTAGCGCCGGAACGCCGCCAGCGAGACCGCCACCGGCCCCTTGCTGCCGGATGGGCGCAGGCGCATGTCCAGCGCGTAGAGCGGCCCTTCCGGCCCGGGCGCGCTGAGGGCGGCGATCAGCGAATGGGCGAGGCGGATATAGTACTGGCTGACCGGCAAGGGCTTGCGCCGTATCCCTGGCGCGGGCCCGGAGCTGGACAGCGTACTCTCGATGACCGCCTCGGGATGGTCGTAGATCAACATCAGGTCGAGGTCCGAACCGGCCATCATCTCGCGCGAGCCGGCCTTGCCCAGCGCCAGCACGACCAGGCCGCCTCCCGCCACGCGTCCGAACCGGTCATGGTGGTCGCGCCGGACCTGGTCCAGCATGCGCACGATCACCCGGTCGGCCAGGTTGGTGCGTGCCGTGCCGGCCTCGTCCACGTCCAGCCTCGCATCCATCTGCGCCAGGGAAAGCCGGAACTCCTCGCCGCGCACCAGCGGACGCGCCCGCCGAATCGCCTCCTCCACGCCGTCCGCGCTGCGCAGCTGCGCGTCCAGCAGGCGCAGCAGCAGCCTCTCCGCCTCATGGCCCTCCTCGGGTATCAGCAGCCCTTCCAGGGCGGCCGGCACCGCGGCGAGGTGATCGGCCAGCGACGGGGAAGCCCCCAGCACCGCGGCGACGCGCCCGACCAAAGGCGGGTTGCGGCCGAACAGCGACAGCAGGTGCACGCCGGCGACCTGTCGCGCCAGCAGCGCGTCGAAGCGGGTCAGCGCCAGCATCGGATCGCGCTGTTCGCGCAGGCCGGCGAGCAGGCCGGGCAGCATCTCGCGCAGCAGCGCCTGCGCGCGGTCGCTGCGCAGCGCGCGCAACTGACGCGTTCGCCAGGCGGCCAGGATGGCGGCGGCCCGCGCCGGCTGCGGAAAGCCGAGCCCGGCGAGCTGGCCGGACAGGTCGGCGGCGTCGAGGTCGAACTGCCCGGGCCGGGCCGATCCCTCGGGCCCGCCGGCGAACAGCGCCTCGAAGGCCTGCCGGGTGCGGGTGAGCGGGCCCGCCAACGTGACGGCAAAGTCCGCGGCAGCAGTGTCCCCGGTCCTGCCCATGAAGTGCGCGAACCCCTCGAACGCCTCGCGCGTGGCGGGCAGATTGTGCGTCTGCCGGTCGTCCTGCATCTGCAGCCGGTGCTCGACACGTCGCAGCAGCCGGTAGTTCGCGGCCAGCTCCGACGCCAGTCCCGCCGGCATGTAGCTGCCTTCCGCGAGGCAGGCGAGGGCGCCGAGCGTGGTCGGATCGCGCAGCTCCGTCGCCCGTCCGCCCCAGACCAGCTGCATGGCCTGGGCGGTGAACTCGATCTCGCGTATGCCGCCATGGCCGAGCTTGAGATCGTGGCCCAGCAGCCGCTGCACCGGGTCCGCATCCTGCGGCCAGGCCTCCGGGCCGCCCCGGTTCCGGTCGATGCGCCGCTTCATGGCGTGGATGTCCTCGATCGCCGCGAAGTCGAGGTGGCGGCGCCAGACGAAGGGCCGGATGGTCGCGAGGAAGCCCAGCCCGCAGGCGATGTCGCCCGCCACCGGCCGCGCCTTGATCATCGCCGCGCGTTCCCAGGTCTGCCCGAGGCTCTCGTAATAGGCGATCGCGGCCGGCAGCGAGACCGCGGGCGGCGTCGAGGACGGGTCCGGCCGCAGGCGCAGGTCGGTGCGGAACACGTAGCCGTCCGCGTCGCGTGCCTGCATCAGCGTCACCAGGTCGGTGCTCATGCGGGTGAACACGCGCTTCAGGTCATCGTGGCCGGGGTGCGCGTCCGGGTCGTAGACCAGCATCAGGTCGATATCGCTGGAGTAGTTCAGCTCGCGCGCACCGAGCTTGCCCATGCCAAGCACGACGAAGCCGCAGCCCGGCTCCGGGTGGTCCGGGTCGCGCAGCACCAGCTCGCGCCGCGCCGCCGCCGTACGCAGCAGGTGCCGGATGCTGGCGCCGAGCGCTGCTTCGGCGAGGCTGCTGAGCGCGCCGGTCACCTGGCCGAGATCCCAAAGGCCTCCGATATCGGCGATCCCGGCGGCCAGGGCGACCTGCCGCTTGGCCTGGCGCAGGGCCGCCGCGATCTCGGCACGCGGGCAGTCGGGCCGGAGTGCTGCCAGCGCTGCCAGGGCGGCGTCGACCACCCGGTCCGGCCCGTGCCGGACCAGCACGTCGAAGCTTCCCCGCTCGCGCAGCGCCAGGCCGGCCAGATAGGGGCTGTTGCCGCCGAGGCAGGCGACCAGTGCGGCGTCCTGCGGATGACGCGGGCGCGGCCGGATCTGCTCCGCCAGGCGTGCGGCGCGGAGGCCGTCCGCCGGTTCGGGCCAGGTGCCGGGCAGGCGGAAGGCGGCCATGCTGCTCCATTCGGCTGGTCATGGACGCCCGCGCCTTGCGCCAGCACGATGCCACGGTGCGAAGCATGAGCGGCTTTCGTCAAGCGTTGCGCCAGGGAGCACGCACGGCGTTCCGCAACGCCTTCATCGACCAGCCGGGCCGCTGGTGGCATTTCCTGATGGCCGCATCGCTGGTGCTGCTCTCGATACCGGTGTTCGCGGCCCTCACGCTCGCCGTGCGGCTCTGGGCCGGCCCGCTCGACGTCACCGACAGCGCCCGCCGGCTGGCTGCGGCATCGGGAGTAACGCTCGGGCACGTCCGGCTCACCTGGAACGGCTGGCGCCAGGGGCCGTCGGCGCCGCTGGACCTGCTGCTGGACGAGGTCCGGATCGGGCAGAGCCGGATCCTGCAGGCCTCCGCCGCCCTGGACGTGCTCGCCCTGCTGCATGGCCGGGCCAGCGTCGTCGCCCTCGATGCGCGCGACGGCGCCCTGGTGCTGTATCGCGACCGCGATGGCGGCATCACGCTGCAGGCACCCGCGCCCGGGGAGCGGGGAGCAGCACCCGGAGTGCGGCCGGCCGCCGATCGGATCGATCTCGCGCAGCTGCGCCGGCTGGGCATCACGCGCGCGGTCGTGACCGTGCGCGACGTCGTCTCCGGGCGGTCCTGCCAGGCCAGGATCGCCGGCCTGACGCTGCGCGTACCGGCTCCTCCCGCACGGACCGGCGCGACCGGCGACTTCGACGCCTCGCTGTCCTGCGGCGAGGCGAACGCCCCCGTCATCCGGCTGCGGGCGAGAGGAAGCGAAGGCCCCGTCGGCGCCGCCGTCTGGCGCGTGGCCGCCGATCCGGTGGTCCCCGCCGCCTTTGCACGCATCGATCCGGCCCTGGCGCCGCTCGCTGCCCTCGACCTGCCGGTCGGCCTGGAGCTCGCCACCACGGTTTCCGGCGGCTTCGACCGCGCCATGCGGCCGGGCGAGCTGCACCTGACCGCAAGCCTGGGCGCCGGCACGATCCGGATGGCGCCGGCGGGTCCCGACGATGGCGTAGCGGTCCGGCAGGGCAGCGTCGATCTGGCGGTCAGCCTGCCCACGACGCCGGATGGTGCGACCCGTGCCGCGCTGTCCGATGCCACGCTGGAGCTGGCCGGGGCCGATGCACCCACGCTGCATCTCGCCGGCACCCTGTCGCGCACCGGCCCCCGGATACGCGCCAGCCTGCAGGCACGCACCGCCCGCTTCGGCTTCGCCGGACTGGATCGGGCCTGGCCGGCACAGCTCGGCGGCGGGGCGCGGCGCTGGGTGACCGGCAACATCACCGCCGGGACCGGCCGCGACCTCGCCGTCGGCGCCGGCCTGGAGTCCGACGGCGGCTGGAGCGGGCTGCGGCTGGTCCGGCTCTCCGGCGGCTTCGACGCGACCGGCCTCACCCTGCATTGGCTGCGTCCGATCGCGCCGCTGCAGGAGATGGATGCGCACCTGGTGCTGGAGGGACCGGACCAGCTGCGCATCGAGGCTCGCCATGCGATCGAGGAGGTGGCACGGCAGGGGTCCGGGCATGGCACCCTCGAAGCCGGCCCGGCCAGCGTGCGCATCACCGGCCTCAGCCGGAAGGACCAGCTCGCCCGCATCGACGTCCACCTCGGCGGTCCCCTGCAGGACATGCTCGCCCTGCTGGCGCATCCGCGGCTGAGGCTGCTCTCGCGTCATCCGCTGCCCTTCGCCGATCCGTCCGGAACCGCCGACGCGCATCTCGTGCTCTCGATCCCGCTGGTCGAGCAGGTGAACGCCGACGACATCCCGATACGCGTCGATGCGACGCTGACCGACGTGCATCTCGGCCGCGTCGCCATCGGCCGCGATCTCGATCACGCCAGCCTGTCCGTGCGTGCCGGCAATGACGGGCTGAAGCTGCACGGCGAAGGCGTGGCGGGCGGGTTGCCGTCGAACCTCGCCTACAGCATGGATTTCCGCGCCAGCGGCCCGCGCCAGACCACCGAGAGCGGCCACCTGTCCGCCCATGTCGACGAGGCGGCGGTGCGGCGGGAGGGCTTCGACAGCGCGCATCGCTTCACCGGGGCGGCGCTGCTCGATGTCGGCTACGACCGCAGGCATGACGGCGCGGCGCGGGTCACGCTGGCCCTCGACCTCGCGCAGGCCGGGCTCGACACGCCGCTCTGGCGCAAGGCCCCCGGCGTCGCGGCGCAGGCCTCCGGCGTGGTCGGGCTGCAGGACGGCCACCTGGTCTCGATCGACGCGCTGCATGCCGACGGTCCCGGCCTGCTGCTCGATGGCCATGCCGAAATCGATGCCGGCCATCCGCACGCCGTGGTGATAGAGCGCTTCGAGATGGCGCGCAGCCGTGGCGCCGGCCGTATCGAGCTGCCGGCGGCGGATCGGCCGCGCGCCATGCTCTTCCGCGTGGCCCTGCACGGCCCGGCGCTGGACCTGGCGCCCTATTTCAGCCGCCCGGGAGCTTCCGCCGTGGCCTCGCCTCCGGCGGGAAGTGCCGGCGTGCACGCTTCGGGGGGCGTACAGGCGCCCTGGCGTGCCGATCTCGCCTTTCGAAAGGTCCTGTTCAAGTCCGGCCGGACTTTCAGCGGCGTCACCCTGCATGCCGAGGCGACGGGCACGCGGGTCTCGAAGGCGAGCCTCGCGATCGAGGGTCCGACCCGGCTGACCGCCACCCTGTCGCCGGACCAGGGCGGCCGGCGTGTGGCGCTGGACGCGCAGGATACCGGTGCCCTGCTCGCGGTGCTCGGTGTCGGCGAGCGCATCCAGGGCGGTGTGCTGAGCCTGTCGGGCCGGATGCCGGACAGTCCGGCCGGCGTACGCCTGACCGCGCTGGCCAGGATCGGTCCGTTCACCGTGCAGGACGCGCCGCTTGCCGCCCGCCTCGCGAGCGACCTGTCGATCTACGGCCTGCTGAGCGGCGCCCCGAGCCGCCAGCTCGCCGTCACCCGCCTCGAGATCCCCTTCACCCTGGAGGGCGACACGCTGCGCCTGACCGGAGCGCATGCCTCCAACGCCGCCCTCGGCGCCACCCTGCGCGGCCCCATCGACCTGAGGCAGGACCGGTTCGACCTGCGCGGCACCATCGTGCCGTCCTACCTGTTCAACGCACTGCCTGGTAAACTTCCCGGCGTCGGCCGCGTGTTCAGTCCGGAGCAGGGCGGCGGGCTGCTCGCCGTCACGCTGAGCATCACCGGCCCGATCGACCGGCCGGCGATCAGGGTCAACCCGCTCGCCCTGCTGGCACCGGGCATCCTGCGCCGGCTGCTGTTCGATTGATCGCGTCCCGCCCGATCGTGCCCCGCCTGATTGTCCCCCGCCTGATTGTCCCCCGCCTGATTGTCATGGGCGAAACCAAACGCCTCGCCCGGGCTAGACTGTTCTGGCCCGGCCGGTCATCACGATGCCGATCGATCATGGCAAACCAGGAGACGCATCTGTGATACGACGCCACCGGACCTTCAGGCTATCGGAGGGCCTGCCCTTTCCGCTCGGCGCCACCTGGGACGGGCTCGGGGTGAACTTCGCCCTGTTCTCCGCGAACGCGACCAAGGTCGAGCTGTGCCTGTTCGACCCGTCCGGCGTCACCGAGCTCGACCGCATCGAGCTGCCCGAATATACCGACGAGGTCTGGCACGGCTATCTTCCGGGTGCCCGCCCCGGCACCATCTACGGCTACCGCGTGCACGGCCCCTACGCGCCGGACGCCGGCCACCGGTTCAATCCGAACAAGCTGCTGCTGGACCCTTACGCGCGCGCGCATGTCGGGCAGGTGCGCCATGCGCCCGAGATCTTCAGCTACGAGCTCGGCCACGCGGACGCGGACCTGTCGTTCGACACCCGCGACAGCGCCGGCTTCATGCCGAAAAGCCGCGTCATCGATCCCGCCTTCACCTGGGGCCGCGACCTGCGCCCGCAGGTGCCGTGGGAGCGCACGGTCTTCTATGAGACCCACGTGCGCGGCTACACCATCCGCCATCCGGCGCTGCCGTTCGGCCTCGGCGGCACCTTCGCCGGCCTCGCCACCGACGAGGTCGTGGGGCACATCAAGGACCTCGGCGTCACCTCGGTCGAGCTGCTGCCGATCCACTTCTTCGCCGATGAGGACCATCTCAGCCAGCACAGCCTCACCAACTACTGGGGCTACAACTCGATCGGGTTCTTCGCCCCCGACGGGCGCTACGCCACCGGCAACAGCAGCACCGTCTCCGAGTTCAAGACCATGGTCGCCCGCCTGCACGATGCCGGGCTCGAGGTCATCCTCGACGTGGTCTACAATCACACTGCCGAGGGCAACGAGCTCGGCTCGACGCTGTCCTTCAAGGGCATCGACAACGCCTCCTACTACCGGCTGATCCCGGGACAGGAGCGCTACTACATCAACGATACCGGCACCGGCAACACGCTCAACCTGAGCCACCCGCGCGTGCTGCAGATGGTCACCGACAGCCTTCGCTACTGGGTCAGCGAGATGCACGTCGACGGCTTCCGCTTCGACCTCGCCACCATCCTGGGCCGCGAGAGCTACGGCTTCGACGAGGGCGGCGGCTTCCTCGACAGCTGCAGGCAGGACCCGATCCTGTCCGCCGTGAAGCTGATCGCCGAGCCGTGGGATTGCGGTCCCGGCGGCTACCAGGTGGGCGGCTTCCCGCCCGGCTGGGCGGAGTGGAACGACCGCTACCGCGATACCGTGCGCGCCTTCTGGAAGAGCGAAAGTTCCGCCTCGGAGCTGTCGCGGCGGCTCTGCGCTTCAGCCGACAAGTTCAACCGGCGCGGCCGCAGGCCCTGGTCGAGCGTGAACTTCGTGACCGCGCACGACGGCTTCACGCTGCACGACATCGTCTCGTACAACGACAAGCACAACGCGGCGAACGGCGAGGACAACCGCGACGGCACCAGCAACAACGGTTCCTGGAACCATGGTGCCGAGGGCGAGACGACCGACAGCGCCGTGCTCGCGCTGCGCGAGCGGCAGATGCGCAACATGATGGCGACCCTGCTGCTGAGCCAGGGCACGCCGATGATCCTGGCCGGGGACGAGTTCGCCCGCACCCAGCAGGGCAACAACAACGCCTATTGCCAGGACAACGAGATCTCCTGGGTCGACTGGTCGCGCCTGGAGCAGCACCAGACCATGTTCCAGTTCACCAGGCGGCTGATCCAGCTTCGCCAGGACTACCCGATCCTGCGCCGGCAACGCTTCATGACCGGAGACTGGGACGAGGAGCTGGAGGTGCGCGACGTCACCTGGATCAACTGCGCTGGCGAGCAGATGCGCGAGCAGGACTGGCGCGGCGGGCCGATCCACTGCTTCGCCATGCTGATGGACGGCCGCGCCAAGGTCAGCGGCATACGCCGTCCCGGCACCGACGCCACCCTGCTGATGATCCTGAACGGCTACCACGACGTGCTGGAGTTCGTCATGCCGCCCTGCAGCGGCGGCGCGCACTGGCAGCTGCTGCTGGACACCAACCGCCCGGCGATGACCTCCGGCCGCGCCTACGGCATCGGCAACGCCTGCGACGTGACCGGACGGTCGCTGATGATGTTCCGGCTGGCGAGCTGACGCCTCATACCGATCGCCCTGTCGGGCAACCGGTATGAGGATCGCTTCTGGCACGTGGCCGCCCCGCCAACCCCACGTGCATACCGGTCAGCCCAAAGGGCCGCCGGTATTACTTGGTGAAGGTGATCACCGAGGTCTGCGCCTTCTTCAGGAAGGTGAGCAGCGCGCTGTTCAGCGTCGCCTGGTCGGTGGCCGATACGTAGTCGCCGGTGCCGGAGGAGCAGGCCTGCAGGTTGTAGGCGAGCGATTTCGTTCCGCTACCTTCGACGATCGGGATCCAGTTCGACAGATAGGCCACGTGCATGACCGGGTAGTAGGGCGTGTAGACGACGAACACCGTGTATCCCATGTCCTTGAACTGCGTGCATTTGGCCGGATCGAACGCCTGTCCGCACCGGTGTTCGGATCGTCCTCGAACCCGTCGGTGACCAGGAACAACACCTTCCTGGGCGACGTGGAGGTCGTCTCGTCGCCTCTGGGAGTCACGTAGCTGCTTGCCAGGGTGTCCATGGCCTCCGGGAAGGCAGTGTCGTCGTTGTTGACCTTGGGCAAGTTCAGCAGGCCGATGGTGGGCGGGATGCCGGTGTCCGTGACGTTCGGCAACACCGGCGGCGTTCCCACCAGGGTCTGCGCGTTGGCAAAACTGCTCGCCGCCTCGCAGCCGGACGCCTTCGGCGAGCAGCCCGCGGGGTAGACCTCGGTGACCTTGGTGTTAAAGGTGTAGATACCGACGCTGAGGTTGTTGAACGACAGGTTGTCGCTCTGCATCTGCTGGAGCACCGTGTTGGTGGCGTTCTTCACGAGGTCGAAGCGCACCGTGATGCCGTTCCGGCGCGCCATCCCGAATAGGTTGTCGGTGCCGCCGGCCGGATCCGCAGATGCATTATTGGTCCAGTGGCAGGCGAAGGCGCAAGGTGGTCCGGGAAGCGGATACATTCCGTTTGACTGCTGCCGCGGCAATAGGCCCTGGCAGGTCTGCCCGTTCGAGATCTGGGCTTTCTGGTTTGCAGCCGGCGTGAAAGTCGGGAACGTGAGCGAGGCGCCGGCTGCTACCGGACACGGCGTTGCTCCGTTATATTGACCACCGTTACTGCACGCGTAGTCACTGTAATTATTATTGCTCGCGTTGGTCCATTTCATCTGATCGGTGGTGGCGCCATACAGTGCATTGGATGGGTCGCAGGCCGACAGCGTGGAAAGCTTCGTGATGTCCGCGTTCGTCGCACCGATGTCCATCGATGACGAGTTGTCCAGCAGGAACAGGATCTCCAGGTAGGGCGTCGTCGAGATGCTGGCATCCACCTCGACACCGACCGGGTAGCTGAGGACCTTGAACATCTTGCCGAATACCGAGGCGATCTGGCCATTGTAGGTCACCTTGGCCGATATGGTCGTGGACCCCGTCAGCGTGACCACCGCCACTGGCGTGCCCGAGGCCCACTGGGCGGCGTGGGTGCCGACCGCGGCGCTGAACCATTGCTGGCCGGCCTTGGTGCCTTCGGTCAGGTAGTTCTGGTCGCCGGACTGTTCCGCGCTGGCCGCGATCTTCAGGGCGTTCATCGCGGCGGAATTGGCCGCGAGCGACATCGCGGAATTCATCTGGTACTAGATGCCGGCACCGATCGCCAACCCGATCAGGCCGATCATGGGAACCATCAGCAGCGCCGTGATGACCGCGATGGCGCCCCGATTCGATCGCCCCCGCTTCGATCTCCATGCACTGCGCGGGATCATGGGCACGCCACGGCGACGCCGGCCGCGGCACCTGTGTTCAAGGTGATCTCCTGCGTGTTGTCGCCGTATGGGCTGGGCATGGCGGCCGAGGCCCAGAAAGTGATGGGACCCGGGAACAGCGGAAAGCTGGGGGTGAACACGTAGCGCACGTCGGCCACCACCTGGGGTGTCAACGGGCTCAGGCCCGGGCTGATCATCACGCTGAGCTGGGTGCTGTCGTCGGGGAAGGTCGCGACCGGCGTCGGCTTGCCGCAGCTACGGCGAAGCGGCCCGATCGCTGTCGCCGGGGTCATGAGCTGCGTTCCGCCCTGCGTCAGGTAGGTGCTCCACAGGGTGGCCGGCGCCTGCGGCGCGCAACCGGTCGGAGTCGAGCAGAGCGGCGTGTAGGCGATACCCGACAAGGTGACGGCGAACGCGCCCCTCATGCTCCCCGTGCCGTTGTCGAGGTTGAGGCCGGGCATCTGCGCGTAGATCGTCGTCATGGCGTCCTGCATCTGCGCCGAGGTCAGCGACGTCAGCGACGATCCTGCCGTGACCGAAAGCTTCTCGGCGGCCTGCGCTATCTGTTGCGCGGCCGAACAGGTCTCCTCCCATGCGATCAGCGCACGGGTGAAATCGTAGACGCCGCAGACCATGGTCACCATCAAGGGCGCCACGATGGCGAATTCCAGCGCGGCTACCGCCCGGCGGTCCGGTGCGACACGACGCCTGGCAGGCCGCACTTGCCGGCGCGGGGTCAGCATCCGACGCCCTTCGACTGGCCGCCTAAGAAGGACTCGTTCACGAAGCCGGCGGAGGAGGTGGTGAGGTGGACCAGGGCGCCGCCGTAGGACGAGGCGAACGAGGGTATGAGGCCGCCGACCAGCGTCGGCCCGGCGTACCAGGCCTCCAGCAGGACCAGCTGGCCGCCCTGGCCGGTGCATATGCTGCCGCCTGCGCTGGAAGCGTTCAGCAGGGTCATCGGACTTGGGTTGCTGTAGTAGTTTGAGCCGCTCGGCACCGGTCTCACCCCGACGATCAGCAGGGCGCAGTTGAGACGTCCCCCGAGTGCCGGGCAGACGGCGCTGGTGACGAACTGCGCGCTGGTCTCCCCGTTGGTGCCCTTGATGCTGCCCACCTGCACGCCGCGCGCCGCCGTCTGCACGGCGCCGTCCAGCGCCACCTGGAGGTACAGGTCGTAGCCAAGCTCCATGATGCCCAGCAGCATGACGAAGAACGGTATCGAGACGAGCGCGAACTCCATCGCCGTGGCACCGCGCCGCTCCGAGAGGATGCCGGGCCGATGCCGACCGGCCGCCGCTCTCCGCAGATCCGCCAGGCCGGAGACGGCCGAGGCAAGGCGTTTCGGTATCGTAACAAAACTATTATCGGTATCGCAACGCCATGTCCAGCAACCAGCATGGCCGGTTGCCTGTCCGCGCGTGATGGCACACATATCGCCTTACGATCAGGC
>JAABUQ010009035.1_pt1 | contig 13683 bp, 11 predicted proteins | sample 5560001 | NCBI WGS metagenome assembly JAABUQ01 (sample SAMN10711888, study PRJNA513371) | rock metagenome | isolation source: Antarctica rocks | place: Antarctica: Victoria Land, Finger Mt nord | collected 2015-12-18
TCGGAAATTCGAATACCGGACTGGGCGTGGACGGCGAGTCGAGCTATATCGGCATATTCGGTAAAGGTTCAGTGGGCGTTCAAGGTAACGACAACGGCAGCGTCAATAGCGACGCTGTCGTTGCTAAAGGGCACGGCGGACGTTTGATACGCGCTAATAACCGTTCCGGGAGCGACGTGTTTCTTCTCGACAATGGAGGCAACGCGACGATCACCGGCGACGTAAACGTAAACTCCCTGTTCGGCGGCACAGCTAGCACCTCTGCGGGCGTTTCCGGAGTGGGCAAGTCCATTGGAACACACGGTGCCGTGGCGCTTAATTGCGTTTCCCCATGTGCAGGCATAGAAGGCGATGAGAATGGAACGGCAAGTTCCATAGCAGTCAGGGCGAATGGCCGTGGCGGTTTTCTCTTCGTGGGCAACAACAGTCTCGGACGAGATATATTTACAGTCGATGATGGCGGCAACGTACACGCGCACAGTTTCAGTTCGGATTTAGCCGCCGCCGGAAAAAGCGCTGCAACGATGGAAGATTTTGGTGAGGCAACGCTTGTCGCGGGGCAAGCCTACGTGCGTCTGAAGAGCGGCTTCGCTGTGGCAATCGCTCACCGTCGTCCCTACCTCGTTTTTATCACGCCGCAGGGCGCGGTCGGTGGAACGCTGTACGTGTCACAAAAGACATCGAGCGGATTCGCAGTTCGCGAAAGCGGTGCGTTCCGCTCAAGCGTGCCTTTCGACTACCGCATCGTCGGGCCGCCCGAAATTACAGCGGCTCCGCCCTCGGACGTTTTGCCGCTAAACAAGTCCATGCCGAACATCCGACGCTCCGTGACGATACCCCGCGCAGATCAGCAACCTCACGTAAAATCGATTCACTAAGAAAAACAGGCGCGTTGTTGCCAGCGACGTCAGTGCAGAAGATCTAGTGCGTGTAAACCTATTGCGCGCGACGTGGCCTCGTCGAAGGTTGCAGTTCCAACCGGTATGGCGGAAACCGTAACTAATACACCGCTGCGCAGGAAAAATGCACCGCCCGGCTGGTTGTGAAGTGCTTGATAGCAATCGGCAACCGTATGAGCGTGCAGTTGGTTCACGCAAAAGGCCTCGGATGTCACAAGATTGTTTCCCGGCTTCAAATCCTCGTCTGTCAAGGCAATAAGAATTACGCTACCCACTTCTTTGCTGGGCCCCAGCTCCGGGCGGCCGGACACGTGACCGACGGCCATACACGTGCGGCCCGAGGCGGAGCTGGGGCGCGGCGGCGCTATATTGAAACCACTTGACAAGCCGAGAAGGCCGGCGGTCCCGGCATCAATGAGCGCGCATGGATTCACCGGCTTGGCGTGCTGTCCGGGCGTTGGCGAGACTTGCGATATCGGCGTCGGCCGATTGTGGAACGTTATGAGCACTGCGCCGGCGCCATCGACGGGGTGATTGATCAAATCTATCAGTCTGTCTTCTAGCGGTGTGACGAACTTCTTGAAATACGGATAAACCTCGATTGCGAGTCTATGAGGAAGCTGCGCTAAGAAGAGGTTCTCGACCAGGATTTTGAGCTTTTCGAGCTGCAGGCGCGTAACGGACGCTTCGACGCTGAGTACGCCCTCATCGAGTTTGCCGTTGGCTGCAACTTCTGGTGATTCTTTGTTTGCGGCAAAGAGAAAATAGGCTTCTTTGGCGCCGTCGACTACGTAGATTTTTTTGCTACGCTCGTATGTTTCGCGAGCGAGCTCCGGAATGCCGGAATTGATACGCCAGCTGACTGTTGAATCGGCAGTAGAAGCGACGCTCAAATCCACGCCATATTGCGCCGCACAACCGGCAAGCCATCCAGGCCATGGAACTTCTGAACCGGTGTCAATGGTTGCGGTGAAATTGCCCGAGTTCTCGCTGTTTAGCGCCTCACTATCCACCTGAAAGCGCATGACCTGTTTGGTCGTCTTTGGCTGGCCAAGCCCGTGCGGAAGCACGCCGACTTTCCAATCATGTAACGCCGAGACAACTTGAGTGACGACGCCCAGTACGGTAGCGATACCCTGCAAGACTTCAGTTAGCGGTTTCAAGACATTGCTGATGACGACCATAAGAACGCCACCGACGATCCTGATCGAGAGATTCCATAGAAACTTCAAAAATTCGAGGATGCTGCTTTTTGACGAGCTGGTGATTTGAAGCGACGCAACGATATCATTGACCGTGCCGTGCAGAAATGATGACGCCGCGGAACACGGGTCGGCCGACGCTATCTGGAGGCTCGACGGAGCGTTCCGCGTGAGCGCTTCGGAAACCGGGATCATCGCCAGTAGGGGGCCTCCTCCTGCACTGCCGGCGCGCTTTGCATCGGATCGCGTTGCGTCGGCAAGGAACAATGCAAGCACGAGCGCCGAGAATACGAGCTTCGACGGATGCTTCCAGTCCTGGTTGGGCATGATCTGTTTTGACAGCTTAGCGCCGGCGCCGTTATAACGAGTTATCCACGCTGCTAATGTGAAAGAAAACGATGGTGCCTTTTTCGGCGTGGCGATGACCGCATCGAGTTGGGAGCCCAGATATCCGCCGCCGCTCGAAACTTGGAGCGCTAAGTTACGCGCCTGCCAACGTGTAAATCGCAATGGCGAGGCGCCCCCTACAACCGCTCGCACCGGTTCCCTCGAGTCGGGGGCTTCGTACACAGCGACGCCGGCCCTCGCCAGTACGTCGATCGCGGCCGTGACCGAACGCTCGGAGAAGTCCCCCCGTAAGTCGCCCATAGTGCCCAGCGATCGGTTTGCACATCCCGCTGTGATGAGCGGCGCCACCAGGGCGACGCACAGGAGCATGCTGCCGAGCGGGCGCGGGTGCAATCTAGTGCGCCGTTGTTGACTTATCGCAATCGAGGTTGACGCGCAAACTTGGGGTCTTGGTGGTGTAGTGGGGCGCGTGCGAACCAATGGTGTTTTGATGAATTTCCACCAGCCATTTCGCCGGTTTCGAGTCTGTCGGCGTCTTGGTGGGCAAGTAGTAATTGAGGACCTGCGTTAGACCGGCGCCGGGCACGAGATCTTTGTTAACCATCGTGCTGTAAGCGACACGATCCAGCGTTTGGTCAACGCCGAGCTGCGTTCCATCCGCGAGCACGAGGTTCGTATCGCCGACGCCGGCGTAGCCCATTGATGTCGTTTTGGAAGTTCCGTTTCGCACCTGGACCGTTACGGCGAAACCGGGATTGCCGACGTCGGCCAGGGTGATCGATTCCACTTTGTTGACCCGAACTCGCCAGACTCCGTTGAAGAGCCACTGACCGGCGCAACCTTCCAGCGAGACGCGCTGATTGGCTCCGCCGGGAGTCACAGCAGGGGACGTTGAGGCGGCGAGCGCGGATCGCCCAGCCGAAACACCGCCGCTCAACAGCAGGATCGAAGCCACAATTGCAGGTTTATTCATGATTGCACACCTTTCGCGAGAAGCTTGATGTGCCTAAGAATAGCGCGCAGCCATCCCCGCAGTGTCCCAAAGAGGCGAGCGATTGCCCCGGCCCAAGCTTCTCGAACGCAGAGCGAACTGCTTTTCGATTTTCTCAAGACGTCCAGGAGGCAGGCGATTGCCTCGAGCCCGCGCCAGCACAGAGGCCACCCGTCCGGCTGTACGACCGAGAGAGCACGGCGGTGAGTGCGCCCCTTGCGCGCGTATGAGTTCGCAGGTGACCCACCCCACCACTGAAAGGGATCAATGGCGGAACCGCATTGTGTAAGGGGGGACGAGTTTACCGCCCTGCTAGTGCGGCCGGCGTGCTTTACACGGGGCGCCTGCAGCGTGACACCGGGAGCTATTCAAAGGGCGTATCGGCGCAGCGCGGCGCACGCACGTACTGCGATGAATCAACCTATTCCGCTGCCACCTCAGTGCGAAGAACTTACCGGCGGCGGTATGAATCTTACCGCGCTTCCACTACTGACGCTCATAACGAATCGATTCCGAAAACGTCACTCCTCCGAGCAAATCGTCGTTGCGGCTAGCTGAAGCCGGAACGCCGGTTGCCGAAATCGTCCGCAAGCTGGGCGTCCACGAGAACACATTCTATACCTGGAAGCGCCGTTTCGGCGGCTTAGGTACACCGGAAATTCGAGAATCGTGAAGCACAACTTTTCCATTCGCTGACAGGACAAGTTACGAACTCACCGATGCGGGGAACCAACAAATGTATGAGAACGTGCCGCATACCATGTTGACGTTCGAGCCTCTTTTTAAATCAAGCACAATCTACCTTGCTGACGGCGTCGAGGCAATTGCTGGAATCATTATTGCCGTCGCGGCATTAGAAGCAACGATGAGCGTGGTTTTTCTCTTTACGCGTCCCCAACTTTCAAACACTACCGAAGATATTCGCCTTCGCCTGGGCCGATGGCTGTCTCTGGCGCTGGAGTTCGAACTTGCCGCCGACATACTAAGAACGGCTGTTGCGCCGACTTGGAATGAGATCGGCCAACTTGGCGCGATTATCGTGCTGCGAACGGTTTTGAACTTTTTCCTCCAACGAGAAATAGACAAAGCAGCGGAAACGTCGCGGAAGCTAACGGACTAGTTTCGTGGCAGTGCTTGCGATGATCATCGATTTTACGGGATCGCTCATTCTTTGCGGCTTTGTTGCTGTAGCAGTACTGCGCCTGGCTCGAGGATCTGGGATCACTGCTTGCCGGCTGCTTATCGCAGATGGCGCGATATTGGCGTTGAGTTTTAAGGTGGCGGGTACTCTCGTCAGGACCCTCGGCCTCGCTACATGGCCACAAATCGCAATGTTTGCCATAATTGTGGGCCTACGTCTATTGTTGAAACGGCTTTTTGTCTGGGAGCAGGCCCGATTGCTTAGCAGCGCTCCCAATCTCCAGTAATTCTGGGACCCTGAACTGAGAACGGGGCATAGCGATGGATCATTTCGCGACATTGCTTTGAGTCGCTTTCCAAGCCGCGGCGATCGCCTCACCGGTTTGGCAGGCGTTACTCGGGGGCTGGCCTTTCGCCGCGCGATAGCCTAGCTGCGAGTGATTGGGGCGGAAGGTCTTAATGCTCTGATTGGTTCTCACCGATGCTTCCAGAAATGTCTACTTTCCATACATCTAATCCATGCAATTTTGCTAAACGTTCACAACTGTTTATCATAATGTCATACCGTTTAATGGTTGCGCTTGGCCACTCAAACAGAATAACTAATGAAACCGAGGCGATCATTATCATGATGCCCGTATTACTTACTGGCAAGGAGGCGTCCGTGCGCCCGCTAGGGAGTGCTCCGGTCATATAAGGGTAATACGGCCATATTATTCTGACAGTAGATTTACGCGGTTTGCCATTCGGCGAACGGGCATCACAAGTATTAGCTGAGTTCGATACGCTGAGCGTGGGCCAAACTTTCGCGTTTTCTACCGATTTGGACCCGCGGGCTTTTTGCGCACATCTGGAACGGACGTATCCAGGTCGATCATCGTGCGAATACCGACGTGTGTCCGAGACCGAATGGCACGTCACAGTTCGGCGCATCGATAGAGGAAACGGTCGCGGCATGTTCGAGGAGGTCTTCATCCGGACGCCGCTGTTTAGCCAACTCCGCCCTCAATCTCAAGACATTCTTCGAAGGACCATGCGGGAGCAAACCGCCGAACGTGGTGAAACGATCGTCCAAGAAGATGACGAACTGCCCTGTCTCATCGTTGTCACCGAAGGCGTTCTGGCGCTGATCAGCGGCGCTGGCATTCGCGAGCGACTCCTGTATGAGATCTTCCCCTTTGAGACGTTCGGAGAAGTGGAATTTCTCGACCAAGGGCGCGCGATCGGACGTGTGGTCGCGCTTTCGAAACGTTGCCGTTACGTTACCGTTTCTACCGCAGCCTTGCGTGAGGTTGTCCAGGCGGAGCCGATGACGCTGCCAGCGCTTGCCGCTCGATGCTCCCAGCACACGCGTTTCATCGTTAAGGCGTTGCGCAGTCAAGTCGCCGACTCGACACTCGTGCGCGTTGCCTCGGCGCTGGTTGCCTACGCGCCACCTAGCAACGGTTTGCATCCCGCGCTGCCTCCGCTTTCGAGCATGACCCAAACGCAGATCGCCGTCGCGGCGGGAACCGTCAAGGAAGTAGCGGCTCGAGCCGTTGCAGAGCTAGAAGCTCGGCGGGCCTTGGAGCGGTCCCACGGCCACATAAGCTTGCTGGATCGTGGCAAGTTGCTGAACATTATTTCTGCGAAAGGTTGATCATCCGCCGGAGCATTTCAATGCGTTCAGCATCGTCGAGTGGCAGGAAGCGCAAACAATAACTCACTGTTTCCCCAGGCTCCAGTATTTGCAGCATTTTGTGTTTCCTTGCAAACGAACGCCCCTGAATGGCAGCGCAATTTGCCGGTTCGACCGCCATGACGTAAGTGCCGTACCCGAGCATACGCCAGGTCATTGCATTAGGAAGTGAACCTACTCCAAAGAAGATCGCAAGCGCCAGCGGTTTTCCGTTGACGTCACTGTTTTCAATCAATGCGACGGCGTTATCTTGGTCGCCGATGGCACGCATATCATGAACAAACACTTGCTCTTCAAAGCTAGGGTCAGGCGGGCCGCCTTTGTTCCAGTTCTGCAATCCCTCTTCAGCTTGCGCGTCGCGCGCTCGCATGCCGGAGTGGGAGAGATGAAGGCGCGTGCCGTCCGCGAGCAACGGAAAACCGGCATTGCAGTGATACAGCATCATGTGAGGCCAGGCTGTACCGCCTTCATTGGTCACGATATCCCGCACTTCCATGCTGTCGCCGCCAACGGCGATGGACCATCGGCGCTTCAAGACCAGGGACTCTCCAAAAAGCCGACTTTCGCGAACCTCTCCCGAAATCTCGAACGCTGATCCGTCGTCGCACAACCTTGCGCTGATGTTTTCCGCGGCAATGTGGTTGATTCTGCCATGCTGCTCAAAACGTCCCCAGTGGTCTGCACCGGGCGGTCCGAAATTTGCGAGCCCGCACGTCGTCATTAAACCACCAAAAAATGAATCGAGGAAATTGTGGTCGTGAGCCACAACGCCATTGGCGGATTGCCAACTCAGCGGCATTCCTTGGTATTCTAGAAGTAACGGATCGAGGGCGCGATCGGCGAGAAACACGACGCGCAGTCCTCCGCCGCTGCGAACTTCATAGGCACGCGTTCCCGCGGCGGGGCCATCCGTATACTCGAACGGCATTATCCCAGCGACTTGCTCCAGCCGTCCAACTCGCGCGTATAGGTCGTCGCGTTGCAGTGTTCTACCGAACACCCGCGCGCTCAATTAAATTCCCAGAGAGCGGCGCGGGTCCATGCGCCGCTGCACCCCCGTAGCCTGATGGGAGCAGCGACAAAGAGCCGCTCCTTGCCGTCCATAACTTCGTCGGGAAAACAAAGCTCTTCAACAATAAATTTTCCATTGCCAAGTAGGGCGCGGTGCGACGGACCGGCTTTTTGCGGATCCTGATAGCCTCCCATGCTGACCGCGTCGATGCCCGCGCCTTTGGCGCCACGCTCCACGATGAGTTCTGCACCTTCGCCGCTCAAATACACATATTGGGAAAGAAACTCTCTGCTGTTTTCCCGGCGGTGGCCGCCCCCCGTGTTCAAAAGCACGATATCGCCTTGCGTTATTTTAGTGGCGTGCGGTTCCAGATCGAAACGCTCGATTGCCGAACCGAGCGGTTTGGTTCGCAAGTCGATGATGACGGCCCGCCCGACATAGGTTTGCAAATCGACTTCGTCTATCGGCTTCCCATCTTCGAAAAAATGATACGGAGCATCGCAATGCGTCCCTGTGTGAGTGCTGATCTCGACGATTTCTTTGTTAACACCTTGCATAGCCAGCATGTAAAGCAGCCGGACTTGCGCGGGCCTGGGATTCGTATCGGGATATTGCGGACAATTATTGAAGACCGGTTGACTGACATCGTAGATCTTGCTTGGGATGATCATGCGCTGAAGCTTCGCTTCCAGACTTGGGAAAAGGCCTCTTTATTTTTGCGAACGACGTCGACGGGATTCTGCCGCCAAATCGAATCGGTCAAGGACTCGCTGGAAAAAATTTCAAGCACGTAGGGGCCGTTGTATCCGGCCTCGCGCGAAGCGGCCACGATCTGCGCGAGCGGTATACTTCCGTCTCCGACGCTGATCCGGTCGTTATGTGACCGCGGCCGCCGCCAATCGCTGACTTGCATCAAGAAGATTCGATCGCCGGCCTGCCTGATAATGTTGGGCACCTCGGGCGTCTGCCAGATGTTCCACGCATCGACGCACAATCCAAACGCGGGATGATCGACCGAGCGCACCAATTCCAACGCGTCGCCGAGCGTCCAAAGTGCTGTGTCGCTGTTAAAGAGGATCGGATTGAGCGGCTCGAAAGCCAGCCTCATTCCTGCGGCATCGACCACTTTCGCTAATTCCGCAAATTCGCGCAGGGCGACATCGTATACATGCTGCGAGTTTCCTCCCGGTGCCGCACCCGTAATGACCACGAACGGCGTCCCCTGCGGAAGGTATGGAGAAAATTTATCAATGGCCGCGCGAATATGGCGAGAGCGGTCCGTGGGGTGAGGCGGTTCACCGGCTAGACCGTCGGGAAACAATGAGTGAACCGTAGCCTGGACGGAACTTATCTGCATCCCGCCCAGATTCTCAAGCTGTTGACTGAAGCCGTTGCGGTCGAGCTTGAATTCCGTAACTTCAATGCTATCAACGCCGCACTGAGAATAGATGGCGACGTCGTCTTCAAACGACGAATTCCACGTTGTGAACTCTGAGACACCGAAGCGATAGTCTTGCGTCAGTTCACACCTCCTGACGCAGTTCGATAACGCAAAAACCCTTTCGGTCCAGTTGAATGGGCACGCCGCGCAACAAGTCCTCGGAGGCTAAAGTGTCACCATCGTGCCAAGCTCCCCGAAGATTATTATAGTACTTGACGGAATAACTTCCCGACAATTTGCTCGTGAAGCGAATGGCAGTGTTTATGGTTCGCTCCGTCGTGTTTCCGACAAATACGGCAAAGGTGTCGTCTTTGCGTAACGAGATCGTCGCAGCGCTATCGCCACTGACCTGTACCTCATCGGTACAGTCATGTTGATACACGAGCGACGGAGAAGACTGGTCGAACTGAAAATTGGTGTACATCCGAATATCCGGAGCCCGCACGACGAACCACGTCAAATGCTGATCCACCCACGGAAGGTTTTGCACGCCGATCCACTTCCAGTCCGGCGCGAGCCGCGGATTGATGCTGGGGGAGCCTGCCGAAAGATCTAACCCGGCGGCCCCTTCGATTGCGGCCCACAAGTAACGCGGTGGAAACCACGGTGAGAGCATCATCCCTTGATTGACCAGCGTCTCGCCGTGCAGCCATTCCGAAAACTGGCCCGGCACCGTGTTGTTCCGTCCCGGATCCTTCGAATAGTGCCGAAAACTGGTCGAGAGCGCGTAGGCCATGAATTCCGGATTGAATTTAGCGGCCGCAAACGCAAACCAAAAGGTGACGCCGACCCAAACGCCGCCCAGCAATCCATATCCGTGCACGGGCCCATAATTTGCTGCAGTACGCGGCACCGTCCGGATGCCCGCCTCAGTCCAGAACTCTTCAATGCTCAAACGGGTGATGATCAGCGCCGCCGTGTCATCGTCCGCGACACCGAACATCACCGGAAACACTAAATCGCAGGTGATGTCGCTACGCGGACTGCCGTCCAAGTCAATGTTCAAATAGTAAAGACCGGTCTTGGGGTCTTTCAGGTGCTCGTTGATGGCGTGACGCAAATTTTGGGCGTGGTCGCGGAACTCGGCGCTTACCTCATGGTGGCCCAGCACCCGTGCTATGTGCGAGATCGTGCCGAGCGCGGCGTAACACTCCGAATTGAGCTCGGTGGTTGCCCCGGAGAGACGATAGTTTTCGATAACGTTGCGCCAACCGACGATTCCCCAATCGGAGGTGCCGGTTGCCGTCGCCCACACCAACCCTTGCTCGTTGCGTTGGGAAAGGATGTACCGCGCCGCTCGCAATGCCTCGTCGTAAACCGATTCCAGAAACTCCCGGTCGCCTGTTGTATTGAAATGGTGCCACAGTGCAATAATCAACAACGGGGTGTCGTCGTTGATGTTTAAACGATAATCCGCTGTGTTTCCGTTGCGGATGTCGTAATACTCAACGGCCATTCCCCGTTTTTCTAAGTGGTTGATATACCAGAGCAGCGAATTGCGCGAAAACTCCGGCGTGATGTAATCGGACCCGAAGGCAAACCATGCCGTATCCCGGGCAACGCTATTATTGGAGCGGGTAGGATCGTTGACAAAACACCACCCCGTTGGTGCAAGTAATTGAGTTCGCAACATGTTGGCCTTTGCCCAATGCACGCCGCGATTCACGTTGGAATCGGGCGTGATGACCACGGCCCGCCTCAGTACCTCATCGTAATACTGCGCTGTTTTGTTTAATGCGTCGCCAACGTCTGGCAAACTATGGCAAACCCGCTGTGCGTCTTTTCTCCCCTGCGTCGAAAACGATAAACTGAGGCAAATGTTGATTTCCTGCCCAGGATCCAAATCGTTATCGAAATGAAAAATACCTAGGGGATCGGAGCCCGTTACGCGGGTCTGGTTTGCTAAAATGCCCGGCCGCACGGTGTTGATGGCCATGGCGTGGTCTAGGCTGATCTCGTAGCTCGTCGGCGTTACCGAGGCGCTTGCGATACGTACCAATGAATCGTTCGATTTATTCCAGACGACAAGGCCACGCAACCGGCTATCATATTCACCAACCACATCGTGTCCCAGATTCCCGCGTAATTGGAAAAACGCATAGGTGGAAATATGCAACGCACGGCTTCCGGGGTTCGAAAGCGCGATCTCGTAGTAAGCGGCGCCCGGATCGACACGCTCACCATCTGGTTTGGCGCTTAGCACGAAGAGCCGTTCGTGAACCTTAGCGCCGTTGCTCAAGTTGAACGTGTGCTCTTGCAGGTGCGGATGAATGGTAAACGTTCCTGGATGCGCAGGCAGTGGAATGTCGGTCTCCCGGTCCCAATGGTGAACCACGAGCGCCCCAAACACCGAAAAACCCGCATCAATGGAGTAAAATTTCTCAATAGCACCCGTCGGTTTCAGCAGCAACACGGCTTTGGGCGAACCCAGCGTGCTGCCAGCGGCCATCTGCGTGTCGGGAACGTCGTACGCGTTCACAAGTTACCGGATTTTTTGCTCATTCCGCCGTCTAAAAGGAAGGTAGCGCCTGTGATATAGCTGCCGGCTTCGGAAGCCAGAAAAATGCACATCTCTGCAACTTCTTCGGGCTTGCCCATGCGCTTGAGCGGTATTTCGGAGAGCAAAGCTTCCATCTCTTGGGGCTCGCGCTTCAGAGGCGCGTCCATTGGAGTATCAATAGCACCGGGAGCGACGTTGTTGACGGTAATGTTGTACTGCGCAAGTTCCACAGCAATCGTCCGCATCAACATCCGAACGCCACCTTTCGCGGCGCAATAGGGTGCGTTCGTCGGCATGGCAACGTCTTCGTGAATGGAGGAAATGTTGATGATTCGACCGCCTCGCTTGGCCTTAACCATTTCCTTTGCGGCGCTTTGACTGCAGAGCCACACGCCGGTGAGGTCTACTTTCAAGACCTTTTCATAGGTCTGGAAAGGCATTTCGAGAAATGGATGCTTTTCTTCCATTCCTGCATTGTTCACCAGCACGTCGATGCCGCCGAATGTCTTCACTGCTCGATCCATCAGCGTTTGGACGTCTTGCGGATTGCTCACATCAGCCGGCACAGCCACTGCCTTCCCGCCGAGGTTTTCAATTTGCTCGATAACGTCGTTGGCTGACTGCGATGCGCCGTAGTAATCGACGACCACATTAGCGCCGTCTTTGGCCATCAGCAGCGCGATGGACCTTCCAATGCCAGTGGAGCCGCCGGTGACAACGGCGGTTTTATGCAATAGGCGCATGCATTTCTCCAGTCCGGCGCGCGCCGCTCGAGCAACCCAGAGAGGAGATGTCGCGTGGAAAGAACAGCCCTAGCGTCCAGTCCGCCGCCACGCGAACTTTGCGGTAACGTCCCGGAAGTCTTGAAAGGTAGTAGCTGCGCCAGAGCAGCCACGCAGGCGTACCCGTCACCATCCGGCCACCGGGTAACTCCGCCAAACCTTGCCTGTCACCCAGCGATGCCATCATGCCGAGATCGCGGTACGCGAACGGTTCAGTGGCCTTCCCCGAAAGCACATTGAGGAGATTTCTTGCCAATCGAGGTCCTTCTCGAACGGCATTCTGTGCCAGCGGTGCGTAGAAACCGCCGTCTTCTTTCGGTACCGAAGCGCAATCGCCCAGAGCCCACAGCCCCGGATGTCCCGGCACTGAAAAATCGTTCTTGACAATGATCGCGCCGTGCTGCGAAGTCCTCAGATCCATTAGTTTGATCAGCGGCGACGGTGCGTCTCCCGTGCTCCAGATAACCGTACGAGATGCTAACCTGGTACCGTCCTTCAGCGTAACTCCTTCGGCGTCAATGCGATCCACTTGCTGCCGCAAGCGAATCTGGATCTTACGTTCCAAAAGAGACCGTGCCGCCGCTTTTCCGAATTTTGACGGAAGCTCTTTGAGCAATCGCTCACCTTCGTTGACGACCACGACTGAAGTGTGTTCGGGCTGTATTTGCGGATAAAATCGGATCACGTCGCGCAAAAAGCCTCGCAGCTCACCTGCAGCTTCCACGCCATTAAAGCCACCGCCCACGATGACGAATCGAAGTAGGGAGTCGCGCGCGGCAAGCTCTTTTCTTACCGCAGCAACTTCTAACACTCCGATGACGTGATCGCGCAGCGCGGCAGCGTCGCCCACCGTCCGCAGTGGAAGCGAGTGCTCTTGCGCTCCGGGAACCCCATGCATCGAAATGTGTGAGCCCATAGCCAATACCAGATGATCGTATTTCAACGTTTTCGGCTGCTTCACGAGAGGGTCAGTGACGGTGACAGTGTTACTGGCTAAATCGATGGCCGTTGCGTCGCCAAGCTCGAATGTCGTTTTGCGCAAGGCTGCGCGCAACGGCTGTACGACATGCCGGCTTTCGATGGAACCGGCCGCAACTTCGGGTAACATCGGCGTAAAGAGCAGATAGTTCTCCCGATTGACCAGCGTTACGTCCAATTTTGTGCGCGATTGTTTGCGTTCCAGCTCTTTGGCTACGGAAGCGCCGGCAAAACCGCCTCCGATAATGAGGACTTTGCTCACGGGCGCCGTTTGGATGATCGCTGTAAGGCGACGCCCACTGCCAGCCCGCCCAGCGCGAAAAGTCCGCGAAGCGTTGCCATTCTTGCCTGTTTGTGCGGATCGGGCATATAGCGGAGTTCTGGGTACGGCGGACTCACACCATCGTGATCATCGATGGCCAGCTTGATGAGCTGCGCGGGATGCAGCGCTTGACGCGTTGTGGTTTGAGTGATTTGTTCCCGGCAGCTAAAGCCGTCGGCGACGATAATGGTGTCGCTCGCGGCTTCTCGCACTGCCGGTAGTAAACCGCGCTCGCCCGCCTTTATGGAAACATCATAGTGCTCGCCGCGCTCAAATCCAAACGCCCCGGCCATCCCACAGCAACCGTCGTCGAGCAACTGGTACTCGACCCCGAGCTTGGAGAGAATCTTCTCCTCGGACTTCATGTCGAGAACGGACTTGTGATGACAG
>JAABUQ010009036.1_pt1 | contig 13679 bp, 17 predicted proteins | sample 5560001 | NCBI WGS metagenome assembly JAABUQ01 (sample SAMN10711888, study PRJNA513371) | rock metagenome | isolation source: Antarctica rocks | place: Antarctica: Victoria Land, Finger Mt nord | collected 2015-12-18
CACAGCAGAATGATGTCGGATTGGAAATGACGCCATTTGAACGGATGCTGGCTTTGGTTGCTCATGGAGAGGACCTCTTTTTCCCCACTGTACCAGATCAGCTTTTTCTTTGCAACACAACCTCTTGAAGTGCCTACTGATATCGTTTTGCTCGTTGTTCTGTGGCGATTACGCTACAAGTTGAGCTTGCGTGACGTGGCCGAAATGTTTTTGGAGCGTGGCTTTGTTTTTACCCATGAGACGGTTCGAGACTGGGAGGAGCGGTTTGCCCCTTTGATCGCAAATCAATTGCGCACAAAACGACATGGTCAGGCAGGAAAATCTTGGTATGTTGATGAAACATACATCAAAGTGAGGGGAAAATGGTGCTACCTCTATCGAGCCATTGATCACGATGGGAATCTGGTTGATTCGCGGCTGAGTGAAAAGCGGGATATGGATGCCGCAAAGCAGTTCTTCGCGCAAGCTCTGGCTGTGGTTGGCCATGCTCCAGAGACAGTCACAACCGATGGGCACCGTTCTTATCCACGTGCACTACGTGAGACCCTGGGCTATGAGGTCATCCATCGGACGAATGTCTATCTGAACAACTGCATAGAACAAGATCACCGCAGTATCAAACAACGATACTACCCAATGCATGGCTTCGGGAGCTTTGCATCAGCAGCCCGCTTCTGCCTCGCGTTTGATGAGGTTCGTCAGTTCTTTCGGGTTCGGATCATCATGAAGCAAAAGGTTTCCTTGGCTCAAAAACGCGAGGCGTTTCATCAGCAATTGGACGCTTTGAAGACTTTGGTTCCGGTGGCCTAGAAGAGAGAAATGCGGGATGAGCGGATTATGTGTACTTTGTTTGCTCTTGTGTTCTCAGTCCTGACAAAGCCGTGCGCGCGTATTGAGCCTGAGATGGAGGCTCGCTACCAGGAAGTCATGCTCCAAAACGTGGAGACGATCCTGGAGAGCAAGGAGTTGGCCGAAGTGTTCTTGCTCGCTCTCGATGGCCTCCAAGGAGACATGCCGATGGCGGCAGTGCTTCGACGCCGCATCGCATTGTTCATTGGTCGTTTTGTGCAGCCTATCGGGCCGGCTTCCGGTGAGGCTGGATCGATCTTGGGTAAGAATACTGAGCAGTCATGAGAGCAGCAACCTCTGATGGTGTCAAGGAGTTTTATGGTCTCGTGAAGAGTCAGAAAGACATTTTATGGACGGAGGGCGAACAAACCGACTTTTACGATCTTGAGCCGCAAGTAACGATAGCAGTGCAAGCTGTTGTCAAACATTTTGACAGCACTCTGCAAGATAATAAACCGGAAGGATAATATAGAATGAAGACTGAACAAGAATTAACCGCTCAGCAACAGATTATCGCGACAACTATTGCTATGGCAGCCTTGACTGATCGCCAGGAATGGGATGCATTGCCAGCAGTATTTACCGATGAAGTCACGGCGGACTACACTGCTTTAATCGGAGGCGAACCATTTACTACGATACGAGCAACTGCCCTTGTTGCTGGTTGGAAAGAGGGGCTGAGTGCATTTACTGCAACACAGCATCTCGTCACGAATCACGAAGTCGTGATTGCCGGAGATAATGCAGAAGTACGAGCCTACTTTCAAGCAACCCACTGCAAGCCCGACCATACTTTATGGGTGGTGGGGGGACGCTATCAGTATTCCTTCCAGAAAGTAGCTGATGAGTGGCGCATATCCGCTATAACATTGATCCCGATATGGACACGCGACGAGAGGAATACGTATAGCAAGTAGAATTGCACTTGTAACAGGTGCCAATCGTGGAATAGGTTTTGCTGTGTGCTGGAAGAGCGTTATGATCCCCGTCGGCTCTTTGGTAAATGACCTATCATGTGGCTCTGTCTCAATTTGGTGATTTAGCTATTGCAAAGCTAAGGAGATGCCCCAAGAAAGTGCTTCTGAAGCGGTTCGTACTTTTCAGGACTATTTGTGGATGAACTTTCATCACCATATGTTGACAGAGCTACTTTTCAGGGCATTTACTATGCTCCTCTAGGTGGGAGGCGGTTTCTCCAGGTCTTACATGGTCTATTCCTCGGTTTCACGTCGATGTCCTGAGTTTCACCCAAAAATCCGCAGGAGTTTGGCCCAATTTACTAGATTTTTCCAGGCATCGAAGGGTCTAATTCCACCCTACAGTGTAAAGTTCCACCCTTCGGTGCAAAATACGTCCACCCTTCAGTTAATTTACCAGGACGTGAATGGCTATGCGTTCTGTATCCTCCTGAACATGATCAGGACGCGGAAGGGTACAGAGCCGTAGATGGGTGAGATTATCCAGCGAGCAACCTAGTTGAGCCGCTAAAGCCGCATCATCCAGATGCTTTTCCTGTTGGTATGCAGCGATTCTGTGAGCGACAAACTCAGGTTTGGTTGCAGCCTGACGGGCAAGATTGGAAAGGTCAGCCATACTATCTCTCCTTTGCGTAGGATGAGTAAAAAAACAGTGTCTATACTACATCCCCGTAAAAAGGGCAAAGTTCGAGGAAAAATGTTACCAATTTTCAATCTCTACACTAAGTCATCTGGTAAAAACGCACGCTGACCGCCTGAATTTACAAAAATGATGTGCAACGATCCGCTTCTGGAGGGCTTTTTCCAGGTATCAAAGCATAAATTCCCATGCTTCAGATCAAATTTCTACCCTTTAGTTCAAAAACGGTCAGCTCTTCAGTTAATTTACCAATATGGCATGAAAAAAGAAAAGAGGATGGAGTTGATCTTGCCTTCCAGTAAGTCGCCCCTGCGGCGCGCAAAAAATGGAAGATGTGGTGCAGGTTTTCGTGCCGAAAACCTGCACCACATCTTACGAAAAAACGCCTGTACGTAGGCGAACATGTTAGCTCATGGCATCATTATACGCCCACCCATCGAGAGCGGGCAGTGCGATATCCTGCTAGCTCAGCAGCGTAGCGATCTGCGAGCGATGATCAATGCCGTGGTTGATGGCCTGGATCAAGACGATAATGACCAGTGCGTCATACGTTCCCCCATCAAGATGCAGGATCTGGCTCAGATCCGCCTGCTCCGCGATGGCAAGCAGTTCTTTGCCCGACCACTCTACTCGTAGCCGTAGTTCATCGAAGCCCGCAAACGTGGTGAATTCTTTCAGCATCGGCGTTGGGGCTGGTCCAGTCAGATGAAAGTGCCGGGCGTAGCCCTCTTCAGCAGCGCACAGGTGCATGAGGGTCTCGCGCACGCTGCCAAACGTTCCGCGCAGCATGGTCGCGTCGAGTTGCGCGTCGGACAATTGCGCGCACGAGTCAAGTAAACGCTGGTTTGCCCAGAGGTTATACGTAAAAAAGTCGGTAAGCCGTGTGGTCATGGCTAAGATCTCCTTTTGTTATCACATTATTCCCTTCCCATCAGCTATCTTTCTCTGGCACAGCCAGCAGCAGCATCGCGCACAACGACTCCTAGCGCGTTTCCTGCTGAGAGACACGTGAGCGGATGGGATCACGAATGATGAAGCCTGTTTCCAGGTAAAGAGAAAAACAGGATGGAGTTAGCAGCACACTGGCATAACGATCAGAACCTCCCCGAAATAAGTGCATACTTCCTATAACACTGAACAGTATAGGTTTAGAGAGAGCCCTGTCAAGAGGAGCTTGCCTCCTCAGGAAACACGGCTGTTGTATCAACGGGCGCTGGCGATTCGTGAGCACGTGTACGGCTCCAAACCGTGGAAACCCGCGCCTGCCTCATCGTCTTGCTCTACACCCCAAGACAGTAGGAGGAAGCAGCCCAACTGGAAACGATTCAGGCGGTACCATGAATGAGGCTGCTACATGGCATGGCTCTTTGAAACTCGTCCATTCAAACCCGCCTACCAAGATCCCCAGCATCCTCTCGTGTTGGTGGTACGAAGCACATGCGTTCCGTACCCAGCTTTCCCTCTCGGAGAATGGCCATTAAAAACGCGAATTGGTATCAGATTGGGACGGCGCATTCCACGCTTCCATCCTACAAAGTACATCCTGTCCCTCGATTGCGGCGTCGGATGGGCATGCATCGAATTGAAGTAGACCAGTTCAAATTCATAATCAAGGCTCTTCCAAGCCTGAAGCCATGACTGGAAGGGACGCCATAAATAGGCATCTACCACATTTTCTAGCAGTACCACCGAATAATCGTGATATTCTATGGAGTCCACATGGTGCACCGGCTTCGCTCTTCTGCCTCTGCTGCTAGATCCGGCTCCTCCATCTCCCAAAGCTCAAGTTGACCCTGGCCTTTGCGCTTGTGACCCTTGGCAACACTGTGATTCGTACAGTTATGTACAACAATACCATCAGCAATATAAGACTCATCCTCCGCAACTGACAGATTGAACACCTCAACGCTCTCCCGGCCAGAGGCAACAGACTTTATACGCCCCCAGATGTGATTCTCTGTTCCTTCTGCATGGGCTCGCTCAGGATTTATTGCCCAACGCACAGAATAAAGAGTATGGATGGTTCCTACTCTACCTTCTATGTTGTAGTGTGAACGTGTATCTTTCCCGATAGTGGGCTGAAACCCTAGAGAAGCAACGAGGAGCATAACTCCTACTGCAAGAGGACGTGAGACTGTAAATTTTGGAATTGCGTCGATCTGGCTCACTTTTGGTGAAGCTCTTTGCTTTCCCAATATCCAGGTATTTCGCAGACGAGAATGTCCTTTCAACAGCAATTACAGAGCATGGAGCACACGCTGACGGAGAAGGGGAAATTCAGCTCTGCCATAGCCCATGCGTTTAATAAGCTTGAGCTTGTTCACTTTGCCCTCAACCAAACCATTGTTTTGGGGAAGCGTGAGGCCTGCCACCACAGCCGCTTTGTCTCGTTCAATACCCAGAACAAAGCTTTGGAATTCGCGGATCTGGCTGGCTCTGACGTTTTCAAGCCAGATATCGAGCTGTTCTCCTGTACGTGTACGTAGCATCTGGGCAAACTGTTGAACCAGCTCGTAAGCCAAGTCTGCTTCTGGATGGCTTTGGCGAAGCTGACGAACCATCTCTTGCTTTTCCGTCTCCAATTTTTCAGGCCGAGAAAGGAAAAGGAAGGTCGCTTGCCGGGAGGACAGAGGAGCAGCGGGAGAGAGCCTTGCTCCTTTCGATGCGTTCTTCTTGCCTTCTGGAAGCTGCCCAATCAGATGATCACGCACACGCGGCACTAGGACCCCCTGTACCCTCGTGCTACGAGTTCTTGATGGAGGCGAACCATATTGTGGCATCCCGACTCCCAGCGCTGAAAAAGAGAGGGCAGATAGGAGTCGAGGTGACTCACATAGGGACCACGTGTGGTCTCAGGATATGTACCAGCAGCAAGCCAATTGCCAACGGTGCTCTGGCCAATGCCGACTCGCTTGGCAATAGCAGCCCGACTCATACCAAGTTTGCGCAGAGCCACTACCTGCTCATAACGGGCCAAGCGTTCCTCTCGATACGCCTGTTGAAGATGCTCAACCTTCGGTGAACGTCTGACCGATCGAGGGGCATGCTCAATAGGACTGTGTGTGTCGACTGTTTCTTGGGTTTGCGCGTTGCGCGCTTGGTCGCCAAGTGACGCGCAAGGCAACCTTCCAGCGCCTCTCTCAAATTTTTCATACTGTGGAAGCGATCTGCGCACTGAACTGCCTGGGGGGCACCAGTAGCGGCAGCAGAGGCATAGTCTCCTCCGCGATCGCGACTCACCAGCTCGATTTCCGAATGGGAAGCCATCCAGGCGGCTGATGTTTCTACTTTTCGGTCAGCCAGCACATCTACGACTTGATGCGTTTGCATGTTGACGAGAAGAGTTCCAAACGTGCGTCCACGTTTGAATGAAAAATCATCAATGCCGATCTGGGGAACATGTCCAACCGGCTCTGCGTGCAACGCCATGATACGCCGAAGAATAGTATGCCTGTTCGTCTGAATGCCCATAGGGTCCGTAACACGCACGCCAAGTCTGCCACCAGTTGCTAAGCCAATAATCTGGATCATCTGGAAGAGTCGTGCAGTCATACGGGCCGAAGGGGCAACAAAAGGAGCCAGACGCCCAGTAAAGATTTTTCGTGGGCAGGTCGGCATATCACAGAAAAATTTCCGCACTGTGAGCAACACACGTACTGGTTGCCCAGTGCTGGGAAGATCGGTCAGTCTGCGTTGATAGCGACTGCGAATACGGGTAGCAGCAGAGCCGCACGCGGGACAATGAGAGACAGGCTGTGTGGAAAGTAGAGCAACGCACAGCATTCCTTCTTGGCGAGAGCATGTGACCATCTCAAGGCCAGAAGGTAAGGCAAAAAGGGAATGATGGACATCTGGGTAGGGAAAAGCTCCATGAGAAGAAAAGGTGAAAGAACAGTTGTTCTCTATTCTATCACACATTCTTCGATCACCAAAAGTGAGCCAGATCCATGGAATTTCAAAATTTACACTAGACGACAAACCCTTTAACTTAATAGGCTTTAGTAGGAAAATGTCAGCACCTGGGCCATAGATGCTGACATTTGAACCTTATGTTAATCATTCCGGTCCTTTGTATGATAAGTTATCCTGTCTACATGACGTACTAATGTCAACTTGAAAGCTTGCCAAGCTTTGGTAGAGATGCTGGTCGTAGCAGTGCAATGATGGTTTCATCAACCATATGTGGGGCGTACTTCACGAACTTAATGTAGAGGTTCTCATGCTCTTGTGGAGTGAGCAGGTTTAGCCATCCATCTAGTGCAATGCGTAGTTTTTTCGTATCTTTTAGGCTTCTGTACACAATGAGCATTGGGATGAGCCAAGCGTTTTGTGGTGCAAGGGAGCGGATCTGGTCTTCTGTATAGCCGTGGTGTTCAGCTACCTCTACTGAGAGGGGCAAGGCTCCAAGTGCGCGGTCTCCAGGGTCGCGGCGTATGTCTCCGTTTTCTTCGATGGTTCCTAAGCATCTCATGGGAAGACAATAGAAGTAGATTCCCTGCTCCAAGAGGAGAGGGCGTGCGTCTCGTAGGATGCGCTGCATTTCCTTCTTTCCCTTCTCTATAACGGTATCGTAGAGTGCTTCCTGTAACCGTTTGGGGAGGGGGCTGTTTCTAACAGTTTCGTAGTCTACCTCGGAGACAAGCCCTAGATGTTGCGCTAGCCGGGTAAGAGTAGGGGCGGTCTGGAAGGTGACCCGTTCGTGATCCTTATTATAGAATGAAAGGGGGAAGGCCACTTCTCCTCCGAAGAGGGGGGCCGTTGGGTTTTCAAGTGACTCGTCTAGAAGTGTCAGACCGTAGAGTGCCAGGAGTTGGCGTGCTTGTGGACTGTTGTTGAGACGAGCGCGTGCACGTTCTTCGGCTGTTGGGCGTTTTCTAGTGCTTTTTGTCTTGTTCCGGTTGGTGACCATTGCGTGATCCTCCTCCATCAATGATGTTCCCGTCCCGATCTCCATAGGTCAGTTTGTTTTCTGCCCGGTTTAGGGCTTCAGCGAGTGAGCGAATGGTCCAAAGGAAGCTCTCATGTTGGGCACCGCCCAGATCATGGACAGCTTGGATCATGGCTGGGGAGACAGAGTGATCTACTGCCTGTTGTGCTTCGGTGAGCAATCGGATCACATGAGAAATCAGCCCTCGTATGGTGGTTTCTGCTTTCACCTGTGATGTAAGAGACTTTTCCTCGTAGAAGTTTCTGAGTTCTTTCTCTGCCTCCTGATGTTTGCGGTCCTGTTCGGCAAGATTGACGGCTAGCTTCCTTTGAGCCTCTGCTTCCAGGCTCCGTCGTAGGGTTTCTTGCTGTTGCAGTTCCCTCTTTTTTTGTTGGGCAATGGCTTCTTGTTGTGCCTGTAGGCGAAGACGTTCAGCCTGTGTCTTTTCGATTTCGGCGGCGATGCGCCTCTCGTGTTCCGCAATCCGCTGTTTCTCTTCCTCTGGATGGCGGGCTATATCGGCAATGGTTGCCTTGTGGCGTCTGTTGAGGTCATCGTATTGGTCTTGGAGAACTTGCACCTGTGCGGTGTAACGTGCACTGATCTCTTGTTCTAAGCATTCTTCCTTTTTAGCGTGGGCTTGTGCCAGTGCTTGCTTTGCTAGGTCTAGCTCTTCTTGGACACGCTTCTGTACCTCCTGATCGAATCTGGTTTTGTAGATCTCGTAGCGTCTGTTTGAGACGTGGGTTCTCATCTCGCTCAAGGTCGAAATCTGGCCCCCTATGGCTGCGACAATAGCGGCATTTACTTCATGATACTCATAAACACCGTCAAGTGAGCGCCATCCTGCTCCTGCACTAGGATCAGTAACACCAGGACGTAGTTCTCTCAGGGGGAGTACATCTCGTAGGAAGGTGGAAGTCCAGATTGCAGCGCGTTCTTCGGAGCGGGCAGTGTCTATCTCGATCTGGTGAAGGATGGCCTCAGGGAAATAGCCAATGGCAATCATGAAGGTGATTTCGTTCTCTTTTTTTCCTGTTTCTTTTGCCAGTACCGATTTTGTCTTCTCTTTGCGGTGAAGATTGGCAAGTCCTCGGCATTCTGCAAGGAAACCGAAGGTACGTACTGAGTTGGTGACTTGGAGCATGGTAAGTGTGGATGCATCATCGGCTATCCCGATGCTGAAAACCTCTATCTTCTCCCATCCAAGCTCCTTGGCTGCGAGTGTTCGCCCCTCACCATCTATTATCTCATAGAAACCAGCAGGCAATACTCGTACGAGGGGAGGCACGATAATGCCAATTTCCTCGATGGAGGCTTTGAGTTGATCGAATGCTTCTCCTTGGTGTTTGCGGGGATTAAGCGGATTGACCTTGATCCGCCCAATGTCGATTTCGATGAGATGGTGCTGATATGTCATCTCTTGCCCTCCTACAACGTATCCTTGTCCTGACAACTTTCCTTTAAGTGGAATAGCTTATACAATACCGCCGATCGATTTGTACGGAAATTTCCATACAAATCTTCCGAAAGATCTGTTGATAGAAATATAATAACACATAAAAGGTGCAAAGTCAAATTAATTTCTCTCAAAGAGTGAAAATAGTTATATATATTAATAAATTTATAGCAAGCATATAAGCATGAAAAAAGCAGGCGAGCAGGGGCTTTTGTCAGCCTGGCGGCCAGCGCAGGGGATCAGGTCCCGACTGGGAGAGGGGTATCCTGCTGAAATGGTGCTGAGAGGCAATTGTAACGCGGAGGCTAGTGCAAGAGAGGGCTCCTGAAGCGGATGAACGTTTTTCACATGCCCTGCTGATGAGCTTTTATCGCCAAGAGTGAGACAGAACCATTTATTCTGAGAAATATCATTAACGCTATCTTGCTCTAACGGTATGTTGAGAACAACCAGAGTTTATAGAAGACGATGTGCATAGAAACCACTCCAAATTGTAGAAGTGGTTTCTTTTTGCTCACTTTTACTCTTACCCTAAAAAAGGATTAGATCGTTCTTTGAATAAGCAGGCCAACTCGTTCCGCATCGCTCAGGGGAGCATAGTCCCCGCTCCCGGTCTGATACAGCGCGATCTGACGCTTGTGCTCTACAAGCTTCTCATCAGAGATGGAACTCTTCCAGAAGAATGGGGTAAAAAAGATTGATGCAGCCACAATCAGAAGAAGAACAATAGCCCACTGCGGAAGTGGTACGAAGAGAAGAAGGACGAGCAAGGCGAGAAAGACGAATGCTCCCAGGCCCATGAGCCCATACTTGATGCGCTTTTGAAACTGTGAGCGCTTCTCAAGCTTGGCAACATGCTCAATCGCTGTTCTTGCCGCCTCCCTCGTCGGGCGAAGCTCCTCTTGCTCACGTATCTCTTGTTCTCGCTGCTCCTTCTCATCCTGAAGACGACTGGAAAGGATGTGTTCAATCTCCTCCTTCGTGCTACGAACGAGAGCTTCCTGATCTTGTATGATCCCTTCTTTTTGCTCTTGTGCCGTGGCTTTGAGATCTGCATCATATTGCTGGAGGGTTATTTCAAGTGCACCAAGAGCACGTTGCATGGCTTCTGTGAGTTGTTGTTCAGATTTTTGTCGCTCAATCTCATATTGCTTCTGTGCCTCAACCAATGCAAGGGCATATGCCTGCTCTCTCGTCAGGTCAAGGACTTTTTGAGCAAAATCAAAAGCTCGATTGCGTGCATATTCTGCTCCATATGCTGCGCCTCTTGTTGCTTCCTGCTGGCCTATTTCCTCAATCTGTTCCATGTAACGCTCATAAGGGATATCGCCTCTGACATACAGTTCAACAACGTGTTTGATAGCACTTTCCGCTTGTTGATCCAGGAGCCTTCCAGCTTCTGCAATGAACAGGCGTATGAACTCGTTTCTCTGTGCATGGGTTGTGTTTGGATAATAGTTGATGGTTGTGACATATCTGAGCTTTTCTATTGCTCTAGGATTGATGAGCATATATTCCCTCCTGGTCAGATCGTGCTTGAACAGCAAGCAAGAGAGGTAAAACATCCATACATACTTGTAGCTTTTTCTCTGAGAAGCTACAAATTTTCCAATGTTCCACGCTTTACAATGGTGTAGTATGATACAGATTGACACATTCCTATCTGGCCGCATCATACCATTCTTCTGCTATCTCGTCAAAACGATAGATTTTACATAGATTTACAATGGTGGACAAAGACGTACTCAGATGAATAATATGCATCTTTTACTTGTCTGTAAAATTTGTATACTCGCTTCTTCTCTTAAGATACTTTCTTTCGTCAATATCATCAAAAGAAGTATAAGATACCATATATCCTCTCAAAACTGCTCTAAAAAGATGCTATTGAAGCAAAATGGTTTCTTAAAGAGAGAGCAATATTTTCACAATTTCCACTACATACTCTTCTCGGATCATAAATCGTCCTCGACAGGATCGCAGCTTGTTTCCTTTATTATATTGAAAGGTTGACTATTGCTCTTGGGACAGTATACTTACTTCTAGTGATAATATCTGTATGATGTTCTCTTTTGCGTATTTTGCTTTAGAAGAAAGATCAAAAGACATGCAGCAGTCATACAACCAGTACCCTTCTCCGACATCTCCTCCGATGATTCGTCCCACACAAGAACAGAAAGATCGACAGGCGCGCGATATTTACCAGTTTTTTGTCGTGCAAGAAGCGCAGAACTCAATATTTACCTACAACGATATGCGCTCGATCTATCCTCGAAGTGTCTATTGGTACGCACGCTATCGCTGGAGCTGGTTCCTCAAAATCGTGGCCCGAGGTCGGCAGCATACCTTTCGTTGTCAGGGATTGAGTAAATACCCAGAGGACTATTTTGTTCTTGCTCATCAACCACGCCAGGCGGCCTTCTTTACGCATTTTGCGGAAGCCATGCGAATAGCGAAAGCACGCGATCAGGGACAAAATCCAGTAAGTACTGTCACCGATCCAGAACCGCTAGAAATCGAGGATATTCGCAAGGATGAAGAAGCCTACTTGGAGGGTGATGATGAGGTGCCCGAAGAGGAGGAAAGCCAGAGCGGAACCAAAGAAGAAAAGCAATCCTCTCCTCTTGAGAGGTTAGTAGAAGAAGGGCGGCCTTCTCAGCAGGATCACGATAGACCTTCAGCGGACAGCAGTGATGCAGCTGATCATGAGCCAAGAGGAGAATCAACTGAGGAGCAGGTCAGAAGCTATGACTTGGTGACGCTGGAACAGAAGAGAAGAAGGCGCTGGCTTCTTCTTGCTGCTCTCATTGTTATTGTGATGATCGTGGGTTGGATTCTTTGGCGCAATCGTTTGACTTTGTAGAATTGACAGGGCTGGAAAGCGCCCTTGAAGGCGTTTCCAACGAGGGGGGAGACGATCTTGAGCGCCCTTCCCCCTTTTTTTGATGGACAGATCACAAAACAGAATGTGATGATGAGAGATATGCTCTGGTGAAAGTGATATTCTACAGAATTTGATTGTGTGAGAAACTGTTACCTTTCCCCCTTTTCCTTCTGGTCCTTTGGTTGGAGTGATGTCGGCGGGAAGATGAGGTTTTCTCTGTCGTTTCTCTGATGTCACAGTCGCTCAGTTCCACTTGGATACTTTCAAAAAGCCCCATTGTACCCTCTAGAAATTGATCTGGGATGTCAACGATGCACCAGGGAGGAAGATCGACAGATTGACGCCGAACCTGTTCTATCTCTTCAGGGGAAGGCTTTGGCATCTGATACAAATTCATCCAATACCGTTGATCTGCTTCATCTAAACAGCGAATAGTTGGGAGCAAATTGTCTCTGTCAAAATACTCAGGATGAGTAAGATGATTTTTGTTGAGGAACAAATCTTCCCAATCAGAAGACTCAAGGTTCGTTATTTCTTCTATAATATTTTCTAGAATAATATTGGTAAGCTCTTGTGGGTTTTGAGTGAGTTGATGCAGAAGACGTTGCTGCATTTCCCTCTGATGTTCCTCTTCTTCGCGATCTTCTTCAGAACGCCGAGCTGGTTTGCGTAGTACTGATTCATCGATATTGACGGTATAAGTTAAGGAAATGGTAAATTGTTTTGATCCTATCGATAGCATTGAAACGTTCCTCTCGTTTTTTCTCTTCTCTGTATGGAGGCTGAGATCGCTCACTCCGGGAGTGGAAGACTTGATAAACCATGGAGGTTGTTAATGATTTGCCCTCCCAGGTTGATCTCCCCTTGAACGATGATGCCTGAAAGAAGACCCGTTGCGACGAGTCTGGCTATTTCTTGGATGGCTTCAGTTGTCAATGGGGAAGGAAGCGCGAGCGTGAGGTGCTTTACTTTGTACGGGACAATAAATGGTTTCGCTATGGATGAGGCTAATAGATCCTCAGCAGCGTCTTTGATTGTGAAGCGTTCACAAGATTCAATCTCACTGAGGAGATACAGGGCGTGTTCTTCATCGTCAGGGTGTAGAAAGATCGTCAAAAGAGTTGTTAGCTGACTCATGCGTATTCCTTTCTCGTGTTTTCATGACAACTTGTTGGTTTCTTCACTCCTACTTTTAGTATACTGAAAGATTGAATCTGCAACTCAGGCACTGCATTTATGGATTGGCACGGCGAGAGCAGGGAATAGCTAGGCTACACGACTGGTGTAGCACTATGTAGGAACTATCTTGTTGTGTGTGTTTTAGGAACTCAAAACCTACTTTGTAAGGTAAGGACTCTATGGCGGCTCATGCGAGCAGCCTTTAACTATGCTGCTTGTCGTTCTTGCCAATCTAGTCATGCCTTTTCATATTGCTCTGAGTGTTCCTCTCGCCATTGTTCTAATGCGGCTCGGTAAGCCTTAAAGAAGTGGTTTGTCGAGTGAATTGGATCGATGACATAGGCAAAGCGTTTCTTCCCCTTACTTCCACGAATCTTTCCAAGAGATAGCATCGAAAACTCATTCGCCATTTCAATACCTGATTGCGTCTCGCTTGTCGCATAGATTTTATCAATGATGTACCCCTGTTCTCCCCATCGTGTTAATTCGTTTGCCATGCCTCGAAAAAGCACTTGTCCATATTTTGTGCTTGTAACCGGATTTTCATGGTATCTTCCGATACTTTTGACGAGAACATGAACCACTTTGCCAGGAGCGAAAGGGTCAAGAGAGTCGGTAGTGATATCTCTCCCTCTAATTTCTCCTCTGAAAAATCCTCTAAAAACTCCCTCCCCATGACTCAGGTTGGAGATTACCCGACCGGAGCAAGAGGGTGGAGTTCAACTTGATAGCCTAAACGTGTCAGTCGATTGAGGAGACGACGC
>JAABUQ010009038.1_pt1 | contig 13677 bp, 10 predicted proteins | sample 5560001 | NCBI WGS metagenome assembly JAABUQ01 (sample SAMN10711888, study PRJNA513371) | rock metagenome | isolation source: Antarctica rocks | place: Antarctica: Victoria Land, Finger Mt nord | collected 2015-12-18
ATGCGCTCCCACTGGTCGTCGCGAAGGCCGTAACGCCGCATCAGTCAACCTCATCATGGCTGACACGCTATGAATCACGCCCTCGCTCATAGGGAAATCCACTAAATGACGACACGCCCTAGGTCAGGCATAGCCGTCCCAGCCGTGCCCGCAGCCTTGAAGCCCTGGATCTTAAAGCTGAGATGACGCACGGCCTCCGGTGCGTCCGCCAGTGGCTCTTATTGGGTTCCGGGGTGGTGAGGCCAGGACCGGGAAGTTGGGCTGCGAGCACCTGATGCGCGAGCAAAGGCGGGAGTAGCTGACCGGCTCGCACAAGAAGCTTGTGTCATGGCGGCATCCGACCTGATCAACCTTTCGGGCCTGATTGACGACGCCAAGTGCTTCGCGCTGGTGCGCCAGCACCGCGGGTCGGAAGGTGCGTGCTGCCCCGTGTGCGGCAGCGGTGCCGTTATCCGGGGCGGTCATGACGATGCCCAGCCTTGCCGGCACCGCTACCGGTGCAAACCGTGTCCTGGGGGTTTCGACGACCTGACCGGAACGGTGCTGGCGGGGCACCACCAGCCGCTGCGTGTGTGGGTGCTGTGCCTTTACTTCATGGGCCTGAACTTTTCCAACCGCCAGATTGCCTTGGAGCTGGGCCTGGACAGTTCGGATACGCAGGCGATGACGGAGCAGCTGCGCTGCGGGCTGGCCGTCAAGACGCCGGCAGTGATGCTGACGGGCGAAGTCGAGCCGGATGCGAGGGCATCCAGCGGGATCGACGAGGTCCACGTCGTGGCCGGGCACAAGGGGCAGCCAGCGGCTGTGGCCAAACGGGCTGGTTCGGGCGCCGGCGCAGGCCGGCGGGCACGCCAGGCCGCGGAACGTTGGCCAAGGACAAGCCGCCCATCCTCGGCCTGATCCAGCGTGGCGGCCAAGTGGTGCTGCGCATGCTGGCCAACGTGCGGCAGGCCACGATCAAGCCGGTCATCACCGCTGCTGTCGCTCCGGGCACCCTCGTCCACACTGTCAGATGACAGGGTAAACCCATCCGCCGTGTTGCCTTAAGACGCAATGCTACCCAGCATCTCCGTGTCGCCGCTCGAAGTCGTTCCAGGAATGGCAGGCACGATATCCGGCAAGGCTTCTGTCACAGGCACCAGCGGCCCCAGCAGCACCTCGCGCACCGCATCCTGATCAGCTGCATGCCCTGAGCGTCACCTCACCATCAACTTGATAATACCCGCGGTAGGGATTGGGAAAGGTCATCATGCCTAGGACGCTGCCATGGCCCGGCCGGGTCTACCGACCTGACAACGCCTGCCCAGCCCCCGACGGCGTGGCTACTGCCGGCGACGTATCCCTGCGAGGAGCAGGACCATGCTGCCGAGCACTGCCAGGCTGGCCGGCTCCGGCACGCTTGTGCTGTCGCTCAGGCCCGGTAGGACCGCCGTCCCTTCCAGCCGCACGCCGTCCAGCGCGGACGGGTTCAGCCCAAGCTCGAACAGAATCGTCGGTGCGACCTGCATGGTCAGCACGGCGCTGCTCACCGTGGTGCCCTGAAGGCCCGCCCCAAGCCCCGTGCCGGACAGGATCAGCGGCACGGCCAGATCGTCCGGCACCAGCCCGCCATGCTCAGCCCGCTTCACCGTGGACATAGTGTTGCCGTCGAACAGGAAGCCCGGCAGCAGCTTGACGACAAGGTCCGGCGTGCGGCCGTCCGTGGCCGGGTTGCCGAACAGGCTGCCGCTCAGGACTTGGTCCACGCCAGCCGCCGCGCCCAGCCCGGCGATGACGGCACGGGCGGCGGCGGCCTGGGACGGGTCTACGAGCCACAGCAGCGCCACGTCGTCCTGTGTCGCCTGGGCCACCTGGATGCCGGCCTTGGCCAGCGCATCGGGGATCGTGCCGTCCGAAAGCTGGGTGGCCGCGCCGATCCGCGGGTCCTGCCCGTGCTTGGCGGTCAGGATGACCAGCGTGTTGCCGTCCTGCCCGTCAGCCTTGAGCTGTGCGAGTATCTTGCCCACGCTCTGGTCGGTGTGCGTCAGTGCATCCTGCAATGCCGGGTTCACGGCTTCCTGCCCATTCACGAGCGAGATGCCGCCGGTGCCAGTCGCGTTGCCAACCAGCTTCTGCCCGACGCTGACCGCCTGGAAGTTCATGTAGCCTATTGCCGGGACCGCCTGGCTGGCATCGCCGATACCGGTCTTGCCATCAATGCGGTTGAGCGTCGCGGTGACCTTCAGATCATCATACTTCTCGGTCAAGCGGTAGTCGGAGGTGCTGTCGGCCAGCGCCAGGTTATTCACGTTCGTGCTGGCGTCCACGAGCCGCCCGCCCTGCGCCGGGTCAATGGCGACGAGCGAGTTGATCTCGGGCGAGTAGTTGTCCGTGATCCCGTTGCCGGACTGCCCGGCGAACAGCGTGTAGGCTGCGGGGTGCTTGTCCGAGAACGCCGTGACAAGCCCGGCCTGATGCGCCACGTCGAACACGGTGTTGGTGCGCAGATACTGGTTTGGGGACACTGCCACGCACGTGCCGGAGGTGCAGTCCAGCGGCAAGGCAGCGGTGTTGATGGCGCCTGACCCGTAGGCGCCGGGGCCGCTGGTCGGGCCACCGCCGCTCAGCAGGTTCTTGTTCTTGTCGATGTTCTCGGCGAACTGCACCTCGGTCCCGCGCGGCGTTGCGGCGCTGCCGCCCGGCGCGGTCAGGGTGCGTGAGTAGGCGTCGTCATAGAACACCCCGGTGCTGCGCGGGCTGGCGCCGGTCAGCAACGCGGCCGTCCCCGGGAAGCTGTCGCTGGGCTGCGAGCCCGTGACGTTCGTGTATGAGATGCCGGCCCCGGCCAGGGCAGTGATGTTGGGCAAGTACTGGCGTGTGGCCGGGTCGGTCAGGTCGGCCTGATGTAGGCCGTCAATGGACAGCACGATCACATGCTGGAAGGGGGTGGCCAGCGCGGGGCTGCTAGCAGCGGCAGCCCCCAGGAACGCAGTCGTACAAAGGTTATGTCGCAGCATCCTGGCGTTCCCCCCCGGGGCGTCGTTGATTGCAGATCAGGCTAACAATCCTTGACATGCCCGCGCCGCTGCTTCCCGGCCAGTTAACCTTCAAAGACAGCGATAGCATTGGTCCGGTGTGCGGGCGGAAGGCTACGGGCTATGCCGGTGCTCCCAGGAGGCGTTGTCAGGTTGATGGTTAGGGCGCCACCGAGGGCTTACGGCTAAATCAGAGCATCAAGCCGCGGGCGCGACGCCGGCCACCTCGCGCCAGGTGTGGAAAGCGGCGTTCCTGGCAGCGCGATGCTGGTCGGCGGTCAGGCGGTGGCGACGGAGCTGGAAGTGGTTGTGGATGCGGGCGTGGGCCGAGAGGAGGCGCCGGGGCGTGGTTCAGATCCGGGTTACACGTGAAATGTGGGATCCCTTGGTTGGCGCGGCTCTGGCCACTTTCGGTGTGACCCATAAACCGCCCGTTTTGAACCACGCCCACGAACGGCTTCGGTGCCGTTACCCTTGACCGACTCACCCGGCGAACAGCTCACGATCTCTGAAGTGTAGATCGCGCGGGTCGAAGAATTTGTGCACCCAGGCATCGTTGGTGCCGAGGAACCAGCCGGCCGAGACTGCGGCCTGCTGCTTCACGGCCTGAAGCTTGGGGCTACCTTTCGCCTTCGGCCCCGCGGCGGTCCGATCGAGGAAGTTGAAGTGGTCGATCAGGCCGAGCGCCTCGATCGTGAAGACGGTCGCGACATCCTCGTCGCGGATGGCGATCAGGTTGTCGCCGTTCGCTTTCTCGCCGCCAAGCGCCAGATTGGAGGAGCCACAATAGACGACGGGATCAGGCCCGTTGAAACCGCATACCACGAACTTATGATGCACCTGATGGCCGACCCCGCCGATGTTGCGCACTTGGTTGAAGGGCGGCGGCAGCTGCGTGTTGATCGGCTTGCCTGTCACCAGCACGCCGGTCGCTGAACCAATCGGATAGAGAGCAATGCCGTCCGGGTTGTCGGAGATGCCGAAGCTAAAGACCGACTGGCTCACATGCAGCGCGTTCAGTGCTTCGTAGACCGGATTGTCCGGCGCGCCATCCAATTCCATTACCGCGAAAAGTACGCTGCCAAGGCCATGCGACGCGTTGGCCTCCTGATTGATACGATCCACGAGGCCGCCGAGTACTTGCCGAGCATGCACCTCATCGTGCGGTGAGAAGGTGATTGTCGTTCCCGGTAGTTGCTCGCCGGCGAAGTCGAACGGCTGGGTCGCCAGCGTCGATTGGGCAAACGGGCCGGCATGCACATCGTCGTCCCAAGCCTCGGTGAATACCGCAGCATACGCCCGAGCCACGTCTTCATCAGTGAAGACGAGTACATGGTTTGAGTTCACATACATGCCGGTGACCGAGAAGTTGGTCGAGCCGGTCAGCACCTTGAACGGCGAGCCATCGTGGGAGACGATGAAAACCTTATCGTGGGCGTAGCGGCCGAAGTGCCCGCGCTTGATACGATCGTTTCCCGCTTTGGCCGCGAAGAGATCGCTGAAATTGTCCTCTGGCTTGGGCTTTTTCGCATCATGATGGAGGGAAGCATTATCAAGGATCACGCGGGCCCGCTTTGTCCCGCCGAGATGAAGCAGCAGGCCCACAAGGTCGGGCTCGTTCAAGTCGTAAGCGAAGATATCTACCGATAGGTGATCGTCTTTCAGCACCTCGCGCAGGGTCTCGAAGATGAGCTTGCGCGCGGTGAACCCTGACCACGCATATTGCTGTTCGTAGGTGAACTGCTCACCCTGAGCGTTATCACCGCAGATCGCCGACGTATCGAACTGGAGATCGGCGTCCTTCGGCCGGATCAAAGCATCGAGCCCGAAGTGTCGGACGAACGCTTGGCTCTGGGTAAACCCGCGGGTGAAGCCGAGCGCCAGCTTCCCCTTTACGAACGGCGCGACGTCGATCCGGACGATCGCGGTCAGCGCCGGATCCAGCGGCCTCATCGACCCCTTCGCGTCGAAGTAACCGGGCGTCACCGCATAGGCATATTCACCGAAGTCGGGGTCAAGGCCCTGATGGACCGATCCCGGAACATGCACCCAGCGAAACTTGTGGATCGGCGCGTTGATTGTCGAGAAGGCCGGCTCTTTGGGATCCTGGGTATGATCACCTGGCTGGGCGAAACGCAGGTTGTTCTGGAGGTAATAAGGGTCATGCCTGGGGGACGTGATCTGCACCGTGAAGCCCGCCAACTCAACGTGCGAGGCCTCTGTAGTGAGATCGAATGCCAGCAGCGTCCTGGCGTCACCGCGATAAGCGACCACACGCGTTGCACCTTGCTCTTCAACAACCTTCATTACTTCCCCCCTGCCTATCGTGAGCTGACATACTCCTGCCGCGATCAGCGTAGTTGCATAGATGAAATGTAGACTCACCAGTATTGTAGGCCACGCCCAAAGCGTATCGTGGGTCCAAAATGGCATTGATCATTTCGGGTAGGACAGGTTTTCCGAATTGTTGCGAGCTCTTATCAGCTTCGTTCTGCCCTACGCCGAAATCAATCAACTGAGATTACTCAATACCTTCTCCGGGCTCTACTGCTGATCCATGCGACAACGCCTCCCCTACCCTCGCGGCAGCAGCCGCTGCACCTCCGCCGTCACGTCCGCCAGCACGGCCTCGGGTGTCGCCTTCTGCTCCGCAATGCGCGCCAGGTTGTCCACGATGGTTTGCGTGATCCGCACCCCGTTGCTGCCGGGGAAGGCGTACCAGGGCTGCATAACTGGGATCTGCTCGACCGCCGGGCGGAACAGCGGGTTCTCCCGGTAGAACGCGCCCAGGTAGCGGTCGTCCCCGAGGGTCAGCGTATTGCTCGGCACATATCCCGTCCCGCGCACCATGATCGTTTGGCCCACCGGCCCCGCCGCGAACTGCATGAAGCGCCATGCCGCCTCCTGCCGTGCCGGCTCGCGCGCCAGCATCACCACCGCATTGCCGCCTGTCGGCAGCTTGCCGCCCGGCGTGATGACCGGCATCCGGGTCGTCCGCAACTCCACATCCGGCCCGATGGAGCGCTGGAACTGCCCAATATAGGCCGTCGTTCCGAAGATCATCCCAAGCTTCCCGGCATAGAACGCCTGGAACGCCGCATCCGTGGTCAGCGGCGGCATCCGGCCCTCCTTGACCATGCGGTCTAGCAGCTTCAGCGCTGCCAGCCCCTCCTTCCCGAAAGCCACCGTCTTCTCGTCGTCGGACAGCATCTTGCCGCCGTAGCCGTAGAGCAGTGCGCTGAACATCCAGTCGTCGCCGGGCCAGCGGTAGAACATGCCGCTGATCCCGTCGCCGAGGCCCGCGATGGCCGCTGACAGCTTCAGCACGCCGTCCCAGTCCCGCGGCATGTCGTCCGGGTCGCCCCCCGCGCGGCGCACCAGCTTGGCGTTGTAGTAGAACACCGGATTGCTGGCGCTGAACGTCAGCCCGACCTGCTTCCCGCCAACCTGGGCCAGCGCCAGGATGCCTGGCGTCCAGCCCGCCGCGGCGGGATCGCCCACCTTGTCCAGAAAGGGCTTGAGGTCCACCAGAATGTTGCGCTCCGCCAGGAAGCGCAGCCTGTTCAGCCCCTGGAAGCTGACATCCGGCAGCCCGCCGGCGGCGGCCTGGCGGATCACCTGCTGCAACCCGTCCTCATAGGTCGGGGATGGCGCCGGAAAGCGCACGGTCACGTCAGGGTTCGCGCGGGTGAACTCCGCCGCCACTTGGTCCATCACGTCCTTGAAGAAGGCAGGCATGGGGAAGTGGACGACCAGCTCCGTCGCTGCATAGGCAGCCCGGCGCAGGAACGGCGTGGCGAGCGCGGCGGCAAGCAAGGTCCGGCGTTGCATCGTATGCTCCGTGTGTTGATTCAGCCCTTGAGGCCCGCCGTCGCGACACCCTGGATGAAACGGCGCTGGGCCAGCAGGAACGCCGCGACCATGGGCGCCGTGGTGATCACGCAGGCCGCCATCAGCGCCCCAGTGTCGTTGCCGCCCTCCTCCGCCCGGAAGAACAGGACGCCGAGCGCGGGGGTAGCCATGGTCTGCGTCTGCACGACGATCAGCGGCCAGAACAGGTCGTTCCAGTGCGCGACGATGCTGAAGGTCGCGAATGCCGTCGCGGTCGGCCAGGCATTGGGCAGGATGACGCGCCAGACGATGCCAAGCTCGGACATACCATCTAGCCGGGCAGCCTGGATCAGCTCGTCCGGCATGGACTTGAAGGCCTGGCGGAACAGGAAGATGGCGAACACCGACACTGCGAACGGCGCCGTCAGCGCGGCGTAGCTGTCCAGCAAGCCAAGCTTGGCGAATGCCACATACAGCGGCAGCGCCGGCACATGGGCCGGGATCAGCAGCCCCAGCATGACCAGCGCGAACACCAGGTCCCGCCCGCGCCAGCGCAGCTTGGCCAACGCATAGGCGCAGGGCACGGCGAACAGCAGTTGCAGCACTAGCACCACGACGCAGACCAGCGTGCCGTTCAGCAGGAAGCGCAGCAGCGGCACGGCCGTCAGCGCCTTGCGGTAGTTCTCCCAGCCATAGAACCGCTGCGGCCAAAGCTGCAGGGAGGACTGGAAGATTTCGCCGCCGGGTTTCACGGACGCGGACAGCATGAACAGGTACGGCGCCAGCACGATCAGTGCCGCCAGGGACAGCAGCAGCAGGCGCGGCAGGTCGGCGGCAAGCGAGCGGTTCATCCGTAATGCACCCGCCGCTCCAGCACCCACGTCTGCAGCAGCACCAGGCCCAGCACGACGGCCAGGAACACTGCGGTGATGGCGGCGGAGTAGCCGATGCGGAAGTAGGTGAACCCTTCCAGGTACATCAGGTGCAGCAGCACCTCGCTGGCCTTGTTCGGCCCGCCCTGCGTGAGTGCCGCGACGGTGTCGAACACTCGCAGGCAGCGTATGGCGGTGATGGTGACGACGAACAGCGTCGTCGGCCCCAACAGCGGCCACGTCACCAGCCAGAACCGGTCCCAGGCCCGGGCTGCCCCGTCCGTTTCCGCTGCCGCCTGCAGCTCCGGCGGGATCGCCGTCAGCCCGGCCATGAACAGCACGACGACGTAGCCCAGGTTCTCCCATACCCCGATCATGCAGAGCGAGGTCAGCACCCACTCCGACGAGCCGAGCCAATTGACCGGCGCTACTCCCAACAGCCCCAGCAGCCGGTTCACCGGGCCGATGGTGGGGTGCAGCAGGTACTCCCAGGCTGTCGCCATCGCCACCAGCAGCGACACCACAGGCAGGAAGAACACGGCGCGGAACAGCACCCGCCCGCGCGTGCCGCCCTCCACCAGCAGCGCCAGCCCCAGCCCGAGCGCAACGGACAGCGGCAGCACGGCGCCAACATAGACCAGGGTGTTCCGCAGCGCCCCGCGGAAGGCCGGGTCGCGCAGCAGCTCGGCATAGTTGTCCAGCCCGATCCAGCGCAGCGGCGGGCCGCCCAGCTCATAATCGGTCAGCGACGCGAGCAGCAGCGCCGCCGTGGGAAGCAGCAGCAGCACCGTCAGCGCCAGCACGGACGGTCCGGCCAGGAGCCAGCCCGCCAGGCTGTCCAGCGCTGCCCGGCGCGGAGTGCCCAGGGGTGACGGCGTCGGTAGGGTGGGATGCCGCAGGCCCGATGCGGCGCCTGGACCGGCATCAGACATGGGCCATCGCCGGACGCATCGCCAACCGGGTCCCGTCAGCCCCAAACAGCAGCACGCCGAGCCAGTCCACCGCCAGGTGCGCCCCGTCCCCGGCCTGCACCCGCCCGGCGGCCTCCGCCGTCATGCGCGCGACCAGCCCCTCCCCGGACTGTGTGCGGGCATGGACCAGCACCTCCGCGCCTAGGAACTCGACGTGTTCCACCAGAACCGGCAGGCCGGACGGGGCCAAGCGCAGCAGCTCCGCCCGCAGCCCCAGCGTCACCGGCGTGCCCGGCGGCGCCGCGGCCTGCACCGGCAGCAACTCCCCCGCCAGCATCACCCCGTATGGCCCCATCATCGCCGCAAGCGTGTTGATGCGCGGGCTGCCCAGGAACGCCGCCACGCGCAGGTCGCAGGGGTCGTCATACATCGCCCGCGGCGTGCCGAGCTGAAGGATGCGGCCGTCCAGCATGAGCGCCACGCGGTCGGACATCGTCATGGCCTCGACCTGGTCGTGCGTCACATAGACCGTCGTCACCCCGGCGCGGCGGTGCAGCTCCACGATCTCCTTGCGGGTCTGGGCGCGCAGCTCGGCATCCAGGTTGCTCAGCGGCTCGTCCATCAGGAAGGCTGCCGGATGGCGCACCAGGGCGCGGCCCAGCGCCACGCGCTGCCTCTGCCCGCCCGAGAGCTGCGCCGGTCGCCGGTTCAGCAAGTGCCCGATCCGCAGCGTCTCTGCAGCCGCCCGCACATCCGCCGCGATCGCCCGCCGCCGTCCGGCCTGGCCCGGCACCAGCCGCCCCACGAGCGGCAGCCGCTCCAACACCGAAAGCCGACGCATCGCCAGCGGCACCGCCATATTCTGCCCGGCCGTAAGGTGCGGATACAGCGCGTAGTTCTGGAACACCATCGCCACGTCCCGGTCCGCAGGGCGCAGCCGCGTCACGTCGCGCCCATTTATGGAGACGGTGCCGGCATCTGCTGCCTCCAGCCCCGCCAGGATGCGGAGCAGCGTGGTCTTGCCGCAGCCGGACGGGCCGACCAGGGACAGGAACTCGCCCGGCGCGAGCGTGACGGATACGCCGCGCAGCACTGGAGTGGTGTCGAACCGCTTCTCCACCCCCTCGATGCTGATGCCGTCCGCTGCCGGGGCCGTCATCCCGGATAGGCCTCGGCGCGGACCTCGTGGATGCAGGGCCGCTCCATCCCGTCCGGGACGACAAGGCTGGTGTCCACGCCATCGTCGCCAAACTCATGCACCAGGAAGCCGCAGGGCCGCGCCCCCGGCAGGCCATCCTGCTCCGAAGGGTCCACGATGAAGGCGACGGAGGGCGCCCAGGCATAGCGCACCCGCCCGCGCGTGACCTCCCGGTGCAGGTGCAGATGGCCGGACGCGACCAGGCGCAGCGCCGGGTGCGCCATCACGGGACCCAGCGGGCCGCGCGCAAAGGGCGGGACGGACCAGTAGTCGAACGACGCTTCGTCCGGCTCGGCGGCGAAGAAGGGCTTGTGGATGAACACCGCCAGCCGGCGGTCCCCCAGGGTGTCCAGCGCGCCGGCGATCATCGTTGCCTGCGCCTCCGCCTCCGGGTGCGCGCCCATGATCTGGCTATTCAGCCCCAGCAGTCGCCAGTCGTCCCGGTCCAGCATCCAGCGGTCCCGGCCCAGGTGCCGGCGGAAGCGGTCCAGCCGCGAGTCATTTACGGGTTGACGCGGCGCACGCTCCGGGTGGTCGCCCACATCGTGGTTGCCCGGCACGCACAGCACCGGACCAGGCAGCGCCGCATGAGCCGCCGCTGCAAACGCCAAGTCCGCCTCCCGCTCCGCCCCGTCCAGGGAGGCATCGCCGGTATGGACCAGCACATCCGGACGCAGCCCTTGCAGCGCGGCGACAACCCGGTCGAAATTGGCGCGGAACAACTGCGTGCTGGCACCCAAGTGGGTGTCGGAAACCTGGGCCAGAACAAACGTCATGACGCGCTTCCTACCGCGCGACGTGCTGCACGCCCGTGACGGTCCGGTTACGGTTCCGCGTCACTCACGTTGGAATAAAGCGTCCGATGCTGGCCTACAGCAGGCTTGGCGACGTCCAAACCTTACGCTTCATCACCGTCCCGAGCCGGCAGAAATGTGCGCTGCAGAACGGCCGGAATGTTCCTGGCCTGCGCTGCATTCCACCACGCCGCCTCATGGGGAGAACCTGTGTGTATCGAACGGCCCTGCTACCTGGGACTAGCCCGGTAGTAGAGTTGGTGCCTGCCTGTGCTCTTCGCGCCGATCTCCGTCCAGATCAGGTGAACCCGGCATTCGGAGACGAGGGCCAACGGATATTTATATGGGAGTGCCATTGGGCCCATTTGCTCCGGCTGCGCTCACCCGGCCCATTCCGATATCTGCTTGTCGTCACGTCGTGACATGGATGTCTCTGCTGCAGGCGCAGAGCCGCGAATGCCCCGTTTGGAACTCCTACAAACGCTGGAGTGTCAGTAGGGGTCGAAATAGGCCAGAGTACTCAGGCTGGCAGGGTATAGCGCCGCTCAATGGCGTCGCGGATGGCCTTACGCGCTTCCGCGGGATCGGCTGCGCCGTCCTCCAGCGCGTGCAGCTCCGCTGCCAGGTCCGCATCTTTGATGCTGCTCCCGACCCATTCCGAAAAGTCTCCGCGGGCGCGGTGCCACTCCCAGGTCTCGTCGTCCACGCCGTCTGCCATCTCCAGGAACATGACCAGGTTGGTTGCGCGCAGCCGCAGCTTGCCCTCCGCACCGCGGAACCAGAACGACTTGTCGTCGCCCAGCTTGCCCTCCGCATACTTCCGCATGTGGCGCCGCCGCTCTGTTGTGCCAGCAATCACCTTGTAGCGGCGCAACTCGGGGTCGGCGGCGGCCAGGGTCAGCAACTCGCCCCGCGCAGCACCCGCCTCGCCACCGGGTTCCGGGAGGCCGTGCGCGCGGGCATAGGCTGCCAGTGCCGCCCGTGCCTCGTCGCCCACCGCCAGCACCCGGTCCACGCAGTCCAGCGTGCGCGGGGACAGCGCCTCAGGCTTTACAGTGACGAACATGAAGCCCTTGAGGCCGCTGGGCAGCGCCGTCGCGCCGGGGTCCCACGTGGCGGGCAGCATGTGGTGCGCCTCGTCCACAACCACGAAGTGCGGGCGCCCGGTGCGCTCCCGCAAGGCAAGCAGCTCCGGCAGCAGCCCGGCGAGGTAGCCCGGGCGGTCCTCCAGCTTGATGCCCAGCAGGTTCACCGCGACGGACGTGGCTGTCTTGCGCAGCACCTCCAGCACCTCCTCCGTCCGCGGCGGCGCCTGCTGGCTGCCGATGGCGACAGCATCGCCCATGCCCTCGTAGTCACCCTCGGGGTCCATCACCACGAACTGGAAATCGTGCGCGGCCAGGCGCTCCAGCAGCCCGGCGGTCAAGGTGCTCTTGCCGCCGCCGGACGTGCCGGTCAGCAGCAGGCTCTGCCGGACCGGGATCAGGTCCAGGCCCGGCCCACCGTCCAGCCCATCCGCCAGCGGCACGTGCTGCCGGGTGTTGGTCTTGTCCACATCGGCCAGGTCGTCGGCCAGCCAGCGGTCCACCAGCTCCGCGACACCCTCCCCACGCTCACCCTGCGTCACCAGGGCGGCGGCGTCCTTCAAGCGCGGCAGAGCGTTGGCCACCGCGACGGGCATGCCGCACAGGTTCAGGAAGGCAAAGTCGTTCTCGGCGTCCCCGACCGCGACCACGTTGCGCGGCGACACCTCCAACTCCTCCAGCGCCGCGCGCAGGCCGCTTTCCTTGTTGACGCCGGCGGGCAGCACCATCACGGCACCCTTGTTGAAGATGATCTGCAGCTCCAGCCCCATGTCGCGTATGGTGGCGAGCACCTTGCCCTCGTTTGGCTCCCAGCTTGCAACGATGACGCGCCCGACGGACAAGGGCTGGACGCCTGCGGCCTGCAGCCGCTCGGCGAACTCGGGCGGCGGCGGGGCGGCGAGTGTCCGCTCCTGCTTGGTGGCGGGCCAGTAGAGCAGCGCGCCGTTTTCTGCGACCACCAGGTCGAACAGGTCCAGGCGGTCCATGCAGCGGATCAGGTCGTCCAGCTCTCGGCCCGTGACCAGGATCAGCCGGCGGCTGGCGCCGCGCAGGCGCTCCAGCGCGGCCAGGGTGGGCGGATCAACCTCGCCATTGTGGGCGATGGTGCCGTCGTAGTCGGTGGCCAGGGCGACATAGTGCATGGTTGCAGTTAGCAGCGCGCCGCATCTGACGAGCGCGAAGCTTTTGTGTCACACGCGTGTTCCGGGTGGGCCGGCCGTTCGACTGAGTCCCACGCCTCATCTTCGGGTCATGACGCAGGAAGGTTTTGCCTGGACCACGTGATTGGGGCGGGTCATCCCTCCTGCTACGGGGCTTACGAGGAGGTAGAAGACGTCATGATCTTGCCTCCGTATGCCAACCACGAGAGCGCAGGCAAGCCGAAGGGCGCCGGGACGCGCCGGGGCAACGTGTTCCTCAAGTCCGCGCTGTTCGCCGCCGCCTCGGCTGCGGTTCGGACCAAGGGCAGCTACTACCGCGACAAGTACAACCGCCTGCGTGCCCGTCGCGGCCCGGTGCGGGCGATCATGGCCGTGGCGCGCAAGCTGCTCCTTGCCGCGTTCCACATGCTGAGCACGTGCGAGGCCTTCCGCGACCTCGGCGAGGGCTACCTCGACCAGATCGCCCGCAAGCGCTCCACGACCAAGCTGGTCCAGCGCCTGAGCAATCTTGGCTACGACGTCATGCTCGTCCCAAAGGCGGCGTAGTCCTCCAGGGTCTATTTCCTCAGCAGATCAACCGCGCGCGGGGCGCGCACCATCATGGCGAGGAAATGACGACGTCATGCTATACTCTGTTCGCGTGAGAACCCGAAAATCGGCTGGCGAGTCGACCCTGATCTCAGCGGCGTTTCGGAGGTGCGAAGTTTTCGGGTTCTCACGTGGACGGAGTATATACCCCGACTCTTTGAGAATCCGGCGCGCCCCCTTGCCAAGCGGTGCTGGGCGGATTCTATCGGTGTCATGATCCGCGC